>WNFD01024961.1_pt1 | contig 10347 bp, 7 predicted proteins | sample 5400491 | NCBI WGS metagenome assembly WNFD01 (sample SAMN13153343, study PRJNA577476) | soil metagenome | isolation source: 120 cm saprolite under Douglas fir tree site 2 hole 2 replicate 2 | place: USA:California | collected 2015-04-18 | reverse complement strand
CCCGGTCAGGTCGCTGAGCACGTGATGCAGCTGCAGGTTCATCTGGGTCAGGGCCTTTTGCATGCGATGAATGCAGGTGGCCGCAGCTTCGATCAGGGTTTGGCGGTGGCGCACATAGCTGCGCAGCGCCACGATCTCGCCGGCGGGGCGGAAACTGGCATGTAGCAGGCCCACACTATGGAGTTCCTGCAGCCATTGGCAGTCTTTGACGTCGCTCTTGCGCCCGCGCACGTTGTGCACGTCGTGGGCATTGACCAGCACCACCTCCAGCCCGCGCTCCTCGAGTACTTCGTGAATGGGGATCCAGTAGACCCCGGTCGACTCCATCGCCACCGTCTTGATGCCACACTTCACCAGCCAGTCGGCGAGGTGATGGAGGTCGGCGGTGAAGGTGCTGAATTCTCGTACTGGCTGGGGGTCGCGGTCGCCCGGTACGGCCACGTAGTGGCTGGTCGCTCCACAGTCGATGCCTGCGGCGTCGGGCTGAATGCGCTCGAGCAGCGCGGGAGACAAACCCCGGTGTTTGCTCTTCGCGGGGTGACGTGGGGCTCCTGCAATGCGCTTGTTCTTCATGCTGGCCTGCTTCAAAGTGGACTCGGCGCAAGCATCCGGGGACAAGGGCGCGATGGAATAGGCACTCTCCTAAACGGGATCACCACGGGCGTGTCACCAATGACGTTATCGCAGCACCCCATGGACCATGCTCGGGAACGGGCTCGAAGCACCACAGCGAAGGCGGTCTCGGTCCCCGGAAGCCTTCCGCCGATCTGCTTTTACACCAACTCCCGTTCAGTTTCTTCCATGTCGTGTCGCGGGTCCCCCCGCGTGGACTGCTCGGGATGACAGGCGTGGAGTGCTTTAGAGTTGGAAGATCCAGAGTCTCGACCGTGAGGAGGTGAGGTGAGTGTTTTCTTCGCTCGCTTGGAGACGGCTCGTTAAGCGCGATTTGATACAAGCCGCCAGTGGTCAGGATCGAGCCCACCGCTGGCGAGTTGCGGGCGTTCTCATCAGAAGCTGAGAGCTGACGGCTGAACGCTGACAGCTTTTGTCTAAGGTGAAACCGTCAAACACCCGTGGCAAAAGGGGGTGGTTACAGATTTCCGCAAATAGGCCAGATTTATTGAGGAATTGACCATCAAACAGGGTTCCATAGCCCCAATACCGAGGCCTGCGAAGGCGAAACTGACCGAGGTTACAGATTCAGGCCCGAAAAGCTCAGGGTTTTGCAGGGGAATTGAGGGGTACCGTCCGAATTGGTGACTTGAGGAAGTAAGAATTGGAGCGGAAGCGGTCAGCTATCAGCGCTCAGTGCTCAGCCAGAGCGAGGAGGGTCCGCGGGCCGCAGGCGGGGAGGCCGGTCCCAGCACTTTTCACCTGACCGATAAATTGAAGGGTGCGGTCGAAACGGGCGCATTGTTCGCGAAACCTACAAGGGCCCCGACCACGACTGGCGGAACGAACTGGCACGCTTGGATTTTTTATCGAGCGGACACTGAGAGCTGAGCGCTGACTGTTGTCACCCGAACGACTAACTTGAGGAAGGAAGGAACCTAACCCCCTGGCCCCCTTCGCTTGCAGAGGCTGTCGTTTTTCATTTTCTCTCGTCTGTCATCCTGAGCCGGTCGCGCGTCGGCGCGGCCGTGTCGAAGGATCTCACGGCGCACTCTTTTGCGCCGTGATGCTCTGACAGCGCGTACATCGCTGAATCACGCCGCCGAAAAAATGGCGGCGCGAGATCCTTCGACTTCGCTCAGGATGACGGAAACGACTCACGGCATAATGAAAAATGACGTGTATTATCGACAACCTCCTGCAGGGAAGGGGGAACGGCAGATGTCGGAGGGAGTCGTGCTTCACAGGCCGTCAACCTGGCCCTTTTCAGAGAAGGGGGAACGTCGAGATGAAGTAAGGCGGGCCATCTTAATGAAGGAAGATAAGCATGGTGAGAATCCTCCTGTCCTCCCTCTCCTGGAGGGCTGATCATTACCCATAAGTGGTATCGCTCGACACTGGCACAGGTTGAGTGGTAGGTGACTCGTCAGGGGGCTGGGGCGCTCCACCTCTGTCATTCCCGCGCGTGGCTGCCGCGCGAGGAATCCCGGATTCTGGGTCTGGCGCTTCTCACTCCTGGCTCAAATCTCGCCATCCTGGGTTGATCGATTCGATTAGCTTGATCTTCTGCTTTCGCGTCATGCTTTTTATCTCTTTCTCGCGGCCGATCGCTTGTGTAATATCACTGAACTGCTCGCAGTAAACCAGCCGGTTCACCCTGTAGCGAGCCGTGAACGAGCCGGGCTTGCCTTCCTTGTGCTCGAAAACGCGGCGTTCAAGATCATTGGTAACGCCGCTATAGAGCGTTCTTGAGAGACTGCTAGTTCCGCTGGCGCATGGGTACGTCAGCCAAAAAAACTCGGGATTCTTCGCGCGGCAGCCACGCGCGAGAATGACAGAAGGACCCTCGACCGTCCAAGACCCAAGCTTAAGCCAGTGTCCAGCCGCGCAGTTGTGGGACCATGATCAGTCCCTGACAGAGGCTGTCGATATTGATGAGCAGAGGGAGAAGAGTCGCGATTCCTCGCGCGGCAGCCACGCGCGGGAATGAGAGAAAAGGCCGCATTCTCTTAGTTTGTCATTCTCGCGTCAACTAGGCGGAGTGCAACGGAGCCGAGCTAACGAGTCTGCGAGGTGCGCACTCAAAAGCTGCCGCGCGTGAAGAATCCCGGGTCTTTTCCTGGTTAGGACTCCGCGGAGAGAAAATCGACAATCTCTTGACAGGGAGAGGGATTAAACGATGTCTAGCGACTCGGGTTGGTTCTTTTGAGGAAGGTGTGGGCGTGATGGAGTGCGGCGATGGTTTTGGCGTCGATTATTTCGCCCGCTGCTATCATCGCCAGCGCTTGTTCCAGTTTCATTCGCTCGACTTTAATTACTTCGTCGAAATCGAGTTGAGTTGCGGACGGTGAAAGGTCGCGGGCCAGGAACAGTTCAATTCGCTCGTCGCAAAAACTTGGGATCGTGACGATCGAGCCGAGATGATCCCATCGCCGCGCGCTGAGACCCGCCTCCTCGCCTAGTTCGCGCCGAGCACATTCCAGCGGCGACTCCGCTCCGTTGCGGCAGCCTGCCGGGACTTCATGCACCCAACCGCCGATCGCATGGCGATACTGCGTTAGCATCGCGATTTGGCCGTCGTCATCGAGGGCGACCACCGCGCTGGCGCCTGGATGGCGCACGATGGCGAGGTCGACTGTCACACCATTGGGCAGTGTCGCAGTCTCCACCCCGACGTCGACTATGCCCATTTTCATCACCGGGCGGCGGTCTGGAGCCATGCATTAAGCATGCTGCGGGGATAGCGATCGCACAAGTGCGCCGTGCGTCTTCGACGGGCCGGAGGTTGTGCAAACCTCAAATAGAAACTAGTGGGTTGTAACATTGAAATCGGTATCGCTGGAAATCCCTCCCCCTGACCAGGGGGAGGTTAGGTAGGGAAAGCAGGGTGCGGAAGCCTTTTTCCGCAACCTGCTAGCAAACTCAACCAGATTGATGATGTATTACGTACGTAGTACGATGCTGGGTCGTGGCAACCTTAAGTTTGCGGCTTGATGCCGAAACAGCGTCCCTGGTGGAGTCGATTGCCCGACGTACCGGTGTGTCGAAGTCGGACGCGATACGAGCAGCCATCAAAGACTACGCGCGGACCCTCGGAAACCGTTCCGGCGAAAGCTTTTACGACAAAATAAAGGATCACGTTGGACGATGGGAGAGTGGTGACCCGCACGTGTCCACGCGCACCGGCGAAGAACTCGCCCAAATGATGCTGGAGGAGAGGCAGCAACGTGATCTTGGTCGACGCCGGGCCGCTCGTCGCGCTGGTTAGTCGTTCTGATGCGTGGCATGAGCAGTGCCTCGCTACTAGCAAGACTTTTCATGAACAGGTTGTGACGGTGTGGCCAGTGGTTACGGAGGCAGTTTTTCTGGTACGGAGATCAATTGTCGCTCAATCCGAAATTCTTCAGATCATCGAAAGCGGGGAAGTGCGATTCGCAGAGCTAGACCGCTCCGACGTTCCACGCATCCGGGAGCTGATTGCGAAATATTATGACCTGCCGATGGACCTGGCCGACGCGGCGCTGGTGCGAGCGGCCGAGCGCGAGCGTATACGCACCATCTTCACGCTAGATCGCCGCGATTTCGAAATATATCGTCCGGCGAGGCTCGGCCGTTTTCATATTGTCCCGTGAGCTTCACAAAAGCGCGAATCACTCCGTATGGCTGCGCAACGCCGCCACTATCTTCTCCGGTGTCGCCAGACGGATGAACGCACCCAGCCGCGGTCCGCGCTCCTGCCCCAACAGTACGCGGTACAGCAGCGGGAAGATGTTGCCTGGCTTGTCGTAATGGGCGCGGCCCAGATCATAAATCTGCCGTTCTATTTCCTCCGCCGAGGCGGCGGGATGCGCTTCGAGCCATTCCATCAGGGCGCGTAGTTGCGGGCGTTCCGAATCGGCCGGCGTGTATGGCTTTTTGGTTGGTTCGATAAAGTCCTGATAGAAGTTGAGCGCGCATTCGACCAGATTACGCGTCAGCCTTTCGGTATCTGCATCGGTAGCGATCGCCGGATCGTAGCTGACCACGTATTTCCACAGCAGCTCGCGGTCAGAGGTGCCGATCGCCGGCACCAGGTTCATCAGCAGCGCGAAGCTGATTGACGAAGTGAAGCGGCGCACACTGGTCCGCTGCAGGACGAATTCGAGCGGGGAATTGCGCCGTGCCGCCTCATCCGCCTGAGCCCATTCGCGCAGCGCGACCAGGTAGTCGTCGACGTATTGGGGAATAGCCTCGAGAAAAAGTTTGCGCGCGCGCCGCGGATTCAGAATCAGGAAATACTTGAGCACTTCGAGCGGCGCGTACCGGCGCCATTGCTCGACTCCAACCCCGCGCCCGAGCGATTTGGAAACTTTATGTCCTGCTTCATCCAGGTACATCTCGAACGGGAATCCGAGCGGCGGCCGTCCGCCCAACAGCCGCAAAATCTGGCCTGACAGCCGCGCTGAATCGATCAAGTCCTTGCCGTACAACTCGTAGTCAACATTGAGCACGAACCATCGCAAGGCCCAGTCTACTTTCCATTGCACCTTGGCCAGCCCGCCCAGAATTGACTGCTCGCCTGTAAAGCCACATCCGTGCGCTCCGCCGAAGCTTCGTTGGCAGGAAAACTCGACGGTAGCGCGCTCGGGGTGGTAGGCCGTCACCAGGGTGGAATTGATCTGGCCGCATTGAGGGCAGAGCGGCATTATCGGGGACCATCCGGCGCGATGTTCCTCGCGCAGTGTCGGCGCGACGATCGCCGTAATGTCCCGGTGTTTGGCGATAATCAGCCTGAGACCGTCGTCGAACCGGCCGCTGGCATACATCTCACTCGAGCGCAGAAGCTCGTACTCGAGCTCGACCGACGGGTCGGGAATTCGCGAGACCGGCTGACCCAGGTAAGGCGCAGTCGCGTCGCGGTTGGGGATACTCTCCGGCACCTTCCGCAGGCCGTCCATATCGTCGATGAAGACGATCAGCCGGTTTGGGTGTGCGTCGCCCAGCAGATGGAATGCGTGGCGCACATAAGAAGGGCGCAGGATTTCACACATCGTGCCCAGATGGGGCAGACCCGAAGGGCCGAAGCCGCTTTGGAAAATGACTGGCCGCTGGGGTTCGTAGCTGCGCACGCGCTCGGCCAGCTTACGCGCTTCATCGTAGGGCCATAAGTCGAGTTGCGGATGAGCCTGAGGGGCTGATGACATCGCTGGCATGATCGCCTTTTCCGTTGGCATTTATTGCTGCGCCGGAGTACGTCGCGGCCCTGCGCCAGGCGCCGTTAATCCCGGCCCCGCAATACCCGGGCGACCGCCTCATGCATCCACGGGTCTATCTGCAGGTCACGGGTGCGCTCAGATGCCAGGCGCAGCTTTACGCCGCAATTAGCACATACGTGGGCCGTTTCCGCGTAGCCGGCCGCATCTTCCACGGTAAATCTAAGGAGCCATTGGCTGATAGGCCGCTGGCAGATTTGGCATTTATTTTCCATTGAACCGGTGGCCCGAACGCGGAATACTTAACATTCTACAGGATTGAAGAGTCTTTCACCTCTGTGCTAGGGCAATCCCGATGAGTTTGCTGGCTCGAATCGAGGCCCGCGCGGCATGAACGGTCATCGTTACTTTTCCACAGGGCCGTATGGACCGGGTTTTGTCTAAGACCGCCACGGTCCGAATTCTATGGATCACGCACTCACCAGGCAAAAAATTAAGGAACTCCGAGCGCTGGTCGTCGAAAGTGACCGGATTGCTGTTGTCCTCCAGGATGACCCTGACCCGGACGCGCTGTCGAGCGCGATTGCGCTGCGCACCTTGCTCGGCCGCAACAAGCAGACTACTCCAATTTTTGCTTTTACTCCGGTAACGCGGCCGGAAAATCTGACGATGGCGCATCTGCTGGAAATCGAAGTGGCGCCGGCCAGTACCGAAGAATTGTGCGGCTACGACAAGATCGCGATGGTCGATGTGGAGCCGGCCTATTTCGGCTCCAAGCTGCCACGTTCCGATATTGTTATCGACCATCACCCCGGTTATCAGCTCGGGGTCTCGCCTTTCGAGGACGTTCGCGTAGCCTACGGCGCCACCGCCACGATCATGACCGAGTACCTGGTCACCGCAGACGAGCGGATCAGTGAGCGGCTGGCGACGGCGCTGCTCTATGGCATCCGCAGCGATACGCTAGGGTTGTCGCGGCGGGTCACCGAAAACGATATTCAGGCTTTCGTCCATCTCTATCCGCTCGCCAACTACCACTTGCTGCGGCAGATTGACCGCCCGGAGTTGCCGCTACAATTTGCGAGCACGTTGTCGCATGCGATGCGCCGGTTGGAGATCCGCGACGGACTGATTGCGATCTATCTGGGCGCTGTCGAGCGCGACGATTTGATTGTACAAGTTGCGGATTTCTGTTTGCAGTTCGAGGGTGTCCAATGGGTCGCGGTCGCCGGCAAGCTGGGGCCGAACCTGGTTATCGCGGTGCGTAACCATGGCCTTGGACGCGCCAACGCTGGCGACCTGGTCAAACGCTTGTTCAATGATATCGGCAATGCCGGCGGCCATCGTAATATGGCGAAGGCGATAGTCCCGATGCGCAAATGGTCGGAGCGCGAGCGTGCCACGCGAAAGACGGAGGTCGAGCATCGCCTGCGCGAATTATTTACCAAGGGTATCCTCGGTGAAGCGGAAACCGCAAATGGCCGTACCCATGCTGTCAATTCGCGCACTGGGGTATGAATCCGGCGGATTGAGCGGTTCACCGCCTGAGTGTTCGTGCTTGCCGAGGCGTTTACCAGACCGTCTCCGACGTTTATCGTAAGATGCGTGGACGCGGCGGAAACTACTCTGGAAATCAAGAATCGATTGGGACTTCATCTACGGGCTGCATCAACCTTAGCCCAGGCACTCCGGCAATTCAGTTCGGCCGTGACGCTGTCTAATGGTGCGCAGGAGGTTAACGCGCGCAGCGTCACCAGCCTGATGATGCTGGGTGCCGGCCAAGGCACCAAGCTCAAGGTTCGGGCCGAAGGCAGCGACGCTCAGGAAGCGCTCGCCGCGCTGAAATCGCTGTTCGAATCACGTTTCGGTGAAGAATAGGTGTGTGCACCTTTTTCTGGTGCTAGCAGGCTGCGGAAAAGGGCCTTCCGCAGCCTGCTTTCCCTCTCTGTAATCTCCCCCAGAGGGGGGAGAACTAAACACTAGCGGAGCCGAAAGGCAGAGCGAGCTAACGAGTCCGCGAGGTGCGAATCAAAACACTAGCGGAGCCGAAAGGCGGAGCGAGCTAACGAGTCCGCGAGGTGCGAATCAAAAAGGGAAGGAAGCCACTTTTATCGCAGGGTGCGGAAAGACTTTTCATAAACAAATAGGTTTTTCCGCACCCTGCCAGGGCTTGGCCATTTCTGAATAATTTAATCGCTGGTCGATAATCGTCGTTAGATTCTTGACCAGAGCGGCCTTTCACGGTTAGCTATAGCTCCACATACGGAATGTAAGCTCTGATAATATTCCGGCGGGGGGAGAGGGTGAGTGGAATGGCGGAAAGCTCAAAACTTGCCGCACGCCTCAATCAATAAACCCTACTCGGACGAGTTCCAAGGAGCCGTAGTTAATGCCACTTAAGGATTTTGTGTTTACGTCAGAATCGGTTTCGGAAGGCCATCCGGACAAGATGTGCGACCAGATTTCGGACGCGGTGCTCGATGCATTGTTGGCCGAAGACCCCAATTCGCGGGTGGCGCTCGAAACCCTGGCGAAGACCGGTCTGATCGTTATGGCCGGCGAAATCACCTCGAAGGCAAGTCCCGACTTTATAAAAATTGCGCGTCAGACCGCGCTTGGAATTGGCTACGACAGCGATGAAGTCGGCTTCAACGGCAATATGTGCGCGGTGCTGACTGCGATCGAGCCGCAGTCGCCCGATATTTCTCAGGGCGTCACTGAGGGAGAGGGTCTGTTCAAGGAACAGGGGGCCGGTGATCAGGGATTAATGTTTGGCTTCGCCTGCGACGAGACCCCCGAGTTGATGCCGCTGCCGATTTCACTGGCGCATCGGCTGATGGAGAACCTGGCACGCTTGCGGCGCGAGAAGAAAATTGATTTTCTGCGCCCCGATGGTAAAAGTCAGGTGACCGTGCGCTATGTCGATGGCCGCCCAGTCGGCGTCACTCACGTGGTGGTGTCGACTCAGCATCGGCCGGCTATCAGCCATACGACGATTAAGGAAGCGATTATCGAGGAGCTGATCAAGCCTACAATTCCGGAACAGTACCTCGACAAATCAACTGTCTATCACGTGAATCCCACCGGCAGCTTTGTTGTTGGCGGCCCCCATGGCGACTGCGGCCTGACCGGCCGCAAGATTATCGTCGACTCCTACGGCGGCTACGGCCGTCACGGCGGCGGGGCGTTTTCCGGCAAGGATCCGAGCAAGGTCGACCGCTCGGGCTGCTACATGGCGCGCTACGTGGCGAAAAACGTGGTCGCGGCCGGGCTGGCGAGCCGTTGCGAAATTCAGGTTGCCTATGCAATCGGCGTCGCCGAGCCGGTGTCGTTATTGATCGACACCCTCGGCACTGGGGCGGTTCCCGAGCATCGCCTGTCATCGGCGCTCCGCGAGTTGTTTGATTTCCGGCCGGCGGCGATTATCAAAACGCTCAATTTAAAGCGGCCAATCTATCAAGCGACCGCTGCCTACGGCCATTTTGGACGCGTTCCGCATGATGGATTCTTCCCTTGGGAGCGCGTGGATATGGTGGATTCGTTGCAGAGCGCCTTCGGGATGAACGGCGCCCGTTAATAAACCGGATCGACTGGAGAGGGAGCGAGGTTTGAGAGAAAATCAAGACTGGCACGCAACTGCTGGTTTGCTCCGTGGTCTAGCTCTTCACTCCTCGTTTCCCACTCATATCTGGCGCTATCGCTTCTCCCTTCTCTCCTCTCACTTCGCGCCTTCGAATTGTTCCATTTGGTCAGGAGGAATCTAATGCCTACAAACGGCCACGATGTTCGTGACCTTGGCCTCGCCGCAATCGGCCGCAAACGTATCGAATGGGCCGACAAGCAGATGCCTGTACTGCGGCTTATCCGCGAGCGCTTCAGCCGCGACCAGCCCCTCAAGGGGCAGCGGCTCGGTGCCTGTCTACATGTCACCTGCGAAACTGCCAATCTGTTGCGAGCGCTCAAGGCCGGCGGTGCCGAGGTGATTTGCTGCGCGAGCAATCCGCTCTCGACCCAGGACGACGTCGCGGCGGCGCTGGTCACTGAATATGACATTCCGGTCTATGCGATACACGACGAAAATCGCGACACCTACTACAATCATCTGCGCGCCACGCTCTCGCGCCGGCCGACCATCACGATGGACGACGGCGCCGATCTGGTAAGTCTGCTGCATACGGAATTTCGCGAGCAGGCGGGAGAAGTGCGCGCGAGTATGGAAGAGACGACAACCGGCGTAATTCGGCTGCGTGCGATGGAACAGGATGGCGCCCTGCGCATCCCGGTAGTCGCCGTCAATGATGCCCAGACCAAGCATCTGTTCGACAATCGCTATGGCACGGGACAATCCACGCTCGACGGCATAATCCGTGCGACCGGCGTGCTGATCGCGGGTTCAGTGTTCGTGGTGGCAGGCTTCGGATGGTGCGGGCGTGGGATTGCCTCGCGCGCACGCGGGCTCGGCGCAGAAGTGGTGGTGACCGAGGTCGATCCGATTCGGGCGTTGGAAGCCGCGATGGAGGGGTTTCGGGTGATGCCGATGCTG
>WNFD01020332.1_pt1 | contig 10347 bp, 7 predicted proteins | sample 5400491 | NCBI WGS metagenome assembly WNFD01 (sample SAMN13153343, study PRJNA577476) | soil metagenome | isolation source: 120 cm saprolite under Douglas fir tree site 2 hole 2 replicate 2 | place: USA:California | collected 2015-04-18 | reverse complement strand
CTCGATCATACTGAAAAACGCCAGAGATCGACGCGAGCAAGACACTGCCGTCACCGGCTGACGCCATTGCGGATGGTGAACTGGGGGAGGAGAGCTGGAGAGGCGAAAAGCCCTTCCCATCGAACCTGGCAACTCCATTTCCAGCCAGAATGTAGAGAGAGCCGTCCTCGCTTGTTGCAAGGAAGGTGATATCGGAGGAGGGTAGTCCATCGGCCGCAGCATAGCGGTGAAACTGGCCTGCTGCATACTGCAGGAGGCCATCGGAGGTTCCGATCCAGAGCGAACCGAAGGCGTCCTGCGCGAAGCAGGAGATGTCGTCACTGGTGAAGGCGGCGTTGCTCTCGTGATGGAAGACTTTGAAATCGGTGCCGTTGAAGCGGGCTACGCCGCCTTCGGTCGCAATCCAGATGTAACCGTCCCGGGACTGGAAGATTTGATGGACGCTGCTTTGTGGAAGGCCGTTCTCGGTGGACCAGGATTGGTGTCCAAGGTTGGAGGGACTCTGCGAATAGACAGCTGTGGTGAAGGTCGCGATCCCGCATAGTGTCCAGAGGAACGCTGAGCGCAACACGGGATTGAGCGATCGGGGATGATTCATGCGGATTGCTTCTCTGCCATGCTTGACATCGTAGTCAGGTTCGCTTCAATCCGTGTTTGGGCTATCTTCCCTTTTTGTCGCGGCAGGAACGGAGGTAGGCGACGAGATCATCCGTCTCCGATTTTTGCAGGATCTCTACGAAGGGCGGCATCGTGTGGCCGCCTTCGAGTATCTGCGTTCTGATCTGGCCTTCGCTCAATCTGCGTCCGACACCGGAGAGGTCGGGCCCCTTGGTTCCACCATTCTGCCGGATTTTGTGGCAGTGTTGGCATCCGTTTTCAGAAAAGACCGCTGCCCCGCGGGCGCGCTGGTCGCCGGACGATGCGGCGAGCGCAACAATGGGCGACGCGACTGATAGTGACAGGACAAGGGCCGAACGTAGCAGACTCATTGGGTCGATGATCCGCTCCCGTGGGTGGGCTCTGGTGCGAAATCGCTATGGGTGTGCCAGGGTACGCTCTCGGATGCGATCTCGTTGTGCTTGCGCAGGAACTCAAGGGCGTAGGTGCTGGCCGTGGGATCGTCTTTTTGATCGGCGAAGGTTGCTGCTTCGCGGGATGCCTGCTCCTTCATGCCGAGCCTGCGATAGACGATGGAGAGGATGTAGTGAGCGGCGAGATCGTCGGGATCGATCGACTGGAGAGTCTCGTACTCGACGCGGGCCTCGTCATACTTTCGCTGCTGATAGAGGGAGAAGCCGAGTTCGCGATGGGCATCGCGGGAGCGCGGGAACTGGGCGGTCACCTCGCGCAGATCCGCGATGGCGTCGTCGAGTCGGCCCTGATTTCGTTCTACGAGTGCGAGATAGTAGAGCGCTCTCGCGTTGTGCGGGCTAAGTTCGAGTGCCTTATTCAGACTGGTCCGCGAGACGTCGTAGCGCTGCCATTGGAAGTTGGCGATTGCGATGTTGGTATATGCGTCTGCGTAGTCGGGGCGCATCTGGGCTACGCGTTCAAACGCGTGGACACTCTCTGAGTACTGCTGCGCGTCGAGCATGGCGATGCCGTAGTTGTTCCAACGCATCCAAAGTGGATTGTCCTTCGGGCCCTTGTTGTCCTGCGGGTCGATGGCCGCTGGAGGGTTGTTGCCGAGGATCAAGGTGCGAGTGCGAGCAGACATTTCGACGATAGGCATTTCGTAGTGCTTGCCCATGGCGAAGTCCATGAAATGTTGGTCGAAGCGGCGGTAGTTGACTTTAGCCGTGACCGAGATCGGGCTCTTTGCGTCCGCAGGTATTTTGAATTGGTAGCGCACTATTTGCGAGCGACCCGAGGCGATGGTGTTGTTGTAGGCGACGACGCGGTTGTTCCAGACCTGATGAAGATCGTTCAGCTCGCCTTTGGTGTTTACGAGTCGGTTGGTGAAGCTGTGGGCGCGAGGGTCGAGGTCGCCGTTGGGTTGCAGCTGTCCGGAGTGGGTGAGCGTGCGGCCGGTGGCATCCTTGGCTTCGAACTCAACCCAGCTCTCGTACATGTCGCGCTGCTCGGGAACGTGACTGTGGGCTATGCCCTTGTTCTGGATGACGATGGAGGCCGTTAGTGTGTCGCCGGCGGATATGGTGAAGTCCTGAGTGCCGAGGGGGGCGATCAGTTTGCCGTCAGCCTTCTCGAGGCCGAAGATGTCGACGTTGAAGACTCCGTTGCGGAGGAATGCGATGGTCTTCTCCATCTGGACGTCGTAGTTGTAGAGCTTCGACATGACGGTGTTGGCCCCGAGCCAGCGGTGGGAGGCGAGCTTGCCTCCCTTGGCTCCGTAGTCGGAGGCGGCACCGAGCGCCTCGCGGGGCATGTGGCAGGTCTGGCAGGTGGAGACCTGGTCCTTGACATAGAAGGGAAGCGGCGATTGCTTGGCGAAGGAGGAGAGCTGCCACTCGTCGTAGAGGAAGATGGCGCGCTGCCACTTGTAGTCGTTCAGTTGCCTCGGCAGGGCTGCCTTGTGGCATGCGGAGCAGTATTCGCTGGTCCGGTAGAAGTCCTTCATGACTGCCTTGGAGTGGCGGTCGAGGTGGGTGAGGATCTCCTTGTCGGAGACCTCTCCGTAGATGGGTTCGCCTTTTTCATCGACGAGGACGGCGGGTTGGGCTAGTACATAGCTGCCGGTGCCGCGGGTGTCTACCTTCTGGATCGAGTGGCATACGGAGCAGGTGACGCCATCTTCATCGAATTTGCGGTTGACCGGGGAACCTTTGGTGAGGGCGCCTGAGACAAGGGCGGTGGGGTTGTGGCAGCCCTCGCAGTGACGGGTGAACTCGATGCCCTTTTCGGCGGTGAGGAGGTTGACGTTCTTCGTGTACCAGGGGGTGCGGAAGGAGTTGGCGTGGGCGGACTGACGCCATTCCGTGTGGGCCTCCTGGTGGCAGTGGCCGCAGTATTTGGCGGTGGGGAAAGCTTTGGAGTTGATGAACTCGCCGGTGTCGGTGGTCGCGAGTGAGGGCAGGAAGGGATGGTCCGTGCCGAAGCGGGTGTTGTAGTGCTGGGCAACAGATTGCGAGTAGACGTGCCGTTGCGCAGGGGCAGCGAGATCGTACTCTGCGTGGGCTCTGCCGGGACGAAGGGCCATCACTATGCAACCGACAGAGCCTCCCAGCAGTATGCCTACCAGGATGCGACCGACTCGTTGCGGGGAGACCTTCATCTTCATAGCAATGGTGAATTCTAGTGAACTTCTGAGAGAGTTGACTATACCGCTCCCGATGGATGTGCGCCTCAATCGAAAGTTGGAGATGGTTTGGTTTCCCTCCTGAAACGCGCTAGGGTTTGGTTCCCTTGCCTTCGGTCAGGGTGACGATCTGATCCACTTTGGGTAACGAGAACTTTTCTTTTGCTCCGCTTGGCCAGTGGACCTCAATGGAGTCGATGGTTGCGGCTTCGCCGAGGCCGAAGTGGAGGCGGGGGTCGTGGGTGGAGGCGTAGCTTGCGCCGGCGATGACGTCTCCGCGTTGCTTCTTGCCGTCTGCGGTGAGATAGACGGTGGCTCCGACGGCGTCACGGGGGCTCCTGGGGCCGCCTACGAGTTTGAGCTCGATCCAGTGGTGCTTGTCGGGGGAGACGTTGCGCAGCAGGACTGGATGGCCGTCGAGGGCGTTGATGACGACATCGAGTTTGCCGTCGTTGAAGAGGTCTCCGACTGCCATGCCTCTGCCGACGACTACCTTTGCCAGGCCTGTGCCTTCGACGGACGGGATGAGGTCGAACTTCTTGCCTTCGAGGTTGCGGAAGAGGAGGGGGCGCTGAGCGAAGGAGGTTCCCCAGGCCATCTTGTCGACGGCGGGGTAGACGTGGCCGTTGGAGACGATGATGTCCTTCCAGCCGTCGTTGTCGTAGTCGAGGAAGGCGGTGCCCCAGCCGAGGAAGGGGATGGTGGGCTCGGCGATGCCCATCTGGTAGCTGATGTCGGTGAAGTTGAGGCCGTTGTTCTGGTAGTCGCCGATGGCGATTCCCATGGAGGCGGTTTCGCGGCCGTTCTCGTTGAGGGCGTATCCGGAGGCGTAGCTGGCGTCCTCGAAGGTGCCGTCGCCTTTGTTAATGTAAAGGTAGTTGGGGGTGGAGTCGTTGGCGACGAGGAGGTCGGGCTTGCCGTCGTTGTTGACGTCGACGAAGGCGGAGGCGAGGCCATAGTAGGCGTTCTTGTCGGCTACGCCTGCTCTCTCGCTGACGTCGGTGAACGTTCCGTCGCCGTTGTTGTGGAAGAGGTGGTCGGGCTCGCCCTTGAGGCCGCGGGGACCGCACATGACCTCTTCGCCGCGAAACTGGCAGAAGCTGAAGGATGTGCCCTGGCCACCGGAGGAGGGCTGGTTGGTGGCGTCGTAGTGGACGTAGCCGGGGACGAAGAGGTCGAGGCGGCCGTCGCCGTCGTAGTCTCCCCAAGTGGAGCCTGTCGACCAGTTGCCGAGGGCTACTCCGGCTTTCTCGGCTACGTCGGTGAAGGTACCGTCGTGGTTGTTGTGGTAGAGGCGGTTCTTGCCGAAGTTGGAGACGTAGATGTCGGGCCAGCCGTCGTTGTCGTAGTCGGCGATGGCTGCGCCTACGCCCCAGCGCTCGTTGGTTACGCCAGCTTTGGCTGCTACGTCGGTGAAGGTTCCGTCGTGGTTGTTGTGGAAAAGTGCGGCCTTCGGGGCGGGGGTTTTGCCGGCGAGGGCATCTGCAGTGGAGCCGTTGACGAGGTAGATGTCGAGCCAGCCGTCGTTGTCGTAGTCGATGAGGCCTACGCCGGAGCCGTTGGTCTCGATGATGTAGTGCTTCTCGGGGGTTCCCATGGTGTGCTTCCAGGCGGTGAGGCCTGCCTTCTCGGCGATGTCCTGGAAGACGATGGGGCCGGTTTTGACGAAGCCGCCGGCGGTGATCGGCCTGCGCTCCTTGTCGAGGATCGGGGCGTGGACGCCTCCTGTGTTGACTCCGCCCGTCGCCGGCGGCTGTCCGCCCTCCTGCGGCCTGGCTGACTGCGAATCGGGGGGCTGTTGCGCCAGCGAACTGACCGAGATGACTGCACAGAGAGCGACGGTGCTGAAGATGTGAACTGGCATGAACTGTGATCCTTGCGAAGTTGTCAGCTCTTTCTGTTCCGGAGGCAGAGTTCAGCCGCAGGTTCCAGAGGCAAATTGAGCATGAATAGGTTTACCATGCAGCGTTGTGACTGTTGTTGAGGAGGTCCCCTCCCCCTGGGGGTATTTGTGTAAGTTGTTTTTATTCAGAGGTTTACGGGGGCCGTATTTGTGCAAAGTATTCATTCCAGATACTTTATGGGTAAAGTATTCTTTCTAAATGGGTTATGGGTTATTAATGGCAAAAGCCCCGGCGGTGGCCGGGGCTTTCTTTGACTCTTTAATTAGTCTAGCAGGTTGGGGGGAACTAATACGCCACCTGGATCTCTTTGATTGGATTGCAGTTAGGGTGTTTGGGGGCTTGACAAGGAAAAACAGGGAGTAGGGAGTAGGGTGTAGGGAATAGCAGGCAACGGCAAAACGGCGGTTTGGGTTCGGAGGAGGTGTGGGTAGAGAAGCGGGTTTGTCCGCTCCGCAGCTCACGATGAGACTGTGAGCTGCTCCGGTCGAAATGACGGTGTTTGGTGGGTGGAGGGAGAAAGGCACTCGGGTTGCTACGCTCCCCTCGGAAATGCGGGGATTCTTCGCTGCGCTCAGAATGACGACGTAAAACTAACAACAGCAACAGCAACAGCAACAGCAACGGCAAGCGATGGGTGACTTGGTCTCTTGCTCAGGCTCGCTTGAGCTTGGATTTGGGCTTGGACAGGTGGGTCATGGTTCCCCTTGGAAAGCCGGTGGACTCCCTGACGATGAGATCGGTCTGGATGTTGTATTCGCGCTTTCGCGCTGAGGTCTCCGACTCTTCCGCATGGGCCCGCAGGGCGTTGAAGGCTGATCGTGCCAGTTCAAAGCGCGACATCTGAACAGTCGTGAGGGGTGGGATGGTGACCTCAGCGATGTGAATGTCGTCGAAGCCGATGACGGACAGATCGTCCGGCACGCGCAGACCGGCGCGGTACAGCTTGTGCAGGACGCCGATGGCGGTCATGTCGTTGGAGCACATGACTGCGGTGGGCCTGGGCTTTGTGGCCAGGAGGTGCTCCATGGCTGCTATGCCGCCTTCGAGCGTGTGATCTCCTTCGACCATCCAGGTGGGATTGGGAGGGATGCCGCACTCGTTCAACGAGGTGGTAAAGGCCGCCTTGCGCGATTGGGCGGAGTGCAGCTTCATGGGTCCGCTGACGAAGGCGATGTTCCTGTGGCCAAGAGCAGCCAGATGCTGCACTCCCTGGCGGATGCCGTGGTGGTAGTCGACTTTGATCAGGCTGATGCCCGGGCGATCCGGCCCTACATCGATGAATACCAGCGGGACGTTTCGCTTGGCGAGCTGGTCCAGAAGCGGCTCTTCGATTCCGAAGGTCATGACCGCCACGCCTTCCACTTTGCGCTCGATCATGCGGCGAATGCAGTGCGACATGCGTTTGGGGTCGTAGTTGGTCGAGCTTACGAGGATCTCGTAGCCGTGCTCGACGGCGATGTCTTCAAAGCCCTGGATGAGCTCAGGGAAGAAGGGGTTCGTGATCTCGGAGACGATCAAGCCGAACAGGCGGCTGCGGCCCGATACCAGGGCGCGGGCCTGGGTATTGGGGAAATAGTCAAGCTCGTCGATTACCTCCCACACGCGTTTGGCTATCTTGGGGTTGACTGTGGGGACGTGGTTGATGGTGCGGGAGACGGTCGCGATGGAGACATTGGCAGCCCGCGCGATCGTACGGATGTCCATGCGCTCGGGCAGGTCGCTCTTGTTTTTTTTGCTTTTAGATGCCTTGTTCGCCATAAGGTTGGTTCATTTCAGGGAATGCGTTACAGCATATCTCAGCGAGACTATCGTTAGAGTTCATCCGAGTTCAGGGTGCGGCCATCCCAAGTCAAAGATCAGGAGCGAGCTGCTGCTGCGATTCTTCGCAACTCCGGCAGCAGCGTGCCTAATGGCGTGGAGTCAGCGTCAGGTTGGCCCAAAGCGAAGTAGGCTTTGCGGTAGAGCGCGTAGAGCTGGTCGTAGACTGCAACCGCGCCAGGCTGCGGAGTGTAGGTGCGGTAGGGCAGGCAGATGGCCTTTTGCGCCTCTTCGATCGTGTTGAAGGCCCGGGCGGCGAGGAGAGCGAAGATTCCGGAGCCAAGGCTGGTGGGGGTGCCGTCCGGCACCAGGACGGGCTTGCCGAGGACGTCGGCATAGATCTGATTGAGTACGGAGTTGTTTTGTGGGATGCCGCCGGCGTTGATCACACGCTCGACGGGGACTCCGTGTTCGGCCATGCGCTCGAGGATGATGCGGGTGTGGAAGGCGGTGCCTTCGATGGCGGCGTGCAGCTCGTCCTGGGCGGTGTGGAGCAGGTTCCAGCCGAAGGTGACGCCTCCCAGCTCTGGATTGACGAGCACGGTGCGGTCGCCGTTGTCCCAGCTGAGGCGAAGGAGGCCGGTCTGTCCGGGGCGGTAGGCTTCGAGTCCCTTGGCGAGGTCGCGGACCTTGGCGCCGGCGCGGCGGGCGATGGCTTCGAAGATGTCTCCGGTGGCGGAGAGGCCGGCTTCGATGCCGGTGAAGCCGGGATGGACGCTGCCGGGAACGACTCCGCAGACTCCGGGGACGAGCTCGGTTTTTTTCGCCATGGCGATGATGCAGGTGGAGGTTCCGACGACGTTGACGACGTCTCCCTCGCGGCAGCCTGCGCCGATGGCGTCCCAGTGGGCGTCGAAGGCTCCGACGGGAATGGGGATGCCGGGCTTGAGGCCCATCCCGGCTGCCCACTGTTCGGAGAGGGTGCCGGCGATGGAGTCGGAGGTGAGGTATTGGCCGCCGAGCTTTTCGCGGATGCCGTCGAAGAGGGGATCGACTTTGGAGAGGAAGGATTGGGGAGGCAGGCCGTCCCATTTGGGGTTCCACATCCACTTGTGGCCCATGGCACAGACGCTGCGGCGCACCTTGGCGGGGTCGGTGACGCCTGAGAGGGTGGCAGCGACCATGTCGCAGTGCTCGAGGGCGGTGGCGAAGCGGGCGCGCTTGCCGGGGTTGTGGCGGAGCCAGTGGAGGAGCTTGGCGAAGCCCCACTCGTGCGAGTAGACGTCGCCGCACCAGTGGATGGCTTCGAGGTTCTCGGCGAGGGCGAGTTCGGTGATCTGGCGGGCCTCTTCGTGGGCACGGTGATCGCACCAGAGGTAGTAGTCGTCGAGGGGCTGCATGGCGGCGTCGACGGGGATGACGCTGGAGCCGGTGGTGTCGAGGGCGATGGCGGCTACGTCGTGGCCGTCGATGTGGTTTTCGGCGAGGACCTGGCGGGTTGCGCGGACGAGCGCGTTCATCTGCTCGGTGTGGGATTGGGTGGCGTAGTCGGGGTCCTCGCGGCGGCGTTCGAGGGGGTACTCTGCCGATGCTGTGCCGAGGCGGCCGCGCTCACTGTCGAGCAGGGTTACGCGAACGCTTAGGGTTCCAAAGTCTACTCCTGCGACGATTGCCACTCTTTACTCCTCTGTGTTTCGTGACGATGCAGTGTTTCTGAGATGTCGGTGGGGATTTACTTGGTGAGCAGACGAATCTCCGCGATTTAAGAAATCGTTTACTTGGGACGTTCTATAGATTCACGGGAGCCTTGTCAATGAGGATGATAGCGCTTGGGGCGAAGGCTGCTTTGAGCTTCAGGCAAGGGCGATAGAGAAGGCTTGGTTTCTTGTCTACTGTGTCGCAGTCAGCGTGACGATCTCTGCGATGCTAAGGAAGAGTGCGTACGCGGCGAAGAGGAAGGCCCCGTATCGTCCTGCGGACGCGGGTTGCATCTTCGGCATGAACGTGGCGAAGTGAGAGAGCAGCAGTGCTTCGCCGAACATTCCCGGGAGGGCAATGAGGAGAGCTGCGGAGGCCCATTCCGCAGAGCGAACGTGGCGCCATCGCAGGAGCACGATGCACGGAATCGCAGTCACAATGGGGGTGAGGATGAAGTTGATCCAAAAGCGCAGATTCGTTGTCTCAAACACGACCGGACCACGTACCTCGTACCAGAGGGTTCCGATGATCCAGAAGGCCAGGCCGAAGAGAAGCAGAAGGGCTCTATCGTGTACTTTCATGGGGTTCTCCTGATAGAAGTAGTTGATGTACCGTTTGGTACATGATTGTTTGTACCATGTGGTACATGCGGAGGCAAGGTGCAGCGGAGGCAAAAGGATTCGGGACAGGATCGGGGTCAATTGATAGAGCGCTGCCTTGCTGCGTTTATCGAGGCGGGCACGCTCGATGTGAGCCTGGATCACCTGGCGGAGAAGGTGGGAAGCAGCAAGCGGATGTTGATCCACTATTTTGGGGGCCGGGAAAATCTTGAGGAGATGGCGATGGTGCGGCTGGAAGAGAGGCTGCGGCAGAGGTTCAGGGTCGAGTCATTTCCTCCCGGCGTCTCTCTTCACACGGTCGTGATGGCGTTGTGGGACCAGACGACGGCTGCCGAATCGAGAGGTGTTTTATTGCTGATCATGGATGTCTCGCGGCGCGGTTGGAGCGGCTCGGAGCGCGCGAAGGCCTTCTACCAGGAGCAACAGCGGCTATGGGTTGAGCTGTTGCTGAGGTTCCTGCCTGATGCGGCGGCAGTGGAAGAGTTGCTGCAACTTTTCCAAGGGGCTGTCCTTGTCTATCTGGTGACAGGAGACCGCGAGCAGGGTAGACGCACGCTGGCACGGATGATTGAAAGAGATGGGAGACAGCAGCCGGATAAGAGGCGTTAAGACTTGTAACGGTGTGCTGGAGCGAGTCAATTGCTGCGATAGGGTGTTCAGGCCGCTATTTCTGTGTCATGGATGGGCAGGAACTCGGAGCGGTTACGGCCATGGCCCTTGGCGTTGTAGAGGGCGCGGTCGGCTGCTTTTGTGAGATGGAAGGGTGAGGGGGATGTGAGGCCGCTGTAGGTCGAGATGCCAATGCTGACGGTGATGCGGCCGGATGGCGTAGCGGGGTGGCTGAGGGCGAGATTCGCGATGGCGAGATGGAGCTTTCTGGCTACTTCCATCGCTCCGGGACAGTTGGTTCCGGGAAGAATGACGGCGAACTCTTCTCCGCCGTATCGCGCGGTGAAGTCGGTGATGCGGGGAAGGGCGTCGCGCAGGGCGTGCGCGATCCGGACGAGATATTCGTCTCCCGTGAGGTGTCCGCAGGTGTCGTTCAGTTGCTTGAAGTAGTCGACATCGATCATCAGGAGAGAGAGGGGATGCATGGAGCGATTGGCGGCGC
>WNFD01008115.1_pt1 | contig 10348 bp, 13 predicted proteins | sample 5400491 | NCBI WGS metagenome assembly WNFD01 (sample SAMN13153343, study PRJNA577476) | soil metagenome | isolation source: 120 cm saprolite under Douglas fir tree site 2 hole 2 replicate 2 | place: USA:California | collected 2015-04-18 | reverse complement strand
TCAAACCTCTGTAAGTGGGCTCCCGAGAGTTTCGGGCAGCTATATCGTGGCGATTGCGGTTTGGTTACAACTGGCGGTTGCAGATGGAACAGTTCACGCGCGAATGTCTCGAGATTGACTCTGAGACGAACCCCGAGGCAGAGGCAAGTCGACAAGTGAAGAATACACTCTCGATGGACCGAGTCTATCAGCGCGCAGCGAAGCTCGTGAAAAAGACGCTAGACGTAGAAGGTGCACTCGTCATGGACATGTCGCGTGGCGAGGTGCTCGAGACGGTTGGGGCAGAGGCTGTCATGTCGGTCATCGTGTATAGCGCAGAAGACACGACAACACACCAAGTACAAGGAGATGCATGCGGACGCATCTGGGATATGTTCTTGAAATACCCCGACGGCCGTGTATTCGAGGCACTGGTGCCTGCCCCTCTCCGCCCGTTCGTGCCGAACGGGACGCAGTACGCGCTTTGTAAGTTTGATTTCTCCGAGGTGAGGTGATCGGCGGGGAATAACAACTCGATAGGTGTACCTATTTTTAACATCGACAAGCGACCGTTTGCTATGCTTTGCGCGTACAACTCGTCAGAACAAGGCAGACGATACGTGAGTGACCGCGTTGAATGAGGAGCGCAACCTGACGATGACATTACAGCTCGAAGGACACGAGTTGTCTTACTTACGTGCCATCGGTGTGTCACTCTTTAGCCCCAAATGGCATCCCGTACGATTTACATATGGCTGGCTCCTTCAGGTGTGATCATACTATCCGCTGTGCTGAAACGACGGATGACACTTGCCGACAAAGCCAAGAGCTTGTTCATATCCAAGTAAGCTGCGAATTTCATCTCCCGGGACCCTGGCACCGTTTGACAGCTTCATGTTTAGCATCTCTCATGAGTTACGCACTCCTTTACATGGCATCTTGGCAGCGGCAGAGCTACTCTCTGACACACAACTAAATCACACCCAGTCGTCTTTTTTGCAGACGGTGCAAGCATGCGGCACGTCGCTGGTCGAGACTGTAAACCATGTGTTGGATTTCACTAAGCTCAGCGGGAACTCCAAGGCAGGAGGCGTGGAGCACGTCATCTTAACTACAAAGTGCGTCTTTCGCCATTGTCATTCGTCGTATCTTACAAACTTCATGAAAAATCTTCCTTCCGTTCTCCAGGATTGATGTCCTGCAATTGATAGAAGAGGCCGTGGAGGGATCTTGGATCGGGCATCGCGCGCGCTTGTTCACACGGCAGCAAGAATCAGAGATTGGTAGTCTGTATGCTCCACCAAAGCAGGACGGTAATGGAAAGAAGCTGGTCGAAGTTGTTATCGAGATTGGTGACAGGGATGTGAGTGACACGGCCAGAGCGCCGTTCTTCCTCACCATTGGCCAAACCATGGGCACTTACGGGCCAATCTAGGGGTGGCTCCTCAAGCTCGAGAAAGGAGGTATCCGGAGAGTGTTGATGAACGTTTTCGGAAATAGTCTCAAGTTCACAACGGTTTGTTTCTTGATTTGTTAGATGCCCCCTTTATAAAGCCTCTGACAAAACTTGGTAGGACGGTTACGTGCATGTAATCGTCCGTCAGTTGCCACGCACCCCCGACATACCCCCGAACAAGGTCAAGCTTGAATTAGTAGTACTTGACACCGGCAAGGTACGTACATATTGTCACTCAAAATAAAGCTATCTCGACAGGGGAACAACAGGGGATCAGTCAGGATTTTCTCAAGGTAAGAATTTAATTGATTATCGGGGAAAGTGGGTCATTAATAACTCCTCATAGAACCAACTCTTTCATCCTTTTTCCCAGGAGAACCCAATGCAAACAGGCACAGGGCTCGGATTGGCAATCGTAAACAGCATCGTACAGTCCAAAGGTGTTGACGGGAAGGTTGATGTTTGGAGCGCCGAGAACGTGGGAACGGAGATTAAGGTCACTTTCTCCGCCGAAACCGTGGAAGAAGACGAACCGTCGCCGAAAGTCTCCGATACTTTAAATCAAGGTCATACAACCAAAGTCAGCCTAGTGGGCTTTGATGACCCCCATCGCGGGGTGCAGCTTCTTCGAAGAGTCCTCATGCACTATCTGGTATCCTGGTGGGACTTGCAAATTGCACCTCCAGGCTCATTAGGAGACATTGTCCTCGCAAATGAGGATCTGTCTGTGCTACAGCTTGCGATTAAGCAGCGGGAAATTCGCCGGCCATTCATTCTCCTTACGGTTAGCCGCGGTGAGAGGCACCTGACGGCTACTGTCACCGAGTTCGAGCGGTTAGGCGGGTTCTGCCGTATCCTGTACAAGCCCGGTGGCCCGTCGCGACTTCGTCATGCGCTCAAACTCTGCATACATGCGCTCAAATTTAGCCATTGCTCCTCGCCTGCACCGGAAATTATGCCCCATCCGAGTAATTCTATCTTGTCTTCTCCATCCAACCTACCGGCCGGCGTTGCGAGGCGCAATTCGGAAGAGCCAGCGTCAGCGGTGAGCCATCTTGATGCGCGGCGCCCCTCGCTTGGTCGTCGGTCTATCACGATACATCCTATTACCTCGTGGAGCGGAATGCCAGCGCCTGAGGAGGAGGATGATGATTGTCAAGATGGAGGACAGCCTGGCCGTACGCGCTCATTCAGCCCGGGCCCCTCGCAGAGCTCGACTAGCCCAACCATCCCTGTGGGCGACACAGGGGGCTCGCTGTTGAAGTCATCGATTGGTGCCCTGGGCTCAAGAAATAATGTTCGGGTTCTTGTTGTTGAAGACAACAACATATTGCGCAATCTTCTGTAAGCATTTCATTCATTTCTTACTGCAGGCTTCGTTTACGCATCCGCGGAGGCCAGGACTCGATGGCTGTCTAGCAAGGTTCGTCTACAATTTCATAAATGTACGTTCATCCTAGCCGCCCTGATCTCCAGGGGTACGAATACCGTGAGGCAGTAGATGGACATGAAGGGGTCTGTTTGTTTGAGACCGACGGTCAATTCGAGTGCGTTTCTTTCCCCAGCTTTGGTCGTCTGGCCATCCATTCACTCTACCAGTGTTATTCTCCTCGATTTATCAATGCCAGTAATGGACGGTAGGCTGATTTTCACCTTTCGTTCACGAGAGCCTCCCAAACCCTGTCTCTAGGATATGGCGCCACCGTACAAATTAGGCAGATTGAGGCATCCAGGTTAGGACAGAAATCTCACATCCTCGCCCTTACCGGAATGTCGTCTTTGGATGATAAGCGGAGAGCCTTCGAGGCGGGCGTTGACGGCTAGTGTGTATCCACGAAACGTTGTCCTCACCGTTGTGTTGATGATCGCATAAATAGTCTCGTGAAACCAGTCGCATTCAAGACACTGTCGGACATGTTTGGTAGACTTGGCATTACATGACATTGTCTGCGGGGTTTGTCTCCCTTTCGCCTTCTCACGCGTAAGACGACCTGGGACCGAGACTGTGCCATGGACTGCGGCTCGGCACCTTCTCCATTTTCCCAAATATCCCCCTTCTTTGCTTAATTTATACCTATTCCCCTCTTCTGCACGTCATCCTTTCCCCGATGTAGCAATTCTAACCCATTCCCTTGTCGCCGCCGGTGTTGTAACATCTGTATTGCTAATAAGCTGGATGATGTCGTTGTACCTTGCCAAGCGTTGTGCGTCACCTGCCACCTCCTATAAAAGGCCTAGATCACACGTTCCTTCCAGTTGCTATAGCTAGGATGTGCTGCCTCTGCTGCCAGTGGTTGATTTGAGCCATCATTCGATTCATAGACCTCTGTGTACCAGCCCTCCAAATCAATCAGTTGGATTACACCCATATCACCCCGGTATAAATTGTTCTATTTAGAGGCTTTTGGCAGTAAATCTGAAGTGTCCTTTGATCTGGTACCTCGCGGGCCTGTGCGGTGCTCACCCTCGCTCCTCGACTGTCCAGCGAGTTCGACGTAACGCACCTCCTGAGTCCGTAGGGCTTGCATCTATCAATATAGCAAAATCAAACCTAGGTTGCCACTCTGGCAGTCATCACGCGAATCTACACTCTCGGTGGCGCGCCATCGTCTCCTAGTCTAGGGCCTAGTCCGAGTCGTCGTTCTCAGATTGAACTAAGACTGAGATGGGCCAGAAGACCTGCCATGTGGCAGAGCTTGGAATCTGCTGACCACCAAAACGCCGTTGCGCATGACACGAATAGGGTCGTGGGAAGCGACCATTTCAGTCGTCGAGATGACTTGCAGACAACTGGCGTAGCGCCCAGCGTAGAAGAAGAAAGATCACCGGTCACCTTTCGATCAGAAGTGGGAAGAGTCGAGGGAGAACATCCAAGCTTTCAGACGCAAAGTATTTCCTATCTTATACATCTGTGGGTGTGCCCCCGTATATAAGGACGGTCCCAATGTAGACTCCGACTAGCTGAGCCTCCACGCAAAATCGAGGGATGTGCCCACCCGGTGAAAGTAGTACTTGTCCTCGTCCGTCTTGTCGTAGCAGTATTGGCTGACCCAGTCACTTATTAAGAAACTACCGTCAACCTGCGCATCGAGGGGAGGTATGGGGCACTCTTTGAAGGTAACGTTTCGACTTGCGGCCATAGGGTAACTCTGGCTTCTGGAAAAAAGTACCATTGTAATGGGACCAACAACGACAGTAACCCCTGTCCAGGGCCGACATGTACCACAGCACTAGACGACTCTCGTATCGGCTTCGACGGGTAAGTGGGTGTCGAGAGGGAAAGAGAACAAGAGGGAGATGACGAACTAACAAGAAACTGCACAGGAATTACTGGGAAAAATTCGATGATATCTTCATTACGTCCATCGGCGGCGAGGCGGCAGGAAAAAACGAACATTGGGTCATACTTCTCAACTTCCAGCCCATTCCCGTAGGAGGGTGCCAACAACAAGTAAAAGGGGGAGACGATGTCCTCTTCGCACTCGCCAACGCAAGCACTTGGAGACGATGGCGTTTTCTGAAACTCTCTGGACCCATAACGGCACGCGTTCATCAACCAGTCATCCTGACGGTGACAGATGGAAGAACGGGGAACCCTGTTGAGGGCGCAGTCGTACCTTTTAACGGCCAAGATCGTCTGACCGATGTATTTGGGCGGGTTTCCATCACATTTACCGAAGCGCGCTGCTTTGATCTCAAGGCCCAAATCCCAGGGTCATTTGATTGGGTTCGATCAAATCGTCTCATCGTCGACGTCACCTAGGAGTGAGGGCCAATGGAGAGAATAGACATTAGGATATGTTATTTTCCTCTACAACCTTCGACAGCGCATTCTCGTTTGTCTCTTGAGCTATCGCGGATGCGTTCTTAAGATCTCAGTTTCGTCCTTCTACCCCTTACCATCAATACCGCATATATCACCAACAAGATAGATGATCCTCGAAGTTGGAGGGTGTCACCTTCTATGTCATAGCCAGCTGAAGGAGATCCGTTGAAGCGAACCTCGACATGGCAGCCGGCGAAGGACTCCTACTAGACACATAGGTTGGCCCAGCATTCAATACCTCTAAACGTTATTGTGCATGAGCGTCGACAGTGGAAGAGGTGTCTTGGTTATGAGTCTACGTCTCATTGTGGGATCAAAGCCGAGTATAGCAATTGCCCCGCAGGATTTGAGCCGTCTGGCCCAAGAGACGCGGCGCGACCCAGATCGAACTTGCAGAAGTAAGTCATTTTGGGCCGCCACATTGCTCCAAGCCAGGTTAGTTGTCGACTTCCCTTGTTAGCGCCGCCTTGACCTTCGCCGAATTTCGTTGGAATGTCAGCAAACTTGACTACATTGAGATGTGGAAGCAATCCCAGTTCTCAACACCGGCTACCCCGGGCTATGAGGAACGGCCTGGGGCGCAGTTGATCTGAGTGAGTTGAGATCACAGATTATGGAAGTAGGCATCAGACGGGCGAGACAAAGTCCGATGGGAAGTGTCCGGTGTGGTCAGTGTCGTTATAGAGGCTCACGTCAATGAAGGCAAGGAATCCAAGGTTGACGTGCGAGTCTGCGCAAGTAGGAGACGACCCCTTGGCAGTTAGTGGCGCGGAAAAAGAAGCTGATTTACGTATGCGCGAAACCAGGGAACTGAACAACGTCCAGTCCCGTAGAGGCTACGCTGTCCAGAAAATTATTTCCTCGATGAGACAAAAGATAGTATACCGTTGCGGCTAGCAGGACAGGGGTTGAGAGGGGGTAGCCACAGAAGTCGTGGAAGTGATTCACGGATAACTGGAGGGGCCCCCATAGAAGACCAACGATCACCTGGTGATGGTTAGAAGGATGTCACGTATAACAGATAGGAAAGGTCTCACTGTGGACTTGAAATCTTAATCGTAAGATCAAAGGGTGTGCACACCCGAAAGCGAATACTTGTCCACCCTTCCCGAAGCGTGGCAGTGTTGGTTGGCTGACCCAGTCGTCTACGAAGGGACCGCTGTCAAGCTGCGCGTTGAGGGAAATGACGACACGCTTTTCGAGAGTAATGTCTTCACCTGTGGTCACAGAGTAACTATGGATGTCACGACATTCCGACATTGTAATTGGGATCAATAAATGACGATAGCAACCCCTGTACGAGCCGACGTGCACCACGGCACTAGACGACAGTTAGATTGGCTTCCATGGGTAAGTAATTGAGATCTGAGGGACGCGCCAACACAAAGCCGACAGAATAAGAAAACTGTACAGAACCTATTCCGCTATTCCGCGCAGATTGATGGTGTCTCCATTGCGTTCATCGGTGGCGATGCAGCAGTGCTACCTCAATCTTGGCGATTGCTCCTCCACTTTCAGACGACCGTGGGGGGACTTGGATGCCAACAACAGGTGAAAAGGGGCGACGATGTTCTCTGCGAATTCGTCAACTCGGTGGAAGAGGTGTCTCCTTTGAAACACTCTGGGCCGATGCCTGTCCAGGCAGTAACGGATGGGCGAACGGGAAAGCCGGTTGATGGCGCTGAAGTGAATGGACAGAATAGCAATTCATGTGGGCAGGCGACCATTACATTGAGCAGCACGGGAGGCTTTGCCAGTGCTTTGCCGTCACGGTCAAGACCCAAAAGGATGGTACTATTCGATCGAATCGACATTTCATCGACGTCGTTCCGTAGGAGTCCGAAGGGCCCAGAAGTGGCCCAGAGAGGTGTCATGAATTGTACATCTTCCATTATTATGCTGTCCTCTTTGTCTTTCTCTTGAACTACGACGGACGCCTTCACTCCTTTTGTCCTGGGGCACCGTCCCTTTCCTTCGTTACGGGACCAGTTTGCGTCAGGTTTGTGTCATAGCGTCCTGTAGAGAGAGGTGCTGGTGATCCCTGCCAATGTGGGTTGTGGTTGACCTGCAACCGGAAAGTGTGATCTCACTTTCGGTAAACTGGACCGCGTCCGAGTCTGGTTTTGGATCCGACACATCACCGATACTCAGCACTCTGCCCCGATGCACCACGGTTAACTCGCAACAGAGCTTGCCTCACTCCACTCGAACAAACATGCTAGATTGTTCAAAGACTACAGAAGGATTGGCATTTATGGTACAAGTGGTAAGCTGCCCGGCGGTTCACCCGCCTAAGTTATACATAAACGATCATCTGCACAAGGACTCTGTGGACACAGATGCTGGCTGAACGTCAGCTTTTCATCGCTGGGTCGAAGCCGAGGGCATTCATTCACGCCGCGGCAAGTTGCGCCGCACGATGTTCCTGCAGCAGGCGGTCAAGGGCTTCTTTCTGTCCAACCTCGAGAGCGCCGGATTGGATGCCTGAATGGTATACACGCAGCAGCGAGTCGACGTCGTCCATGGACTGAGTGCGCACGTCGGCGAGTTCCTTGATCTTGGCCGTGGCATCCTTGATCTCCTCATCGGTGAGTTCGAGCCCAAGCTGCTCGACACGTGACTTGACGGCGTTCCAACCGGTCAAGCGATGTCCGATTGACACATAGCGCGTGAGGCCAAAGTCCTCGGGCTTGAGAATCTCGTAGGTAGATGGGTTATTAAGGATCGCTTTGGCATGGATTCCAGCTTTGTGCGTGAATGCGACGTAGCCACTGACACAGATCGTTAACCATCTGCAGCCTGAGTCTGAGAGGGGTGGACATACGTGATAGGGTTTGAGAAGGGCACGTTGACTTCGACGGCCTCTGCGACAAGGTTCTCAATCTCACGCAGCATCCCGAGGTTGTACTTGGACTTGACGTAGTCCGGATTCGCCGCGTACAGGCACGCGACAAGGCCTCCAAGAGGCGTGATGCCGACGCGCTCGCCAATGCCGAGGACGGCTGCAGGGGGTAAGTTTTTTTTCGGTGGGCATTTCAAAGAGAGGCAAGCATGACATACACGTGTCAATGTGCGTTGCGCCCGCCTCGAGCGCTGTGTAAGCGTTGGCGATGGCCATGCCGGTGTCGTTGTGCAGGTGAATTTCGATATCGCAGCCGACAACGCCGCGGAGGGTGCGAACGAGTTCGTAAACCTGGCGCGGGTTTGCGCAACCGACGGTGTCGGCGATGCCGACCCGGTTGACGCCGATCTTGTCCACGGTCTGGTAGATGGAAAGGAGGTCCACGAGATCGGAGCGGAAGGAGTCCTCCGTCGAGAAGCGGACTTCGATGCCCTTCGACTTGACAAAGTTGATCACCTCGATCGCGGTCTTGGTGATATAGGTCATGTCCTTGCCATGCGAAAATTCACGGAGGAAGGAGGATGTGCCGATGACGACGTCGACGCCATCTACGCCCGTCTCGACGGCGATGCGCGCGTCGTCCATGTGGCATCGAATGTGAGTCAGGATTTTGGCATTCAGGCCAAGATTGCAGATGGCCTGACAGTCCCGTCGCGACTGATCGGAGGCTGCTGGCGACGTGAGCTCGATATACTCGACGCCAAACTTGTCAAGGGCTTTGGCGATGGCGATCTTGGTCTCAGTGTCGAAGAAGGCATTGGCAAACTGCTCCCCCTCTATGGAAAGACATGTCAGCAGTGTGAGAGGAGTGGTGGGAACGATAAAGGCAGAAACCTCGGAGAGTGCTCTCAATGATTTTAAAGTTGGAAACGTTGTTCAAGAAGTCGGACGCCCTCGGAGCATACGGGTTGCGGCGTTGGCTCGAGGATGAGTGTCCATTGACTCCATTGGAATGAGTAGTACCGCTGGGGCAATGAGAGCCATTGAGGGTGTTCTGCTTGCCTTCGACGGCAACCATATCCTGCACACCATCTGGGGGGGTATCGCCGGTTTCGTGGGGGCACATCTGTGAGACGGGGAGAGCTGTCGAACAAATTTGAAGCTTGGCTTGAGCTTGGGACTTTTCTTTTTTAACCTCGCGAGTCATTTGATCAGACCGGCCCGTTGTTTCCAGACCAGGACTTGCCTGTTCTTTCCTCTCCCTTGCTCAGGGTCTATCATACCGTCCTCGATAGAATACATCGGTTCTCTTTAGCATGACTAACGAGGACTACATCTTTGCATGACTGGAAGGGTGCTAACAGTGACCCTAACATCGGACCCCCCTCGTTCGTGTTGTCACGCAGTGTCACAGGGCTTTTTTGAAACCCCGCTCGGCTGGTCCCAGCATACATACGCACACGTGATGAAAGCAGCGCACGATTAGCGACAAACTCCGACTCGGGATTCGTCGGCAGGCGTGACAAACCACTTTTACGACAGCACCATTCTTATTCAAAAAATATACAGAATATGTTAACAGACACTACTAAATGATGTGTATAAAATTTGGTGATAATTGGATGAGAGGTGAACAGGCAAATTGAAAAACACGAACGAGGGGGGGGTCCGATGTTAGGGTCACCGAGTATGTGGGGAATGTCTCTACAACCACTTTACCGCGCCTTGGTGCATTTTCGGCCGAGAAATCACCAATCACGGCCGAAGCTCGAATGACGACACGATCGATCACGACAACCACTCGGAGGTCACGGGAGCCACGACATTTAATATTGGCGCCATATAATTCGCGCGCCGCCACTTTAGCCATTTTGGAGGGCACAGCTCGAATAATAAACACATTGCCTGATCCGTGCGTTTGACGCCCGAGACAAAGTATCAGGGCTGCGCCGGGCATCCGCAAAAGCATCGCTGGGGGAAGGAAGCCCGCGGCTTTTCGCAGCCGAGTCAGCTCACTTACCATACTTCAGACACTGCTGAAATCGGCTCCAATTGCTGGGTGAATGATGTTGCGGTCGTGCACTCCATGCAGCACGACGACTTTTCCTTACTGTGGACGAGGAAGTCACGATGGTAATCCTAACTAGATGCGCTTTACGCCGTAGTCCTTAGGGTCATCTAGGGCCAATAAACTTGCGAAACCGTCTGGTCGTGGTGAGACATCTAATTGCCTCGTGTGCGCCCG
>WNFD01012292.1_pt1 | contig 10349 bp, 8 predicted proteins | sample 5400491 | NCBI WGS metagenome assembly WNFD01 (sample SAMN13153343, study PRJNA577476) | soil metagenome | isolation source: 120 cm saprolite under Douglas fir tree site 2 hole 2 replicate 2 | place: USA:California | collected 2015-04-18 | reverse complement strand
GCTACCGGCCGAGCGCTGCGAGCAGTTCGTCCGCGCTAGTGACCGGCAGTCGGCAGCTGAAATTGCGGCAGACATAGGCGGCAGGCTGATCCTGGACGAGCCCGCGTCCTGCCAGCAGCGGGATGCCTCCGCTGCCGTCGGCGCCGTTGGGGTCGCCCGCGCCAGTGCCGTCGCCGATGGCGATCACGGCTCCCGGAGTCGCGCCGAGCATTGCCGCCCTCTGCAGTGCCCTCGTCCGGTCATCCCCGCGCGGGCCGACCACCGCGATCTCGTCGGGGCCGGCCAGAAACGCCTCGGCGACGGCCAGGCCCCAGCCGGCCCCTTGCGGGAACCTGGCTGCGACGTCCCTCAGCGTGCCGAGCGCGCCCACCGCAGCCTCGCGGTGCCGGGCGGACCCCGTCAGGGCCGCATAGCTCAATAGTGCACCGGCGATCGCGTAGGTCCCGGAGGGCGTGGGCCCGTCGGCGGGGTCGGCCGGCCGGTAGATCAGCCGCTCGCTGTCGTCGGCGGTGTCGTAGAACCCCCCGCCGGCGTCGCGGAAGCGCTCGAGGGCGGTCTCGAGCAGATCCCCGGCTAGGGCTGGCCACCGCTGCGGCCCGGTCACCCCGGACAGTGCCAGGAACCCGGCCGCAACGTTCGCGTAGTCCTCCAGCACGCCGGCGCTCCGCCCCGCGATTCCGTTCATCGAGGTCCTGGCCAGCCGCCCGGCATCGATGTGCACGCTGGCAAGCAACTCAGCGGCGCCGACCGCCGCCTCGACGTAGTCAGGCCGGTCAAAGAGCAGCCCCGCCTCGGCGAGCGCGGCGATTGCCAGCCCGTTCCAGGCAGCGACGACCTTGTCGTCCCTGGCAGGCCATACCCTCACGGCGCGGGCAGCCAGCAGCGCCGACCTGACCCGCTCGTAGCGACCGGGATCGGCGGGATCGGCGGGCAGCTGCAACACCGATCGACCGCGCTCGAACGTACCTGCCTCCGTTACAGCGAATAGCTGCGCCGCATAGTTGCCGTCATCGGGACCGAGAACTTCGGCAAGCTCAGCCGGCGTCCAGACGTAGAACGCCCCTTCCTCGCCGTCGCTGTCGGCGTCCAGAGCGCTCGCGAAACCGCCCTCGGCCGTTCTGAGGTCGGCGATCATCCAGTCGCAGGTCTGCTCGGTGATCCGGCGCGCCAGTTCCCCGCCCGACCGCCGCCACCAGTGCGCATAGACCCTGGCGAGCTGCGCGTTGTCGTAGAGCATCTTCTCGAAATGGGGCACAACCCACGCCGCGTCGACGCTGTACCTGGCGAAGCCGCCGCCCAGCTGGTCGTAGATGCCGCCCCTGGCCATCGCCTCCGCCGTTCCTGCGGCCATCGCGAGCGCCTGGTCCGCCAGCGGCTGTTCGCGCGCCCCAGGTGCAGGCGCCACTGCCGCTGATTCCGCAGCGGCCGGCGCCCGCTCGGATGCTCTGAGCAGAAACTCCAGCACCGTTGACGGCGGGAACTTGGGCGCGCCGCCGAACCCCCCGCGCTGCACGTCATATCGCTTGGCCAGCAGCGTGACTGCGGCGTCATCGATCTCACGATCCACCGCACCGGCCCCGCTGCCGCCGCCTGCCAGCTGGCCAGAGAGCAAGCCGGCGTTCTCGGCTAGCTGCCCGGCGACATTGCCTGCCTGACCGACGACGGCGTCCCGGTCCTCCCGCCATGCCCGCGCGACGGCCATGATGAGCTGCTTGAAGTGCTCGCGCGGGTAGTAGGTGCCGGAGTAGAACGGCTCCCGGTCCGGGGTCATGAACACGGTCATCGGCCAGCCGCCCTGCCCGGTCATCGCCTGCGTCGCGGTCATGTACACCGCGTCGACGTCCGGGCGTTCCTCCCGGTCGACCTTGACCGGCACCACGAGGTCGTTGACCAGCTGGGCAGTCGCCGGATCCTCGAACGACTCGTGCGCCATAACGTGACACCAGTGGCAGGCTGAGTAGCCGACCGAGAGCAACACGGGCACATCTCTCCGGCGCGCCTCGGCGAATGCCTCCTCGCCCCACTGCCACCAGTCCACCGGGTTGTCGGCGTGCTGCAGCAGATAGGGGCTTGTCGCGTCCCGGAGCCGGTCAGCCATGTTCCTATCCTCCCGCAGGCCGCCTACCTATCCGCCCGCGGGCGGCTCTATCCTCCCGCCGACCGCGGGGCGCGCCTGCGTCGGCCAGAGCTTGCCGTGCTGGCTGCTACCGTGCGAGTTGTGAACCTCCCCGAGCGCGCGTCCGGCGGCAGGCCGCAAGGCACCCGGATTCGCGGCACCCGGCAGGCCGAGGCGGTCGCGGCCGTCCTTGACCGGCTGCCCGGGTTCTGCAGCGCCCAGCAGATCCACGCTGAGTTGCGGGAGCGCGGGGAGGCGGTCGGCCTGACCACCGTCTACCGGCACCTCCAGGCGCTCAGCGAGACGGGCCGGGTGGACGCGATCAGGGACTCAAGCGGTGAGATCCTGTACCGGCGCTGCCGGACCGACACCCATCATCACCACCTCACCTGCCGGAACTGCGGGCGCAGCGTCGAGGTGGAAGGCAAGGCCGTCGAGCGCTGGGCCGACGAGGTCGCGCGCCAGGCCGGATTCTCCGAGGTCGGGCACACGGTAGAGCTCTTCGGCCTGTGCCCGGATTGCGGGCAGCCGCCAACGCCCTGAACCGTTAGCTAGTGCCCGAGCACCGGGTGCGGGACGTAAAGGTCTTCCAGCGACTCGATCTCCTCTGGCGTGAGCTCGAGCTGCTCAGCGGCCAGCGCGTCATGGAGATGCTCGAGTTTCGTGGCGCCGATGATCGGCGCTGACACTCCGGGGCGCTGCAGCAGCCAGGCGAGCGCGACCTGCGCGGGCGGCACGCCGCGGCCCGCTGCCACCTGTGCCACCCGGTCGACTATGTCGAAGTCCGACGGCATCCCGTACAGCGAGTCGCTGAAGGGATCGGAGCCCGCCCTGGTGGTGTGCCGTTCGCCGGTTCTGGCGCGGTTCCCGGCAAGCACGCCCCTGGCAAGCGGGCTCCACGGGATCACCCCGACACCCTGGTCGATGCACTGGGGGATCATCTCCCGCTCTTCCTCGCGGTAGAGCAGGTTGTAATGGTTCTGCATCGAGCTGAACCTGGTCCAGCCGTGTGCGTCGGCGCAGTACTGAGCCTTGGCGAACTGCCAGGCGTACATGGAGCTCGCGCCGATATACCTGGCCTTTCCGGCCCGGACCACGTCCTCGAGTGCCTGCATGGTCTCCTCGATCGGCGTGGACCTGTCCCAGCGGTGGATCTGGTACAGGTCCACGTAGTCCATGTTCAGGCGGCGGAGGGAGGCGTCGATCGCCGTCATGATGTGCTTGCGGGACAGGCCGCGGTCATTCTCGCCAGACCCCATCGCGCCATACACCTTGGTTGCGACGACAACCTGGTCACGGCTGAAGAGCTTGCCGAGCAGGCGGCCGGTCGCGACCTCGCTCGCTCCGTCGGAATAGACGTCTGCGGTATCGAAGAACGTGATGCCGCCGTCGGCCGCGGCCTTGACGATTGGCTCCGCGGCGTTCTCGTCAAGTGCCCACGCCCGGTCGCTGTCGTTGCCGTAGCTCATCATCCCGAGGCAAACCCGCGAGATCCACAGGCCGGTCTTGCCCAGGTTCACATACCTCACTCGTCACCTCCGGGGCGGCGTCAGCACCAGCACCGGACGTTACCCCACAGCCCGGCCGGGCGGGACGCTCGGGCAGCGCCCGCTAGCTACAGCGGCAGGCCTGGCTCTGGCTTTGCGGGGTGCCATTGGAGCTGTAGAAGGCGCTGTTGCGGCAGGAGACGCTGGCCGTAATGCCGCCGTAATTGCCGGCCAGTGCGGCTATCGACGCGCGCGTCGTTGGCTTCGGCGGCGCGAGCTTTCTGAAGCTCGAACCCAGGATCACATCGACTGTCCCCTCGGGCAGGCCAGGTACCAGCTTCAGCTTGACCGATGAAAACTGTCCGCGCAGCGTCCTGGCGGCCGAAAGGTCGGCGCGGCTACCGTACTCGATGACCGACTTTCGGTAGCCGGTAGACGGCGCGTAACCGGTACTCAGGACGCTGAAACCGCGGCTGGTCAGCCCGGCAGCAGCCGCGCTGGAAAGATCTGCCCCGCTCGCCCCGTTCAGCACCGTGACCTTGACCTGTTCGGGATTGAGAGTCAGCAACTGGCCAGCCGGTCCCGCGTCGATCGGCCCGTTCTTCTGGCCCTTTACCGTTTCGGCCCTGAAATGGTGCCTGCTCTTCCCGATTGGGGGGATCGCCGTGTCGTGCGCAATGGCCCAGAAGACCGCGTCGGCCTCCGGCTGGGCGAACTCAACCTCGTTCGGGTTGTACGGGTAGGACACCCACGGGGCCGTGATGAACTGCACGTTTCTCGCCGATATGCCGCGCAGGCTGGTGGCGATGTGCAGTAGCTCGGTATCGCTCGCGTCTGTTGTCATCGCGTCAGCGACGTCACCAATGACCGTGACGAGCCTGGTCGGGCTGCGGAGCATGCCGCTGTGCAGGACCCCTTTGACGACCTGGGCCATCAGGTACTGGTCGCGCGATATCCGGGCGATGTCCGACCCATCGGCCACGTTGTAGCGCGTCCGCCAGAACTCGAGGGCGACCCTGCCGTTGATGTGATGCCTGCCGGCTTTCAGGTCGAGGCCAGAGCCCTCGCTAGCGGTGATCACGTTGTGGATAGCGAACGGCAGGCAGACATTAACGCCACCGATGTCGTTAATCACTCGTTCGAAGCCGCTGAAATTGAGCTCGATGACATTGCTTATATAAATGCCGGACTGCTGTTCCACGGTCTCGCGCACGCACTCAGGGCCGCCCGCCGCGAGCGTGGCATTAATCCGCTCGACCGCGTACGGGTCGGCCGGCTGGCCAGGCAACCCGTTCCATGGCGAGCACGCATACAGCGGGACGACCGTGTCGCGCGGGATACTGACGACGGTGACGCCGCCCCTGCCTGGCGAGATATGGGCGACCATGATCGTGTCCGAGCAAGCGCAGCCGTTCGGGCCGCCGATCGCCCCGTTGCGCCCGGTCCTGGTGTCGGAACCGAGCAGCAAGATGTTCAGCGCGTTGTTGTATCTCGGCGGCCGCTGCCGCGTGTCGATTTTCGATACGTGCGTGATCCCGGAGAGCTCCAACCGGATCGCCGCGTAACCGCCGGCCACGACGACAACCAGGATGGCGACCATGGTCACGGAGGTCCAGGCGAGAATTCTCGCCCGCTGCGACCGCATCCGCATCATGAGCCCTCCGGAGCCGTGGCGTCCGATCACCAGATCATCCGCCAAACGGCAGGCTAGCCGATGCACTTCTGATTCCCGGCATCAGTCCCAAAAGCCGATGCAGCAAGCCACTTGTCGTTTTAACCGGATGAACGGATTAGCACTTCCCCAGGTTCCCTTCGGCATTCCAAACTAACCTCCCCACTCTGTCCGGCCCACTCTGTCCGGCTTCCGGTCATCACGCCTCAACCCTGCCAACGACGTCGCGCGGACGGGGGGCGACGGCGGGCGACGGCGGACGCCCGGGCGCTAAGGAGTTGACGGGCGGGGCCTCGTCCACGCAAAATGGTCTAAACATCAGTCCACTAGACCATGGGTGCCTGGATGACCCGGAGCGAGTCAGCCCGATGGGCGGCCGTCGACTCGGCGGTCGAGGCGGAAGCCGCGGCGGCTTTCGCCTTCCTCGGGCGCCTCGTCGCGGCCCCGAGCACCGTCGGAGCGGAGCGCGGCGCACAGGAGCTCGTTGCCGCTGAGCTCGCCGGGCTGGGTTTCGAGGTATCCGAGTTCGAGGTTCCGGCCCAGACGGCGGCGGCACCTCCCGGCGGTGTCGCGCAGCGTTCCTACCGGGGCCGGCCAAATGTGCTCGGGCAGCTCAACCAGGGCCGGTCACCATCACTCCTGCTGAACGGCCACGTCGACGTCGTCCCCGCCGACGCGGCCCTGTGGTCGTCAGAGCCGTTCGAGCCCGCGGCATCGGACGGCTGGCTGACCGGGCGCGGGGCAGGCGACATGAAGGGCGGCTTCGCGCTCGGCTTGCTAGCCGTGGCGGCGCTGCGCCGTGCCATGCCCGGCGCGCTCTCGGGCGAGCTCAGCTTCCTGTCCGTGATCGAGGAGGAGTGCACGGGCAACGGCACGCTCGCCGCGTGCAACGCTGGCGTGCTCGGTGACGCCGTGATCGTGCTGGAGCCTACCGATCTGGACCTGCTGCTTGGCGGCATCGGCGTGCTGTGGATCCAGATCGAGGTAACCGGCGTCCCGGCCCATGCGGAGGCCGCCGACCGGGCGCAGAACCCGGTGCACAGCATTCCGGCGATCCTCCGCGCGCTCGCCAGCTTCGAGGACCAGATCAACATGACCGATGGCGAACCGGCGTTCGCCGCGATAGCCCGCCCTTACAACGTCAATGTCGGAACCGTTGCCGCCGGAGACTGGGCGTCGAGCGTGCCGGGCCGGGCCACGCTGGGTGTCAGGGTCGGGTTCCCCCGTGCCTGGAGCCCGGACGAGGCTTTCAAGCGGGTCTGCGCCGCAGTGCTGGAGGCCAGCGCAGAGGATCCCTGGCTGGCCAGCCGGCCGCCGGTGATCAGGCCGACCGGCTTCCGCGCCGAAGGCCACCTGCTGCCCGTCGATCACTGGCTGGCAGAGTCGATGGCGCGGGCGCACCTGTCCGCGACGGGAGCGGCAGCGCAGCGCGCGCCGATCGGCGCCACGACTGACGCCAGGTACTACTTGAATCAATTCGGCGTGCCCGCGCTCGCCTATGGCCCGCGGGCTCGCAATATCCACGGCACCGACGAGGCCGTCGAACTGGCCAGCATCGTCACCGGGGCCAAGACGCTGGCCAGGTTCATGGCCGCGTTCTACGCCGGCGAGGTGATCCCGGCATGACCGAGTACCTGGCCCCGATCCCGATGCAGACCGCCGGTGAGCGCATTGCCGAACGGATCGTGACGGCGATCGCCCTCGGGGAATTCGTGCCCGATCAGCGACTGCCGACCGAACGCGAGCTCGCTGCCATGCTCGAGGTCAGCAGGACGACGGTGCGCGAGGCGCTGCAGCGCCTTCAGGCGGCCGGCTACGTGAGGACCAGACGCGGCCGGGCAGGCGGCACATTCGTCGCCACGAGCCGCGGCCCAGAGGCCGACGATATGATCCGCCGGACGCTCGTGCCTGCCTGGCAGGGCCTGACAGCGATCTTGGACTTCCGCAGCTTGATCGAGCAGACGATCGCCCGCACCGCTGCCCAGCGCCGCGACCAAGCGGACATTGCCGCGATCCGGAAGGCTGTCGGTGACTACGCGCGGGCCAGGGACCGCGATTCCTCACACCTCGCCGACCACGCGCTGCATCTGGCGGTCGCCAGGGCAACGCACAACGAAAGGCTGGTCGAGCTCAGCGCCAGCATCAGGCGCGAGGTCAGCCTCGGGTTCGATGCCGAGCCCTACTCGCCGCAGGTCAGGCAGCGGGCCACCGAGCAGCATCCGAGGTTGGCCGACGCCGTCATCGACGGCGACGCCGAGCACGCCGCCGTCATGGCGGCCGAGCACTTCTCCCTGACCGAGGACATGCTCAGGGAACTTCACGCCCGCATCCGCGTTCGAACCGGAGGCTGATTGTCATGCCGTTTGCCGAGGTCAACGACATTGATCTGCACTACAAGCTGGATGGCGAAGGCGACGAGACGATTGTCCTGATCAATGGCCTCGCCGACGACCTCGAGTCGTGGTTCGCCCAGATGGACGACTTCCTCTCGGCCGGCTACCGGGTGCTTCGCATCGATAACAGGGGCATCGGTGCGAGCTCCAAGCCGGCCGGGCCGTACTCAAGCCGGTTGCTGGCCGACGACGCCAAGGCGCTCGTCGACCTGCTCGGCGTGACCGATTTCCACCTGATGGGCGTGTCGATGGGCGGGATGATCGCCCAGGAATATGCGCTCGCCTACTCGGGCGACCTGCGTTCTGTCACGTTCGGCTGCACGTACGCCGCGCCGGGACCATTCTGCTCGCGGATGTTCGCGATGTGGGAGGACATGGCGCCCGTGCCCGTTCACGCCTACCTAGCACAACTAGCGGTGATCCAGAATCACGACACCACAGACCGGCTGAACCAGATCACCACCGTGCCCTCGCTGGTGCTCGCCGGTGAGGAGGACATCCTCATCCCCGTCGCGCTGTCGCGGCGGATCCACGAAGCGATCCCCGGCTCGCAGTGGGCCACGACCAAGGGCGGGCACGCCTGCCTGTGGGAGCACCCGGCCGAGTTCAACAAGACGTTCCTCGACTTCATCCGACGGCATGGAAGGGGCTAGCAATGGCCGTCACCCAATCCCCCGCCCCCGAGCGCCTCCAGCGCAACCAGCTTGGCCTGTTCGGCATCATCATGCCTGGCCTGGCCCAGGTCGCCCCCGCCTTCAACCTTTTCTTCACCACCGGCTACATGGTCTTTTATGCCGGAGCGTCGGCACCGCTGATCTTCCTGATTTCCATGGTGGGCATGGGCGCTACCGCCAGCAGCCTGGCCCAGTTCTCCAGCGTCTACCCGAGCGCCGGATCCTTCATCACCTATATCACCAGGGCGATCGGCACCAAGGTGGCAGTGGCGGTCGGGGTGATCACCGTCCTCGGGTACATCATCGCGTTCGGCGGCATTTATATCTTCGTCGGCAGCTACATCGTGCAGAACGTGCTCAGCAATCCGCATATCTGGGGCATCACGCAGATCGTCACCATCGCCTACGGCGTGCTCGTGGTGGCGCCGGTCGTCGTCGGCCTGAAGTTCGGCGTGCGGATCACGGTCGCTCTCTACGTCTTCGAGGTGATCCTGCTGCTCGCGCTGAGCCTGACGATCCTGGCCAAGGGCGGCGCGAGCGGGCTGTCGGGCACCCCGTTCACCTGGCCGGGCGGCAAGTCGAGCGACGTGCTGCTCGCCTTCAGCCTCGCGGTCCTGGCCTTCGGAGGGTTCGAGGCCGCCGCGCCGCTGGCCGAGGAGACCCGCGATCCCCGGCGCAACGTGCCGATCGCCGTTCTCGGCTGCGTCCTGGTCAGCGGCATCATCTACGTGGTCGGTTCCTACGCCCTGGTAACGGCCTTCGGGGTGGGCCACGCCAGCACGCTGGCCAGCGACACCAACCCGTTCCACACTGCGGCCAAGACCTTCCTGCCGGTCCTCGCGCCGCTGATCACCTGGGTGTTCCTGTCCAGCGTGACGAGTTCCTACGTGGCGGCGAACACCCAGACATCACGGGTAATCTTCGCTGGCGCCCGCGGCGGGCTCTGGACAAAGGCGCTGGCCGGGGTAAGTCCGCGGTTCAGGACGCCGGCGGCGGCCGCGGTCGCGTTCGTGGCCCCCAGCATCCTGATCGGCGTCGTTTCCACAGCGTTCACCGATCCCAGCACCGCGTCCGGATTCCTCGGCACCTACGGGATTCTCGGACTGATCATCATGTACCTGGTTGCGAACATCGCCCTGGTGGTCCAGTGGGTCAAGTTCCGTCGCCGGGGCATCGGCAAGAACGTCTGGCTGTGGGTCGTGACGCCGGTCATCGGCGTGGTCGTGCTGGCCATCCCGATCTGGGGTGACCTGCGGCCGGGTCAGGCCAGCCCGTTCAACACGCTGCCCTGGCTGACGATCGCGCTGATCGCGGTCGGAGTCGTCTACGCGCTGGCCCTCGGCGCCTGGCGGCCGCGGGTGCTCGAGCGGGCTCCGGCGCTGCTCGAAGGCGACAGCAGCCTGGCCACCGACCCCCTGCCAATCAGCTAGGGGTCACAAGCTCCTGGTGCTGCGGGGCACCGGTCCGCTCCGCAGCACCAGGTTCCACCTCCGCAGCGTCGCTCCCGTGTGATCACGGACATTTGCCGACGGTCCTGGTCGAGAAGTGTCCGTGACACGGCAGCGCGGCTGCCGGGGCGCGCTCAGGCGCGGCGGGGCGCGACCGACTCGCGGTGCACCATGCGCATGGGCTCGCGGACCAGCACGTCGCGCTCTGAGCCGCCTTCCACCCTGGCGATCAGCGCGTCCACGGCCGCGCTGCCGAGTTCTACAAGCGGCATGGCGACGCTGGTGACCGGCACGTCCAGGAAGGCCAGGCACTCGTCCTCATCGAAGCTCACCAGTGACATACCCTCAGGCACAGGCACGCTGGCCCACCGCAGCGCGGCCATGGCGCCGAACAGCTGGTTGAGGCTGCCCACCCCGCAAGCGGTCGGCCGGTCTGGTTCGGCCAGCAGCTTGCGCGCCGCCTCCCAGCCGCCCTCCTCCGTGGCCGGCGCGTGCAGTACGCGCAGCCTGATCCCCTGGGCCGCGCTGATCCGCCTGGCGGCGCTAACCCGGCGGTGCA
>WNFD01008112.1_pt1 | contig 10349 bp, 10 predicted proteins | sample 5400491 | NCBI WGS metagenome assembly WNFD01 (sample SAMN13153343, study PRJNA577476) | soil metagenome | isolation source: 120 cm saprolite under Douglas fir tree site 2 hole 2 replicate 2 | place: USA:California | collected 2015-04-18 | reverse complement strand
CTTTCATCGCGAATGACATGGGCGATTTTCAACCCCGACAGGAGTTCTTGCACATCGCCCAAGCAGCCGCGCGGTAAACTGATGTGATGGGGATGATCTTCGGCGCAGGCAATGATCCGAGGTTTGTCATAAGTAGGCAGACGCATCGCCTGGGCTTTGTAGAACTCGGGGTTCTGAAACGCGGCCAGCCGGATGAGCCGGTTACGCAGACCGGGCGAAAGAATGTCTTTCGCGATGTAGATTTCGTCGCTGAGGACCAGCTCTAAATTCGCCGGCAAAGGCCCCGTCACCGGACGTTCCCTGCGATGGCGCGATGGCGGCAGGGTCCAAGGTGCCGGTTCATCCTCTTCCGCCAGTGAATGTCGAACTCCGACAATTCGATCCGTTGCTTCGGCATGGAGGACGATATTCTCGACGGCAGACCTATCGATCCTGCGAACCGTTGACAAAAATGCCCACTGGTCGGGATATGGAACAAAATGTTCATCGAGGAATACGCTATTGCCTGACTCCCTTGGCCGTTTCTGCAGCGGCAGAGCGATGAGGTTGCCGAAACCGCCTTTGGGAAGGGTATCCTGGTTGGGAAAAAATCGATCGTAGGAATGCAGGCCGATATCCGGGCGGCGTTCCATCGTTTCGGTTAAGATATGCGAGCCGAGCTTCCGTGCCAGCGAGGCAGAAATCGCTTTGTCGAAGAAAATCCAAATGTGTGCGCCGTTACCGGAGCGAGAGCGTTCCAACGCGGCTGGGACGTCTAAGTGACGGCATGTTTCAAAAAATGCCTTCGCATCCTCTCGCCAGCCGTCCTTGTCAAAATCAACCGCCAAAACAAAGCAAGTTTCGTCTTGAAGCATCGGATAGACGCCCATCACGAAATTCTTGCCCTCATTGTCCTGACCCGAGAGGTGCCATCGGATTGCCTCGTCCGCGACAGAGACAAATCGCTGATGCGGACAATCGCTGCATTTGATTCTGGGTTTTTCGCACACTCCCTTGACCCACTCATTTGCGCAAACAGGTTGATAGCCTGTCTTGCCCGTCTTTCGGCTCTCAAAGCGGCGCGGATAGACGTCTTCGCGCCCACGAAAGAGGGAGCGGAAAAGCGCGATTTTCGCTTCCGGCGGCGACCGATGATCGACAGTCCCGTTGTGTGGGACCTGGATCGTGAACTGTTCGAGGAACATAGGCCCGCACACCATCTACAAGTGAACCAGTCCTGAAGGCGGCTCACCGCTGGCGGTCTTTGCGCCGTCCGTTCGAGGTTCAAGAAATATGTACCAACGTCACGATGGGGGCAATGATATGAGGCGGTGCCAAAATGAGGCGGTGCCGAAGAAGTCGTCGCGGGAATTCAAAGCGCGGTTCTGTGACCGCCCACTCTCCAATAACGCGATGAAGATTGTCTTCGATCACAACTCTTCGGTCGGCGGAATGACGAACTCGTCAATACGGCGGACGATGTCCGGCGGCCGGGCTGCCGTAAGAGATGTCAGTTCGCTCGACGCAAGCGGGCCTATCGCATTGAGGGACACCGACGCTCACAGATCCGAGTCCTAGTCGATCGCGTGGTCTTTTGGTGCCCTCCGCGCATGGCTAACCAGATTCGTGCCTGGAATCCGCGTGCGATTCAGAGCGAAGAGTGAGCATAAATTTCCCCAGACTAAAACCCAGACTAATCGGCATTTTTAGTCTGGGCCGATTTCATCCAAGTTCCAAAAAATTGTGTTCGTGAAAGGATTTATATGGCGCGCCCGGAAGGATTCGAACCTCCGACCCCCAGATTCGTAGTCTGGTGCTCTATCCAGCTGAGCTACGGGCGCCGGCTCAAACGCCGGAGAATGCGCCGGGAAATCCCCGCGGCCACGCGATAGCTATAGGCTCTGTTCCGACTTGGCAAGGCTCGATTGCGCTCGGTCCCGCAAGCTTCATGCGGACTTCACGCAAGAGGGGCAAAACTCGTGGCGGCTTAGTAGCCGGGATCGAGCGTAAGCGAAATCCGGGTGAGGCCGTCCCGGATGTCGCTGCGCTCCATCCGGGCTACCTTACGCATGGGCGCGTTCGTTGCGTCGTTCGTGAAGCGGGATCGGGCGATCGGGGATTTTCAAACGGAACGTTGCCCCGATGGTTCCGTCGACGAGCGTAATCTCGCCGCCGTGGGCGCGCACGAGTTCGTCGGCGATCACGAGGCCGAGCCCGGCGCCTCCGGACCGCGTCGATCCCTGGAACGCCTCGAACAGATGCGCCCGAGCCTGATCCGAGAAGCCCGGGCCGGTGTCCGCAACCTCGATGACCGCGACAGCTCCCTCGCGCCGCCCGGTGATCCGGATTTGATCGCGCGCGGGGTCATTGGGGGCGCGGCCTTCCAGCGCCTGCATGGCATTGCGCGCGAGGTTGATAAGAACGCGCAGCAGTTGATCGCGGTCTGCGTCGGCAGTCAGGCCATGCTCGACGGACGTGATCCACCCGATCCGGGAATCCGGCGCCAGTCCGAGCGTATCGCGCACATCATCGACGAGTTCCATCAGCGCGACCAGCCGGCGGTCGGGCGGCGGCTCCTGGGCGCGCCCGTAGGACAATGTGGATTGGCAGAAAGCGATCGCGCGCTCAAGCGCCCGCATCAGCTTGGGGGCGAAGCGTTGCACCTGGGGATCGGGGAGCCTCGCCAGCCGGTCGGAAAACAACTGAGCTGACGCCAACAGGTTGCGCAGATCGTGGTTGATCTTGGACACTGCCAGCCCAAGGTTGGCAAGCCGCGTCTTCTCGTGCAGCGTATTGGCAAGGTCGCGCTGCATTTCGGCGAGTTCGTGCTCAACGAAACCGATCTCGTCAGGGCGCGACGTCGGCGCCAATATGCGCGCCTGGTCTTCAGGATCGGCCCGAAAGCTCGCCATGTTGGCGGTGATGCGATAGAGCGGCCGGACGAACAGGTAGTGAAGGGCGAAGTACACGAGCGCCGCGCTGATCGCCGAGATCGCGATCGAAAGCACCATGATGTTGCGCGAGTAAATCCACATCGCGCTCCGCAGCGGGCCCTCCGGGATCACGATTTCGACGAACTGGCCGCCCACAGGCGCCGGCCCGACGGCGCGCAACAGATCCGTATCCTTGGCCACCAACAGGGTGCGGAACGCCTCCACGATGGCTCTCATCGGCCGCATGTCGCGAATATCGACGTCCTGCAGCACTTCGCTCGGCATCTCGGTTGTGGCGAGCAGCCGCCGCTGCTGGCCAATCTTCATGGCGAGCGCGCGCGCCCCGATACTGTCGAGAATCTGCCGGGACAGCTGTTCCGGCACGTCGGGCGCCGCGTCGAAAACCAGGGCGGCGGTATGAGCGGCGCTCAGCTTGTTGGTGAGCCAGGTCAGCCGGAAATTCGCGATCGACGGCACATAAATGCAAATCTCGGCCAGCATCACGAATAGCACGGTCAGCACCAGAAGTTTGGCCGACAGGCCGAAACGGATGCGTGGCGGCGGCGCCGGGGCGGCGGCGGGCGGGTCGATGTCGTCGCGGGCCGGCTCCAATTTGCCTTATCCCCTGCGGAGCCATTGGACGACGCGCCGCACCGTCGGGTTTGCAGCAATCGGCGCGAGAAACGTGATTGCGGCGCGTTTGTTGATCTCGCCGAAGGTCGGATAAGGGACCACCATCTCGGCCACGGCGCGCACATTGAGGCCCTCGCCGATGGCGAGCGTCCACGGCGCGATCAGCTCGCCCGCATGGGCCCCCACAATGGTGGCGCCAAGTATGCGGCCGCGCGTGTCGGTGACGACCTTGGCGTGACCAACGGTCATCCGTTCGGCTTGGGCCCGGTCATTTTCGCAATATGGCCAGCGCATGACGCGAATTCGATATCCTTGATTCCTCGCCTGCTCATCGGTCAATCCCACATGGGCAAGTTCCGGGTCCGTAAAGGTGACCCAGGGAATTGCATTGTACCGTACTTTGACAGGCAAACGAAACAACGCATGCCGGATCACCAGCCCGGCATGGTAATTCGCCACGTGAGTGAACATCATGCCCCCTGCGGCTGCGTCCCCGATCGCGTAAACATGGCGGTTCGTGGTTTGCAGGCTCCCGTCCACCGCAATGCCGGCTCGTGTGAACTCAATTCCGGCCTCCTCCAAGCCTAGTCCCTCGACGTTCGGCGCGCGGCCGGCGGCGACCAGCAAGTGGCTGCCGGCGACGCGTTCCTCGGCGTCACCGCACTTAACAGCCAGCTCAATGCCGCGGTGTGTCTGTCGCGCCGATTGCGCGCTCGCGCCCGTCCGGATCTCGACGCCCTCGCGGACCAGAGCGTCGATGACGATCTGGGCGCATTCGGCGTCGTCATTGGCTAACGGCCGTGCAGCCTCGATAACGGTCACTTGCGCGCCGAGACGGCGGAATGCCTGGCCAAGCTCAAGACCGATCGCGCCGCCGCCGATCACCACCAAGCGGGACGGCAACTCGCAGAGCTCGAATATCGTCTCGTTGGTGAGATGGGGCGTTTGGGCAAGGCCCGGAATCGGCGGAATGGCGGGCGACGATCCCGTCGCGATGACGAAGCGCCGGGCCTGCACGACGATACTGCCATCGACCGTCACCGTGGCGGGGTCCACGAAGCGCGCAACGCCCGCAATGACCCGCACGCCAAGGCCGGCGAAACGCTGCACCGAGTCGTTCGGCGCGACGGCCGCGATCACCTTGCGAACGTGGTGGTACGTGCGAGCAAATTCAACCTTTGGAGGCGCATCGATCCCGAACACGCCTGACGTAGCGCCGGCATTCGCTCGCTTCGCGGCTGCAATCAATGCCTTCGAGGGAACGCAGCCGTAGTTCAGGCAGTCGCCGCCCATCCGGCCCTTCTCGATCAACACGACCGAGACCCCGAATGCGGCCGCAGCGGCGGCAACTGAAAGACCGCCAGCACCCGCCCCGATCACGCAAATGTCGGGCTTGAGCTTTTCAGCCAAGCTTGCCTCGCCTCCGCGCCGCGGTCCGTGGACACATTACGGCCAAGCCCCCACCCTGCCCTCCCGCGCAAGCGGGGGAGGGTAAATCGATTTACCCTCCCCCGCTTGCGCGGGAGGGCAGGGTGGGGGTGTCGGGACGCGCCTTGGCTCCCCGCCGTATTGCGCAATAACCCCTCGCGACGGCTGGAATCAGCGCAATCAGCCCGAGGATCACCAAGCCGCCGATCAACTCGGGAGTAACGGCGGCCTGCAAATCGAAATCGAGCCGGCAGCCCACCTCCTGGGCGGCGACGCAGGCCCGGTAGACGCCCTCCTGAGCCGCGATGGCGCCGCTCAGGCCGGCTCCAAAGAACGCAAACGCGAAGGTTGCCGGAATAATTCCGAGTGCCGTCGCAGCGACAAAAGGCACCAGCGCGACCCCCGCCGGCGCCGCTATCAAATTCACCAGCCAGAACGGGAACAGCGGCACCAGGCGCAAGAAAATCAAGTAACAGAAAGCGTCCTTACGAAAGCCGGCCGCAAGCTTCTCGGCAAGCGGCGCGGCGCGTCGCGCCCAACCACAACCGGCGACGCATCCGCATGCGGATTTGGTGATCAGGTAGATGACGGTTGCACCGAGGGTCGCGGCTGTCATGGCGGTAAGGCCGCCGGTCCAGGCGCCAAAAATCACGCCTCCTGCGACCGTCAAGAGTGCAGCTCCCGGGAACGACAATGCGACGGCTGCCGCGTAGACGGTGATAAAAGCGAGGATCGCAACGGCGCGGTGCGCAGCGACCAATTCCTCGATAGAGGCGCGGTTGCGGACCAGCATCTCCAAGGACACTTGCCGGTGCCACCCCATGGCAACCGCAAACGCCATCATGGCAAGGATTGCGCCAAGCGGGATCAGCCGGCCGAACGCGGGCGTGCGATCCGTGGACCGCTGTGCGTGGTTGATCTCGATCGACATGACCCTCGAAGTTTATGTCTGTGCGGTCGACGTTTATTGCTGTCAATCGGTCGGAGCGGATGCCTTATATACACCAGCATCGCGGTCACGACCGGATTTTCACCGCGATTTGACGTTGCTTTGCGCACCGGCTCGCGGAAACGTGATCAATGTTGGGGCGCTCGCCCATCCACCGCCGTCACCCGCGGGCTTGACCCGCGGGTCCATCTGTTTCGCATAGATTGTGGGAACCAGATGGATGCGCGGGTCAAGCCCGCGCATGACAACCCTGTGCATTGACGGAACTGAGGCCCTCCCGTATAAGCCGCCACAATTGAGCGATATCCTTCTGAGACGGCGGCAATGCCTCTCGGGTAGCCGTTATTGTGTGCGAGTCTCGTCGGGCGTGGCCCGGAATAATTCTCGCTCTCTTAAGAGAGGAAAGCCGTGAAGCGGACCTATCAACCGAGCAAGCTGGTGCGCAAGCGCCGTCATGGCTTCCGGACCCGGATGGCTACTCCGGGCGGTCGCAAGGTGCTCAATGCGCGTCGCGCGCGTGGCCGCAAGCGGCTCAGTGCGTGATCGTACGCCCCCCCACCCTACTCTCCTCCCCGCGCAAGCCGGGGAGGTGTATTCTTGATCCCTCCCCGCAAGCGGGGAAGTGTATTCTTGATCCCTCCCCGCAAGCGGGGAAGTGTGCTCTTGACCCCCTGCCCCGCTTGCGGGAAGGGTGCTCTTGGCCCCTCCCGCCGCTTAACGGGGGAGGGTAGGGTGGGGGCCGCATGTCGGTGCAATGGAACGACTGAAGCGACGCAAAGATTTTCTGGCGGCCGCCGCCGGCGCGAGCGTTTCGACGCCCGGGTTTGTCGTGCAGGAACTTCGTCGCGAGGACGGTGGGCCGGCTCGGGTCGGGTTCACGGTGTCACGGAAGGTGGGCGGCGCGGTAGAGCGCAATCGGGTGCGCCGGCAATTGCGGGAAGTCGTGCGGCTTTCCGCCGCCACTAGCCTCAATCCCGGCAGCGACTATGTCGTGGTTGGGAGGCGGGCTGCACTGGACATTCGGTTTGTCAGACTGACCGTGGATTTCGCGGGAGCACTAAAGCGCCTTGAGAAGAGGCGGCCGGGCGTCTCGGGAACCATGGGCGAGGGCGGCCGGCAAACCTCGAAAGCCGATCAGAGCAGGTAATGAACGACCAGAAGAACACCATAATTGCCATAGTGCTGTCCGCCATCGTGCTGATCGGATGGGAATATTTCTACGCGCTGCCACAGAAGCAGCGCCAGGAAGAGCTGCAACGCCAGGCCCAGACCACGCAGGTTCAGCCGGCGCCGCAGGCGACGCCCGGCCAAGGCGCGCCCGGGCAGGCATCGCCCGGCAGCGCCTCTGGGATTCCTGGTGGGATTCCTGGCGCAGCTCCAAAGATCCCCTCGCTGCCCGACGCTTCGGCTGCCGGTGAGCAAAAGAGCAGGGACACGATTATTACGTCGACCGCGCGCATTCCCATCGAGACTCCGCGCATTAAGGGTTCAATTGCCCTCAAAGGCGGTCGCATCGATGACGTTTCGCTCGCTCAATATCACGAAACCGTCGATCCCTCCTCACCCGCGATCGTGCTGCTTTCGCCCTCGGGCAGCCCGCATCCATTCTACGCGGAGTTCGGCTGGTACGCTCCCGCCGGCGCCAACGCGAAAGTCCCGGGGCCGGACACACTGTGGAGTCACGTGGGTGCCGGATCGCTCCGTCCTGGCCAGCCCGTCACGCTCAGTTACAATAATGGCGAAGGCCTGGAGTTTCGGCGCACCATATCGGTGGACGACAAATATCTGTTCACACTCAAGGACGAGGTCGTGAACAGCGGCGCCGCTTCGGTGTCACTTTACCCTTACGCGCTGGTCTCGCGCCATGGCACGCCGCAGACATCCGGCTACTACATCCTGCACGAAGGCATGATCGGCGTGATGGGGGACCAGGGCGAGCAGCAGTTTACCTACAAGGCGATGGAAGACAAGAAGCTGCAGCAGTTCAGCGTCGCCAACGCCTGGATGGGTATCACCGACAAGTATTGGGCCGCGGCGCTGCTGCCCGACACCGGCGCCCACGTTCAGGCGGAATTTCGTGCCGATACGGTGGGAGCGACCAAGACCTATCAAACCGGCTATCTGCTCGATCAGCAGGTCATCGCACCGGGGGCCACTGGCTCAGCCAGCGCCCGCTTGTTCGCGGGCGCCAAGGAAGTCGCCGTCGTCGGCATCAACTTCCCGCTGGCAGAGGTCGGCGGCTACAACAAGCAGCTCGATCTTAACAAATTCGATCTGCTGATCGATTGGGGCTGGTTCTACTTTATCACCAAGCCCCTGTTCTTGGTGATGGACATGATCTTCCGCTGGACCGGCAACTTCGGCGTTGCGATCCTGATGGTCACGGTGCTGCTCAAGGGGCTGTTCTTCCCGCTGGCCAACAAATCCTACGCGTCGATGGCGAAGATGAAGGCGGTGCAGCCTCAGATGCAGGCGCTGCGCGAGCGCTATCCGGACGATAAGGTCAAGCAGCAGCAGGAGCTGATGGAGCTCTACAGGCGCGAGAAGATCAACCCGGTTGCCGGTTGCCTGCCGATCGTGATCCAGATCCCGGTGTTCTTTGCGCTCTATAAGGTGCTGTTCGTCACGATCGAGATGCGCCACGCGCCGTTCTTCGGCTGGATCAGGGATCTGTCCGCGCCCGACCCCACCAATGTGTTCAACCTGTTCGGCCTGCTGCCCTTCGATCCGTCGCACCTGCCGCTGATCGGCGGCTTCCTTGTGCTCGGTGTCTGGCCGCTCATTATGGGCGTCACGATGTGGTTCCAGATGAAGCTCAATCCGGCGCCGCCCGATCCGGCCCAGAAGATCATGTTCGATTGGATGCCGGTGATCTTCACCTTCATGCTAGCGTCGTTCTCATCCGGATTGGTGATCTACTGGGCGTGGAACAACACCCTGTCGGTGATCCAGCAGTCGATCATCATGCGCCGCAATGGCGCCAAGGTCGAGTTGCTCGGCAATCTGAAGGATACCGGGCGTGGCATCAAAGGCCTGTTAGGCAAGATCAAGGACCTGTTCAAAAAAAAAAGTAACGTGGGCATGAGCGGTCCAGCTTGACCTCCGTGAGGCCCGACGCACCGACGCCTGTGCTCGCCTTCACGACGGGCGAAATCGGCGCCGGCCGGCGGCTGTTCGCACCCGAATGGCGTTTCGTCTCTGCCGCCGGTTCGGCGGCCTCCCTGCCTGCAATGAAGGGCAATGAGATCGCCTTCGTGGGGCGCTCCAATGTCGGCAAGTCGAGCCTCATCAACGCGCTGACCAACCGCAACGGCCTCGCCAGGACCTCGCATACGCCGGGCCGCACGCAGGAACTGGTGTTCTTCGCCGCCGACGATCGTCTCACCCTGGTCGACATGCCGGGCTATGGCTATGCGGCGGCGGCGAAAGCCAAGGTGACCGCGTGGACCGCGCTGATCCACGTCTATCTCCGGGGCCGCGCCAATCTTAAGCGGGTCTATGTCCTGGTCGATGCGCGACGCGGGCTGACGGCGGCTGACGACGAGGTGCTTGAAACTCTCGATTCTGCCGCGGTCAGCTACCAGATCGTGCTGACCAAGGCCGACGAGGTCAAACCGGGCGAACTCGCAGCGTGTCTCGACGCCACCGGGACGGCTCTCGGCAAGCATCCGGCTGCCTTTCCCCAGGCGCTGGTCACCTCCGCCCGCAGCGGCGCCGGCATCCCGGAACTGCGCGCCGCGATTGCGCGGCTGCTGGCGGAGCAGCGGCGGTAAGGCATGATCGCGAATGAGGCCCTTCTCCGGACCACCCGAACGGCCTGACGCTGCGCGCGAGACGTGGATGGTTCTCGAGTGGCCGTTGAAGGTGACGGTTTTTGCGAGTGAAAAGGAGCAAAGAAGCGCCATGACCTCGGCCTTGCTAATTCTTGCTTGCCTGATGGGTGCCGGCGGCGTCGGGCTGGCAGCCGCAGCCGCCCACGGGACGCCCGCATCTGGGCTCGATAGCGCTGCCTACCTGCTGCTGTTCCACGCCACCGCGGTGCTGGCCGCCGCCTCTCTCGTCCGCGAGGAGCTATTGTGGCGTCCGCTCGGTCTCGTCGCCATGGCGTGCTTCGTGGCAGGCGGGGCGTTGTTTGCCGGCGACGTTTCGATGCGCGCCTTTGCGGGCCAGCGGTTGTTCCCGATGGCGGCCCCGACGGGCGGCACGCTCCTGATCCTCGGTTGGCTTGCCCTCGCCGCAGCGGCCGTCGTCGCGACGGCGGCGGCGCACGATCGTTAATCGTTAAGAATTCGCCCCCCACCCTACCCTCCCCCGCTCGCAGGGGAGGGTAGGGTGGGCGACCTCGCAAAAATGCCTATCGCAGACCCGGCGCGACGGCTAAATAGCGCGACCCACAGCCGGGGCTTTTCGCCATGACCATATCGCCG
>WNFD01027928.1_pt1 | contig 10350 bp, 9 predicted proteins | sample 5400491 | NCBI WGS metagenome assembly WNFD01 (sample SAMN13153343, study PRJNA577476) | soil metagenome | isolation source: 120 cm saprolite under Douglas fir tree site 2 hole 2 replicate 2 | place: USA:California | collected 2015-04-18 | reverse complement strand
CCGAGGACAACATGCAGGTGGTCTATGCCACCACGCCCGCCAACTTCTTCCACGTGCTGCGGCGTCAATTGCATCGCGAGATTCGCAAACCCCTGATCCTGATGACGCCGAAGTCGCTGCTGCGGCACAAGCGCGCGGTCTCCAGATTAGAAGAGTTCGGCGCCGACACCACGTTCCATCGCCTGCTCTACGATGATGCGGCGATGCTGCCGGACGAAAAGATCAAGCTGGTGCCGGACGACAAGATCCGCCGCGTCGTGCTGTGCTCGGGCAAGGTCTATTACGATCTTTACGAGGAGCGCGAAAAACGCGGCGTCGACGACGTCTACATCATGCGCGTCGAGCAGCTCTATCCGGTGCCGCTGAAGGCGCTGGTGCAGGAGCTCGGGCACTTCAAGAATGCCGAGCTGATCTGGTGCCAGGAAGAGCCTCGCAATATGGGTGCGTGGCACTTCATGGAGCCCTATCTCGAATGGGTGCTGAACCAGATCCACGCGCCGAACAAACGTCCGCGTTACGCCGGGCGCGCCGCCTCCGCGGCGACCGCCACCGGTTTGATGTCCAAGCATCTGGCGCAGCTCAAGGCACTGCTCGATGACGCGCTAAGCTAGCATTACCGAAGTCGTCATGCCCGCGGGCATCCACGTCTCACTTTATGAACATTGATTTAAGGCGTGGATGGCCGGGACGAGCCCGGCGATGACGCAGGGGGAAACAGCCAAATGACTGAAATTCGCGTTCCGACGCTCGGTGAATCCGTGACCGAGGCCACCATCGGCCGCTGGTTCAAGAAGGCCGGCGATGCCGTGGCGGTGGATGAGCCCCTGGTCGAACTCGAGACCGACAAGGTCACGATCGAAGTCCCGGCGCCGTCAGCGGGCACGCTCGGCGATATCATTGCCAAGGATGGCGAGACCGTTGCGGTCGGCGCGTTGCTCGGACAGATCAATGATGGCGCGACGGGAGCCGCCAAGCCGGCTGCCGCGTCTGCCAGGGCCGCAGCGCCGCCCGCCGCTGCCGCCGCGGCGTCCGCTGCTGCATCGGCCACCACGACTGCAAGAGTCCCGCCGGCAGACGCGCCGCTGGCGCCCTCGGTGCGCAAGATTTCCGCCGAAAGCGGCCTCGATGCCGCCACCGTCCCCGGCTCGGGCAAGGATGGCCGCGTCACCAAGGGCGACATGCTCGCCGCGATCGAAAAGGCAGCATCGGCGCCGACCCCGATCAATCAACCGGCCGCCGCGGTGCAGGTTCGCGCCCCGTCGCCCGCCGACGATGCCGCGCGCGAGGAGCGCGTGAAGATGACACGGCTGCGCCAGACCATCGCGCGCCGCCTGAAGGACGTTCAGAATACGGCTGCGATGCTCACGACCTTCAACGAGGTCGACATGAGCCACATCATGGCGATGCGGGCCCAGTACAAGGACGTGTTCGAGAAGAAGCACGCCAGCAAATTGGGATTCATGGGCTTCTTCACCAAGGCCTGCGTGCAGGCGCTGAAGGACATTCCGGCCGCCAACGCCGAGATCGACGGCACCGATCTGATCTACAAGAATTATTATCACATCGGCGTCGCCGTCGGCACCGACAAGGGCCTGGTGGTGCCGGTGGTGCGCGACTGCGACCACAAGACCATTGCCGAGATCGAAAAGAGCATCGCCGATTTCGGACGGCGCGCGCGCGACGGTCAGCTCAAGATCGACGAGATGCAGGGCGGCACCTTCACCATCACCAATGGCGGCATCTATGGCTCGCTGATGTCGACGCCGATCCTGAACGCTCCGCAGTCAGCTATTCTCGGCATGCACAAGATTCAGGATCGCCCGGTCGCGATCGCCGGCAAGGTCGAGATTCGCCCGATGATGTATCTGGCGCTGTCCTACGATCACCGCGTCATCGACGGCAAGGAAGCGGTGACGTTCCTGGTGCGGGTCAAGGAAAGCCTGGAGGATCCCGCCCGGCTGGTGCTGGATCTGTGAGGGGTTTCGCGTCTGGCTCGATGGGGGCATTGCGAGCCAAGCGTTTGAGCGAGTGTAAATGATGCTCGTTGCCGAATCATGGGGGCAAATTTGACAGACAGGGTTGCAGTGATCACCGGCGGGAGCCGCGGCATCGGCCGCGCCACCGCGATTGCCGCCGCGGCGCGGGGCTTTCAGGTTTGCGTCGGCTACGCCAGCAATGAAGCAGCCGCCCGCAGCGTCGTCTCCACCATCGAGGCCAAGAACGGCAAGGCGATCGCGGTGAAATGCGATGTCGGCAACGAGAGCGATATTCTCGCGCTGTTCAAGGCCGCCGACAAGTTCGGAACGCTCGGCGCGCTCATCAACAACGCCGGCATCGTGGGGCCGACGTCGCGCGTCGACGAAATGTCGGCCGAGCGGATTCAGCGCATGATGGCGGTCAACGTCACCGGGAGCATCCTGTGCGCGCGCGAAGCGGTGAAGCGGATGTCGACGCGTCATGGCGGCCGGGGTGGCGTCATCGTCAATCTGTCGTCGGTGGCCTCGAAGCTCGGCTCGCCCAATACCTATGTCGACTACGCGGCGTCCAAAGGCGCCATCGATTCCTTCACGATCGGATTGGGACACGAGGTCGCCGGCGAGGGTATTCGCGTCGCGGCGATCCGGCCCGGGCTGATCGATACCGAGATTCATGCCTCCGGCGGCGAGCCCGACCGCGCCCACCGGCTCAGCCACATGGTGCCGATGAAGCGTGTCGGCACTGCGGATGAAATCGCCAACGCCATTGTCTGGCTGATGTCGGACGAGGCTTCCTATGTGACCAGTGCCATACTCGATGTATCGGGCGGGCGCTAATATCTGTCACGCCATTCAGCTACAGGACTCCCATCATGGCCACTTACGATCTCGTTGTCATCGGTACCGGCCCCGGTGGCTACGTCTGCGCGATCCGCGCGGCACAACTCGGCATGAAGGTCGCCGTGGTCGAGAAGAACGCAACGCTCGGCGGCACCTGCCTCAACATCGGCTGCATGCCGTCCAAGGCGCTGTTGTATGCATCCGAGATGTTCGAGGAGGCCGGGCACTCGTTTGCGAAAATGGGTGTCAGCGTTTCCGCGCCGAAACTCGATCTTCCTGCCATGATGAATTTCAAGCAGCAGGGCATCGACGGCAACGTCAAGGGCGTCGAGTTCCTGATGAAGAAGAACAAGATCGACGTCATCAACGGCAAGGGAAAGATCCTCGGCACCGGCAAGGTCGAGGTTGCCGGCAGCGACGGCAAGACGCAAGTCGTCGAGACCAGGAACATTGTCATCGCCACCGGCTCCGATATCGCGCGGCTGAAAGGCATCGAGATCGATGAGAAACGTATCGTGTCGTCCACCGGCGCGCTGTCGCTCGACAAGGTGCCTTCGAGCCTGTTGATCGTCGGCGCCGGCGTGATCGGGCTTGAGCTTGGCTCGGTGTGGCACCGGCTCGGCGCGCAAGTCACCGTGGTGGAATTTCTCGATCGCATCCTGCCGGGCACCGACGGTGAGGTGGCGAAACAATTCCAGCGCATGCTCGAAAAGCAGGGCTTTACGTTCAAGCTCGGCGCCAAGGTGACTGGCGTCGATACCTCTGGCAAGACGCTGTCCGCGCAGATCGAACCGGCAGCGGGCGGCAAATCGGAAGCACTGGAAGCCGATGTGGTGTTGGTCTGCATCGGACGCGTGCCCTACACCGAAGGCCTTGGTTTGAAGGAAGCTGGCATCGCACTCGACAATCGCGGCCGGGTGCAGATCGATCCGCATTTCGCGACCAGCGTGAAAGGCGTGTACGCGATCGGCGATGTCGTCGCGGGGCCGATGCTGGCGCACAAGGCCGAGGACGAAGGCGGCGCGGTCGCGGAAATTCTCGCAGGCCACGCCGGACATGTGAATTACGACGTTATTCCAGGCGTTGTGTATACCACGCCGGAAGTGTCGTCGGTCGGCAAGACCGAGGAAGAACTGAAGCAGGCCGGCGTGGCCTATACATCAGGTAAGTTCCCGTTCACTGCCAATGGCCGCTCCAAGGTCAATCAGACCACTGAAGGATTCGTGAAGGTTCTCGCAGATGCGAAGACCGATCGGGTGCTTGGCGTGCATATCGTTGGCCGTGAAGCCGGCGAAATGATCCACGAAGCGGCCGTATTGATGGAGTTTGGCGGTTCCGCCGAGGATCTGGCGCGCACCTGTCATGCCCATCCGACTCGTTCCGAGGCCGTCAAGGAAGCGGCGCTTGCAGTCGGCAAGCGCGCGATCCATATGTGATTCACACCCGATGAGAGTCGGGCGGGGACAACATTCATGATGCGCCGCCTCCTTCAACCGTTCTGGGTTCTGCTCGCGGTCATCTTTCTGATCGAGGCGTGGCTGTGGGATCACCTCGAGCCGATCGTGGCGCGGGTCGTGGCGCTGATTCCGCTGCGCGCGTTCAAGCAATGGCTCGCCGATCGCGTCGATACGCTGTCGCCGGCGATGACGTTGATCGTCTTCATCGTGCCGGTGATTCCGCTGTTTCCGCTCAAGCTGGTTGGCCTCTGGCTGCTCACCCACGAATACTGGCTCAGCGCGATTGCAACCATCATCTTCGCCAAATTCCTGGGCGTCGGCGTCGCGGCTTTCATCTTCGACGTGACGCGGCCGAAACTCCTGGAGATGCAGTGGTTCGAAACACTCTATGAATTTATCATGGGGTTGCGGGCAAAGGCGGCAGCATTGGTCGATCCGATCAAAGTGCGAATCGTGGAAGCCCTGCGCGGCGATGGCGACGGCTGGTCGTCGCGGATGCTGCGGCTGATCCAGCGCTTTCGCAAAAGCGTGCACGAGGCGCGGTAGAGCAATTTTCCAGCTCATCCTTCGAGACGGCGCGGAGCCTGTCATCGGGCGCGCATTCGCGCGACTCGTTGGCGCCTTCTCAGGATGAGTTCCTTTGAGCCCTCATGGTGAGGAGCGCGGCAACGCCGCGCGTCTCGAACCACGAGGCCGTGGACTCTAACAGCAAGCCATTCACATCAGATGTACCGCATGTGGCGCGAACAGGCCGATCGCGGTAAAGACGAGCCCGGTCAGCGCCAGCAGGCCTGATATCCACGCCAGCGCGATCATGCCGGTGATGATGGTCGCGGAGGCCAGCACGATGCCGATCTGAAAGGCCGCGGAGGCGACCTCGAAGTGATGATACTTCGCCATCGCAAGGTCACGCTCGTGCTCGGCGTGCTTGGCGCGCTCGGACAATTGCTCGGAGCCCTGTGCGGCGGATGCTCTTGGCCTGAAAGAACGCCCACAGGTTCGAAGCCTCGACGTTCTTGCTGATGGATTCGGTCTGGGCGCCCTTGCCCAGCGTCTCCGACAGCGCAAGAAACAATGCGATCACGGCGATCAGCAATGCGATGTTTTTGTTGGAGCCGGAGGCGTGCTCGGCGTGCTCCGCTTGTTCCATGCTCTCGTGTGCGCTCATGATTCTCTCCCGGCTGCTCGACGGCCAACGATTGACCGAACGGCATCGCCAGCGCAAGAGGCAAGCCGATGTGACGACAGTGTGTCAGGACTGAAACTGAGCGATCTCAGGCCCGTGGATGGGCCGTTTTGTAGACTTCCAACAGCCGCTCGGTATCGATGCCGGTATAGATCTGCGTGGTCGAGAGCGAGGCATGGCCGAGCAACTCCTGGATCGCGCGCAGATCGCCGCCACGCGTGAGCAGGTGGGTCGCGAAAGAATGCCGCAGCGCATGCGGCGTCGCACTGTCGGGCACGCCGAGCGCGCCGCGCAGCCGTTCCATGGTGAGCTGAATGATCCGCGGACTGAGCGGGCCGCCTCGCGCGCCGACAAAGATCGGTCCTTCCGGTGGCAGTGGATGCGGGCACATCGCCACATAATCCTGGACCAGCGCGAGCACGTTCTGCAGCACCGGCACCATCCGGGTCTTGTTGCCCTTGCCGTTCACGATCAGCACGTCGCCCGCGCCGGGCAGCGGCACGTCGCGGCGTTTCAACCCGAGTGCTTCGGAGATACGCAGACCCGAACCGTACAACAGCGCCATCGCGGCGGCGTCGCGCGCCCAGATCCAGGGATCGCGAGTCTCGCCGGCGCGTTCGTCGGCGTCCACAAAACGTTTGGCCGCCGCCATCTGGATCGGCTTCGGCAGGCTCTTGCCGATCTTGGGCGCGCGGATCGCCGATAACGCGCCGACCTTGCCCTTGCCTTCGCGTTCGAGGAAGCGGCCGAACGAGCGCAAGCCTGCCAGTGCCCGCATCAGGGAACGGCTGCCGATCTCGTCGGCGCGCCGCATCGCCATGAAGGCCCTGACGTCGCTGGCCTCGAGCGCCGCGAAACGCGCAAGCGTCACCCGCGTGCCCCAGTGTTCGCAGAGAAAGAAGAGGCACTGGCGGAGGTCGCGGGAATAGGCCTCCGACGTCTTCGGCGACAGCCGCCGTTCGGCGCGCAGATGCGACAGCCAGCGCGTCATCTGAAGCGCGATGTCGTCGGCGGCGCAGTCAAGCTCGATGGGCTGAACAGCGGGAACTGGCTTGGCCATAAGGCTGTCTTTGGACTTGATGATTCTGATGACTATATCGCACTTCTTTCGTTTACCGTTCGCTAACTTGCCAAAGCGGCCGCAGCCGGACACTGGTCCCGACCGGCGCGCGGCCCTAAGTTAGCGTCGGCCTTTCGGCTTCGAGTCAGATTCTGCAATGGACCACGCCACCCGCGCCAGCACCTCATCCGTATCGTCGGCGCGCGTCGTCGATGTGCTGGTGCCGGTCGCGCTCAATCAGGCCTATTCCTACCGGGTGCCGCGCGGCGTGGAGCTGAAGCCCGGCGATGTGGTGTGCGTGCCGCTGGGGCCGCGCGAGGTGGTCGCCGTGGTCTGGGCGGAAAACGCCAATCCCGATCCGCGGCTGCACAATCGCCTCAAGGACGTCGGCGAAAAGCTCGATGCGCCGCCTCTGAAAGAAGAACTGCGCAGCCTGGTCGATTGGGTAGCCAACTACACGCTGTCGCCGCGCGGCATGGTGCTGCGGATGTGCTTGCGGATGGGTGAACATCTCGGGCCCGAACGGGTGCGGATGGGCGTGCGTCTGATCGGCGCCACGCCCAAGCGCATGACGCCGGCGCGGCGCCGGCTGATCGAGGTACTGTCGGACGGTCTGCTGCACGGCAAATCCGACGCAGCCAAGGAAGCCGGCGTCAGCACCGGGGTGATCGATGGCCTCGTCGATGAGGGCACGCTCGCAACCGAGCCGATGCCGCGCGCGCCCGCGCCGCCCGCGCCCGATCCGTCGTTCGCCGAACCTGACTTTTCCCGTCAGCAGCGCACCGCGGTAGACGCCATGCGTGCGCTGGCTGCCAACGGCAGTTTTCATGTCGCGCTGCTCGATGGCGTCACCGGCTCGGGCAAGACCGAAGTCTATTTCGAAGCCATTGCCGAAATCATCCGCCGCGGCAAGCAGTCGCTGATCCTGATGCCGGAGATTGCGCTGACCGGGCAATTCCTCGACCGCTTCGCGCGGCGGTTCGGCGTGCGGCCGCTGGAGTGGCATTCCGAACTGACCCCACGCACCAGGCAACGCAACTGGGCCGCGATCGCGGCGGGCGAGGCGCCGGTGGTGGTGGGTGCGCGCTCCGCGCTGTTTCTGCCCTACGCCAATCTGGGATTGATCATCGTCGATGAGGAGCACGACCAGGCCTACAAGCAGGACGAGGGCGCGCATTACCATGCCCGCGACATGGCGGTGGTGCGCGCGCATATCGCGAAAATTCCGATCGTGCTGGCGTCGGCGACACCTTCGGTCGAAACCGAAGTCAATGCGCGCAAGGGCCGTTACCAGCGCGTGGTGCTGCCGGCGCGGTTCGGCGGCCAGCACATGCCCCATATCGAGGCGATCGATCTGCGGCGCGAAGCGCCGGTGCGCGGCCGCTTCATCTCGCCGCGGCTCGCCGAGCACATCCAGATCGCGATCGAGCGGCGCGAGCAGGCGCTCTTGTTCCTCAATCGCCGCGGCTACGCGCCGCTGACATTGTGCCGGGCCTGCGGGCATCGCTTCGCCTGCACGATCTGCGACGCCTGGCTGGTCGATCACCGCTTTCGCCAGCGCCTGGTCTGCCATCACTGCGGCTTCTCGATGCCGCGTCCGCATGTCTGTCCGCACTGTGCCGCGGAACAATCGCTGGTCGCGGTCGGCCCCGGGGTCGAGCGCCTGCAGGAGGAGGCCGCCCAGCTGTTTCCGGATGCGCGCACCATGGTGCTTTCGAGCGATCTGATCACCTCGATCGAGACCATGCGTACCGAACTGAACGAGATCGCGGAGGGGCGGGTCGACATCATCATCGGCACCCAACTGGTGGCGAAGGGCCACAATTTTCCGCGGCTCAACCTGGTCGGCGTGGTCGATGCCGATTTGGGCTTAAGCAATGGCGATCCGCGCGCCGCCGAGCGGACGTTTCAACTGCTCAACCAGGTGATCGGGCGCGCCGGGCGCGACCAGGGCCGCGGGGTCGGCTATCTGCAAACCCATCAGCCCGAACATCCCGTGATGAAGGCGCTGGTGGCGTGCGACCGCGAGGCGTTTTATGCCAGCGAGATCGAGGCCCGCGAGCGCGCCGGCTATCCGCCGTTCGGCCGGCTGGCCAGCCTGATCATTTCCGCGGGCGATCGGCCCACGGCGGAGAGCTTTGCCCGCAGGCTGGCGGCGATCGCGCCGATCGATGAGCGGATCAAGGTATTGGGACCCGCCGAAGCGCCGCTGGCGGTGATCAAGGGCCGCTATCGTTTCCGGCTATTGGTGAAATCGCTGCGCAATGTAGATCTGTCGGAATATTTGCGCGAATGGCTGGCGGCCGGCCCCAAGACCAAAGGCAATCTCAAGCTCGAGATCGACGTCGATCCGCAGAGCTTTTTGTAATTTCGGTTCGATCATCAAAAACGTCGTCATTCCGGGGCGCGCATTAGCGCGAACCCGGAATCTCGAGATTCCCCAATGTGCAATTGCACATCTAAGGTCTGGTCCTTCGGACCATCCCGGAATGACGAACGACAGGTCGTATAAAAAAGCCTGCCGTCTTTACGACGACAGGCCATTTTTGAGCGTGCAGCAAGTTCCGCAAGCCTTACTTTACGCAACACATACCGAACTTGATGGAACCGGAAGAGCGTTCAAACGCCCGAAGAGGTCAGGAGACGACCTCGGCAACCACCCGGCCGACGCCGGCGCCGGTTAGGCCGATCACGCGGGCCGCACCGGTGGACAGGTCAAGCACACGGCCACGGATGAACGGGCCGCGGTCGTTGATGGTGACGACGACACTGCGTCCGCCATGGGTCACCCGGAGCTTGGTGCCGAACGGCAGGCTGCGGTGGGCCGCGGTCATGGCGCTGGCGTTCATGCGCTGGCCCGAGGCAGTCCGGCTGCCGGATTCGTTGCCGTAATAGGAGGCCATGCCCGAGAAGCTACGTCCGGACGAAGGGGCGATCGCGGCATTGGCGTTAAGCCAGGAACCGCCGACGGACCCGCCGACAGCCGCGCTGGGCGTGTTGCTGGCGTGGTGATGATGATGGTGGTGGTGATGGCGGTGGTGATGGCTGTGCGATTTGGCCGAGGCTTCGGTGACGCTGCCACCGAACAGGAGAGTTGCGGCGACAACAGCTAGCGCCGTACGCGACGGGGTTGCATTTCCCCGCACCGGATTCTTGAGTTTCAGCATAATTCGTCCCTTGAGATAGTATTGCCATTTATGCGGCAAGTGGAACCCCCGCTCCGCTTTGCGTGATCGCCCTTTGGTGACCCAATGAGGCCAAATCTTGGCAGTAGATGGTTTTGTCTTACCGCTGAAACATCTTGTTACCGATGCAGCTAATCCATAAATGTTCCGTAATAGTTAAGTTTAACAGATTGTTAACTAATTATTACCTGGAGATACTGTTGAATAAAGTCATCATCTGCTTCGACGAGGTTTCAGCAAGTAATGCGATGGTGGAATGATTCGGGGCCTTCAACCGTTCCAGCCAACGGATTCATGGGACCCATGCATTTGAGGTCGGAACGATTGTCCTGGTCGGCGACCCATGAACTTGATGTTCCGATCGAGAGGCCGGCTGAATCCGCGTCGGAAGAATCGTCAGGAATGAGCGTCGAAGATCATCGTCGATGCGGATGCGACAAGGCATCGCCAGCCGCCGCCGTCATGTTGCACCTGCGCCCCTGCTATGTTAGCAAAGCCGCGATTTTCACGGTTCCGGTACAGGTCGTACCGACCGAAAATCGAAGTCCCGCTTGAATTCCAAGGGCTTGGATCGCTAGGCGCCGCTTTGTGGCGACGGTTTTTCCCTTGCGAGTTTGACAGCTATAAAGAGCGCGCTAGTGGCTGC
>WNFD01013953.1_pt1 | contig 10351 bp, 8 predicted proteins | sample 5400491 | NCBI WGS metagenome assembly WNFD01 (sample SAMN13153343, study PRJNA577476) | soil metagenome | isolation source: 120 cm saprolite under Douglas fir tree site 2 hole 2 replicate 2 | place: USA:California | collected 2015-04-18 | reverse complement strand
GCCGGGCTGGGCGACGAGGCCGCCAACCTGGCGCTGGAGGAGGCCCTGGTCAGGGCCGTGCCGCGCCGTCCGCTGCTGCGGATATGGCAGAACGGGGCCTGCGTGGTCATCGGCCGCGGACAGCGGGTGTCGCGCGAGGTGAACGCGGCGGCCTGCGCCGCCAGCGGCGTGCCGGTGCTGCGCCGGGCGAGCGGCGGCGGCACCGTTTACCACGACGCGGGCAACCTCAACATCAGCCTGGTCGTGCCCGGGTGGGAGCCTGGCCTGGCCGGTGAGCTGGCGGCGCTGGTGGCCGGTGTCATCGGGCGGCTGGGGCTGCGGGCGTCGATCGGCGGCCGCGGTGTGTTCATCGGCCCCGCCAAGGTGTCCGGCCTGGCCAGCCAGGTGACCCGGGACGGCACGCTGGCCCACGCCACGCTGCTGGTGACCACGCCGGCCGGCCGGGTCCAGGCGTACCTGGCCCCGGCCCCCCCGGACCGGCGCCCCCTGGACTCGCACAGGTCCCCGGCACTCCCGTTGTGCGCTCACGACCCGGCGCTGGACATCACGGCGTGCCGGCGGGCGGTGCTGGCCGAGGCGGCATCGCGGTACGGGCGGCTGTCACCGCGGGCCCCGCGGCTGGCTGAGCGCCGCTGGCAGGCGCGGCTCCTCGCCGAGCGCTACCGACATGACTCATGGCATCGAACCGGCTGGCCAAAGGAGGCATCGTGGACGACAAGACCCGTCTTGAGCTCTACCAGGTGATGGTGCTCAGCCGCACCTACGAGGAAGCCATTCTCCGCGAGTACCACGCGGACAAGAAGCCAGCGTTCGACATCGGGGCAGGGCTGGTCCCCGGGGAGATGCACCTGTCCGCCGGGCAGGAGCCGGCCGCCGCGGGCGTGTGCGCGCACCTGCGGCGCGACGACGCGGTCACCGCGACCCACCGCCCCCACCACATCGCGATCGCGCACGGCGTTGACCTGGACCGGATGACGGCCGAGATCTTCGGTCGCGAGACCGGGCTGGGCCGGGGCCGGGGCGGGCACATGCACCTGTTCGATCCGCAGACCCATTTCTCCTGCTCGGGCATTGTCGCCGAAGGGCTGCCGCCGGCGACCGGGCAGGCGTTCGCGTTCCAGCGGCAGGGGAGCGGCCGGGTGGCGGTCGCGTTCACCGGCGAGGGGGCCGCCAACCAGGGCGCATTCCATGAGTCACTGAACCTGGCCGCGCTCTGGAAGCTGCCCGTGGTCTTCGTGATCGAGGACAACGAGTGGGCCATCTCGGTGTCCCGGGAGGTGTCCACGGCTATCAGCTCGAACGCGGACCGGGCCGCCGCCTACGGGATCCCCGGCCAGCGGATCGAGGATAACGACGTCGAGGCGGTGTATACGGCGGCCGGTGACGCAGTGGCGCGGGCCAGGGCCGGTGAGGGGCCGACCCTGATCGAGGTGCACACCGTGCGGCTGTGGGGCCACTTCGAGGGCGACGCCCAGGGATACCGCCCCGACCTGGCCGATGTGCCGGGCTGCGATCCCATCCCGGCGTACGAGGCACGGCTGACCGACGCCGGGATCCTCAACGCGGGCCTGGTCCGCAGCATCAAGGAAGAGGCGGTGGCCCGGGTGGAGAAGGTCATCGAATTCGCCAAGTCCAGCCCGGTGCCAGCGCCGCAGACGGCGCTCGAGTACGTGTTCGCGTGAAGGGAGCACACAGATGAGCGTTACCGAATCCGCCACAGCGCCGACCGGGGCCACAGTTCGCCGGCTGACCACGGCGCGGGCCATGGTCGAGGGCATTTCCCAGGAGATGGAACGCGATGCGGGCGTCGTCGTGCTCGGCGAGGACGTGGCCAAATACGGCGGCATCTTCAGTTCCACCACGGGCCTGCTCGACAAGTTCGGCCCCCAGCGGGTGATCGACACGCCGATCTCGGAGACCGCGTTCATCGGCCTTGGCATCGGCGCCGCGATCGAGGGCATGCGGCCCATCGTCGAGCTAATGTTCGCGGACTTCTTCGGCGTGGCCATGGACCAGATCTACAACCACATGGCGAAGATCCATTTCGAGTCCGGCGGGAACGTCCGGGTGCCCATGGTCTTGATGACCGCGACCGGCGCCGGCTACTCCGACGCCGAGCAGCACTCGCAGTGCCTGTGGGGCACGTTCGCGCACCTGCCAGGCATGAAGGTCGTCGTGCCGAGCAACCCGGCCGACGCCAAAGGGCTGATGATCTCGGCCATCCGCGACGACAACCCGGTCGTGTACATGTTCCACAAGGGCATCATGGGCCTGCCGTGGATGGCGAAGAACGCCCGGTCGATCGCACCGGTGCCGGAGGAGCCGTATGAGACGCCGATCGGGAAGGCGTCCATCGCCCGCGAGGGCGGGGACGCGACCGTGGTCACCGTGTCCCTGTCGGTGCACCACGCCCTGGACGTCGCCGACCAGATGTCCGCCGAGCACGGCGTCGAGCTCGAGGTGATCGACCTGCGCAGCCTGGTGCCGCTGGACCGGGCGGCGGTCCTCACATCGGTCGCCAAGACCGGCCGCCTGCTAGTCGTCGATGAGGACTACCAGTCGTTCGGCCTGTCCGGCGAGATCGCGCCGCACGGGAGCTGGTGGGGGCCTGACCGTGACCGACGTCAGGTTCCCGCAGCTCTCGCAGGAGCAGCCCGACGCCGAGGGCGTGCTCGCCACCTGGTTCGTCGGCGACGGCGACCAGGTGGCGAGCGGGCAGCTCCTGGGCGAAGTAATGGTCGAGAAGGTCTCAGGTGAGGTGCTGGCCCCGGCGGCCGGGCGAGTACGCCTGCTGGTCGCCGAAGACCAGACTGCCCGGCAAGGCACAGTGATCGCCCGGGTGGAGTGACCCGGACCGCACTATTGAAGGGAAACCTGGGCGGAGAGGAGACTGGGATGACACGGCGAGATGTTGAGTTTGACGCGGAGGGCGTCACCCTGCGTGGCTGGTTCTATGAGGCTGAGGGGAGCGGAGCGCCTGGAGCGGCGGTTGTCATGGCGCACGGTTTTTCCGCGGTCAAGGAGATGTACCTGGACAGTTTCGCCGAGGTGTTTGCCGCGGCGGGGCTGCATGTGCTGGTGTTCGACAATCGCGGCTTCGGCGCCAGTGACGGTGAGCCCCGGCAGGAGATCGATCCCTGGGCTCAGATCCGGGACTACCGGCACGCCATTACCTATGCCAGCACCGTGCCGGGGGTGGACCGGCAGCGGGTCGGGATCTGGGGCAGCAGCTACTCCGGTGGTCATGTGCTGGTGGTCGCGGCGATCGACCGGCGGGTCAAGGCGGTGGTCAGCCAGGTGCCGCTGGTCAGTGGCCACGACAACCTGCGCGCGCTGGTCCGGGCCGATTTCATCGCCGGGTTCCGTGAACAGTTCGACGCCGACCGCCTCGCCCGCTTCCGCGGCGGGCGGCCGGCCATGGTCCCCGTGGTGGATAAGGATCCGCTGGCACCATCGGCGCTGCCGACGCCGGATTCGTGGGAGTGGTTCACCGACACCGGCAGCACCCGCGCGCCCGCCTGGCGCAACGAGGTGACGCTGCGGAGTGTGGAGATGTTCACCGAGTACGAGCCGGGCACCTACCTGCCTTACATCAGCTCCACGCCCCTCCTGCTGCTGGTGGCCGCAGGCGACCATCTGGTGCCATCCGAACTCGCCATCGCTGCCTTCGACAAGGCACACCAGCCCAAGGAACTGATAATCCTGCCCGGCGGTCATTTCGATGCCTACACCAAAGGCTTCGAAGCCTCCAGCAGCCAGGCGCGTGACTGGTTCACCCGCCACCTGACGCCCTGACGCCCGGATTTGCCCTTCAGCCCTTGCGCTGCAGCGTGTAGCGGACCGTCTGCACCCGGATCAGGCCATCGCGGAACACGAAGGTGTCGATACCGTCCTCGACCCGGGTCATGGCGGCGTCAGCGGCCCACTCCAGGAACAGCACGTCGTCCTCGTAGATCTGGGTCTTCAGATCCCAGGACGCGTTCGGCACATCGGCGAGCAGCTGTGTGAACGCCGCCCGGATGCCGCCCCTGACGCCGGCGGGCGTGATGAAGACGGCATCGTCGGCATAGTCGGCGACGATCTCATCCAGGTCGCCTGCGCCCAGCGCCTGGGCGTGGTGCTGGAAGACTTCCTCGGGTGTGCGTGTCATCGCGCCTCTCCTTCGCCGCGAGCACCTCACACCTACCGTACGATCGCCGGCGGACGAGCGGACAGAGGCCCCGCTCCAAAACAGCCGCACCGTGTCACGGATCTTGCGCTCGTCATCGGCCACCAGCACGGTCGCTGTCCGCATGACCGTCCCTCGCGCCTTTAGCAAACACCCTGCCCTTGGCCAGCGTCCTCCCGGCGCAGTCTCGCCGGCGGCAGGCCGAAGATCCCAGCCGACGGGACGTTCGGGCCAGCCCGCCAGCCCCCGGGCCCGGGCTGCCCTGCGCCAGTGAGCCAGGCAGGTCGGGCGATATCGTCGTTATATGGCGATGCAAGGCGGGGTGATAACGGCGTCCCGCACCGGGCTGGGCCCGGCAGCGGCGTTCCGGCCGCTTCACCCTGGCTGAGCGGTGGAACGGAACGGCATGGGCCAACCAGCCCACCCCTAACCCGGCCGACGGAACCTACGCCGAACTGGGACAATGTCACGCGAAGCCCTTGACAAGCATAGGAGCATCGTTATACGTGCCTGCGAGCGTTCAGGGACCGCTGCCGCATTCACATTGCGTAGCAGGCGCCTACCCCGCTGGCGTAGGCCTCGGGCATGCTGATCAAGGCCGCTCGAAAGGTGAGGTCTAGCAGCAAGCTGGTCGCCGCGGCCCTGCCCAGCGCGCTGGATGCGGGTTCCCCTCTTCCTGCACATCCGGGCCCTCAAGGGAGTAGTTGCGAGGCAGCCTGGGGCTTAACGGGCCATTTCCGCGACACCCTGCGCCACCGCACACGGTGCACAGCCGCACGTCCACGTCGCCTAGCTGCCGGGTCATGACAGCTCAGCCGTCACACACGCCCATGTCATCTGGGTGTGCCTCGCCGCACGGGCAGTGGCAGCGGCGCCAGTCCCCGGCAAGCGCAGAGCGCCCGGCGCCAATCGCCGCGCGGACAGCCGGATCGAGTTTGCCCAGCGCCTCAGCGGTGGCGGCCGTCACCCGCTGGGCCCACTCGCCCAGCGCGGCTGCGGCAGCCTCCCGGGCAGCGGCGAACTGCCGTACCGGGTCGTCTCCGTCACCGGCCATGGCCGCATCTTCTCACCCGGCGCCGGCTGTGGCCAGCGCTCCAGCGGCCCCGGAGACGTCATGCGAGCGAACGTGCCCCAGGCATCGTTGTGATCTAGAGGTGTGCCTAATGCGTCAGGTACGACAAGACGACCTCGTTGGCAATGGGCACACTTCGGCGCCGCTTCGGCGGGATGGGTCTCCGGACTCGCCGGGGCGATTCACCGCACGATCCCGCCGCTGGTGGCACGGGCCTGCGGGCTGGCTGGGCTCCTGCCTTGCCGTCGCCGCCGGGCTGCCACCAGGCAGGATGGCATCCATTCGCTGCCGTCGGGTTCGCTTGCGGACAGGTCACCGAACGTAACGGATCCTCGGCGAGGCAACGCTCGCAGATCCGCCGTTATCTCAAGCCCGCACTTGGGTGTCTTCGCTGTAGCCGCCGCGGGTGTTTTGTGTGCTTTTCCCGCGCGGTGGACGCATTACCTGAACAGTGTCTCCGCCGCAGGCCCGGTGCCAACCCCCTTGTCGTTGCCGTTTTTAGAACTAAACAGCTATCGCGTGAACGCTGTTTAGCTACATGTCAACGCCGCAGACGTCCTGGTCAGGACCGGCGTAGACAGGGACGGCTTCAGATAACCGCCGATCTGGGCGGCTCTCGGACGTTCTGCCTGTTAGGTCATTGCGGCGCATAACAGGTCGTTCTGCTCGCCGTCTCTGGTCTAGCCAATGGGTCAGCGTTTCTTTCGTTGCTTTGTCCTATGAGACCGTGTCAGCGTGCGCCAATGCGGGTCGGCGCGGGCGGGTCGGGGTTGGCGGTTGTCCGGCCGGTGGGGTTGACAGCGTGGTTGGCCGGGAGGAAGGTCGAATCCGTACGCGCAGCCTCCTGCGTCCGGCCTGTCGGACCTGCTGTCGGTTAGCTCGTCCCCGTCTTGGCCGTGTTTCATCTGGTGAGGTTGCTGCCGAGAGGGGTGGGCGATGAAGCCCTACGCATGGCTAAGCGTGCTGGCCACTTCGGCGCTGGCGGTAGGAATGTTGTCGGGAAGCGTGGCTTCTGCGGCTGGCGGCAGCGGGAATCCTGAGTGGTATCTGCCGCAAAATCACGTCTCTGCGGTCGGCGACGTGCTCGCCGGGGTGTTGAGCGGGCGGCTGCGGCAGCCGTCGCCGGTGAATGCGGGGACGCCGTGCCCAGCTGAGGCCAGCTCGACTAGCGATGTTCAGGTGAACTGCCGCGCCGAGGACAATGGCTCACCGCAGAACACCCAGAGCGAGACGTCTGTGGTGGCGGTCGGCAGCAAGGTCGTCGCCGGCTTCAATGACTCCCTGGTGTGCTGCAGACCGGCGATCAACCTCAGCGGGTACTCGGTGTCCACCAATGGCGGAAAGAGCTTCACCGACAAGGGTGACCTGCCGTGGAGCGGCGACGTCCAGCCCCTCGGTGACCCCTCGCTGGCCACCGACGGCCAGGGCAATGTCTATTACGCGACCCTGGCCTTCCAGGGACGGTCCGCGCAATCCCTGATAGCGCTTTACGAGATGCCGGCTGGCACCGATACCTTCCGCCTGCTGTCGGTTCCGGTGAACGTGGGCAGCGCCAAGTCCTTCTTCGCCGACAAGGAACTGCTGTCCATTGGCCGGGACGCGCAGGGCAAGCTGCACTTCTACCTGACCTGGACGTTCTATGCGCACTCGTCGGTCCAGGGGCCGGTGATGCTGTCGGACTCCACCGACGGGGTGCACTGGCGGACCACGCAGATCTCCTCCCCCGACACCTGCGCCCCGACCACACCGGGGTCGCACCCGGTCCCGGCCGGGGGAACCTTGTATGTGACGTGGGAGCAGTTTGACCCCGCCGCCTGCACCACCAACCCGGACGTGACATCGGGAACGCAGTTCGTGGCCACGGTCAACGTGGCCAGCGCCACGGTGCAGCGTGTCACCGCGGTGGCGCGGGTGCACGGTGCCGGGGACGTGCTGCGGTTCTGCGGGTTCGCCGACCTGGGGGTGATCGAAACCGCGCCGGGCCACGACTCCCGCGAATTCGAGGCACCGGCCAGCACCATCGACTCCCACGGCACCCTGTACCTCGCCTGGAACGACCGTCCCAACGGCCCGGGCGGTGGTTTCGGCAACGCCACCCGCATCTATCTGAGCTACTCCACTGACGGCGCCAGGACCTTCAGCACGCCGCAGGTCATCAGCGGCCCGGTCAACACTACGTTCATGAACGACCGGTACCAGCCCGCTATCGTCACCGACACCAGCGGGCTGCACGCCACCTGGTACGAACGGGTCCAAAACCCCAGCGGCGGGCCCGACCTGCTGCGCGAGGACAAAGAGAACCTGACACTGGCCACGCCGACCGCTGCACCGGTGAGTTCCGGCGAGGCGTCGCTGAGCACCGTGCCGTTCCCGATCTACCAGACCAATCCGAACCAGGACCCCATCATCGCGGCCTGCTACATGGGGGACTACAACCAGGTCGCCTCCAACGGCACGCGCCGCTTCGCCACCTGGGGCGACAACCGAAACGTGGTCACCACCACCACCGGAGTCACCGAAAACCAGGCGGACGTCTTCTCGCGCAGCTTCTGACTACGGCAAAAGGGGCTCACGGTTCACCGCCCTGGGCCCTTGCCGTGCGCCACGGAACGGCCACTTGGCGCGCGCTCATTCACAGCCATCCGCCGACTGCCTGCAGCCAGCTCACCACCAAGCGTCAGATGTCTGTCACCCATGCATTGGCGCTCTGGCGGTTGCTGGCCGTTGGGCGTCTCCCGTGAGGCGCCAGTCAGTCCAGCGGCTCCACCCGGTAGTCCCCGCCATCCTCCATCAGCAGGATCCCCTTGCCTTTGCCCAGCGGCGGGACGATCTGGGCGGCGAGCCCGAGAACGGCGGCCTCATTGGTGGGGCTGTGGCCCACTATCAGCGCCCGGCCGCCCTCGGGCAGCCCCTCCGTCACCTGCCGCAGCGCCGAGGCGAGCAGCAAAGACTCCTTCTCGACCAGGTTCGGATCAATTGCCCGGATGGCATCCAGGTCCGCGCCCTTGCCCGCCGCCTCGGCCGCGCCGCGCCAGCGGTCCTCCACCGATGAGCGCAGCCCCGGCGCCGCGGTGATCGGGGTGTGGTCCTGGCCGGCCGCGTGCCGCAAGATTTCCAGCATCTGGGTGGCGCGTGCCGCGCCAGTGGACACGAACGCGGCGTAGGGCGGGTGCAGCAAGTCCCGGCCAATCATCTCGGCCTCTGCCACACCCCGTGGTGTCAGGCGATCACCCTCGCTGTCGGTGTGCCGGCGCAACTCCACATACCGCATGAGCGGGTCCTGCCCCGCTGGGACGCCGTCATGCTGGGTTCCGTCGCCGGATTATCCATGCCAGAGCACATGACCCACCCGCTGGGCACGTGGCGTCCCGGGCATCGATGACGGCGATCGCGGCTATGTTCGCGATGTCGGTGACCTCGGCACCGCCGTGAGCGTCGCTGCCGGAGACTGCCGGCCGACCACACTCACCCGCCTTTCGGGCCACCGCCAGCAAGCAGCGCAACACCATCGTGCGCTTCTGTCGCCCACCGCCAGCACCGCACCGTCGCTGCCAGGTACGGCAAACGCGACTTCGGCTCAAGTCGCACACATCCCGGACGCCGTAACCCACCGTGTCCCTACAGCAGGGATCACGAACGGTCGGCGTCGATGCCGACTCGATGCCGATCAAGACGGGCCGTCCCACTCTGGGGGTTCTGCAGCCGGCTTGTCCCAATAGAGACAGAACCAAGACCCGCGCCGAATCGGCGATCCGGCGCTGCGCCCCCCCTGCGAGGCGGTCACGGTCAGTGATCCTGGCTCGACATTTATGACGAGCGGCATCACCGCCGCTATGGGGGTGCTAGTCCGCTCGGGTGGGCGCGGCCCTGCGAGCGCACGCGAGCGGTTGTTCTGCGCGCCGCCGGACGATTGAGTCTGTGCTTGATGGCGACATCGTCTGGGTCGGGCCGGTACTCGAGATGACCGTGAGCAGCGGCCTCCCGGCCTGGTGAGGAATCCGTTCCGGGTCCAGAATTGCTGCCATGGCGACGAACTACGAGCGGGCATTTGAGCAGCGCCCGGCGGTATACGCGGCGTGGGGACAGCTGAACGGCGCGATCAAGGCGGGCATGGATCTGCGCCGCTACGAGCTGGCCACCCTGGCCGCCGCCAGGCGGCTGCGGTCGAGCTACTGCTGCCTGGCGCACGGGACAGTGCTGGCGGAACGATTCGGTGAACCGGTAGCCCAGATTGCCAGCGACCACCGGGCCGCGGGCCTGGACGAGATCGATGTCGCGGTGATGGATCTGGCTGAGCAGGTCGTCGATGATGCCACCTCGATCGGAGAGGCAGACCTGCAGCGGCTTCGTGATCTGGGCCTGGCACAGCAGGAGGTCATGGATGTGATCCTTGCCGCGGCGGCCCGGTGCTTTTTCTCCAAGACCCTCGACGCGCTCGGTGTCCGGGCCGACCCCAGCTATCGCGAGCTAGAGCCCGGCCTTCGCCAGGCCCTGGTTGTCGGCCGCCCGATCGCCGGCAGCTGAGCAACCCGCCCGCGACAACCGCGTCCGGCGCCGAACCAGCGTGCGGCCTGCCGCCGCAGTTGCCGGGCTCGCTGGCTGCGGCCGCGGCAGGCACGCCCGCAGCCAGCAGCCCCCGAGTGGCGCTGGCCAATGCCGCTGGCCTAAATCAACGTGCCGGAGCCGCCGTTAGGAGCGCCGAGCGGGTTATCTGCAAGACTGCTGAAGCGGATGCCGAACACGGCAATCTGCACCAGCCGCTGATCATCCCGACCCGGTGAATGATTGAGCTGAGCCGAACCGGCGGCCAGCCGTCCGCAGTCGGCGATCCAGCGGTCGTCTTTCGGCACCATTATGGCAGCACGTCACGGACCGTGATCAACCGCTCGGCCGACTTGCGATCCGTAGCCGCCGATCTGTACCCCCAGAGGCGGCGATCGACTGATGGCTGTCGCCGCGCAGATTGGGATGTTCTGGCGACCCGGTGCCAGAGACTCCCGGGGCGGTCTCGTCGGATCATCACCTGCCAGCCCCGGACCTTTCCATCAAGGCGGCGGCCGGTTTGCGTACGAGCTCAAGGCGCAGCACAAAGTGGCCGGGTGACGCGCTAG
>WNFD01008111.1_pt1 | contig 10352 bp, 11 predicted proteins | sample 5400491 | NCBI WGS metagenome assembly WNFD01 (sample SAMN13153343, study PRJNA577476) | soil metagenome | isolation source: 120 cm saprolite under Douglas fir tree site 2 hole 2 replicate 2 | place: USA:California | collected 2015-04-18 | reverse complement strand
CAACCGTCTTGATCTCCTTGCGAAACCAACCGCCCATCTGGGTGCCGGTATTGCCGCAGTGAAAGCCGATCACGCCGGATTTCTTGAAGAACTCGTTGCCGAGCTCCATGCCGCCGCCCTGATACCACCAGGAGTTCTGCTGGCGCGCATTAAGACCGAACGGCACCGAGGCATAAATGGCGAATGTGGGATCCTTGCCGACGTAATAATATGAAGCGGTGTGGCTCATCTCGATGGTGCCGTTTGAGGTCGCATCAAGCGCCTGCAGACCCGGAACGATTTCACCCGCGGCAAAGACCTGAATCTGAAACTTGTTGTCGGTCATTTCCGCAACCTGTTTCGCAAAGTATTCAGCGCCGCCGTAAATCGTATCGAGCGACTTCGGGAAACTCGACGTCATGCGCCACTTGATCTCGGGCGAGGATTGCGCGATCGCCGGCGAGGCCACCGCGGCCACTGCCGCGCCGGTTGCCGACACTTTCAAAAAATCACGACGCTTCATTCAGGCATCTCCTTGTTGGGGCGTTTTCCCAGATTTCCTGGAGCATTTGTTTCGGCGAATCGATTTTTCGCGTCTGCCGAAAGCGCTCTGGCGGGGGCGCTTTAACACGGAAGTTCGGTGGCGAAAACGCAACAAAGGCATGACAGCACTGATTAAACGAAAGTCGCATGCACCCGGAACAAAGGGCTCAGGCCGCGGCGATGACGCCCTGGAGCTGGTCGCGGACCTTGGCGCCGATCGCGCGGTAGATCGCCGCGTGCGGGCCATCGGGCTCGCTCTCCACGACCGGCGTTCCGGAATCCGACGTGACCCTGATCGCCATGTGCAGCGGAATCTCGCCCAAAAACGGCACGGCAAGCCGCTCTGCCTCGTGCCGCGCGCCGCCGTGGCCGAAGATGTCCGAACGCGTACCGCAATGCGGGCATTGGAAATAGCTCATGTTCTCGACAATGCCGAGAACCGGCACATTGACCTTCTTGAACATCGCGAACCCACGCCGCGCATCGATCAGGGAAAGGTCCTGCGGGGTCGAAATGATGATCGCACCTTTCAACGGCACGTTCTGCGCCAGCGTCAGTTGCGCGTCGCCGGTACCGGGAGGCATATCCACCACCAGAATATCAAGTGTTCCCCATGCGACATCCCGCAGCATCTGGGTGATGGCCGACATCACCATCGGCCCGCGCCAGATCATCGCGGTGTCCTCTTCGACCAGAAAACCGATCGACATGATCGCAAGACCGAACCGCACAATCGGAATCATTTTCTTGTCGTCGTTGAGCTGCGGCTTCTCGCGAATGCCGGTCAACCTCGGTACCGACGGCCCATAAATGTCGGCGTCGAGCAAACCGACGCGCAAACCGAGATCGCGCAGGCCCAACGCCAGATTGAGCGCCGTCGTCGACTTGCCGACACCGCCCTTGCCGGAGGCCACCGCTATCACCGCGGCAATCCCCGGAATTTCCGACTGTTTCGACATCGGCGACGCCGGACTTTGCGGCGGCCGATGCGACGAGACGGGCGGCACCCCCTGCGCGTGCCGGTGCGGCGGCGGCGCCGCGGAGCCCGGCTTGCGTTCGGCCGTGAGTGCGATCATGGCGACGGTGACGCCGGGAATGGCGCGCACGGCCGCTTCCGCCTGCGCCCGCACCGTTTCCCAGGCGCGGGCCTCGGCGGCGTCGACATTGATCGAAAAGAACACTTTGCCGTCAGTGACCGTGATGGCCGACAACACACCAGCATTGGTCAAGGCGACGCCGCGCGGTGACGCCACCTTGGCCAGCGTATCGAGAACCTGTTGCTGCGTTACGCTCACGGCGCATCTCCTACCTATGTTCGGATGCGACCCATAGAGCGGTCCCACTCAAAAGGCTACCTGCTCCCAACGTCATCCATGCGCTCGGCGGGCGCTGACGTTCCGCCCTGCTCCTTGGCCGCCTCGTAATTTAGTTCGATCATGACTCCATTGGGGTCATCGACGAAGATCTGCCAGAGATCGCCGCCCGGAACCTGTCGCGAGTCGAATTCCATTCCTTTGGACTGCAACCGCTGCTTCATGCCGGCAAAACCCTGGCTGGCGAAGGCGACGTGATGGACGACGCCGGAATCCGGCTTTTGCGGCTCGTCGGTTCTGGAAATATCGACCAGATGCACCACCGGCTTGCCCTCGCTGTACATCCATGCCCCGGGGAAGGCAAAGTTCGGCCGGGCGCCCTTCTCCAGGCCGAGGATATCCTCGTAGAACCGGACCGTGTCGGCGAGCTTGCGGGTCCGGATATTGAAATGATCGAGCACGCCTACGCTGACGCTCATGCGATGTCACTCCCTTTTTCTTGAAATTCCTGATCTTCCGAAGGCTCAGCCTAGCAAAACCAGCCTCGGCCGCCAAACGGGCGTTGCCCTTCATGGCGCAGGGTTTATTGTGCCCGTTCCACATCTTCAGCGGAACCTGTTTCGAGCACCGAACCAGCCCGCCGCCCCCTCCAGAACACGGTCCGGCTTCTCCAATGCCGGCAAAAACCCAAGGTTGGACACATGGCTAAAGTTGCTTTTCTCGGTCTCGGCGTGATGGGTTTCCCCATGGCAGGACATCTGGTGAAAAAAGGTGGCCACGAGGTCACGGTATTCAACCGGACGGCAGCCAAGGCCAAAACGTGGGCCGAAAAATTCGGCGGCAAGACCGCTGCGACGCCGAAGGCCGCCGCCGAAGGTCAGGATCTTGTCATGGCCTGTGTCGGCAACGATAACGACCTGCGGGCGATTACGCTGGGCGCCGACGGTGCATTCGCGGGCATGAAGAAAGGCGCGACCTTCGTCGATCACACCACCGCATCCGCCGAGGTCGCGCGCGAGCTTGACGCGGCAGCCACCAAACTCGGCTTCAAGTTCGTCGATGCGCCGGTTTCGGGCGGCCAAGCCGGCGCGGAAAACGGCGTCTTGACGGTCATGTGCGGGGGAGCCGAAGACGCCTATGCGAGCGCCGAGCCGGTGATCGCGGCCTATGCCCGGATGTGCAAACGGCTCGGGCCCGCAGGCTCAGGCCAACTGACCAAGATGGTCAACCAGATCTGCATCGCCGGACTGGTCGAAGGTCTGTCGGAAGGTATTCATTTTGCCAAGAAATCAGGGCTCGACGTCGAGGCTGTGATCGACACCATCTCGAAAGGCGCCGCGCAATCCTGGCAGATGGAGAACCGCTACAAGACCATGAACGACGGCAAGTTCGATTTCGGCTTTGCGGTGGAATGGATGCGCAAGGATCTGTCGATTTGTCTGGCCGAAGCGCGGCGCAATGGAGCGAGCCTCCCGGTCACCGCTCTGGTCGACGCGTTCTATTCCGAGGTCGAGAAGATGGGCGGCAAGCGCTGGGACACTTCCAGCCTGCTCGCCCGGCTGCAACGCTGAGCTCGGAGTCTGACCGCAAATGCAGCCGGCATTTTCAGGCTCTCGCTAACAGCTTGAAACCGATTCGCTCTTTTGTCGTGGCCGGGCAGAAGCGCGAAGCGCGTCTTCGCGCTAGATGTCCCGGCCACCCACGTCTTCTTGCAGCCAGGTGTTAAGACGGGGATGCCCGGCGTCGCAGACAAGTTTACGCAGTCTGCGCAGACTGCTATGGCCGGGCATGACGATTTTCGGCGATAGGCCCTATTTCATTGGCGTATTTTGAGAGTCAGACGCTCAGGAGCCCGCCGAACAGGTTAATTTTAACCCCCCGTTAACGGGATTTTTTAGCCCTTTAAGGCAGCTCTTAATGATTTAGCGCCAGAGATAGACCATGCAAAAGCTCGCGCTAGCAGCGGGCAGGATTTGTGTTGTTTGATGAGTAACCCCGCCGAAAAGCCCGAAGTCGTGCAGCTTCCGGCTGAAACGCCGGTTGCACCGCCGGTGAATAACCGTCGTGCAGCCGCGCAACGGGTGCGGGAGGCCCGCGACAGGTTAACGTCGACCAGCGGAACCCGTCCTGCTTTCGATCGGGAACTGCTCCGGCAATATGCCCAAACGCGCATGTCGGCATCGTATGTCGTGATGCTGCTGGTGGTGGCGACTGGCCTTTTTTTCGGCTTCTGGATGGATCCGATCTCAGCCGCGGTGTGGACCTGCGGCATGCTCTGCATTCATGCCGCCATCATCCGAAATTGCAGCAGGTTCCTTGGCGAGTCGCCCTCGCTCGCCGCAACCCGCAAATGGCGAACGCGATTTGTGCTGCTCGATCTGCTCTACGGCCTGTGCTGGACGGCGATCCTGATCCATCCCCCCAGCCCTGACGTGGTCTCCAACACACTGATGATGTTCCTGATGCTGCTGGTGATCGCGGTATCGAGCATGCTGGCGGCGAGCCTGCCAATCGCAGCCCTTGCGGCAACCGCGCCGGTCACGGCGGCGATCGCGCTGAACCTGGCGCTGAGCGGCACCTTCGACAATTACGTGCTCGCGGTGCTCGCGCTCGCCGCCGAGGGCTATTTTGCGCTGCTCGCCCATCGCCTGCATTCGACGACGTTGGCGACGCTGGAGGCGCGCGCCGAAAAAGACGCACTGATCGGCGAGCTTGAGCAGGCGAAATCGATATCCGACGAAGCTCGCCATCGCGCCGAATCGGCGAACGTCGCGAAGTCGCGGTTTCTGGCGCAAATGAGCCACGAGTTGCGAACGCCGCTCAACGCGATCCTCGGATTTTCCGAGGTGATGAAGAGCGAAATTTTCGGCGGCCATGCCGTCCCGGTCTACAAGGAATATTCCGCCGATATTCACAATTCGGGCGTGCATCTGCTCAATCTCATCAATGAAATTCTCGACCTGTCGCGGATCGAAGCCGGACGGTACGAACTCAACGAGGAAGCGGTGTCGCTGGTCCATGTCGTGGCCGACTGCCATCATTTGCTGAAACTGCGCGCCTCCAGCCGCGGCATCACCATTCACGAGGTGTTCGAGCAGGGCATGCCGCGAATTTGGGGCGACGAGCGCGCCACGCGGCAGATCGTGCTCAACCTGCTGTCGAACTCGATCAAGTTCACTCCCCAGGGCGGCGAGATCTGGCTGAAAGTCGGATGGACTGCATCGGGCGGACAATATCTGAGCGTCAAGGATACCGGCTCCGGTATTGCCGAGGACGAAATTCCCATCGTGCTGGCGTCGTTCGGTCAAGGCTCCAACTCGATCAAGTCAGCCGAACAGGGCGCGGGCCTCGGACTGCCGATTGCAAAAAGTCTGGTCGACATGCACGGCGGCACATTCACGCTGAAATCGAAGCTTCGCATCGGCACCGAGGTCATCGTGACCTTCCCGCCGGAGCGGGTGATGTCTGCGTTGGCGCCGATGGCCGAGGAGGCTCCGCCGCTGCAACCGGAAGCCACCGTCGACGAGAAGCGCCGAATCCGCAACAAGCCGATCATGAGTGCCGGCACTGGATTGTAACTGGAGTGCTTGCGCAAACGACCGAAACCATTTCACTATCCCTCAATGAGCAAAGAAACGCCGTGTATTGCAGTCTGTATGATCGACCCCAGGACCAGCCTCTGCTTCGGCTGCGGACGTACGTTGCCGGAGATCGCGCGCTGGCACCGAATGGAAAGCGCGGAGCGGCATGCGGTGATGGCGCAACTCGCCGCGCGCATGGCCGACGCTGGCCTGGTTCAACCCGGGATGGCGGCCAATCCAAAGCCCTGCTGACTTACGACACCACTTGCGACACCACTTGCACAGGAGACTGGCTGTGATCCGTGTTTTACTGGTTATTCTGATGCTCGCTGCGACCGCCGGCGCCGTGGTCGCTTATGGCGACCCGAAACAGATCGCGCTTGCGAGCGACACCGTCTCGGAATTGATACGCAGGCGGACGGCGTCACCGGCGCGCGCCGTGCAGATCCCTCGCGGCCAGACCGGCGAATTCGGGCTGCATGCCAAAATCAATGGCGTGAAAGCGCCGATGGTGATCGATACCGGCGCGACGTCGGTCGTACTGACGTGGGAGACCGCAAAGGCTGCCGGGTTGCCGCTGGAGTTGCTCGAATATGACGTCGACGTCGAGACCGCCGGCGGACATACCAGGGCGGCCCGGTTGACGCTCGACCGGCTTGCGGTCGGCAAGCTGGTCGAACGCTCGGTGCCGGCACTCGTGGTGCCGCGCGGGCAGATGAAGGTCAATCTGCTCGGCATGAGTTTTCTGGATCGGCTGGAAAGCTGGGAAGTGCGCGCCGACCGGTTGATGCTGCACGGCTATCCCTAGATCATCGTCCAGCCGTGTATGATGGCGAAGAACGGATTGACATTAGTGGTGCCGGTTGCACAACCGGGGCATGAGCGAGCCGTCCGATTGTGACACACCGCTGAAGGCGACATTCAAATTCAAAGTGAATGGCGAGACGGTTTCCATCGCTACGGTCGGCCAAGCCTATCGATTCATTACGGAGCTCAGCTCGGTCGAGTGGATGGAGTTCAGATCGCTGCATCACGACGCCGCAACTGCGCTTCGAAGTGCCACCGAAAATGCAATGTTGACCGTGCAGGCGACAAACGCGTTGCGCGCGCTGTTTGCTCGCGCCAATCTGCTCTCATGATTTTTCAATCAGCCCGGCCGGGCCTCATTTGCGTCGATTGATGTACGGACCGTACAGAAAGTCCTGAAGCCATTCGTAGGCTTTGACGATTGGTACCGTCATTGCCAGAACCAAAATGAGAAACAGTGCTGCTTCGAAGATCATGCGCTCGATCCCTACTTTCTGCAGGACCATGGATGACGAACGCAACCCTTACCGATCGACGTATGCCGGGCTTGCAGGCCGGGCGGATGGCATCATGCGATGGACCAGATCCTCAAGGGCCATTTACCTTGGCATAGACGCCGAAAATATTCTTTATTCCCGCGGAAAACTTGGTCCAGCTGCACGATAAGGAGGCATCGTCGCACCGCTGGGCTTTTGAGCGTGCGGCCTGGCTGCCAGTTCCCGGTATCCGAACATTGTTGGGAGTAATCACCAGCGGCGCCCCCAATGGGATTGCCGTGTCCGCTGAAGGCTGATCGTTCCGAAAGGCCGCCTCCGCCCTCAGCCATTGCTTCTCTGCAAGGGCGGCCGTAATTGCTTCTCGCCGTTGGGCATTCAGAAATACGATGTATTCCTCGTCGAATCTTTTTTGTTCTTTTGGCGTTGGATTCGGACCCGCGATATCGAAGCGACGGTTCTGCAGGAAATCGTAATAGGCATATCCACCACCAGGCTTGCGTCGGCCTATGAACTGCTTGTCGCACTCGGCTACCAATGAGGCGCGCTCATCTTTTGACGATGCAGCCTTGCCCGCCCTTTCGGAACACGCTTCGTAATCCTGCGGAGCGTGCGATGGCCACAACTGGACGCCAAGCCACGTCGAGACGACGAGCGCGCAGCAGATTGATGCGATTGCGACGAATCTGGACCTGATTTCTACTCTCACATCGCTTTTCTCACGCGAACTATGCCTCGCTGCGAATCTCAACCGATATCCGGCTGATGTCATCTGCTTATTCGAATTCTCCCCATTATTCGACCCTGGGGCTTCGTTTTTTGTTGGAGGGTCCGCCTTGCACAAATCCATCATGTTCCCGCAAGCATGCTTTCCCGCGGTTTCATTTTCCAGGCGCAGGCTCTGCATCCGGTCGCAGCGGAATCGGACCAGAAGCGGCACGCCTATTGCACAATCCGAAAGGTCCGTGCCTGGAACCTCCAGCGATGGCACGGGCGAGGCCCGGCGCACCTCATACCGGCCAAGTGCGCCGGGCTCCCTGCCCGTTCTGCAGCTTCGGTATGTTGTCAGGCTCGAATTCTCTGGAAGCTTTGGGCCGATGCAACGTGGCGCCGAGCCCCGATGCCGCGGACCGCCCAATGGGTCGTGCATAACACAAATCGTTGGGCCGCGGTAAGACCCAAAATGATCCCGGGCAAGATCAAGATCAGGGTTCCAACTTTGATCCTTCATGCCAAGTGGGATTCAAATGCGACGATGACCCTCCCGCTACCTGGCTCAGAACGTCGGGCAGCTCAAGAACATTTCCTCCGATCGTATGATCGCGTTGAGAAGGAACTCGTACGGTGGCGATAGAGAGGAACCGAATGGAGTTGTTCCGCGCCGTTCTTGCAACTCACGTCTTGCCCTCACACTTTGGCAAGTCGGCCCGCATCATTGAACACGACAGACAAACAATATCGGCCTGGCGCCGAGAGAAGGTTTTCAACAGCACCGCTGTTAACTACAATTTTAGACGTTGCTCGGCGAAAGCCCGTCTGATGTTGTGCATGACACAAAATCAGGGTTGGTTGATCTCGTTAAGCAGCGGCTGCTGAGACGGGGTTTTTTTCTCAGCTTGCGGTATTTGAAGAACGGGGTTCGATTGTGATCCGAACAATTTGGATCGCGGCGCTTTGCCTTGCAGGTCTTGGCGGATTGTTCGCGACGCGGGTAACCGCATCGATTTCCGAGGGAGCCGCCCAAGATCCAGCGACGGTCGGCACCAGCCTCGCGCAGGACGCTCTGACGAAGGCGGATAGACTCGATCTCACCTATCATCGCTATCCAGCAGAGAACATTCCGGTTGCTCCGACCGAACCGATCGCTGCAGAGATTGTCCCGGCCAAACCGACGACATCCGCGAAAATCGAAAATCCGCATCCGCCCGGTCTAAGTGTCCATCGCAACGCCGTCGTGCTGCCGAAACCCCGCCCCAAGATCAGGCCGGCAAAGAATGCAAAAGACGTTGCCAAGGCGTCGGTCGATCTGAAAGCCTGTCATCAACAAAACGGCTTGGGTGGCATGTTGATTTCGTTGAGCGGTGCGCCTCGCTGCGAGTTGTGATTTTGGCTCGACGGATGATCGGAAACCAGCGATTCATTGTTGACCTTCTTGCTGCGCAGCGTCAGCAGATTGGCCACAGATTCCCGCTCTGGCGGATCACGCACAGAGGTTTCGGGATCACGCGGCGATCGGGGCCGCAACACGGTTGTCGACCAGCGTGATCGCGTCGCGCAAGACGCTGACGCCGGCGCCGGGCTTGACGCCGTTTTCGGCGAGGTGGCGGCGGAACGCCCGCGCGCCTGGCACCCCATGAAACGCACCAACGAAATGCCGCGTGATCGAATGCAGCCGCGTACCCCGTGCGAGCTGATCCTCGATGTACGGCATGACAGCCTCGAACACGTCCTTCATCGTCGAGTGCGGCGCCGCCTCTCCGAATAGTTCGGGATCGGCCGTCAGCAATCGCCACGGCTCCTGGTAGGCCGCACGTCCCAGCATGACGCCGTCGACATGGCCAAGATGCGCCTTGGCCTCGCTGAGGCTTGCGATCCCGCCATTGATGATGATGGGCATATCCGGCAACGAGGCCTTCAGCCGGTATACCCTGTCGTAGTCGAGCGGCGGGACGTCGCGATTTTCCTTCGGCGATAATCCGTTGAGCCAGGCTTTGCGGGCATGGACGATCAGCGCATCCGCGCCGGCAGCGATCACACCGCGCGCCAGCGCATCCAGCGCAATTTCCGGATCCTGATCGTCGATGCCGATCCGGCACTTGACCGTGACCGGAATGCTCACCGCGCGCTTCATGGCATGGACGCCTGCGGCGACGAGCGCCGGCTCCGCCATCAGGCACGCGCCAAAGCGGCCATCCTTGACCCGGTCCGACGGACATCCGACGTTGAGATTGATTTCGTCGTAGCCGAAATCCTCGCCAATTTTCGCCGCTGCCGCGAGGTCGCCCGGCTCGGAACCGCCAAGCTGAAGCGCCACCGGATGTTCTCGCGCATCGAAACCAAGCAGCCGTGCGCGATCGCCATGAAGGATGGCACCGGTCGTCAGCATCTCCGTGTAAAGCCGGGCGCGCCGCGTCATCGCACGGTGGAAGACCCGGCAATGCCGGTCGGTCCAATCCATCATCGGGGCAACGGAAAACGCGAAGTCGCTGATTTTGTTTGATTTATAAATGTATTCAGTCACTTTGTACGATTTCCTGCTGTACCGATTAGCTCTCATTTTCGCGGGTTTTAGCTTGTTTTTTCGCCCCTAGTACAGCAATGCTGTACCGCCAGGGTTCATGCTGTACCACAACTGACGAGTTAGCGGAATGGGGACAATCATCGCTCGCAAGCGCAAAGATGGTTCCACCGGCTATCACGCGCAGGTCACCATCAAGCGTAGCGGAAAAATCGTACACCGCGAGACGAGGACATTCGACCGCAGGCAAGCTGCTTCCGCGTGGATGGAAAAGCGAGAGACTGAACTTGCGAAGCCGGGCGCGCTCGAGCGACAGAACATGCCGGACCCGAAGCTGGCCGAAGTGATTGACCGCTATATTGACGAATCCATCAAGGAAATCGGCCGAAGCAAAGCT
>WNFD01012169.1_pt1 | contig 10353 bp, 9 predicted proteins | sample 5400491 | NCBI WGS metagenome assembly WNFD01 (sample SAMN13153343, study PRJNA577476) | soil metagenome | isolation source: 120 cm saprolite under Douglas fir tree site 2 hole 2 replicate 2 | place: USA:California | collected 2015-04-18 | reverse complement strand
GACTAGACCGGCACGTCAGGGTGCTCGACTTTCTTTCCCACGACGAAGCGCTGGCGACGCTTCGCCGTTCCGATGTTTTCCTTCAGATTTCCAGCAGCGAGGGTTTTCCCAACATGCTGCTCGAGGCCATGGCGCTCGGCTGCGCGTCCATCGTAACGCCGGTGGGCGCAGTTCCGGAGGTCGTGGGTGCGGACGGCGAATGCGCTTTCATCATTCCCGTGGGTGACGCTGCAATGCTGGCCGACCGCATGATCCGCCTTGCCACCGAGCCGGAGTTGCTCGCCCGCATGGCTGCCGCCGCGCAGACACGCGTCGTCGAACGATTCACCGAGCAAACCGTGATTCAGGTTCTGGACCATGCCTACCAATGGGCTATGCAAAGCGGGTCCGGAAAGGTTCGAGTTCGATTGAACGAGGCGCGCGACTCGTGAAGCGGTTAGCCACCCCCCTTCTTGTGCTCGGCAGCCTGTGTTTCTGCGCCTTATCGATTTTTCCTACCCGAACTTCTACCTGCCCGATGATTACACCGGAGAGAGTCTGCGCCCCGGCGTGGAAGGCTGGAGCCGGAGCGAAGGCGAGGCCTACATCAGGATCAATAGCGATGGCCTGCGCGACCGCGAGCATTCGAAGGCCAAGCCGCTCGGCACGGTGCGCATCGCGGTGCTCGGGGACTCGTTCGCAGAGGCGGCGCAAGTGACGCTGGAAGCGACGTTCTGGGTCCACTTGGAGCGCGAGCTAAATGCGTGCCACGCATTCGGGCAGAGGCGGGTCGAGGTGCTCAACTTCGGCGTGTCGGGATACGGTACGGCACAGGAATTGCTGACGCTCCGCCACCGGGCTTGGGACTATTCGCCGGATATGGTCCTGCTCGCGTTCTTTCCCGGCAATGATGTGCGCAACAACTCCAAGGTGCTCGAACCTGAGAAGCTGCGCCCGTTTTTCGTGATCAAGGACGGACAACTGGTGCTCGACAACTCTTTCCTCGCTGATCCCGCCTACCGCAGGATCAAGCGTCTGGCCGGGCAAAGGCGGCCTTTGATGGGGTTTCGGATCTACCAGCTGTTGCGCAAGGCGCGCGCCAGCGGGTTTCATCTGCAGGACGGCCCCCTCGCGCTCGCCTTCGCCAGGACCGCACCGGCGGCTTCGCGGATGTCGGAACCGGGGCTGGATGAAAACGCGTTCCGCGAGCCCGGCGACGTCGCGTGGCAGGAGGCGTGGACCATTACGGAACGGCTCATAGTGGCGTTGCACGAGGAAACCACCGCACACGGAGCAAAGTTCCTGACCGTCGTGCTGGCGAGCGGGGTTAACGTGTATCCCGACGAGTCTCTGCGGCGCCGCTATGCAGCCTCCCTCGGCGTGCCGGACCTGTTCTATCCGGAGAGACGGATCCGGCAGCTCGGGGAGGAAAACGGATTCGAAGTGCTGGCGCTTGCGCCGGAAATGCAGCGCCTTGCCGACGCGACGCGAGCCTATTTTCATGGTTTTACCAACACCCGGCTCGGCTTCGGACACTGGAATGCGGCCGGGCACGAGGTAGCCGGCAAGCTGATCGCCAGATACCTTTGCCGCAAGCCCGACTAGCCCAAGAAGGGTAGGCACTTGCACGGGCTCCTGCGCGTGCTGGATCGGTACGTCTGCAGTGTCATCGGACAAGCGCTCGCCCCGTCCATCGCCTGGCAGGCCCGGCTCAAAGGCGAGATCGTGCTTCGCCGCGAGGTCCTCCCTGCTGGTCCAACCAGACTACATCCTGCCTTGCATTCGCAGCACGGGCGTCAACAACCCCTTCTATGCTGTCATCGGAGCCCGCGCGGCTTTGCGTGTCAGATTCGTTACAGCCATAAAGGATGGTCATGAGGATCAGCGTGCTGGGTCTCGGATACGTCGGAACCGTTTCGGCGGGCTGCCTTGCCCAGGAAGGTCATGAAGTCATCGGCGTCGATTCGGAGCCGAGGAAGGTCGATCTGATCAACGCCGGCAAGACCCCGATCATCGAGAAGGACCCCCGATCATCGAGAAGGACATCGGCCAAATCATAGAACGACAGGTCGCAGACGGTCGCCTGTCCGCGACGACCGATGTCGCCGTCGCGGTCCGGCAGACCGATCTGTCCTTGATCTGCGTGGGAACGCCCAGCCGCGGCAACGGCGACATCGACCTGAAATACGTGAAGCGCGTATGCGAGCAGATCGGCACGGCGCTTCGCAACCATCAGGGCGCGCCGGTCGTGGCGATTCGCAGCACGATGCTGCCCGGAACCATGCGTGAAGTGGTCATTCCGACGCTCGAAGCGTGCTCGGGCCGGCGCGCCGGCCTTGAATTCGGCGTTTGCATCAACCCGGAGTTCCTGCGCGAGGGGAACGCGGTGCACGACTACTTCCACCCGCCCAAGACCGTCATCGGCGAGCTCAACCGGGCAAGCGGGGACCTGCTCGCGAATTTGTATGCCGGCATGCCCGGGCCGCTCATCCGGACCGACATCGGGACCGCCGAAATGGTGAAGTACGCGGACAATGCATGGCACGCGCTCAAAGTCGGTTTCGCCAACGAGATCGGCAACCTCTGCAAAGGGCTCGAAGTGGACAGCCATCGCGTGATGGACATTTTCTGCCGGGACACCCAGCTCAATCTCTCGCCGTACTACCTGAAGCCGGGCTTTGCGTTCGGCGGCTCGTGCCTGCCCAAGGATCTGCGCGCGCTGCTGTACAAGGCGAAATCGCTCGATGTTTCGCTCCCGATCCTCGCGGCGATCCTGCCGAGCAACGAGCAGCAGATCGAGCGCGGGGTGCGTGCCGTGATCGAAAAAGGCAGCAAGAAGGTCGGCGTGCTCGGCTTCAGCTTCAAGGCGGGAACGGACGATCTGCGCGAGAGCCCGGTGGTCGAGCTGACCGAGCGGCTGATAGGCAAGGGATTCGACCTCCGGATATACGACAAGAACGTCAGTCTCGCGCGCATTCATGGGGCGAATCGCGACTACATTCTCAACCATATACCGCATATCTCGCGGCTGATGGTCTCCGGCATCGACGAGGTCCTCGATCACGCGGACACGATCGTCATCGGCAATGCCGCGCCGGAGTTCAGAGACGTTCCCAGGCGATTGATTGACGGCCAGACCGTCATCGACTTCGTGCGCGTCACCGATTCGTGCAGCGTACCCGGTGTCTATGAAGGGATCTGCTGGTGACGGAAGTTCTCACTGCCCGGTCCGCGGGCAAGAACACGGCGTTCCGCGATGCCAAGATCGAAGCGCTTGCTGGCCTCATCCGCGAACAGACTCGCGCCCCGATTCGCAGGCTGCTGGTGGTAGGCTGCGGCTCCGGGGTGGAGGCCGCAATACTCGCCCGGGAGCTGGGGGCGGAAGTGGTCGGCGTCGATCTGGACGGTTCGTTCGACCTGGCCGCAGCGGCTGCGGTCGATCTTCGGCGAGGCGATGCCACGCGCCTCGATTTCACGAACGGATCATTCGATTTCGTCTTTTCCTATCACGTCCTGGAGCATATCCCGGCTTACAGCAAGGCGCTCGCGGAGATGGGGAGGGTCCTGTCGAGAGGCGGGGCGTATTGCGTCGGGACACCTAATCGGCGGCGGCTGTTGGGTTACCTGGGAAGCAAGGATGCTACTTGGCGCGAAAAGATCGTGTGGAACCTTGTCGATTGGAAGGCGCGGCTCCTCGGGAGATTCAGGAACGAATACGGTGCGCATGCTGGTTTCTCGTCCGGCGAACTAAAGACGTCGCTGGAAAAAATATTCGATCAAGCTGAGGAAATCACGCTCTCCTACTACCTGCGCGTTTACCAGGGATACACGATCTGGGTAAGCCTGCTTGACAAATTGGGTCTTGGCCGGTTCCTCTTTCCTTCTGTCTATTTCATGGGAAGAAAGTGAACCCATGGTCCCGGACGTCGCCATTTTCGATCTAATCCGCAGCCGCATCTGCGACGGGCGCGGCGTCGGCGGCATATACAAACGGATCTGCTGATGATCCCCCGGACGCAAGAAGTTCTTCGCGAGCGCCCACCGCGGCGCGTCTTGGTCCTGGTCGAAAACCTTCCCAGCCCGTTCGACCGTCGCGTATGGCAGGAAGCGGCGACGCTGCGCGATGCAGGTTACCTCGTGTCGATCATTTGTCCAACCGGACGCGGTTGCGAGCGCAAATTCGAAGCGATCGACGGAATCCATATTTACCGTTACGATCCGCCCTTCGAGGCATCGGGTGCGGCAGGCTATGCTCTTGAGTATGCAGTCGCGCTCGCCTGGACCTTCGCGCTCGCCTGGCGGGTGCTTCTTACGCGCGGGTTCGATGTCATTCACGCCTGCAATCCACCGGATCTGTTCTTCTTGATCGGCGGCTTCTTCAAGCTATTCGGAAAGAAGTTCCTGTTTGATCACCACGATCTCAACCCCGAGCTGTACGAAGCGAAATTCGGTCGGCGTGATTTCCTCCATCGCCTGATGCTGAAGCTCGAGTACTGGACCTTCTGCACTGCCGATGTGTCGATCGCCACCAACGAATCCTACCGGCGCATCGCGATCGGGCGCGGCCGCATGCCTCCCGAGCGGGTGTTCGTCGTGCGCAGCGGCCCGAGCCTCAAGCGCCTGAAGATCCTGCCTCCCGACAAGCGGCTCAAGCGCGGCCGCCGTTACCTGGTCGGCTACGTCGGCGTGATGGGGAAGCAGGAGGGCATCGACTATCTGCTGCGGGCTGCGCATCATATCGTGTTCGATCTCGAGCGCACCGACGTCCACTTCGGGCTGGTGGGCGGCGGCACTTCGCTCGAAGAGATGAAAGCGCTCGCGCAAGAGCTGGACGTCGCCGACTACGTGACTTTCACGGGGCGTGTGCCGGACGGCGAGATGTTGGCGATCCTCAACACCGCAGAGGTCTGCGTGAATCCCGATGTCGCCAACGAGATGAACGACAAGTCCACCATGAACAAGATCATGGAGTACATGGCGCTCGGCAAGCCGATCGTGCAGTTCGATCTCGCGGAAGGACGCCACTCGGCTCAGCGGGCATCTCTATATGCCAGGAAAAACGACGCTGCGGATCTCGCCGCGAAGATCGTCGAGCTGCTGGACGATCCGGTGCGGCGCGCGGAGATGGGCGAGTTCGGGCGCAGGCGCGTGGAGAGCGAGCTCGAATGGCGCCACGAAACGCCCAAACTGCTCGCCGCTTACGAAGCGCTCTGGTCCCATGCCCGGGTTTCGCCCGCCGCAGGCGGCGTGGGAGTCCGGTAACGCTTGCCATATCCGGCGACATGAAGCTGCTGCCTCTCGACCGGAGTGAAATTCTCGAGCGGGTCGCGGGCTGGCTCGCGCAAAAAGAGAACTACCAGTGGCTGGATCTGGGGAACGGAAGGCAGATCGTCACGCCCGCCCTTCTCAAGATCATGGCGCAGCGGGAAACGCATTTCATGAGGGCGTATACGTCGGATCGGGACGACACTCCCATCGGGATCGTCGGACTGCACAACGTGGATCGCGCCTTCAGGACCGCGACGTTTTGGGGGGCGTCGGGGGAGAAATCCTTCCGCAACCGGGGGTATTCGACCATCGCCAGTTCGAAGCTCATGACCCTTGCGTTCAACGATCTTGGCCTTCACTCGGTCAATACCTGGGCTGTTGCCCATAACCCGTCGATCCGGACCATAGAACGCCTCGGCTTCCGCTTTGTCGGCAGACAGCGGCAATGCCACATGATCGACGGGCGCCTGTACGACCGCCTGCTGTTCGACCTTCTCGCCTCCGAGCACCGGGAGCTCGACGAGGAGCGGTGGCAGCGAATGGAAAGATCGCATAGGGAAGCGGCTTGTGAAGAGCATCAGGCGCTGCCGGGGTAACGGCGGTGGACGCGAAAGTCAGGAGAAAGACGCTGCGGATGCTGTCGAACGGCGTGTACGTTCTGACGTCACGCAGCGAAGACCGCTACGGCGCCGCGACCGTCACCTGGGTGTCGCAGGCGTCCTTCAAGCCGCCGCTGATCATGGCGGCGGTCCGCAGGGAAAGCAACGTATTCAGATGCCTGGAGGAAAGCCGGATCGCCGTCTTGCATATCGTGGGCGATCGGCAGCAGGAAATCGCGCGGCGATTTTTCTTCCCCACCCAGGTTGGGGGCGGGACCATCAACGGAGAACCGTTTGCGATGGGAAGAACGGCCGCGCCCATCCTACCCAGCTTGCCCGCGCACATCGAATGCCGGGTGGAACGGATCGTGGAAACGGACGGGGATCATGCGGTGGTGATCCTGCAGGTGGTCGAGGCAGATTGCAGGGAGCAGGTCCGACCGTTGACCATAGCGGATTCGCCGTGGGAATACGGCGGGTAAGGGATCGCAGCGATTCAGCTGCTGATTCGATCGGACTACGCATCGCCCTCAAAAATGCAGAACGACCGTCAACAGACTGAATCCATGAACATCGGCGGCGCGCCGGTAAGGAGCTGACTATGGACAGCGTTTTGACTCAGGAGCGCGTCCGGGCGTATTGGAATAACAAGCCCTGTGATTCGGATCTCAGCGATCGAGAACGGCTGTCGCGGGAGTATTTTCTGGATATCGAGCGCCAACGCTATGAGCTTCAGCCGCATATTCTTGACATCATTTCGAAGATCGATTGGCGCGGGAAGCGGGTTCTTGAGATCGGTTCCGGCGTAGGTACTGACGCTTGCAGAATCATCCGCATGGGGGGCGACTACACTGGCATCAATGTTGATCGGGTGTCGACCGAAGCGACATCGCAAGCATTGCGCGTATTCTCGCTCGCTGGCGTCGCACTGCAATGCGACGCAACGTCACTCGATTTTCCGGACAACACATTCGATGTGGTGTATTCGTTCGGAGTGCTGCACCATATCCCTGAAGTGGAAAAAGCCGTCGCCGAAATCCGCAGGGTTCTCAAGCCTGGCGGTGAACTGCTTGTCATGTTATATAACCGTGCCTCGATCAACTACGTCGTTGAAATCATGTTTATGCGCAAGCTCGGCCTGTATATTTTGTCGGTGCCGGGGGCAATTTCGTTGCTTCGGTGGATGGGATTCCAGCGTGAGAAATTAGAGCGTCACAAACAGCTGCGTAGACAGCGGAGGCGAATGACCGGCGAGGAGTGGCTGAGTCGCAATACTGATGGACCCGACAACCCGTATTCCAGAGTCTATAGCGCGGCGGAGGCTGCCGAGCTATTAGGGGCGTTTCGGATTAAGAACAACGAGGTGGATTTTTTCGATCACCGACACTGGGGCGCGCTGGGCCGCTTATTGCCAAGAAACTTACGCAGGGCGCTGGGTCAGCATTGGGGTTGGCACCGTATCGTGTACGCGAAGAAAGTCTAAGCCGCGCATTCCTGAGCGAGCTCATCTGTTGATCCACCGGGCTACGCAAATACGTTCCACCATTTTTGCGCTTCTTCTTGGCGCAGCTCTGCCTGCTGGCGCCCAAACCACCGCCTCCACGGTCTCGTTCTCCTGCGCCTTCGCGAATTCTCCGACCGACTGCGGTTTTTTTGAACAATCGTATGCGCTACCGCGCGCCACAATCGTCAATACCGTCGCGCGCGACGGGGGAACGAGCCTGCGGCTTCACACCGAGCCGGGCGACGCCAACGTCGCCGGCAGCGGCACCTCCGAGCGCGACGATCTGTCATTGGGTCAAATCTACGCGGAGGGGATGGAGCAGTGGTGGGCCCACTCGGTCCTGCTGCCCGACGACTATGACGTCCCGGTTCGTCCTACGGATGCCGACTGGAATTGGACCGTCCTCTTCGATTTCCACCACACCGGCAGCACCGGGCAGGCAAATTTCATGGTCGTCGTGGAGAACGACCTTCCAGGCTCTGCGGCGCTGCTGCGCTTGCGCGGCTTCGGCGGGGCGACGGTCAACGACGGCGCCTACGGAAACGACACCGGCAAGTACGGAGCGGTAATCGGCCCGGTCGTGAAGAACGTCTGGTACGACTTCGTCTACCACGTGAGGTGGTCTTCGAACGGCGACGGCTTCATGCAGGCGTGGGTGAACGGGGTGAAGAAGCTGGATTTCGTAGGAGCGACGCTCTATGCGGGTCAGGGGTGCTATCTGAAGCTGGCCAACTACCACACCGCGACCGGCAAAGCTTCATCGGTGATCCACGACCGGGTCATCCGCGGCACCGCGCAGACCGACGTCTCACTGACACCGCTGCAAGGGGTTTCCAGAACCGGAAATCGATAGCGCCATGTAATGACAGTAGTCCGATTGGCGCATTGGGCAGGGGAGAGAACTAAAAATAATTGAAGTACAAGTGGCGAGAGCACACCATGATTCGCGCCGCTGCGTTTGTATTTCTCCTGGTCACGGGTTTTCCATCCGCGGCCCAGGCCCAGACCTGCGTTCCGAGCCAGAACGCCGACTGGATGGTGAACACCCTGCTGAACGGCGTATCCGCGCTCTACAATCCGGGTGCGGCCGCAGTGCGGCCCGGCGACTGCCAACTGGTCGGGCAGAGCCCGCCCGATTTCAGCTGGCCCCACTTGAGCGGCGCTGCGCAGTACCAGGTCGCTCTGACGTATCCCGACGGCCACACCAAAACTCTTTCTGCGCCGCAGAACTGGATCAACTGGGACGAAGTTCTGCCGGCCGGAAACTACTCGTGGCAAGTGCAGGCGGGAACCCTATCCAGCAACGTGCGCCAGTTCACCGTCGGCGCCAATGCAGTGCCGTTCCGCGTTCCTGATATGACGAGCGTCGTCGACCGGCTCCTCGCCAAGGCGCATCCGCGCGGGCTGCCGGATCCCGCCACGCTGGCGACGATGGCTAGCCAAAGAGGCACCGCGCTTGGCGCGCTGGAGGGCCAGGTCAACAGCAATCTGAACGAGACGCTGCCGAACGCCGGAGCGCAGGGGGACGGATATCTATATGGGGATAAGGCGCTGAAGTCGCTCATGGCGTACGTGTACCAAGGGACGGGCAGCTACAAGCAGGATGCGAAACGCCGCGTCCTTAATCTTGCTTCATGGGACCCACGCGGCCCGACTGCGGTCGACGACCAGGAATCGCGCTTCGTCGCGTGGGTCGTCACCCTCGGCTACGACTGGCTGGCATCGGCGCTGACCCCCTCCGACCAGAGCCAGGTGCTTTCGATGCTGAGCACGCGGATCGGCGATCTCTACGGCTGGGTCACCGGCGCCAACGGGTGGCCGTACAGCTCGTCCCTTGTGCTGCCGGCCCTCTGGCAGCAGCCGCGGGATTCCCACCGCAACGCGGACGCCGCCATGGTGGCGATGATATCCGCGCTGCTTGTCGGCGATCTTCCGGCGGCCAACACTTGGGTGCAAAACCTGCTGCCGTTCGCGCTTAACGTGACCAATCCCTGGAGCGGCGAGGAAGGCGGCCATGCCAACGGCACCGCTTACAGCCTTTGGGACGTGGGCACGATGCTGAGCGCATGGTACGCGCTGCGCTGGGCCACGTGCGGCAGTCCACAAACCTGCATCGATCTCGCGCAAAAGGCATGGGTGCGGAACTACGGAAGGTTCCTCGCGTACTTCGTGCCACCCACCGCAAAAACAGGCGATCCCAGTACTCCGACAACCGACCCCGGAACCCCGATCGGCCTCTTCGGCGACGGGTTCGCGGATTCTCAGCTGTTCGAGGAACGCGCGCGCTATGGCAAGGGCTATACGTACTTTGCGCCGAGCGCGCTGGGCTGCTGGTACGCCTCGAAACTGGTCGGCGAAGATTACACCCGCATCGAGTACCTGATGTCACCGCCGAATACGTGCGACCCGACGCCCGTTTTCCCGCCCGGAACGTCCAGCTCGCTCTACTTGCCCTCCATCGGCTGGATGGCGATGCACAGCGGCCTGTCCGACCTCACCCGCACCTCCGTATATTTCAAATCGAGCCCGCCGCCGTTCGGCGCGTATAACCACCAGTCCGCCGACCAGAACGCTTTCGTCATCAACGCGGGCGGCGAGCGGCTGGCGATCGAATCGGGCTACTACGCTGACTACGACGGCTACAACACCAATCATTGGCAATGGCGGGTCAAGCGGACCAAGTCCAAGAACGCCATCACTTTCGATGGCGGCCGGGGACAGATCGCCTGGGAGCAACTGCCGAATCCCTACCAGCTCGCGAACGCTCATTACGGTTCGATCGTGCAGCAGCAGAGCACGGCCGATTACGACGTTGTTACCGGTGACGCGACCGACGCCTACAACGGGACCCTCACCAAGGCCGTGCGCTCGCTCGTATACCTGCGCCCGAGCAACATCCTGGTGTACGAGAATCTCGCCTCCGGCACCCCGCGCACCTGGGAATGGAACATCCACGCGCTCAACCCGATTTCAGTCATCGACGGCAGCAGCCGCATCCAGATC
>WNFD01009567.1_pt1 | contig 10353 bp, 12 predicted proteins | sample 5400491 | NCBI WGS metagenome assembly WNFD01 (sample SAMN13153343, study PRJNA577476) | soil metagenome | isolation source: 120 cm saprolite under Douglas fir tree site 2 hole 2 replicate 2 | place: USA:California | collected 2015-04-18 | reverse complement strand
TGTCTTCGCGTGGGCGCAGCGCTCGTGATGCTCGGCGAGCCGCATTGGACTCCCGAGCTTTGCCTCGACGTCGCTGCCCGATCGCGGGCTACCGTGATGGTCGGCGTGCCGACCAACGTGATCAGGATGCTGAACCAACCGCTTCGCACACCGCCGTCCTTGCGCGCGGTCGCGGTCGCCGGCGCGCCGCTGCCCCCCGAGGTCGCGGAGCGTTGGGAGACCTCGACCGGCGTTCCGATCTCGAGCTTTTACGGCTCGATGGACGCCGGCCAGCTGGCCGTGGCGAGTCCATCCGACCCCCAGGCTGTTCGCTGGGCCACGGTGGGCCGGCCGCACGATCGCGCCGAGTGGCAGATTGTGGACGCTGTGGCCGATACAGCCGGCCGCAGCCAAATAGGAGAAATCTGCATGCGCGGCGACCTCGTGCAGGATCGCTACTGGGGCGAGGACTTCGGTCCTTTGGCGGCCGACGGCTGGGCGCACATGGGCGACCTGGGCTTCGTCGACGACGGAGGATATCTGCACGTCGTCGGCCGGGTCAAGGACATCATCATCAGAGGCGGAACGAACATCAACCCGTACGAGGTCGAGTCGATGCTGCGCGCACATCCAGCCGTGATCGATGTCTGCGTGGTCGGGCGCCCAGACTCCGAGCTCGGTGAAGTACCAGTCGCGTTCGTCGTCGGCGACCTCACGCACGAAGAGCTCGCTCGCTTTCTCGACGAGCGGGGGCTGGCTCGATACAAGTGGCCGGAGAGGATCCATCGCCTGAACGAGCTTCCGCTCTCCGGCCCTGGCAAAGTGAACCGCAAGATGCTGAGCGAACATGCGCGCACGTTGTAACGACATCGACGTGGCGTGGTACGAAGTTGGGCGTGGATCGAGCCTGGCGGCGCGCGCTTCCCGGTCTGTTGCTTCGCCATCGCGTCCTCATGTACGACTTGAGGGGCCACGGTGGCACGAGTCTCGGCCGGCCCGAGGGCACGCTGACGCAGCTTGGCGCAGACCTTGCTTCGTTCATGGAGGCCGCTGGAGTCGACCGCGCTCACATCGCGGGTTTCTCGCTCGGCGGCACCATAGCGATGCGCATGGCAATCGACCATCCGGCAAGAGTCCGCGGCCTGGTGGTGGTGGCGACCTCGAGCCGGGTCGGGAGGGCGGCCGCCGAGTGGTATCAGCAGCGGGTGGACATGGTCAAGAGGAACGATCCTGAGTTGCGGGCGACGCTGGATCGAGACGCCGCCGACGTGTACGCCGAGTCCGCGGCCGAGCTTCCGGACGGGCTCCTCATCAGGCGCCAATCGACCGCCGACCCGCGTGGATTTGGCAACGCGTGCGCCGCCATGGCAGCCCTGAACGCGGCGCCGCTCGACCCCGAGCTTGGACAGATCTCCGCGCCCACGTTGATCGTGGCTTCGGATCTGGACCGCCTCTGCCCGCCGAAAGCAGCCGAGATCATCGCCGCCGGCATAACGGGCAGCCGGCTCGAGATCATTCCGGGGGCCGGCCACCCGATACCGGTGGAGAAACCGTCCGAGCTTGCTGCTTCCATCAACTCTTTTCTGGCTGCCGGTGACTGAATCCCTGCTGCGTGAGTGGGGAGCTCACGACATTCTCACTCTCACGATCGACCGGCCCGACCGCCGCAATGCGCTCGACCCAGAGCTGCTCACGGGCCTGGCCGAAGCCTTGCGCGAGGAGGGAGAGCGCGCCTCGGTGGTCATACTCCGGGGAGCCGGCACTGAGGCGTTCTCCGCCGGCTACGATCTGACTCGCCTTACCGGCACCGTCGACGACCTCGAGGCAGACCATTACATCGGCGAGGCAGTCACGGCGCTGCGCGCGTGTCCCGCGCCAGTGATCGCGAGGCTCCAGGGACACTGCCATGGCGCTGCCGTCGAGCTCGCTTTGAGCTGCGACCTTCGGATCGCCGCCGACGATCTTCGGCTTTCTGTCCCCGCGGTGAGCCTCGGCGTGGTTTATCGATTCCAGTTCGTGGCCCGCCTCGTGCAGATTTGCGGTCTCGCCCGAGCCTCTGACCTCTTGCTCGCTGTGCCTGAGCTCGATGCCGAACACGCCTCCGCCTGGGGACTGGTGACCGAAGTCTGGCCCGGGTCGGAGATCGACAACCGGGTGCACGCGCTGGCGGAAAAGCTGGCCGGCTCCCCGCCGACCGCCGTTCGGGGAACCAAGGCCAGCCTTGACCTACTGGCCCGACGTGCCGTCTCGGGCGAAGACCTCCTGCTGGCCCAGCAGCTGCGCACCGCGGCCGCCGCCAGCCCGGAGCGACGTGATGCCGTCACGCGACGGAAGCAGTCCATGTCGCGTCGCTCCGGCACGAACAAGGCATGACCCAATTCGACGTCAGCGTGGGGATCAGCCCGCGCCAGTCGTTCGACAGCTGGGCGGCATTCGTCGCAGGCCTGGAGGCAGAAGGCGTGCGAAGGATCTGGGTGATCGATTCACAGCTCGCGATGAAGGACGTCTACGCGGGTCTGGCAGTCGCCGCGCTGCACACGCGGCGTGTCGGACTCGGAACCGGGGTGACCAACGCGGTCACCCGTCATCCGACTGTGACCGCCAATGCGATCGCGGCCATCGCGGAGCTCTCGCACGGCCGCGCCATCCTCGGCCTCGGCGCGGGCGACTCCGCCCTTTATGGCATCGGGCTGAAGCCCCAGAAGGTGGCCGAGGTCGAGGAGGCAATCGGTTTCTTTCGCTCTCACGTGGACCGAAGCGTGCCGATCCACCTCGCGGTGAGTCAGCCGCGGATGTGTGAGCTGGCGGGGCGCGTGGCTGACGGCGCCATCGTCATGGGCCCGGCGCAGCCGGAAATGGTGAGGCTTCAGGTGGAGTGGATCGAGATCGGCCTGAAGGCCGCCGGTCGCAACCGAAAACAGTTTGAGATCGCCTTCATGGCGACGCTCGCCTCGGAGCCGGAAGCCGTCCGGTCGTGGGCATCCACGCAGGCGCGCCTCCTTGGCCACTATCGTGAGCTACCTGAAAGCCTGCTCCGATTTCGTGGCGAGATCGCTCGCAGCGCCGAGTCATACGACTACGCCGAGCACCTGTCGACCCATGCGTCTCACGGCAACGCAGTGTCCGACGATTTAGTCCGAGCGCTGGCCGTTGTCGGCACGAGCGACGAGTGCGCTGCGCGGCTGCGGGCCCTGGAGGCCACCGGGCTGGACGCTTTGATCTTTCCCCTTGCCGGCCGCCATCGCCTTGATCGCTGGCGGAAGATTCGAAGCGAAGTCCTCGATCAGATCATCGTGTAGCCGCCGCTGACCGACAGCGTCTGACCGGTGATGTACGAGGCGCGATCCGAAGCCAGCAGCAGAACCGCCGGCACCACGTCGTCTGGAGTTCCGAGGCGGCGCAGCGGATACGTCCGGGCTGCCTTTTCGAGCACTTCTGGGCTGAACAGCTTCCCCTGGTCCGAAGCCCACATCGACTCGTGGCCCGACGTCTCGGGAGTTCCGGGCACAAGGCCTGGACATATCACGTTGAGAGTGATCCCGTACTTGCCGACCTCTCGAGCGATCGATTTCGACATCGCGATCACGCTGGCTTTGGTTCCGCTGTAGACGGCCTCTCGCCACTCGCCGATCCGGCCGGCGTCCGAACCGATGGAGACGATCCGCCCGTATCCCCGTTCGATCATCGGGTCCAGCACGGCGCGCACTGAGTTGATGAAACCCCAAGTGTCGATCGCGATTTCCCGTTCCCACTCGCCGCGAGGTTTTTCGATGAAGAGCCGATCGACCGTCCAACCCGCGCAGTTCACGAGCACGTCGACCGCCCCCAACGAACTACGGGCGAACTCGACGGCAGATAGGACCGAATCCCAGTCGGTGACGTCCACGTGGCGCGCGATCACCCGGCTTGGAGCCTCCGCCTCGACCCTCTTCGCCTGCTCGAGGTCGACGTCAGCGATCAAAACGCGTGCTCCCTCGGCGGCGAAACCAAGACTGATCGCCCGTCCAAGGTTGGACGCACCGCCGGTGACGATAACGATGCGGTCCTTGAATCCGAGCTCCATAAGGGCTCAGATTATGCGGCTAGGCGATAGAACCCTTGGCCTCGGCGCCAGCCGCGGTTCCGGTCCACGGCAGTCCTAGGGCCGCAATCCTGCCGATCTCCGCCCCCTGCTTCCAGTGCCGCACCGCAGCGACCAGGTCGTGGCGGCCTTCGAGGAGTTCCGCGTACTCCATGTGCGCGTCGCGGAGGCGGTCGGGCATCCGCAGCTCCTCGAAAATGCGAATTGCAGTCTCGAAATGGGCATCGGCCAGGGGCATGTTGCCTTTTCGCTCCTCGACCTGCCCCAGAAGCACGCGGGCTTCTGCCTGAACTATCCGCTCGCCGGTCGCGTGACTTGCTTCCAGCGACTCCACCAGATACTCGTTCGCCTCTGGGAGCTGACCCCGCCTGAGTTTGACTTCACCGAGGCTGTTCAGGATGTGGCCCCGCCCTCGCCGATCGATGTTGAGCTCGCTCGACCGTTCGAGAGCATTGAGAAAATGTCGCTCGGCCGAGTCGAGCTGGCCTTCTTGTAAAAGCAGATAGCCGAGGTCGTTCTGGACTCGATACAAGGCGCTCAGATCGGACTCGAGGGAGTACAGCGCGAGCGCCTTGTCATAGTGCTCACGGGCCGTAGCCGGTTGATGCATCCGCCGATATGCCAGGCCCAGACCGTGGTGCATCTTGGCCAGCTGCAGGAGGTCCTTGACCGCACTGGCGGCCTCGGCGGCCGCCTCGTAGTACCGAATTGCACGCGTCCACGACTGGGACACGACGTACATGCCGGCGATATGCCCGAGGATCCGGGCCTCGATTTGGCCGGCACTAGGTTCCAGGCGGCGACATCGCTCCAGTGCCTTGTTCGCCAGCGGCAGGGCTTCCGCATTGTCCAGCAGACCCAGGGCGCTCGATTCCCAATCAAGTGCCTCAACTGTCATCCACTCATCACCGTTGCGCTCGAACTCCGCACGGGCCCACGTCAGGTGCGGGAGCGCTTCCGCCGGCCGCACGACGCGGCAGTACGCCTGGCCAAGGTAGAACCGAACCAACGCCCCGTCATCGGCACTCCCTTGTTCGAGGAGGGATACGCCCAGGTCGATCGCCCCTTCAAAATCTCGAACGGCGGTCAGCCGTTCCAGCTCGCGGAGCCGCCCCTGCCGCTCGGTCAGCGCCGAGGGTGAATCCGGGGTCAAGAAGAACTCGATCGGCTTCCGCGTCTGGCGGGCGATCAGTTCCAGGGTTTCCATCGAGGGCCGCGTGCGCCCCTTCTCGATCAGATGGATGGCTGTGCGAGTGAGCTTGCCGCCGGCGACCTGGGCCAGCGTCAGCTTTGCCTCGCGGCGCGCCTCGCCAACCGACCCCTCGCGGACGGCCACGCCTCTGCGGCGGCCTCGGTATCTGGTGCCGAGCATGGCGGTGAGTTTACCGCCACACCCGGCCAGGCGGCTAGTGAATTAACGTAATGACTTTACGGCGTTGGGCCGATTTCGCTCGCGAGCACCGGAGCGACCGCGACGGCCAAGGCCATAACAGTCAAAAACACGGAAAGGATCAGCTTGCGCATCAGCGCACCTCCAGGTTTGATGAGCCGAGTGTCGTCTGAGTTGACTGGTCTGTCAACTCAAGTTCTTAGGGCGACAGCCCCCGGCCGCCGCGTGTAAGGCAACTGCCTGGGGCGCCCCGGCCTGATCAGACGATTAAGCTCCCTCAAGGTGACGAGGCGATGAAGAAAGAGGTGGCAGCGTTCCAGTCGGCGGACCTCGAGGATGCCATCGCGGAGGCGAAGGCGGCCGGTGGTTACGCCGGCAACGTGCTACGAAGCGCGCTTCTCAGCACCGGGGTTTACATCCTCCCGGCCGGCGCCACGGACGGCCAGAAGCCACACGAGGAAGACGAGGTGTATTTCGCAGTTCGGGGCCGGGCTAAATTTCGCGTCGGCTCGGACGACCATCCGGTTCGGCCCGGCACCCTCCTGTTCGTGCCCGCTCTACAGGCCCATCACTTTCATGAGATAGAGGAAGAGCTCGTGCTCGTGGTCTTCTGGGCGCCTGCCGAGGGCTCCGACTGACCTGCCGCCCTGCCCGGCACCAGCACCAGGGGCACCGAGATCAACACCACGGCGGGGATCGCCCAGATGGCGGCGGCATAACCGTATCGCGACGCCGCGAGGCCCAGGAGCGTTCCACCAAGTGATGCGCCGAGGTCAATCCCGCTGTTCCAGAGCGCGCTGATGTTGTTTCGGTGCGCGCTCGATCCCCGCGCCACCATGGCCAGGTAGACGGCGGTCTGGACCGCGCCGTAGCCGGCGCCGAACGCTGCCGCCGCGAAAACGACCACGAGTCCATTGGCGTGCGAGGCCATTGCAATCAGGCCCACGAACGTAACCCCGATGCTGCCCACGAGCACCAGCCGGCCGGGGCCCCGATCGCCGACGACGCCCGCGACCCAGCGGCTGACGGCGCGGGCGGCTCCGGCGACGAACAGGAAGGCTGCCGCCGAGCCGATCCCCCCGGCCGGCAGGGCGATGGGCGCGAAGGTGATGACAGCGCCGAAGCTGCAGCTGACCAAAGCGAAGCCGAGGTACAGCGTTAGGAGCCCGGGCCTGCGGAACGCGGCGAAGAGGTTGGCGGAGGCGGCCTGCGGCGGAACAGGTGGGCGCGGCAGCTTGAAAGTGAGCAGCGCTCCTGCCAGCCCGACCACGAATGCGATCAATCCATCGGCGTCGGCGTGGCCGGCCTCGAGGAGAGCGACGCCCACCGACGGCAACACGATGCCCGGGGCGCTCAAGGCGACACCGAAGAAGCCGATGGACCGCCCGCGCCGATTGGGCGCCGCGAACTCCGCGACCAATGCGACCGCGACGACGATCGCGATGCCCATACCGAGCCCGCGCGCGGCGGCCGCGGCCAGCATCAACCAGGCGTCCAGATGGGAAAGCACATACGCCAGGCTCGGCACCGCGATCATCAACTGGCCTCCGACCAGCAGGCGAGCAGAGGACCACCGCGACATCAGCCATGGGGTGAGCACCTCCCCCGCGACCGCGCCCACGAAAAGCGCGGCCGTGCCCGCGCCTGCGGCGCCATGCGGGCCACCGCGTTCCAGGAGCACTGGCACGACCGGCAGCATGATGTTGAAGCTGATCGCGACCGCGGTCGCGATACCGCCGAGCACCAGCTGGGGCGCCAAGTCGCTTGAGGCCGTGGCGGGAACTGGGCGGGCTATGGCTTTGTGCGCGTGGTGACCGGCCGCTGGAAAGGAAAGGGCATGGGCTGCCGGTGCGACCGGAAGGGGAGCGGTATGGGCTGCCAGTGCGACATGACGAAGTCGGTCGGGTTCACGAACCGGTAGGGGAATGCTGGAAACCCGTCGCAGCGCGTGGGCGGCAGGGCGCCGCGCCAGGCGTCCGCCTCGTAGTCACCGATGAAAACCGCGAAGTGGAAATGGGTTCGGGAGCCCATGTCGGCGATGTCGGCGAAGACCTCTCCCCTCGCTACGACGGTCCCAACTGTGTAGCCGGCGCGAGGCCAAACGTGCCAGTACTGAGTGATCACGATTCCGTTCGGAGTTTCGTGGCGGATGAGGATCCCGCCGCGGAACGTCGGGTCGACGATGTAGCCGATGATCACGCCATTGGCGGCGGCCATCACCGGCTGGATCCCCGTCGTGATGTCCGCCCCGGTGTGCAGCCAGATCGCTCCGGTCGCGCTGCATCGCCGCAGCACGGTCCCGTCGCAGTAGCGCCACTCGCTGCCGAATCCCAGGCAGTGGGGTGCCCACGACGGAAGCGGGAACTGAAAGAAGTCGACGGGCTGGGCTGCGGCTCGGACCGTGAATGCGGGCGCGGTGTCTTGAGAAAACGTCGGCGCGGACGTCCACACCGCGCTGATCGAGATGGCGGCCACTAGTGGCAGCCTCGACACCGCTCGGATCACGCCCAGAGATTAGGCCGTGCGGATGATGGCCGGCAGGGCTTTGCCGTCGAGAATGAGCTCGGCCATCAGCTCGCCGACCACGGAGGCAAACTTGAATCCGTGCCCGGAGCACGCGCTGAGCACCGTGACGCCGGGCATGCCGGCCGGCGAGGTGGCGATGAACCGTTCGTCTGGAGTGTTCGTGTACATGCAGACGCGGGCGTCGACCATCTCGCCCGTCACGCCGTTCAGTTTCTCGCGAGCGAATTCGCGGAGCGGCACCAGGTCGGCGTCGTCGACCTCGCGGTCGATGGAATCCGGGTCGGCGCCGGTTCCCTCGTGGTGAACGGCCAGCTTGATGCTGTGGCCGTCCGTGGTTGGAAAACCGTAACGAAAACGGCCGCGCGCAATCTCGCGGATAAAGATTGGGAAGCGCAGCGGTGAGAACGAATCCGGATCGTCGACCGCGAGCCACCCCATCACCTGGCGTTCGACCTCGAGCGGCAGCCCGAGCCGTGGCAGAAGCTTCGTGGTCCACGCCCCCGCCGCGACCAGCGCCCGACCCGCAGCGAAGCGGCCGCGAGAGGTTTCGATGACCACCCCGCCGCCTCCTGCCTCGATCGCCGTGACCTCGGTCTCTGTCATCAGCCGGGCGCCGAGCGCCTCGGCCCGCGCGGCCGCGGCTGCGACCGAGCGCTCGGGCCGCAAGAAGCCGGCCTCGTCATCGCGAACCGCCACGTCGCCCGGCTCGAGCCGGTGCTGGGGGTAAAGCCGGTTCACCTCGCTCGGGTCGAGTAGCCGGTGCGGGAGCTCGTTCTCCCGTGCGCTCGCGAGCACGCCGGCCACAAGCTCCCCATCAGCTGGGCCGATCGCCAGCCCCCCGGTCATCGTGAGGAGCTCGGCGCCGGTCTCCTTCTCCAGCTGCCGCCAGAGCCGGTGGGCGCGCTGGAGAAGCGGAACGTACTCCGGGCTTTCGAAGTAAGCGGTGCGGAAGATGCGGGTGTCGCCGTGCGATGAGCCGCGGTCGTGGCCGGGGCGAAAACGCTCGAAGCCGATCACCCTGGCCCCGCGAGCGGCGAGCCGCCACGCCGAGAGGGCGCCCATCGCGCCGAGCCCGACCATGGCCACGTCCGCCCGCTGGTCAGCGACCAGGTGGCCTGCCGCCGGCGGGTGAGCGCCGGACACGCTGGCCCAGAAGCCGGGCGCACTCGCGCATCAGGTCCAGGATCTCGTCTTCGATATCGACCTCTCCCTTGCTCGCGCCGCACAGGGTGCCGAAGAACTTGCCGTCGGATGCGAACACCGGGTACGAGACGAAGGTCCGGATCTCCAGGAGACGGGCCACGCTGCTCCGCGGAAACGCCTTCGGCACGTTCTTCGAGTAATTGGGAGCGCCTTCAACCACGAATCGGCAGACGGCCTCGGACCACGGCAACGTGACGCCCTCGGGGATGTGGAAGATCTGGCTCGAGTTGTAAGAGAAAAGGATCATCTGCTCGTCTTCCTTGAGCCTTGTCTCGGCGAGATAAGTCGAGCTCAGGCCCGTGAGCTGGGCGAGCCGCTCGAGGACCGCTCTGGCGACGGTCTCGAGGTCCTCGCCCCCGGCGGCGGCGGCCTCAGCGAGCAGCTCTCGTGCGGTGGGTGCCATCGGTCTTCAGTAACCGTAGCGCCCGCCGCCATCACGGTTGCGCGGACTTTCCTCTGAACAGGGCCTCGAGTGCGACGGCGGCAGTCAGCACGAATGGGAGCAATGCAGCGGTGGCCACGATGGCCGTGTCGGCGGACAGATTGGGGTGCGTCGCGGCAACCGCCCTGCGTGTCTTTAGGTCCGTATAGATCTTCCAGATGCCGACGCCACGGTCGCCGCGGATAAGACTCCTCAAGGCGGTCCCGAAGACCACCGCACAGTTGGCGAGGATGCCCGTAGCGATCGCTCCCAGGAGCCAGTCTCGATGAACGAGCCAGTAGATGCCAAAAGGCGCGACCACCGCGGCAATGACTCCAAACTCGATCGTTACAAACAGGTAACCGTTCAGCCGGTTTGTGGTCCTCGATGCGATTGATCACGTGGGCACCGGCACCAGTGTTGCAACCTGGGGCTGTGCGAGACTGAAACTGGTGGCGCCTTCGACACTGATTGCGTGGCTCGAAAACGGCGCACCCGACCACCCGGCGCTCGTCGTCCCCAACCGCGTTTCCCTCAGCTATCGGCGCCTGCGCGAGCTGGCGGACGAGGCGGCCGGCGCGCTGGCGTCGCATGGCATCAGCAGGGGCGAGCGAGTCGCGATGGTGTTCCCAAACGGTCCGGAGGCCATCCTCCTGTTTGTCGCCGCGTCCATGGTCGCGACCGCGTGCCCGCTGAACGCCGCATATAAAGAGGACGAGTTTCGCTTCTACCTGGAGGACGTCGGCGCTCGAT
>WNFD01008110.1_pt1 | contig 10353 bp, 12 predicted proteins | sample 5400491 | NCBI WGS metagenome assembly WNFD01 (sample SAMN13153343, study PRJNA577476) | soil metagenome | isolation source: 120 cm saprolite under Douglas fir tree site 2 hole 2 replicate 2 | place: USA:California | collected 2015-04-18 | reverse complement strand
ATGGCTCCACCGTGAGTACACAATAGAGGATCGTGTTGCGCTCTCCTGCAGCGATGGGGACAGCATGAGATCAACCACTGAGTGCAGTGGATTTCCTGCACTAGATCCAAGAACCAGCGTTTACCGTAAGCAAGTGAGGGTTCTGGAGAGAGGGAGATCATGACGACTCGAGCAGTCGCAGAGCCGGAACAGGATTCGGAGGAATCTGAATGCCATCCCCTCGAAGAGTAGGAGACCAGATCGGACTACACACGAAACGAATTCGGCGAGAGTAGCCTACCGTCTACCGTGAAACGAGGACGACAGCCTGTGTCGAGCGTTAAAGAGCAGAGCGCCTCAAAGCCCGGGAAGATCGGTCCCTCAGGCCTCAGGCCTCACGAATCGTGATGGACCTAGAAGTCAGGAAAGGGCTCCCACGCCCTCAGAAACAGGTCATCTCGCGTCATTGATTACACGGCAAAGCAATGAGTCGTACTCCATCATGGATCGACACATCCTCATCATCATCATGAGCTGTTGTTCGCGGTAGGGGCCAAGCGTGTTGATGGGTGCGAGTTGGGATGAGCCAGCCATCCCGAAAGGAGAGGGACCACAGCATCCAGTTACTTTGGTAATGTTTATATCTTCGCGCGATCATCCGGTCATTTCCAGTACTACAGGGACCGAGTCTTATCGCAAAATTGGGAGAAGAACACCGCATCGGTATGTTCGCCGATTGGTCGATGCTGTTGAGTCATGCGATGCAGGTTATGGTGGCAAGAAGTGAAAAAAGGCCTTGAATTTGTGATAATCCGCTATCTCATCAGTGGACAACTTGAATCTGGTACGTACAGTGCTGGGCATGACCCTGTGCGCCAACGCTTCAAACGTCGGCGTCGTGTTCGTTCCGAATCTTCTAACTGAATTGAGGGTACACCGTACACGGCCGTCGTAAAATGTTTTTGCCGAAACGCGCCGTACGCCACAAATCCGACATTGTCGTCCGACAAAACACAGCGTTGACACTCGCCGAGTCGCCGTTATCAAATGGGGCTGTTTAGAGTGGACTTTAGGTGGGTGCGGTGGGAGCGAGCGGAAGTGGTGGTCTAGTACATTCTGGCGAACCCTGACCGCGATGCGGTGAGGGAAGCGAACAATAAGTGATTCTGAAATTGTAAATGGTTAATTGCCATACCCTGCGAGCGCGTAGTGCAATTTCAGGCAGTCGGTAATTAATGTAGGTCGATGACATATAAACTCAGGGCGGTTCCTGCACTGTTGGTGGCCAGACGGGCTTCGCCAAGGAAACAAGGTCCCGGACTTACGTCGGCTTGCGCAAGCGCACCATGATAATTGGTGAATCGTGTACGCCACCCACCAACTTGTCGTCCATATGGATAACTTGCATGGCCTGTCGCCAATGGGATTCTCACGGCGCACCTTCAGTCCTTGTGGGCGTCCAGACGGTGCGAGTCATCGGGAGCAATGGCGGTTTGTCTCCGACTTTATGCACCCTTTCGGGGGCCGTAGTACGGTGATACAACATTTGGCGACCTGTGGCGGACTGGCGGTAAGGAGACACCGAAGATAACCTCAACGGCGAGTACGCCAAGAACGGTATGTGAGACCCTGCGCCTCGGTGAGAATCTAACCTCACTTACGGATAATCGGAACGCGCACGTTTCATTGGATGGCATGGTGCCTACCTGGACGCAACGACGCGAATATGATTTGTTGGTTGGCGTGACAGCTGATTGGCCTTCCTCCCCGCGTGGTGACTTGTCCTGACAAGTTTTCTGGCAGATGCACGTGTGCACCAAATAACAATGCGGATAGGGCGTAGATATTAAGCCACAAGGCGTTGATAGACGGACGCTGATTGACTATAACGGGAATTTCATGATCCGCAACATCATTGCGCGGGAAAAATCACGTACCTTTTGGCTCAGTACACACATTAACCTAAAACTTTAGTGTGAGCCCGACTCCCAGGAAACCAAAGGCATCCCCAAAACGCGGTATTGGGGCGTAACGTCAGTGCACATTTTGAGTCTGGGCATATGATTCCCACCAGCCAACACGCAGCATGCACTCGTGTCAGACGTACATGCCGAGAAGGTCGTCAGATGCCCGCGAAACGGTGGTCTTGTCATAACGTTTACTATGCCACCTGATTCCTGTAAACCCATTTGAATCATAGGTAATGGTCTAGTGAGGGCAATATTCACGCTTAAATCGTTATCTTGTTTCATCTGGTTAGCCGACTCCACCTATTTTCTCCACTTGGAAGTATTCCCGGGTCATGCGGAAACTTGCGGTACCGATTGAAATTCATAACTGGTCAGCGAGGCAGTCGTAGAACCCCATAGCGTGGAGTTAGAGAGGCCTGAAACCTGAAGATAGGTCTATTCCGTCGCCAAAAGAGTCGTGCTATGCCGGCAACTGACTCATTGATAGAATTCCACGAAACGAGAAAACCACTCCAGTCAGCCCATCAGAAATCGCCCCCCCGTAAAGATAGAAGTTCCAGCGAGAGCCCTTGATCAGCTGTCGCCGAAAAGTCATGGAATCCTGGGGCGTCTGGACTTACGCCGACAGGCATTTCGAAAATCGCATCCAGGTCCAGATTATTCGCATCGATGTATGTTATCGCACCAATTGTCGACGAGGGTGAGCGTCGAGCATCATAATAAAGAAGCGCTCTGTCCACAGCTGAGGCCTTCTATGAACATTTTGAGAGGCTTCAGGTCCCCGATGAGCCGTTTCCCACATGCAGGTTGTTCACAACCAGGGACCACTCTTCGAGAATTAGAATTTACGCCCCATGTCAGCGGAGAGCGTTTGGGGCAGGCCAACAATGGTCAACGGCATGCGGCTCCTTCTCGGAAGACTTTCATGTCCAGAGACTGGTCGGCGTCCACTCGAAATTCCATAGGTCCACCGCCTCACGTCGAATGTGGGACGAGCAGCGATCCCCATTGAAGTCACGTTGTGGCATGGGAGAAAATTGCAGAATGATGGTTTGTAATAATGTGATGCCATGAGTCCGTAATTGTCGTTCTAGTTCTTGCCTGGACGAGCTAAGAGACCGGAGATCGGTTTTCCCCGAATGAAGACGGCGTGAACGACGTGCAGGAGCTCTTTCCGTGTGCGTTCAGTTACTGTATCCGTCCAGGGAAACGCGGTGTTCTCAGGGACAGGCGTGCCAGGACCTTATCAGAGAATATCCCGTCCCACGCGGACATGTGGAGTGGCTTGATGGAGGTCAGGAACGTGACAGGAAAGTCACCCGGGGCGTACCCAGATCCACGACACGACCGCGGGGTATCACATGACGGCCCTTAGTGAACCCAAAAGCCGATCTCACGAGGCTTTGAAGGATCTACGGATGGAAAAGAGACGTGGCGAAAGGGTGTAGCCTGGTTTTGTCATTATCGCTTTACGCGTCTAACTGCTTGCGATATGATCGATTTGTCCGAAAGGCCCACCCCTCGTGCCAACATGTGATCGGCGTTCGTTCTATGTATTTTCTGTTCGAGTGGCAATCCATAGGACGAAGCGATTGGGAAACCATCCTCGCTGCGACACCTTGAGTTGGTATTCGTTCTGGGAATCGTCTGGGGGTGGTCGATGATCGACGGTGTCCTGGATGAAAAAGACACCATCACTGTGTCTTGCTTGGTATGCCTTGGCGCGAAGCAACTCGAACGTTCCGCCCTCGTTTCGCGATCGGTCAGCTTGATCTGTGTTTGCGTGAATTCCTCCCAATGTCAAATGTCCAGGAGTGGATTTAGAACCTTCGCACAAGTACGGCACGTTGGAACACCAGCTGTACTCACAAAATACGTATAAGCATCGGAGATCGATCGCACAATTCACATTGCAATGTGAAATAATTGGAATTGGCAGCTTGACCACAATAAGGCCGCACCAAGACAGGGACGCAACACTCACCAAACTGTCGCACAATCGTCAGAGTTGAAATATCCTGATTGGCCGTGCCCCTCCCCCTGCAGGGCATCCGTCACTCAATTGAGAACCGTTCCGTGGAAGGGAAGTTTTCATGACATTGGCGAAACGCTTAGCTTTGCTCGTTTTCCGATTTCGAAGTCAATGGATCACGGTCACGGAGAACTCCGTTATGTAATGAATAACAGATGGACGGGCGCCAAAATCTAAATGTGAGGGCCGTGACGGTTCTAGATCTGTAGAAGTTCTGCAGAACAAACGCCCAGTCAGCCTAGCGCCACGCTTCCCTGACACTGCCAGAGACAAGGCGGGGGTATGGTGAATGGCGTGAGCTTTGCCGAAGTAAGACATGCGAGACATGCGCGATAGGTGGAGGGTTCGGCGTATTCATGACAGTGAGAGACAGAGATGGCTCACTGACGGACGGTGACCTTGGGCGTCTAGTAATGTATGGAAGTCGTCCAAGGAGTTCCGACCGGAAGCGAAGGTTCCAGGTTGTACAGTATAGTAGCTCATGTCGTCGGGGACATATTTTACGCCATTTGATTTGATACACCCTGAGAACATGCTCCACGTAGCAAATATAGGAACACGGTCACGTTGAGGTGCATCCGAGTGAGGCACACGACCGTGACAGTTCACACTCAGTCTGCCGTGCCAATGTCAGAGCAATACGAGCGACGTTTGCCAGAACCCAAAGATCCCTATAGTAAAACTGTTTCCGTGGACCAGGCACCGCATCATGGACTTCAGAAGGGGTTCAGAAGCGCACAATTTGAGTGTCACTTTCGGAGGACACGACATGAGGGATATCGGAAATATGGTTTTAGAAGAGGTCGTAATGCGTCGCGTCCGATGGTAGGTCTATTTGCGATATGTCCCAGGGAAGATTTGTCTATTCATTCGCCGAACATCGTGGGAGTCTGGAAGGGCAATACAATAGGGCATCAAGTTGGAAATGCTTGTTGGCGGAAGATTCTGGATTCTCGAGAAGCAGCGATTTAAGTTTGTCGACTAGAAGCTGTTCCATGCGTCTTCAATCCAGGCTTCGCACATGAAGGGATAAATTGGCTGAACCATAGGAGCAATTTGAAAGACTCGGACGCTTGCTCGGATGGGTTCAACCTATGTTTGAGAAAAAAGTGTTCAAATCTTTTCGTCGCTGAATAAAAACCCTCCCTAACTTGAACCACGTGGCTGGCGGGCCGGTGCCACATCCGTTTATCCCCGAGCACGGGTAGATCGCAGAATCATGTTGCCAAATACAAAGCAAGAAATACAGGCAAAGCACACAAGCAGAGCAGGGAGGATACAAGAACACCTCGAGAGGCCGCGCACAGCGCGCCTGACGGGGCTCACCGGATGCTGAACTTATCAAACGAGCTCTCCTTCCTCCCCGCTTCTTCTCGCTGCCCCCAGACCTTCCACATCTTCATCGCCTCCTCGCGGTAGCATATCGTAAAGACCATCGTCCCATCAGGACCAAGGCAGCTCTGGCTGACGGTGCCTGTGTGCGCGGAAACGCTCACGAGGCGGCGGGTCCCGGGGAATGCGTGCACGCTGATCGAGTTGGTGTATGGCGATGCGACGGGCTCGGGTACGTCCGGTAAGCGCTCGCGAGGATGCCACGCGAAGCCGTGCGTGCTAAGCAGCTCCCTCGAGTGCGGTGACCACTGTAAGGAATACACGCTGCTGTGCGTCTGTATCGTCTCGATAGGCGCCGGCGACTGTGTGTTGGCGAGTAAGGAGGTACTCCAGATATGGATCCGCCCGTCAGGGTATGTCCCACCGGTGGCTAGTAGATCGGTTTTCCATGGGCACCATGCCATCGCCTGTTTGTTGTTACAAGACCCAAGTGGGTGATCAGTCAGTCGTAGATCGCAGTTTCCGGACATCGACGGGCTAAACCCAACCCACCTTCACCGGGCTGTCATGCTTCATCTTGCCCACCCGAACCCACATGTTCCGTGCATCCCACAGGTGAACATTGCCATTGGCGTCCGCGCTTACTGCGAAGCGCTCATCATGACTCCATTGCAATCCGTAAATCTCTCCTCTGTGTCCGCGAAACTTGTGCACTTCGCCTGGCACACGCACATCAAGCAGCGCGAGCCGCCCGTCTGCTCTGCCGACAGCAAACACGCGCGAGCACGACCGCCATGCGAGCGAACTGACGCTCATCCAGTCAGTGTTCGGCCACGACCGCACGCGGCGGCGCGAGGTGGCATCCCACACTTGCACGGATCCCGTTGTTGTTCCGAGGGCAGCGTATAGCCCCCGTGGCGCAAACATAAGCGCACGAATGCGGCCCAGACTTGGGCGCGGCAGGTTGCAGAGGTGTGCAATCTGCCGCGTGTCCAGGTCTTGGTAGTACACGTCATGCCCGCAAGCGACGGCGATGACGTTGGTGGCCGACCAGGAGAGTGGATAGGCCCAGGGATCTTGCGGTATTCCGGGACCATCAAGGGCGAGAATGAATTGTCTCCGTTTTCCGAGGTGAGCGACTGCGGAGGATTGATGGATCACCGGAGGGGAATAGAAGAGCTGGGAGGCACTCCGGCGCAGAGAGGTAAGGATCTTGCTATCGGGAGTTGTATTTGTCGTATCGGTGAACTGTAGGAGCCGGTCATCTGTGAGGCCAAAAATTTTTGCCATTCGGTTGGTGCGTGGAGTAGTATTCATGGGAAAGAGGGTCTCCGGACGTGTGGCAATGAACCGGTCTGCCTAAAGATGGGGAACATTTTTCCGAAACAAGTGGCATGGGCGATCGAAGGTTTGTTGCGCATATGGGATGACGCAGGATGCAATTTTTGGGTCAGACAAGAGATGACGGGTGATAACGGGATGGGAAAGACGTGTTCGTGTAGCAGTAGGGCGAGGACAGACCGCACCGCGGTGACAAGAGGGCTTCTCAATCAGTTTCAGAAATCATTAAGGTAGCAACTTACCCTCGGTTCAGCGTTGATATCAGCATATTCCTGCTTCTGTTGTGATTCTGTAGAAACATCAATGGAACCGATGGCCTCGGAGACTCGTTGCCTCTTTGCAGAGAACTCGTTTGTGATTGATGCTCTTGAACGACGCTTGCGTAGCGGAGTTTCGAGCTTACAATCCCGAAAGGAGCCGAGTATACGACTAGATTGAACGTGAGCTATGAAGAGAGAAGTTTGGCAAGCACATGAGCGCGTACTCTGCCATATGAAATACCACACGGCACAAGTGAGTGTAGGCAGCAAGGCGATTCGGGTCTCGGGACAGGCCAACCCCATTAAGGAAAGAGGTCAAGGTCACGTGTATGCCGTTCACGCGCAATTTTTTTCGTCTTTTTTTAATTTAATAAAATTCAGATTTTGTACATGCACCGCATAGGATGCCAATTCATGATGGCACATGCGCTCGGCTGTGATCCTTACAACACTAGAATATGATTCCTGATCACAACTTTACAACCACCCAAATGTTTCAATGCTGCCGTCTGATTTCATTTCCCAAAATGCAACCGCCTACCCGCGCAACTTAGAGCTCTGGGGAATGAGGTCAAACCCGTGTTCAACGCAATGAAAGTATCAATGCTTACTCTGCATTGCAGCTACATCAGAGCTCTGAACATAATCCTCAAATTCGGCAATCTTCTCTTGGAGATCGTCAAGCGACACGAGTTCGTCCTCTTCGTATTGATTATAAGATCAACAACTACTGAAGCATGCCGCAAACGAGTGACAGACGAACCAATGACAAGCGTGATCTGGAGCTTGCGAATACCATACCCGATCGGGACAAGCTTGCTGGCACCCCATACAAGGCCTTCCATCTCAATGGAGCGCACGGAGTCTTCCAGTGCTTTCATATCTGTCTCATCATCCCACGGCTTGACCTCAAGGGTGACGACAGACTGGGAGCACGCATAAAATTAATTAAATGACAAACAATAATGCAAAGGCACGGACCTTGGCGATCGTCTTGGGTTTGTTCGCCTTCTTTGCGGCATACTCCGCGACACGCTCAGCCTTGATCCGCTCGGCCTCCGCGTCCTCTTCGTCGTCCGAGCCAAACAGGTCAACGTCATCATCGTCTTCAGCAGCAGTAGCAGCAGCCGAAGGCGCCGAGGTGGAGGCGGTCAGTGCCTCGCCGGCCTTTGAAGAGCCAGGAAGAGACGGGAACTCTGTTTCGTAAGACTGGATGTGCCTATACCAGCGCGCAGCGTGAGGAGCTGCTGCTGCGTCCGGAGGCCCCGAAAGCGCCTTGTAGACGTGCACATCAGCCTGCGATGCGGTATACCTGATGTAATGTAAGCTTAGTTCAGTGGACCTAGTAGACACGAAAGCGGAGGATGACAGCAAAGGGGTGCGCCGATGATCTCAGAAGGCTACAGAAGTTGTTTTCTGCACGCTTAAGCAGCGGTGTCTAGTCGCTTCTTGGAAACACGGACCATAGCGTTGAACTCATCATAGGAAAAAAAGTCGACGCGCCGCGCATGCCCTTGATTATGATAAAAAAGACCGCTCACCCTTCAACGTAAGAACGCACAGAAAGATGCGCTTCGAGTTTGGAAAGATCAAATGACATTTTGAATATTGGGATGTAAGTTGAAAGTGTACGATGAAGTGAGGAGGAAAAGGGCAATCGATGGACGACCACCAAAAAAAAACAGATAACGAAGCGATCATGTGATCACTTTAGGGGATTGTCGGATAATAATTACATAATAGTCGACAGAACGACGCTACACATCGCGCGATGATGATTGGGTCTCCTTTCAAACCTTTTCACCCACATATCATCATTACAGCATCGACCGTCTCGACAACTGGGCTGGAACTTGAGATTTCGGTCAACACAACAGCGGAACGCCAGATTCGCTCGTACAAACATAGCGCCGTGCTTTCATCCCACGCCCCATATTTTGTCACTAAACCCAGAAGGAACACCTGTGGCCGCAGAGTACGTGAATGCTGGCCTTTCGTACCAAAGTGGTCTAGCCCAGCGAGGTACGGTGCTAAACGAGGTGCATGCGGTCAGGTGTAAAGCGCCGGGCGCCCATTCCCATACTGAGCGCGAGCAGTCCGCGAGCGCGACCGTTGTGCGGTCTCAGTCGTCATGGATTACACCACTATCACACCCAAATGCTAACCCCGAGCTCCAACAAAAAGACGCCCATTATTAGGCGCCCAGTCACGGTCAGTTACCCCTATTACGCTCGTCCAAGACGTACCTCGGCAGTGGATATTAACCTCCCTTCCCTTTGTTACCCTCACGACGATGCCGCGGCAGACACGGATGTAGTAGTACAGAACAGTACATGGGGTAATTATTACAGGTTTTGAACGACGGAGCGCGCAGGCAAGCTACACGCGACGGCCAAGCACAGCCTAGGCAGGGCCCCCGATGACGATGGCTTCCCTTCAACACCCTCACCGAGGCTTTCGGCTGGCGGCTATCGAGGCGTTGCTATATTGTCACCAAGGAACCCGTAGGGTGTTACGTCTATGGCTGTGCACCCACCTCGCAAAGCGCTTCACGGGTTCAGTTGTCATCGCCCTAACGTAGGTACGACTGCGTTCTTAGCCGGACATCGCGCTTCCACTTTTCTCTGTTTAGTATGAAAACAAGTGGTCAACGCAGTTTTTTTTTCTATGCCCCGTTTTGGACATACCTGGCAAGCTCAGAGTCCCCCAACACATGCACTTGCGCCTTGCACCCCCTCGCTGTCCCCACATGGATGATCTATTCTTGCGCTCTCGAATGGGCACAATTTTCAATGGATGACAACATTCCCCAACTTTGAGATACGGATCCTGACTGACTGACTGAGGGCCAAAAGTCGGGGCCGTAATCGGGGCGAGATGCGGCAGCATCACGTGTATGGAAGCATTTACGTTATACTATCAGCATGAACCCTCGATGCGGAATGCGATTCGATTGCAGGTCCCCAGGTCGTTCCATGCCATGCGTTCTCTCCGACCCTGCAGGTCCCCTGCGTACGCCAATGCTGGTTGGCTTTCTTAACGCTCAGTTTTTTTCTACCAAAATGAATTACAAAAAAGTTGCCCTGGATCGTTACGTGGGCGTAACAAGTCATCGTTCCGCTATCGGTCTCCTGATTGTCACCTTGACATAACCCTTCGATGTCGCCCCGACAGCGTCTGCGCCTGGATCCCCCCGTCATGTCATCCCAATGCCGGCCGCGATGCCGCTCGCATTTTTCGGCCAAACCTTGACAGGAGTAGGGTAAGGAAGACGAGACCCGCACAGCCTCGGCGGGACAAGGCGTAATAAATCCTGAACTCAATCTAGTCTTTTTTCCGTCCTACCGTCATAGCGACTTATTTTGGGCTATTTCCCGTGTCAGACGGCAACGACGGCGTGTAATCTAGCGAGGACCAGGCTAGGGCTAATCGATGACTC
>WNFD01014223.1_pt1 | contig 10354 bp, 6 predicted proteins | sample 5400491 | NCBI WGS metagenome assembly WNFD01 (sample SAMN13153343, study PRJNA577476) | soil metagenome | isolation source: 120 cm saprolite under Douglas fir tree site 2 hole 2 replicate 2 | place: USA:California | collected 2015-04-18 | reverse complement strand
CGAGTGCGTCTTCAGCTGTTTCTCCGTCGGCAGCATCGCCGGCGTATACGAGGAGATTTACGTCCCGCGGATCTTCATCCCATGGGCCAGGCTTCTCGGTCTATCGGGTGGAGCATCCGCTCATCTTTGAAGGCGGCGTCGCGCAGGTGATCGGAGCCCTGGCCGCCTCGCCCATCGCCGCCACCGTTGCCGCGCTGGACTCGGAGACGGCCGCCCGGCTCCGCAGCGCCGCCGCCCGGCATCTCGAACCGCTTCTCGCCGACGGCCAGGTCCGAACACAAATGGTCTCCAACCTGGTTTCAGCGACGAAACGGGCGTGATGCTTTTGCGCTCTTGAAGATAGGCGCGTCACGGTGCGAACGATCATCTGTTTGCGAACCGCAGTTTGGAGTTGCGGCTGTGTTCGCTGGCCTCTACGCTACGCCCGCGACCTGTCAGAAAGCCAGCCGGTGAAGGAAACGACATCGGTAGGCTCCCGAAGACCGAGTCCGCAAGGGTTCGGTTAGTACGGAGCGAAGGTCCTTCCGGAAACGGCTGGACTGGGCGGCGGTAAGGGCTCGTTGGGTCACACCGGCGGGTTATCAACCGTAACGATGGGTCGCTTCACTTTTCTCAGGTTCTGCCGGCTTTGCCTTCCCGAGTCCGGCAGACCTGTGGATGGACCTCTTCCGCCCGCCGGTCCCTGGCCGTGTGCCCTGGGTCAGGCTCTGCCACCTTTCCTGATAGTGGCGCTCTCAGAGACACAGAATCAGCCCAATTCATGTGTCTTGTTTTCGGAAACTTAATGGGCTATCGTCAGGGACGCGCCCCGCGGGGTTGGGTTCGTACCCGTCGGGATTCATAGGGAGGAGGATGCATTGAAAGCACGACGCCTACTAGTCTTATCGATTCCAGTCGTCCTTGTCGTCGCCTACGCCGGGTCGCCGGCTTCGGCCAGCCTGGGGCCGGGGGTGGGCAATTTGCCACAGGGCACGCAGACCAACCAGGCCTACAAAAACAGTTATTGGGCCAACGGCGTGACGAACGTGTTCGCCACGACGCAGCAGACGAGCTGCTACACGCCGGAAATCCAGTACCCAGCGAACGCCGGTCCGAACGACGGCTACAGCGGTGAGACCGCCTGCAATGGTGCGGCGACGACGGGGGAGAACCTCGGCCCATACGCCCAGCAGTCGACCAGCAACCCACCATATGGCGTTGGACCGCCTGACCTGGTCAAAGACCACTCGGAATCGGACATCCGAGTCGATCCCACGAATCCAAGCCATCTGATCGGCTCGGTCAAGTGGTTTGCCAGCGCCGAAGGCTATAACCACGTGCTCGGCTTCTACGAGTCGTGGGACGGCGGTAAGAACTGGCCGGTCCAAGGACACATCCCTGGGTACGAAGGGTGGACGGATAACACCGACCCTGTGGGCGCGTTCGACGGTTTCGGCAATTTCTACGAGCTGATCTTGCCCTACCAGTTCTTCTACACCAGAAGTGGTGGCCATAACTTCGCGACGAACCCAAACCAGGAACCGAACCCGGGGCTGGCAGCCGAGGTAATCTCGGTATCGGTCCGAAAGCACGGCGCGACCGGGGTGAGCGCCTGGTCGACGGCCAACGGGACGGTCGACATCGTCGCACCGTACGACAAGAAGGGCCAGGAGCCGGACAAGCAGTGGCTGACGATCGATACCAATAAGAACCTGCCGGACGGCAGCCTCAATCCGAACTACAACACGATCTATGCCATGTGGGTCGTGTTCGACGGGATTAACAGCAAGCCGTTCGTCTCGACTGCGAAAGCTATGAAGGACGGGACGCACACGGCATGGTCTTCACCGATCCTCCTGCCAACCGTCAACAACACCGCCAGTGACACATATCTGCTCCCGCACGTGACCCCTGATGGGACCGTCTACACGTCGGTCACGAACTTCCCCGGAAACCACGGGTTCTGCTGCATCACAGTTTCAGCCATCAGGTCGACCGATGGTGGCAAGACATGGACCCTCCTGTCGACGGCCGTCTCTAACATCCTGGTGCCGTCGTTTGTCGGCGGGTACGCCAACACGACGTTCACCGACGGTATCGACAACACCTTCGCCGTGGGCATGACCAAGGTCAATGGCAAGTACCCGCTGTACATCGCCTACAACGATGACAGTGCGGGCGTGTCGAACATAATGGTCACCGCGTCGTACGACGGCGGTATGAGCTGGACCAGCCCGATCCAGGTGAACGACAACGCGACGCCAGTCGACGAGTTTCAGCCAAACCTGGCGGCAGCCGCCAACGGGACGGTCAGCGTCAACTTCTACGACCGCCGGCTTCCCTGCCCAACGGGCTCTGAAGCATCGGCTGCCGGTCTCGCGCTCGACACCTCAAACCCGAACTTCACCGGCAACCTGCCGCCTGATGGCGCGAGCAACTACTGCGTCAACACCAGCATCCAGTTCTACAACGCCGACCTCACGCTGATCAGCGGGCATCAGCACAACGTCCGGCTGAGCCAGCACACCTGGGACCCGCAGCTCAACTCGCCGATCCGGTTCTGCGTCTGCCAGCCAAATGCCACGTTCATCGGCGACTACTTCGGCAATACCGTCGGCGGCTCAACCGACTACACGACGTCCGTGAGCACCTACAACGACGGGACAAACCCGAACAACCAGCAGCAGCAGGTGGTCGCGACCATCGCGGTCCCCTAAGGACGGAATCGAAGCCGGGGAGGAGCAATCCTCCCCGGTGACATAGCCGGCGAGTACGACAAGTAGGTCATAGGAGGATTTGGGGATGCTTCGAACGGTTCAACGCCTACGCCGTGCCGCATTGATCGTCTGCCTGGTCGTTGGCGGAACAACCGGCGCCGCCGTCAGCGGGGTCGCCGGGAGCGCAAACGCCGGCCACGCGAGCACACTGTGGCAATCGTCGGTCGCGGCGACCAACTCGGTGGTCAGCTCGCCTACCAGTGGCGGCGGCTACCCGGAGAATCCGCCGGTGGCCGGCGGCTGCGTCGGGCCGAGCCCGAACAACTTCAACGCCAACCATTCTGAGTCTCACGTGACCGTCCAGCCGGGGACCGAACAGCTGGTGGGCTCGTCGAAGTTCTTCTTCGACAAGTTCTCCACCATCTACAACTTCTACCTTGGCAGCTACAACATCAACGGAACCAACGGCTCCGCCAGCAACAATATCGTGCAGGGTTATGACTGCTCGACTATCACGCCCGGCACCCTCGTCCAGGGCATGCCGCCGAGCTGGACCAACACGACGGACCCCAATGTCGGCTTCGACACGAAGGGCCGCGTCTACCAGACCATGCTGCCGTTCAACGCCTTCTGGACCAACCTCCACCCAGACGGCGAGATCACCGTCTCGTCCAGTGATGACCTCGGTAAGACCTGGACGATCGACAACGGCGGGCAAGCGTTGGAGCAGGTGCCGAACTCCAGCTCATTCCAGCTCGGCCACGTCGAGGATAAGCAATGGATCGCGGTCAATCATTATCCGAACGACAATAAGTTCGGGAACAAGTTCCAGGATCATGTCTATGCCACCTGGGACATCGTCGACGGGAACGTCGGCAGCACTGTCAAGCTGCGGGCGGCCGTCTCAGGCGACCGCGGACTGACGTTCTCGAAGGCGACCACGATCGTCTCGAGCTCGATCGACCAGCTCCGCGACCAGTTCAGCCAGCCGGCGGTCGACCCGTCGGGCGACCTCTACGTCGCGTACACGAACATCGGGACCAAGACAACCACGGCAGATTTCTTCGTGACGAAATCGACCGACGACGGCCAGACCTTCAGCACCCCGGTGCTGGCCGGCTCAGGGAACACCGTCGGCGTGGGCAGTGTGCGCGTCCCGAACACCACCTTCCGCGATGGGATCAACTACGCGTTCGCCGTCTCCCAGGATTTCCCGGGGCACCTGTACCTGGCCTACAACGACTTCAACGGGACCCAGTACAACACGTTCTTGATCCAGTCGACCGATGGCGGGCAGACCTGGAGCCAGAAGATTCACGTCAACGACGACTGGAACTCGGGCAAGGTGGCGGATCACTTTCAGCCGGCCGTGGCAGCCGGCCCCGGCGGGGCCGTCGCCGTCGCCTTCTACGACCGGCGGGTCGACTGCCCGACCGACCGGAATGACGCGAGCATCATCCCGCAGGATCGGGGACGCTCGAACTTCTGTATCAATGTTGCGGTCCAGCCTTACAAGGACCGTGGCGCGGGCGCCGTGGCCGTCGGGTCGAACATCCGGGCGTCGAACGCCACGTGGGATCCGCAGCAGCCTGGGCTGCTGGTGAATCCCGATGGGACCACGACCGACCTGCAAACGTTAGGGGGCCTTGGCCAGATGGCCTGCGCCTCGCACAGGGATCCCTGCCGGCTGTCCTTTATCGGGGACTATTTCGGGCTAGCGATCTCGTCCGGCCACATCTATACGCTGTCGGTCTCGACGCACTACCCATCGAACGTGTCGGCGGACGATGGCTCAACGCTCTACTACCAGCAGCAGGTGCTGGGCACCATCAGCAGGACGGCGGCAGGCATTCGATGACAACAACCAACCGACGCAACCAGGGAGGAGCATGTTGATGCGAAGAGTGGGTCCAGCATTTGCATTGGCGACCGGCGCCCTTGTGGCGCTGGCGAGCGCGGCGCTCGCCAGCAACGTCAGACTGCAGCAAATCAGCTCCGATCCGTTCACCAACACGAAGGCCATCGACGGCGTCGATGTCTTTCACCAGACCGAGGAAGAGCCCGACACCTTTGCGGCTGGATCGACCATCGTCTCGACCTTTCAGGTGGCACGCTTCCACAACGGCGGGGCCGACGACATCGGCTGGGCGACGTCGCAGGACGGCGGGCAGACCTGGACGCACGGCTTTCTGCCGGGAACCACATCGTCATCTAGCCCGCCCAACAGCGCGTACGAACGAGTCAGTGACGCGTCGGTGGCTTTTGATGCCAAACACAATGTCTGGCTGATCTCCTCGATCCCACTGCTGCCCAACACCGTCGTTCCGACCGTGTTCGTCAGCCGGTCGACCGACGGGGGCCTGACCTGGGGCAACCCCATATCGATCGTTCCGGTGGGCTCGGGCGACTTCGACAAGAACTGGTCGGTTTGCGACAACACGCCGAGCAGTCCGTTCTTCGGCAACTGCTACACCGAATTCGATAACTTCGCCAAGGGCGACCTAGAGCAAATGACGACGTCCAGCGACGGCGGCGTCACCTGGGGACCCGCCATGAGCACTGCCAACAGTGCCAAAGGTCTCGGGGGCCAACCCCTGGCGCAACCCGACGGCACGGTGATCGTTCCGTTCGAGACCATCCACGGGACGATCGGCGCCTTCCGCTCAACCGACGGCGGAAATAGCTGGAGCAAGGCCGTGACCGTTGCGGATATCAACTTCCACCGTGTCGCCGGAGACCTTCGGACCTCACCACTTCCCACAGCCGAAATCGATGGATCTGGCACCGTCTACGTGGCCTGGGAGGACTGCAGCTTCGAGCCCGGGTGCACGGCGAACGACATCGTGATCAGCTCCTCGAGTGACGGCGTGACCTGGTCGGGTTTGTCGCGGGTGCCGGCCGACCCGGTCGGGAGTGGCGTTGACCACTTCATTCCGGGGCTGGGCGTCGACAAGGCGACTTCGGGCAGTAACGCCCACCTGGGGCTGACTTACTACTACTATCCGAACGCCGCGTGCACCGTCTCCACGTGCGAGCTTGACGCCGCATTCGTCTCGTCCGCCGATGCCGGGCTAACGTGGAGTCGCAAACAGGTCCTGGCAGGACCGATGACCCTCACGTGGTTGCCTCTGACAACGCAGGGCTACATGGTCGGCGACTACATTTCGACATCCTTCCTCGGTGGGACGGCTTTCACGACGATCGCCGTGGCGACAGCGGGTACCGCGCCACAGAACCTCAATGAGGCCATGTTCGGCAACGTCTCGGGGCTCCGCGTCGTTGGCGGTGGCTCGGCGTCTGACCACGCGGCCAGCAGCGGAAGCTCGAACATCGCCAACGCGCCTGCGCCGATCAGCCGGTAAGACGATCATGAAAAGTCAAACCACGGCGAACTTCAAGGAGGGAAGCATGTATCGATTCCTGTCGGGGCGTCGGATTTTTCGTTTGGCAACGGCGCTGGCCATGGCCAGTCTGGCCGGGGCGGTAACCGCATCGGCCGCCGCGAGGACCCCTGGTCCGACCCTGGTCGGCGACGTCCAGGCCAACCTGGTCCAGAACACGCCGTTCCCGCAGAACAAGCAAAACGAGCCGGCGATCGCACAGAACCCGACAAACCCGAAGAACCTGGTTGCCGGCGCGAATGATGAGATCGACTTGCCGGCCTGCACCGCATCAGGGTGCCCGTTCGTCGCGAACGTTGGCCTCTCCGGCGTCTACGTCAGCAACGACGGCGGCAAGAGTTGGTCGCAGTTTTCCGCACCGGCGGGCGGCGACAACACCGCCAGCTTCAACGGGGATGGCTCGACGATTCACACGCTGCCGGGCTTTGGCAAGCTCGCTCAGCAAGTCGGGCTACCGGGCCTGGCTTCCGACGGGGACCCCAACATCGCCTTCAACGCCAACGGCACGGCGTACTACTCAAGCCTGGCCGGTGTGCGTGGGACCAACATTGGCGACTTGCTCACGGTATCGAGCTCACCGGACGGCGGGAAGACCTGGTCGGATCCGGTGCTCGCCACCAACAAGACCAACCCGGTCGACTTCAATGACAAAGAGACCGTCTGGGTGGACAAGAGCGCAAGCTCACCCTTCAATGGCAATGTCTACATGAGCTGGACGCTGTTCGTCGGGGTGCCGGGAACCGCCGAGCCGATCGTGTTCACCCGTTCGACCGACGGCGGGAAGACCTGGTCGCCGGCCGCGAAGCTGAGCGCCAGCTACAACAACCGGTCGATTGGTGGCCGGCAGGGCTCGACCATCCGGACTGATGCCGCGGGCAACATCTATGTCATCTGGGAGAGCGGCGTCACGATCAATGGATTCAAGACGGACGCCCAGGTCTTCGCCAAGTCAACGGACGGCGGGGCGAGCTTCAGCAGGCCGGCTGTGATCGCGCCGGTACACGACTTGCCAAGCCCCTTGCCGGGCAGCAGCTTCCGCAACGACAGTTTTGCGGCGGCGGATATCGGACCGAACGGAACGGTGTACGTCGCCTGGGCCGATTACCAGGGCGGTCATAGCTCGGTCGTCCTGAGCCGGTCATCAAATGGCGGGCTCAGCTGGACCGTTCCTGCCGTCGCGCTCAACGTGACTGGGCGCAGCGCCTTCTTCCCTGGGGTGGCAGCCTCACCCGATGGGTCGAAGGTCACCGTGGCCACCCAGGCCCTTGACGATGTACTGGCCGGTACCGCACCCGGTGCCCGCATCGTGTCCTACGACAGTTACCTGGCCGAGTCCGCGAGCGGGGGCACGAGCTTCTCCACCCCGGTGCGAATCAGCTCGAAATCGTCTGATCAGCGATAACACCAACGCCTGGTTCATCTGGACCGACGGCCGCAACGGCGCGACCTGCGACGCGGTCGATGCTTTTCGCGCCGGTACGGCACCAAAGCCGAGCGTGCCGGATTCATGCCCCGACAACTTCGGCAATACCGACATCTTCGTCGGCACGGTCACGCTCTAACGAACCGTTTCGAAGGGCCGCGCCTCGGGGCGCGGCCCCGAGAACCAGCCGGTGAGGAGGATCAGATGCGACTGGCAGCGAAGGCGGGATTGATTGAAAAGTTTTGGAGGGAAAGATGAAGCCAATTCGATTGAGTCTAAGTCTTGGCGCCATTTGGGCGCTGGCAGCCGCATTAGTGAGCCCGGCGACCATGGTGCACGCCGCACCAAGCCACATGGCGCTGCACTGCGATGACCGCGCCACCTGTACCGAAGTCCATAACTATTCCGAGGTCTTCGGCGCGAATTACTATGTCGGCCACGACGAGCCGTCGACGCTCTTCTACTCGAGTCAGCCAGGCGCAGGCAACCGGATGACCTACCGCCTCACCCTGCCGAAGGACCCGCCGCCGCTGGCGACCAACAGCTTCAATTTCCAGCTGCACCCGGCCTTCTGGTTCGGCATGGCGATGTGCGATGTCCAGTCCTATCCACAGCAGGTTTCGACCTGCACCCCGGATAGCGACAGCAACATCGCCAATAACCCCGATCCGACAGCTCCGGACTTCATGGGCCGGCACGCTGGAACGGCCTTCATGGAGTTGCAGTTCTACCCGCCCGGCTGGGCGCCCTGGCCGGCTGGCAACAGCTGCGACGCGACCCAATGGTGCGCGGCGCTGAACATCGACAGCCTGTCGGAAGATCCCATCAATGGGACGGTCTTGAACCAGGGCTGCCAGAACCTGGTCGGCGTCGAGTACGTCAACTTCGCCTTCCTCACCAAGGATGGCGTCGCGCAGGCGCCGGCCAACCCGGTGCAATCGACCACCGCGACCTTCACCCCGGATGCCAGCAAGGACCTGTTCATGGGTTCCGGCGACCAGCTGGTGGTCGGCCTGCGTGACAGTCCGAGCGGATTGGTGACGACCGTCACGGATCTCACCACCAAAGCGGTCGGTTCGATGACCTCGAGTGCGGCGAACCAGTTCGGGATGGTCAAGGCAGCCCCGGCGCCGTCGACCGAATGCACGAACATCCCCTACGACTTCCACCCGATGTACAGCACCTCCTCCGAGGAGACCCGCGTCATCTGGGCGGCGCACTCGTACAACATCGCCTTCTCCGACGAGATCGGCCACTTCGATTACTGCAGCACCGTCACCGCCAGGGGCGCCTGCGCGGGTCACGAGGGCTCGCCCGCGGACGTCGAGCTTAGCGACGGCGACGATAGTTTCTGCTTCCGGGCCGATCAGTCAACGCTGGTCCAGGTGGCCGGTTGCCTGGGGACGAACACCGGGTTCGATGGCGTGCCATACCAGACGGTCTGGCCCGACGGCGACACGCTGCACCATCCGACGTCGCTCCTGTTTACCAGCCCGCTGAGTCGCGGCGCGGATTACGAACGCATGGCGTTCGAGGCTGACCTGCCCCGGATCGAATTCGGGGTTTGCAACCGGTCAACCGGCGCCAACTGCACGATCATTCCGCGGACCGACGACGGTGCGCCCGCCACCTTCTATCCGTTCTTCAGCAACACGAAACTGCAGGCCACCTGCACCTGGGGTCTGGGAAATGATTTTCCCGGCGTGACGAACGACTTCGGTCGTAATGCCCAGTACGGTCCGCTGCTTCAGCTGACCTACCTGGTCTTCGGCGGCCAGGGCGCAACGCTCCACCGATACAACGACTTCCGCAATGTGCTGGACTCGAATCCCTGCCCAGCAGCTCACCCGGGCGACGGCGAGCAATAGGGCGGCGAACTCAAAAAAAGGGCCGCGCCGTGAGGCGCGGCCCTTTTTCTTGGGTATCCATGTCGCGGGCGGGTGGAGGCCGGCTCTCGCGCTCATCGTGGGCGTTTGGCTCGGGTCGTTGGCCTGGTGGATCATGCTGACCGGAGGCGCAAGCAGGGTCCGCGAGCGCCTCACGCCTTCGATCATTCACGGGTTCGGCCCGGTCTCCGGCATCGCGCTGCTGGGGTTCGGTGTGATCACCATCGGTGCGGCGCTGACGGGCGCCGGCGGTTAGCTGCGGAGTTCGGTGGGGATGATGGTGCGCTTGAGCAGCTCGGTGCCGCGCAGCACCTGCGCCTCGGCCGGAATGCCGACCGGCCAATCAGTCAGAAAGTGTTGGAGGTCGTCGACGCCTTTCATCGGGTGAGTCGCGAGTCCGACGAGGACGTCTTCTTTTACGAGGCCGGCGTTCTGCGCCGGCCCATTCGGGTCCAGCCGAGCAATCCGGACGCCGCTATCCTGTTCGAGTTGGTAGTAGCGGTTGACGCGGCGGTGAATCGGCCAGGTCTCACCGGTGATGCCAATGTACGACCGAATCACCCGGCCGTCCCGGATCAGCAATGAGACGACGCGCTGGGCGGTGTTGCTGGGCACGGCGAAGCAAATACCCTGCGCCATGGCAATGATCGCCGTGTTGATGCCGACCACCTGACCGCGGGTGTCGACCAGCGGGCCGCCGGAATTTCCCGGGTTGAGCGCGGCATCCGTCTGGATGATGTTCTCGATGGTGCGGCCGCTCTGCGCGCGCATGGTGCGGCCCAGGGCGCTTACGACGCCGGTCGTCACCGTCGATTGAAAGCCGAAGGGATGGCCGATGGCCACCACCAGTTGGCCGACCTTGAGCTGCCCGGAATCGCCGAGCCGCGCATGCGGCAGGCCGGTGCCAGATGCCCGCAAAACGGCGATATCCGTGTGAGGATCCTGGCC
>WNFD01010598.1_pt1 | contig 10354 bp, 13 predicted proteins | sample 5400491 | NCBI WGS metagenome assembly WNFD01 (sample SAMN13153343, study PRJNA577476) | soil metagenome | isolation source: 120 cm saprolite under Douglas fir tree site 2 hole 2 replicate 2 | place: USA:California | collected 2015-04-18 | reverse complement strand
GCCGGCCGCTGTCGTAGTCGAATTCGACCCGGTCGCCTTCCACGGCGCGCACGGTGCCAGTGAAATTCCTGCGGCCGTTGACCGGGTGGCGCAGGCGCACCCGTGCCTCACACCCGGCAAAGCGGGCAAAATCCGCCGCCTTTTTCAACCTCCGGTCCAGGCCCGGTGAGGAAACTTCCAGCCGGTCGTACTCGATCCCCTCGACTTCGAGTACCCGCTGCAGCTGCCGGCTCACGGACTCGCAGTCGGCAAGGGTCACCCCGGCCTGACTCCGCCCAAGCTCATGTGTCTTCTCAATAAACACGCGTAACATCCTACCGTTATTGATATATTCGAAATCAGCCAATCGGTACCCAAGCTCACCCACGGTGTGCTCGAGCAAGGGCTCCAGCGCGTTCACGACCACGCGCAACTCCTAGGCATAAATAAAAAATGGGCTCGAAAGCCCATCTCAGAAACGGGGAAAGTATAGCAAGAAACTTCACCCGGAACAACGGAAAGTCTTGCCCGGAGCCGCCTCCAACAGCCACGCAGCCTCTTTGGGCTCGAGCTCGTGCCATTGGCCTCGACGCAGATGAGGCGGCAACCGGATTGGCCCGAAGCGAACGCGCATCAGGCGGCTCACGGTGATCCCGAGCGACTCGAACATGCGCCTGACCTCACGGTTGCGCCCTTCGCGCAGCACGACCTGGTACCAGCGGTTCGATCCGCTGCCCCCGCCTGAGGATATGCTGTCGAACTTGGCTGGGCCGTCGTCGAGAGCGACCCCCTGAGCGAGTCTGCGGAGTTGTTCGCGCGAGAGCTCGCCCCGCACCCGCACCGCGTACTCGCGCTCGATCTCGTTGCTCGGATGCATGAGCCGGTTGGCTAGCTCGCCGGAGTCGGTGAAGAGCAGGAGACCGCCGGTATTGAAGTCCAGCCGGCCGATCGCGATCCAGTGACCGCCCCGAATTCTCGGCAGATTGTCGAACACGGTCGGCCTGCCTGACGGATCGCGCGTCGTGACGAGCTCGCCGGCCGGCTTGTGGTAGATCAGCAGGCGCGGCGCACCCTCTTCGAACCGCAGCGAGACCGGGTGCCCATCGAGAACGACGCGATCGGCCGGTCCCACGCGCAGTCCCAGTGCCGCACGCGCGCCGTTCACCCTGAGCCTGCCGGAAGCGATCGCAGCTTCCATGTCGCGACGCGAACCCAACCCGGAGCGTGCGAGAACCTTGTGAAGCTTCTCGGCAGGCGCCGCGGGCCTAGACCGCGCTGGGCTGCGCGGCCGCTGACTCGTCGGGCGCGGCCTGCGAATCGGGCTCGGCCTGCGGAGCGGGCGCGGACTGCGAATCGGGCGGCGGGGTCGGTGAGAGGTCAAGCGTTTTGGCGATGTCTTCAAGGGGCGGCAATTCCTGCAATGAGCGCAGGCCCAGGTCGTCGAGGAAAGTCTTGGTGGTCGCGTACAGAGCCGGCCGGCCCGGCACCTCCTTGTGTCCGATCACTTCCACCCAGCCGCGCGCTTCCAGGCGCCCCATCACCTCGGCTGAAACGGTGACGCCGCGCACCTCCTCGATGTCGCCGCGCGTCACCGGCTGCCGATAGGCGACGATCGCAAGCGTCTCGAGCACGGCACGCGAGTAGCGGGGCGCTTTTTCGGGATGGATGCGCTCGAGGAATTTCTGGTACGAGGCGCGCGTCTGGAAGCGCCAGCCGCTCGCGGTCGCCGCGAGCTCGACGCCGCGGTCCTTCCACGCCTCGCGCAGTTCCTCGAGCAGCCTGCGGATCGTGTCTGCGCGGATCTCCTCGTCGAACATTTTGCGCAGCTCCGAGATCGGAAGCGGCTCCTGCGCGGCGAGCAGAGCCGCCTCAAGCACGGTCTTCACTTCATTCGGGCTGAGCATGAGCCAGCTTCACGTAGATGGGCGCGAAAGATTCTGACTGCGTGACCTCGATCAGACTTTCTCTGACGAGCTCGAGCACCGCGAGGTAATTGACGATGAGCACCGGCACGCCACGCCCCGGTTCGAACAGTTCGCCGAACTCGGCGAAGCCGCCGCCCCGCAGCCGGCGCAGGATGAGGCTCATGTGCTCGCGCACCGAAAGCTCCTCGCGGGTGACACGGTGGTGCTGCATCATTTTCGCACGCACGAGGAGAGCGCGCCACGCCTCCTGAAGGTCCACGACGTTTACCTGCGGCAGGCGCTGCGCGAGAGTCTGTTCGATCCAGATTTCCACGGGGAAAAAGTCCCGCCCGAGCTGCGGCAGCGCGTCGAGCCTCTGCCCGGCGAGCTTCATCTTCTCGTACTCGAGCAGGCGCCGCACCAGTTCGGCGCGCGGGTCTTCGCCTTCCGCGCCCGGCATCGCCGGGCGCGGAAGGAGCATGCGCGATTTGATTTCCATCAGCATCGCCGCCATGACCAGGTACTCGGCGGCCAGTTCGAGATTCTTCGTGCGCATCACCTCGACGTACTCGATGTACTGCTCGGTGAGCCGCGCCATGGGGATGTCGAGGATGTCGAGGTTCGCCCTGCGGATGAGGTAGAGCAGCAGATCGAGCGGCCCCTCGAAGGTATCGAAGAAGACCTCGAGCGCATCCGGCGGGATATACAGGTCCTGCGGCAGCTCGGTAAACGGTTCGCCGCGGACTTTTGCTACGAGCGCGCTCGGCGCGTTGGCCACGAGCACGCTCGGTGCGCCGGCGTTCGGCGCCGGCATGGCGGGCTGTGCCGGCTCGCTCACGTGTAGGCGAGCCCCATCGCTCCGCGCACCTCGCGCATGGTCTCCCGCGCGAGCTTGCGCGCCTTTTCGCACCCGTCGGCGACGATGTTGCGAACCAGGGTCGGATCGTCGAGATACTTCTGGGCGCGCTCCCGCATGGGGCCTTGCTCCACGAGCACCGCATCGATCACCGGCTGCTTGCATTCGAGGCAGCCTATGCCGGCGGTGCGGCAGCCCTGGTTCGCCCACTGCCGGGTCTTTTCATCGCTGTAGACCAGGTGGAACTGCCAGACCGGGCACTTGCCGGGATCGCCCGGGTCGCTGCGCTTCACTCTGGCCGGGTCGGTCGGCATGGTGCGGATCTTTTTCTTGAGCGATTCCGCGTCCTCGCGGAGTGAAATCGTGTTGTCGTAGGATTTCGACATCTTCTGCCCGTCCACCCCGGGAAGCTTGGACGCTTCGGTCAACAAGGCTTCGGGCTCGACCAGGATCATCCGGCCTCCCCCTTCGAGAAACCCGAACAGGCGCTCCCGGTCGGCGACCGACAGATTTCCCTGCTTGTCGAGCAGCGCGCGCGCCGCTGCCAGCGCTTCGGCGTCGCCCTGTTCCTGGTACCTGGTGCGCAGCTCCATCACCACCTTCGCCTTGCGGCTACCCAATTTCTTCGCGGCGGCCTTGGCCTTTTCCTCGAATCCGGGCTCGCGGCCGTAGACGTGGTTGAAGCGTCGTGCGACCTCGCGCATCATCTCGACGTGCGGGACCTGGTCTTCGCCGACCGGAACGTACTTTGCGCGGTACACGAGCACGTCCGCCGCCTGCAAGAGCGGGTAGCCGAGAAAGCCGTAGGTGGAAAGGTCCCGGTCGATGAGCTTTTCCTGCTGGTCCTTGTAGCTCGGTACCCGCTCGAGCCAGCTGAGCGGCGTGATCATCGAAAGCAGCGTGTGCAGCTCGGCGTGCTCCGGAATGCGCGACTGGATGAACAGCGTCGCCTGCGCGGGGTCGATCCCGGCCGCAAGCCAGTCGATCACCATGTCCCAGACGCTCTCTTCGATCACCTCGGGCGTTTCGTAGTGCGTGGTGAGCGCGTGCCAGTCGGCGACGAAGTAGAGGCAAGGATACTCGCTCTGCAGCTTCACCCAGTTCTTGAGTGCGCCGTGGAAATGCCCCAGGTGCATCGCGCCCGTCGGGCGCATGCCGGAGACCACGCGTTCTTCGTACATTTAGATTGGATACAGCTGAAAGATCGTCGTGATAACCGATTTTGATACAGACATTATCGGATCGAGGAACATGCCAAGAATGTTGTATCCGTATGAGCTGATAACAACGAGTCCAAGGAGAATCGGCAATCCAAATGGTTCGAGTCTTGAAAAACTCAACGCGAGCGGATCGGGAAGCAGGGAAAAGACAATCCGACCCCCATCAAGAGGAAGAATTGGCAACAGATTCAGCGCCATGAAAACGAGATTCACTTCAATACCCGCAATGGGCACCTGAAGCAGGAAATCGCTTTGTCTGAGCCCTGACAGCGCTCCTACCTTGAAAGCGGCAGCCCAGCCGATAGCCATCGCCAGATTTGCCGCCGGGCCGGCAAGAGCCACCCAAAGCATGTCTCGCTTGGGACGTCGCAGGGCATGAAAATTGACCGGCACGGGCTTCGCCCATCCGAACATGATTCTTCCACCGGATACGAATAGCATGACCACCGGCAGAAAAATGGTGCCAACCAGATCGATGTGACGTGCCGGATTGAGGCTGATTCGCCCGAGCATGAAAGCCGTCGTGTCGCCGAAGTAGCGGGCGACATAACCGTGAGCGGCTTCGTGCAAAGTGATCGCGAAGATGACCGGCACGGCGAAAACCGCGATCATCTTAGTGACCTCATTGAAATCCATGGCCGGCCCGCTCGCTCTAACGCGTCATTTTATCAGCCCGCGCGTCCTACCAGTCGTGCCAGACGGGTTTAAGATCGCCGGGCAGCTGCGGCAGCGCGCCGAGATCGGCCCTGCTCTCCCCCTTGCCGTGATAATCGGAGCCGCGCGAGGCGGCGAGGCCGAATTCGCGCGCGATGCGGGCGAATTCGAGATATTGCTCCGGCGAGTGGCTTCCGGTCACGACCTCGATTCCGGCGCCCCCGCAGTCCCTGAACTGCGCAAGAAACGCGTGCAACTCGGGCTTGGAAAAATTGTAGCGACCCGGGTGCGCGACGACGGCGATTCCTCCGCTTGCGCGGATCCAGCTCACGGCGTCCGCTAGAGAGGCCCATTGGTGCGGGACGAAGCCCGGTTTGCCTTTCACGAGGTAGCGCTGGAACACGCTCTTTACGTCCGGCGCCCGGCCCGTCTTCACCAGGTGACGCGCGAAGTGCGAGCGGCTGATGAGGCTCGGGTTGTCGGCGTAAGTCTTCGCCCCCGCCAGACTGTCGGGGATACCGGCGGCTTCGAGCGCATCGCCCATTTTCTCTGCCCGCCTTGCCCGGCCTTCCCGGATCGATTCGAGCCCGGACCGCAAGACCGGGGTTTCCGGGTCGATCTGCAGCCCGACGATGTGAACCGTGGTCCCTTCCCAGGTCACCGAAATCTCGACGCCATCGACGAAGCGAACTCCTTCCGATTCGGCCTTGGCGCGCGCCTCGGCGAGCCCCGCCACGCCGTCGTGATCGGTCAGCGCGAGCATCTCCACCCGGTTTGCCGCGGCCCGCGCGACGAGCTCCTCGGGTTTGAGCAAACCGTCGGAAGCGGTGGAGTGACAATGCAGATCGATATTCAATGAGGCATCTTACCCGAGAAACTCTTCGATCACCGCAGCGAGCCGCTCGGGTTGATCGTGATGGACCATATGGCCGGCGCCGGCGATCACGCGTTCTGTCAATTGCAGGAAACACGCCTTGCGCGCGGCGAGATCGGCGCTCGACAACTTCAGCATCTCGGGCGCTTTCGATTCGGCGCCCGCGACCCAGAGCACGGGCGATGCGACTTTGCGCCAGCAGGCCTCGGCTTCCTCGACTCGATAGAGAACCGGATTGACCCGCTTGTGCGCGGGATCGCTCGCGAGCTCGACGCGGCCGTCGGGCTTCGGCCTGCCCCAGTGCCGCGCGAGGAACGAAGCTTTTTCAGCGCTCAAACGGGAATTATTGCCGCGCAGGCGTTCGGCCAGCGCCTCGAAGTTTTCGTAGTCGCGAAATGCGGGCTTTTCGCGAAGCTCGGCGAGCCAGCGCGCGTAGCGCTCCGGCGCCTTCTCCGCTCGAGTCCCGGTGAGTCCAAGACCTTCCAGGTTGATCAAGCGCGCCACGCGCTCGGGCCGGATGCCGGCGTACATCGCGGCGACGTTGCCGCCCATGCTGTGGCCGACGAGCGTCGCCGGCGCACCCGGCTGGAAATGATCGAGCAAGCGATCGAGATCGACAAAATAGTCCGGGAACCAGTAGCTGTCGTGCTTCGCCCATTCGCTCAAGCCGAAGCCGCGCCAGTCCGGTGCGATCACGCACCAGTCTCCGCGCAATGCGTCCACCAGGAACTGGAACGAGGCCGACACGTCCATCCAGCCGTGGAGCATGAAAAGCTTCGGCGCGCGCTCGTCGCCCCAGCAGCGGCAGTGGTAGCGCAGGCCGCGGATCTCGACGAACTCAGACTGACTCGGCTTCATGAAGCGCGTGATGATAGCAGGCGGCGGAACCGCGGCGCACTTCCGATATAATCGGCCGCAATCATGGCGGTCTATTCACTCGGCGAGCGCAAGGTCGTATTCCACGGCGAGGAGTGGTTCATCGCGCACAACGCCACCGTCATCGGCACCGTGATCCTGCACAACCAGGCGAGCGTCTGGTTTAACGCCGTGGTCCGCGGCGACAACGACATCATCACCATCGGCGAACGCAGCAACATCCAGGACGCCGCAGTCCTGCACGTCGACCCCGGTGTCCCGCTCACGCTCGGCAAGAACGTCTCCGTCGGCCACCAGGCCATGCTGCACGGCTGCACCATCGGCGACGGATCTCTCGTCGGCATCGGCGCGATCATCATGAACCACGCCGTCATCGGTAGCGGCTGCCTCATCGCCGCCGGCACCCTCATCCCCGAAGGCAAAACGTATCCCGATGGCGTCCTCATCCTCGGCTCCCCCGGCAAAGTCGTGCGCGAGCTGGAGCCGGAGGAAAGGGAAGACCTCCTGAAAAACGCCGACATCTACGTCCGGCGCGCGAAGCTCTACCGCGAGAAGCTGAGGCCGCAGGAGCGGTAGTTTCACTTCGTCAGCATGCTCGAACCAACAGTGGTACGCTACAAAACATGAACCAGATTTCAGTCGCCGAAATTCTCAAACTACCCCTCGCCGAGCGTATCCGCCTGGTCGAGTTGATCTGGGACAGCATCGCCGCGGTACCGGAGGCAGTCCCGATATCAGATGAGCTGGCGGCCGAGCTCGATCGCCGTCTCGCCGAATTTGAGGCCGATCCCGAAGCCGGATCTCCCTGGGAAGAAGTTCGCACGCGGATCTTGCGAGGTACATGGCGTACCGGCTGAAGGTTTCAGCCCGGGCGGTACGCGAGATCGGCGAAGCGTACGAATGGTACGAAGAACAACTCCACGGTCTCGGCGCGGAATTCCTCGACGCACTCGACACTCAGCTCCGAGTCATTACGCAAACGCCTCTTTTGTTTTCCGAAATTCGACAAGGCACTCGGCGCACCCTGCTCTCGCATTTTCCCTACGGCGTGTTCTATGCGTCGAAGGGCGATGTCGTTTCAATCCTGGCGGTAGTTCACACCGCCCGCAATCCGCGCCGCTGGCCTCGCCAAGCGTAAGAAAGCGCGCTAGCCTGATGCCGCACGCGGACGCCTTCCAAAAATGTCACCGGCGCGTAGCTTTGTAACTGGTCATGGACTCGAACCTGACTGCGGACGATTTTGACTGGCTGCGAAGACTGAAGGGCGCCACAGACGCGAAACGCGATCCGCCGCCAATTCCGACTGATATTGCCGCGAAGCTCGGTGCATTCGGTCTCGCAAAGTCGAATAGGTCCGGTGCCCTCACAATTACATCCAAAGGCCGTGACGCGTTGTTGGAACAAGACATGCGCGACGCCGAAGACCGCTAGCTCACCTGTTTCGTTAGACCGAACATGCATCAGTCCAAGATGGAAGGCCGTACGATGAACGCCCGCCTCACCGCAGCTTTGCTCATCTCCCTCGCAACGCTCGCGAGCGCCGTTCACGCGCAGTCCTTCCCCTCGAAGTCCCTGCGCATCATCGTTCCGTTCCCGCCGGGCGGCGCGGCCGACGTCACGAGCCGGCTCCTCGGGGAGCACATGGCGAAGGGTCTGGGGCAGGCGGTGATCGCGGAGAACCGCCCGGGCGCCGGGGCGGTGATCGGGTACGAGCTTGCCGCGCGCGCCGCAGGCGACGGTCACACGCTGCTGGTGGTGTTTCCGAGCTTCGTCATCAATCCGTCGGTCAAGCCGGGGCTCCGGTACGATCCTCTGAGAGACTTCAAGGCCGTAGGGCAGACGATTTCTGTGCCGATGGTATTCGCGGTCAATCCCTCGGTGCCGGCAAAATCGCTCGACGAGCTGGTCGCGCTCGCGCGAGCGAAGCCCGGCACGATCGCGTACGGAACGCCAGGCGCCGGTACCACGCACCACGTGATCGGCGAGACGTTCAGGCTCGCCGCGAAGGTCAACATCGTGCACGCGCCGTTTCAGGGCGGCGGCCCCGCGATCACCGCCGCAGTCGGCGGCCATATCCCAATGGTGCTCGCCAACGTGTCCGAGGTCGTCTCCTTCGCGAAAGGCGGGAAGATGCGTCCCCTCGCCGTGACGACCGCAGAGCGCGCGGACGCAATGCCCGAGGTGCCGACGGTGCGCGAGGCCGGTTATCCCGAAGTCGAATCGACGAACTGGAGCGGCCTCGTCGTCCCCGCGGCGACCCCGCCTGCCGCGATCGCGCGATTGAATTCCGAGCTGGGGCAGGCCTTGCGCAACGCCGAGATACGGGAAAAACTGAAGACCTACGGGATGTCCCCGGCTCCCGGAACACCGGAAACGTTCGGCGCGTTCCTGCAGTCCGAGTCGGCCAGGTACGCGAAGGTCGTGCGCGAAGCGGGAATCAAGGGCGATTAGCCCGGCGCGTCACTTCGGCGCCATGCGGATCGCGCCGTCCAGCCTAATCGTCTCCCCGTTCAGCATCTCGTTCTCGAAGATGTGCCGGACGAGTTGGGCCAGCCGCGGCGGAAACGGCACCTGCTTGGCGAGCGCCTCCTGCACGTCTTTCGGCATGCCGAGCAGCATCGGGGTCTCGAAGATGCCCGGAGCGATGGTGCAGACGCGGATGCCGTCGCGCGAGAGGTCGCGCGCGATGGGGAGCGTCATGCCGACCACGCCGCCTTTCGAAGCCGAATAGGCAGCCTGTCCAATCTGGCCGTCGTAGGCGGCGACCGAAGCGGTGTTGACGATCACGCCGCGCTCGCCGGCGGCATTCGGCTGCCCTTTCGCCATCGCGACCGCCGCGAGCCGGATCATGTTGAAGGTGCCGATGAGGTTGATGCCGATCACGCGCGAGAACGACGCGAGCGAGTGCGGGCCGTCCTTCTTCACCGTGCGCTCGGCGATCGCGATGCCGGCGCAGTTCACCAGGCCTTGCAGCGCGCCGAAATTCTTGAGCGCCGCGTCCACCGCGGTTTGGCCGTCTGTTTCGTGAGTGACGTCGCACTTGGCGAAGCGCGCTTTTTGCCCGAGTTGCTTCGCGATGGCTTCGCCTTTGTCGGCCTGAAGATCGGCGATCACGACGTTCGCGCCGGCTTCGGCGAGCATCTTGACGGTTCCTTCGCCGAGGCCCGAGGCGCCGCCGGTGACGATGAACGTGCTGCCTTTGAGCTGCATAGAGCTTCCCTTAGCCTTTCTTTGCCGGTTTTTTCTTTTCCGGCATGAGCCCCGGCCGGTCGCGCAGCAGCGGATCCAGACCGTTCTTTGCGACGAGATAAGTCCAGCGCTCGAGCTTTTTCTCGCGCTCAACCTTCTCGATGAGCTTCTTGCGGCGTTCCTCGAACTCCTTGTCGTTCTTCGCCTTGTCCTCCGCTTTCTCGCCCTTCGCCGGCGTGCGCGTTTTGCGAGGCTCGCCTGCGACCGCCACCCCGACGTAGTAATTGTCGCCGGCCTGCTTACCGATTCTCAGCGTGTAGGTCAAGCCGTCGAAGGTGTCCGCCTTGATGACGATCGCATGATCGAGCCCGGTGTCGGTCTTGCCGGGGTCGGCGACCACGTCGACGAGGTTCACCCAGCCGAGCGAGCTCGCAAGGTCGGTCGCCTTCTGCAGATCGGGCCGTTCCTTCGATCCGGCCAACTTCCAGTCGGCAGACTCGGTCTCGCGCGCCACGCTCCAGCGCTGCTTTCCGTCCTTCGACGACGAAATCGATTTAGCGCCGTCGGCTCGAAGGAGATCCTTGACGAGCCATTGATCGGCCTTGGATTCGACTTCGGTCAGCGGCTCGCCGACGGCGAGCATCGTGCCGGCTTCACCACCCATGGTGAGATAACGGCCCGTCGCTTCGGTCTCGCCGCGCGAAAGCGAGGCGACCGGCGAGCTCTTCACGATTTTCTTTCCGAGAAGCAGCTGCCCGAGCGTGCCGCCCTTGGCGTCCTTCAGCTCGATCGCCGTCCCCGC
>WNFD01008108.1_pt1 | contig 10354 bp, 15 predicted proteins | sample 5400491 | NCBI WGS metagenome assembly WNFD01 (sample SAMN13153343, study PRJNA577476) | soil metagenome | isolation source: 120 cm saprolite under Douglas fir tree site 2 hole 2 replicate 2 | place: USA:California | collected 2015-04-18 | reverse complement strand
GCTGCCGCCACCTGCACGGGCGGTTCGGACGGCAGCATCTGCGACGGATCGGGCGACGCGGCGTCGACGATCGATTCCGGCTCATCCGAGGCCGCCGTCGTATCGGTGGCCTTCCCCGTTACCGATTCGGCGGCCGTCGCCACATCGGCGTTAACGACAGCGGCGTTGTCCATTGCGGTTGCCTGCGGCGCGTCCGCGAGCTCGGCGTCGACGGTGAGAGATGGTGCGCGGCGGTCCTCGATTGGCACTGCGCCGGCGTTCTCGATGCCGGCCGAACCGAAGCCAACAGGCCAGGCGACGACCCAACCCGCGAGAACAGCCGTTCCGCACAGCGCCGTCGCCACTGTCGCAAACCGCCGCGGGTTCATGATCCCGTTGCCTCCAAAGGCTCCACCTGAGCCATGCTGCACAGCCAAGCACGCGACGGCGCTGATTTTTCGGATCAAGATACGAACGCGCAATGATGGAAACTGCGGGTTATCAATTTTTCCAAAGAGTGTTGCCCGAATGCAACGCGCCGCCGGCAAGCACTTGTTGTGCATTCTCCGACGTAAGCGTGTAGGGAAAGTTTCGGACCCGCCATCACGCCGACGTTGAGGTACGAAGCGAGTGGCCACAAGGTCTTCTGAACGTGGGGAGCTGAAGGCGAAGGAGAAAATGAGGGCGGCGAGACTGCAAGAGCTCGAAGAAATGGCTGCCAGACTGCTAGCGCTGGCTCGCAAGCTTCCACCGGGTCAGCAGCGGCACGATATAGTTCCAGAGATCGGGAGATTTCGTGTGCGGATCGCTGCTCTGAAAGGCCCGGATTTAGGGCGGGCCGCACCGAGGGCCAAAGGCGAAGCGGAAATGATGTGACTACCGGATCATCGCCACGCGGGGGAAATAAAGACGGCCTCAGCGCTTAGCACCCGCTGGGGCCGTTTCTCTTTGGCCGGCCCGGAATCGCAACGGAGCGCAAACGAAAGACTCGGACGGCTTTAACCGCGTCGGTCCTGCGCGATTATCTGAAAAGGCGTCCCAAGATTTCGCGCCTTCGCTCGAATGACCGTAATTGAACGCCTCAATGCCACAGCCGCATTTGCAGCCGTTGAACCGGCTGCGATAAGTGCCGCCAGGTCCTCTATTTGAGCCAGCGTCCACGTTCTGCTGCTGATGCGTACCACGTCATTACCTTAATTCGCGATGGGGCAAGGCGCGCCTCCAGCGAAAACCCGCCCGGCGGGGGTCGTCGAGCGGGTTTTTCGTACACGGGCTGGAACGCGGTGCGCGGCAGGAGCACCGTGACCGACCATAGTAGCGTTGAACCTAATTTTCGTCCGTCCGGTTCCCGACTCGAAGGATGAGATATCCACAGCTCGGAACGTTCTTGAGCCGTCGTCGCACCGGCCAATAAAAAAACAGCCCGATGGGGATCAACGAGCGCCGCGACCAGACGATACCCATTGGGGAAAGCAGAAATTGAAACGAGACCTGTGATGGCCAAGATTCCGCGCGATACCGGCGTCGACCCGCACGGCATCGCCGAAACCGAAGCCGATCATTTCATGAAATGCCCCGCCTGCGGGCAATGGTTCGATATGCGCGATCTCGGCCAACTGCTGGCGCACGTTCATGACGCGGAGATCGAGATCGGCGCAGGCCCGGAGCCACCATCGGCGCGACGGGCGCCGGTACAGTAGGTCGGATGCGGTTCGGGTTGACGAGATGACGGCGCGCGTCATCGTCCAGTCAACAACGCGCGTCAGGACTTCGCGCTGACCTAGTGTGTTTGGGGGTCGCTTTTTTATAGGGGCGTTAGCCGGTCCGACGCTCGTCGGCCTGCTGCGCTTCCGGCCGTGCGCTCAGGTGAGCACCGGCCCTCAGCACTTGTTGCTGATAGGCCTTGCCGTCCTCTGCGAGCAGTTCCACCGCTCGCGTGAGCCAGTTCTGATATTCCTTGAGTATGTCGGAGGGCGTCTCGGCATCGCCAATATGTTTGGCCGCTTCAAGCGCCGCTTGTGTGCTCTTCTGACGCCGGGCAAACCAACCGTCGGCAAATTCCTTCAAGCCTTCGAGCGCGGTTTCTTGGTTCTCCCAGAACTTGACGCCTATCGGCGCATAGGCCTTCAAAGCAGTTGCCGGCTGCAAGATGTTCGGAAATAACGTCACGCTATCGCTCATGATCTTCTCCGTTTGAGTCGCCAGCCCAGTGACCAAAACTAACCATCCGCGTCTGGGACCCGGTGTTCAATATCGCACAGTCGGTCCATTATTATCACGTCAGGAATACTGACGCGCCGATGCCAATCGGGCGGCCCGATCACGGGGGAAAAATAGTGCCAGTGATCAAAAACGGACAGCGCCACTGGGCGGAATGTGATCGATTAACGTCCGATGCCACAGCCGACCTACGGCATCCAGAAATAAGACGGCCTCAGCGTTTAGGACCGCTGGGGCCGTCCCTTGTGATCGGAGAATGAAAGAGGCCGCCAACTGAGGCGGCCTCTCGCTTAACGCTCCGTCACGGTCGAATAGACCAGTGACTGATCCTCAAATTCCGCGATCGGGAGCTTGTTTACGCTGGCCGCGGTCTGCAGTTCTTGCAACGACATCATGCCTGAGGACCCGACAGTGGTGCTCATCCGTTGCGACAAGGCGTCCATCTTTCACCTCATAAGACACTGCGATGTCGCCCGATCGCTCGATGGCGCGCTCCAGCCACCTAATCGATTCATCGATCCAGTATTCTTGGCGCTCAGGCTCAGCCCGCGCCTTTTCACGACACACTGAGGCTTGAGCTATACACGCTGCTTTGCGGTCCATGGCTCACCCTGACTTGGTTGCGGGGGGTGATGTCAGCCCGATATTAAGACGCGCCGTGACCTTAACTTTGTTCGACGCTTAGTCGCGCGCGTAAGCATATCCCGGCCTTTAAAAGATTGTCTGTTCGGTCGCCGACAAAAAATGAAACTAGGACGCTGCTGGATTTGCCAATCGCCGGGGCCGCCGCCGGTCGCCCGTGCGGCGGCGCGCCGGATAGACGGGCACCACGGGGCGCGCGCGGCCAGTGACGATGCCAAGGCCGGAAATGAAAGAGGCCGCCAACTGAGGCGGCCTCTAAAGCGATGGCACTCCGAGAGATTTATAAACATCCTAATCACTCGTTGTAATTGTCGCTTCGAAAATTGGCAGAACGAACCCAAATGGGTTCCCACATAGAAAGCAGTGGCTTAGGAGGCAATAAGGACGCAGTTCCATCCCGAAACTCTATTCCCGTCACGACTATGTCGGCCAAGGACGAGATCAAAAATGTGAAAGACAACAACAATGGTGATCTTGCATGGCAGCACCCGTCTCCGATGATCGCACCGCAAGGAACCATCGATCGTCCATCGCCATTGGTTTGGGGTCGACGCCATCAGGCGTGAAGGACATTATCCCATGCAGCACTTTGACGGCTTGAGAAAAATGCCAAAACTGCGGGCTCGTTCGTATGACCTGACCACCCGCGAGCGCCAGATCATCCGCGTGCTCTCCGACGGTGTCACCAACAAGGAAATCGGGCGGCGGCTGCGGCTGGCCGAGGGCACAGTGAAGGTTCACCTGCACCATATTTACCGGAAGCTTGGCATCGCCAACCGAACCGCGCTCGCCGTTCTGGCTCACACCAATGCCTTTTGATGCGGCTTGGCCGAGCGATGGCTTCCCGCACTGGCGACTTCATGCCGCCGCTTCGGAAGGATGCGGAAAGATCCGCATCGAGGAAGCCTAAAAGACTTCGGATAGACCTGAGATCAGATTCCAGGCTCCGATCTGCGGACCGGAGCCTGGATGTTCTTCAATGTCGATTCACAGAAGACGCACGAACGCCACCAACGTCACTTTTTGTGGCCGGGTGTAAAGGTGGACGCCCCGTTTGGTGCAGCTGGAGCGGTGTCCTTCATTTGAAACGCCGGCGTCAATTGCGAAGCACCTTGAGTGGCGCCGCGGTCCTGCGGCGTCGGCGTCGTGTTCTGCATTTGAATACCCGGCGCCAATCCCGAAGCCCCATGGGAACCATTATTTGGACCTGCGGCGTAGCTCACAGCCGATGAAGCGATGAGCACAACACTTGCTGCGATGATGGAAGCCTTCTTCATTCTTGGTCTCCTTTTGCGAGCAGGAAATACAACTGCTCTCTGATTTTAGGTAGTGGGGCGATGACGAAGAGAATCCCGGTTCGTCAACAAGAGTCGGTCTCGCTGGCAATGATGCTTTCGGCAAGACCGCGAAATGGCGGAACTAAGTTGCCGGAACTTTCTCAGGACACCGAAGCTTGATATGCGCTGACGAGATCGCTGCAATCGCGGGCTTGTTCCAAACCAGCCATCGTTTCTGTGAATCTTCAAGAGGAGACGCGTTGGGCAGACCGTGCGGCGAACCGCGGACTGTCAGTTCCTGTACACAAGACAGCTGCCTCCGATCGACTCCAACCGCGAGCAAAGCTGTTTGGCGCGGTCGCGCGTGGATTCGGCCACCCGTATGAGGTACCACGGCGCTGACCCGTGACCTGTCATTCGGCTCTTGATTATCATGGGCGCGCGGTCACCAAGTACGGACTGGAATCGTTTCTGAAGTTGCTTGTAGTCGGAAAGCGCCTTGGCTTCCGACCAGTTACCGATGAGTTGAAGACCCCATGGTCCCCAATCGGTTTTTTCTTCGACTCTGACGGCGATTCGCGGCGCCATCGGAGCGCGTTTGGCCAATTCACCACACGGCAGCCAATTCGGCGGATCCACACGATCCTCAAGCGAGCCGCGGGCCCATTCCTCTGCCGATCTTCCCGTAATGATCCGGACATAGGCCCCTGTTTCGCCAGGCAATGGTCCCCGGCCGGCAAGCCAGTCCTGAACACGTCTTGGGCCGGCGTTATAGGCTGCGGCCGCCAGTCCCAGATTGCCAAATTGCTCGCGCAGCTCGCGGAGCCATCGCGCCGATTCATACAACGCCTGAAGCGGCTCAAACGGGTCCACCAACCCGCGCCAGCGCGCGGTGCCCGGCATAAATTGCGCGATGCCCTGGGCTCCCGCATGGCTTACCGAATCCGGGTTGAAATTGCTCTCTTGCCGGATCAATCGAACAAAAAAATCCAGCGGCAGATCATGCGCGGCTGCGGCGCTTTCCAGCGCCTCGCAATTTTGATCGGGCCTGATGGATTTCGGATTGATTGAACTTAAAGGTGCAACCGTCGACGGTGGGGATGAACCCTCGGCGTTGAGGGATATAGCGTCGGAGGTCGCGTTTTCCGCCTCGCCCAACACCGGCGCCCCGGTCGCTTTGGCTGACGGGGTCGGTTGGGGCTGCGTATTCCCAGCAAGCGAGCCGTGCTCGGCGTTAACGCCCGAGGCAACCAACCCCATGCAAAGCAGGACAATTTTGAGGATGTGGCCTGGAAGAAAACCTCGCGGGGCTGTTGGTTGCCCGACATCAGGCGAATGCGCCAACCGTTCCTGATCCCCCTTATCTTTCATATTCAGCTCTCGTCGAACAACTAGCGGCAAAATCGTCAACAACGGTGATGAAAACCCGAACCGCCCTCAAAGTGAGAGCTGATTTGCCAGCCTAACACCCGGCCCACAACCGCAGTTCCCCGTGGAACCGGAACTAATCCGGCGAAGGATCGTTATTTCGCGAGTTCCCGGAAAATCCCGGGCAAGCAAGTTGCGTGGAGTCTTAGCGGAAACGGAGCAAAAATATGACGTTCGGTTATGCTCAACCCTTCACCTTCAAACTCGGGGGAACCCCGGCGAAGGTCTCCGTCGTCCGGCAGGGCGCAACCGAAATTGTCTTGAGCGATGGAAGACTGGTCCGCGCGTCTCTTCAGATAAGAGATATCCGGCCCAGCCGACAGAAGCCCGGCTCACTCGACATCTCCTACAGTGTAGTCACCGAAATTGTTCGGCGCCCGGATGCGCCGGTTCACGCGGCGCATGAAACTCTGCAATGATTTGCGCAAGCTATGATGTCCGTGGAGATTTCGCTGCCGTCACTATTCGATTTTTGGAGGCCGATCCTGACCTAGTCGGTTAAGTATGTCAGTCAGGTTGTCGGCATCGACCGCGTCCACCTCCCGCGTGACCCTTTTCTCATCTGCGCCGACTGCTGTATCCGCTATCGCCGGCGGTTCGGGATTGGTTGCTTCAACCGCAATTTGGCCTGCCGGGCTGACGTTACTCTCTCTATGTGCACCCGGCGGGTTGAGTCTCGTCTCTTCGACCGCGGTCTTGCGCGCTGCGCTCGCGTCGACAGCACCGCTGAATTTCCGTCCAGATGGCTCTGACACTTGCTCTATCTTCAGACCTGCGTCGACCTTGGGGGCGTTGTTCACCGAAGCAGGCTCGTCCGCGTGACCGACGCGCGAATCGCGAACCCGATCAACCCGTCGTGTTCTATCAACAGCCAATCCATCCGCCTCCACATTTGAAATTTTGCCAGGGAGATCGCTGGCAACCCTGCTGTCTCTCCTGGCGCTTGCAATGATCTGCCGTAAAATCATCGGCAGATCATCTTTGTCGTTGAGCGCCAAATAGGCCGCCGCGAGTTCATCAACGTAGTTTTGTCCGTAAGGCGCCAGGGCCGTCACCAATCGCGAAATATCGGCATCGTTACGCAGCAGGAGGCGCCACCTTTCCCTGTCGTAGGAGTTTGGGTCAATCGCGCTCTCTCGATCGACAACCTCCCTCGCCTCCTCCGCTTGCGAGGGGGCGAGAGCCCGAGGTGGAGGCGGCGCCCGTTCAGGCTCGGATTGGCCCGAACGCGAAGCATCAGATGTAGCCGGCGATTTGTCTTTTTGCTCTGCAATTTGCAAGAAAATCAGACCGAGCCCCATCAACAAGAAACCGAGCGCGGCCGAGAGGATCGAAACGCACAACAGAAAACCGCCGACGAGCAGCACCCATCCTGCAACACGCATTGATCGACCGTGACGCATCCTTACTGCAATCCAAAAACCTTGGGCGGCCGCCGGAGGCGGCTTCGCTTTCAAAAAAACGAGCCCGCTTGCCTCGGCACCGCCGACGCCATGCAGGGCTAAAAATGGCACATATGACCGGTACCCTTTGCGCGGCAGGAGGACCACCCCGTTGGCCAAGTGCACCTGTGGCTTTTACGCAAGAAAGGCGGCCAATGCAGTATTCAAAGTTCAACCTGGGCCGAGTGCGTGAGAGTTAGCATCTTCTCGGATGCAGCATTCATTGCATTCAGTGCAACATCTATTCCGCCGAAATGGAAGTGACTATCCCCGAGGCCGGTCGCGCCAAGACGACCGCACAAGTCGAGGACGGAATACTCGGCATATCCAACTCATTCACCCGATCCCGTGCGACAGCACGCGAATGCGTGGGTGCATTGCTTCCACGCGGCAGCCACAAAACCAGGGTTTGGATATGCCGCGATTCCGAATGCAATCTCGATTGTTCAGGACGAGAACCAGTTGGCGGGTGCTGAGCGCTTGGGCTGATGCATTTCCACTTCGCCTTGAGCCACCTCGCAGTGGGACCGCCGGCGGGAACGAAAAAGCCAGCGGTCCCTGTCGCGCAATTGAAATCGTGGCGGTGATGCGACTCACGACCAGCTCTGCTCGACTTGAATCCAATCCTCGGCAGCGTAATTCGGTTCTGGTCAGTCCTCGGGACGAAGATCAAAAATCAGTGATCGTGAGGAACTTGAATCGAGGATCGTTCCGAGCCCGCAGGACGTAAGCCGGCGGGCCGTTCACGCGTCGCGCATCCGGCCGATCAGTCCGTGAATATCGCCAAGCACGAACAGGTCGCGCACCTTGGGACCCTCGAACGTGAAGATGGGCATGCCCGTCCACCACACATGCCGGCCACTCGGCGGTACGCCGAACAGCTCCTTGCGGTGAAACCCATGGAAACGCATCTTGCCGCTCACGCAATTGCTTTCCTCGATCATCGCCAGGATGTCGGTGGTGTATTGGCCGAATGTGCCCGTCACCCAGTCGACGTAGCCGCCAAACTGCCGATAGCCGACCAGCGTTGGCCCGAGCGAACCGCGAAAGCTGAAGTCAGGATGAAAGATTGTCGGGATCAAGCTTTTGTCGGCGTGGTCCCACAACAGCTTGTAGAACACGCGCACCATTTCCTTCTGTGGTGACAACGTCACGCCCGTGAGGTCAAGTGCAGGCTCGTCCATAGGCGTGAAGGCTAATGCCAGCCGCGCGCGAAATCCAGCCGGTCACGCCAAAGCAGGTTTTATTTGAGGCCCAACCGTCAGTTCTGAAACGCCACGCCGACAAGATCGCCCTGCTGCCAGATCACGCGGCACCTGCGAATGGTGTGAAAATTATCGAATGTCAATTCGAAGCTCGGCGGCAAGACGTCAAGGTCTCGCAATTGTATTCCGGCGCCGCCATTGGTGATATTCCGAACCGCGCAAGTGAATATGCCGCGCGGGGCATCGAAAAATATCAACGCGCGCTTCGAGATCGTCGTTCTGCCGATGGATCGTCGTTCAACCATCGTTCGCCACCGGTTAGGTTGAAACCGCGCATGGGGCGGTAATTTAAGCTTTATCGAAACCGACGAATCGTACAATCGACATTTGCACGGTCAAACTCAAATCGTTACGGCCTTGAATACTCGCTGTCGTCGTGTTGCATGTCGCGCGCTCATTTTCCCGCATTAGGCTAAAAGTCTGACAACCGGGTGAATCGCACCGCCGAAATCGGCCAGGGTCCGTAAATAATTTGGCAACGGTTCCGGCGCCGCGTCGATTCCATCGTGCGTTGCCCGAGTGCCGACGGGCTAATGCATGGAGCCGGTTCTACACGCAGGAGTCATAGAGGCAGCGAAACTCCATGCACGGCGGTGACCGCCGGGACCCTTGCGGAAGCATTTTTGATATGAAGTTGCCCAGCCACTAACATCACCGCTGCGAACACCGACAAAAGAAGCGGTCCCGGTTCGGGCGGCCAACCGCCCGTCCCCGGTGGTGGGCGGATCAATGTCATCAATCTCCAGATGGCCACTCGATCGGCGAGTGCTGTAACCGTCGTCTGATCATTTCGCTCTGCAGCTTATCGGCGTACTGACGAACCGTTGGGTTCGCCATGAATTGATGCTTGTTCGCCCGATCAGCCTCGACCTGTTGTCGAATGTTTTCGTAGAAATGAGCGAGCCGTTGGTCAGGCATATGTTCGACACTCATAATCAACTCCTACTTTTACTCATTAACTCAACAGTGTTTCCCCTTCGCCTTCCAAAGCTCGACCAGGCCAGCCGTCTCTCGTCGGATTTTTTGTTTGTTTCTTTTGACGTGCCGTTAGCGCGGCGGTCTTAGCTCGCTGGCGAGCCAGCCGACGGCGTCAGTCTTCAGAGGGTCGATGGCAAAGGAAACTTTCTCGATGCGGTGGCAGGTGCTGCACTCGAAAGTATGCTCCTCAAAGCCGCGTTTGCCGGGCGAAATTCGAGCCAATCCCATCCTGTGTTTGCAGGTGAGACACATCGGCCGCTCGACAATGGAAGATGAATTACGCATCGCCCAACACCCGCGGAAACGATATGAGTTAAGCACAAATTGGTCTGTCCGGTGTCCGACATTGCGACAAGATTTTGACGCAAGTCTTAAAGTGCAGCCGGAACGGCGTCGAGGCGTAAGGCGGCCGCCTCGGACCGCGTGTCAGAATCACGTCAGAATCGCAATTTGGAGGCCCGAAGCCCAAACCGGCGCACCTGAAGCTGCTCGAAGGCAACCCTGGCAAGCGCCGGGTGCCCGTTGGCGAGCCGCGCCCGCTGATTGGACCAATGCCCCAAGCTCCCGAATTCCTAACCACGGAGGCTCGCGCGGAGTGGGATCGCGTTTCTGTGCACCTCTATCCCATGGGCCTTCTGACCGACGCCGACGTCTCGCCACTCGCGGCCTATTGCCAAGCATACGGCCGGTGGTTGACGGCCGAGCGCGCTATCGCGGCAATGGCAGCAAATGATCAGCTCACACGCGGCCTGATGATCAAGACGACCAACGGGAACGCCGTTCAGAACCCGCTCGTCGGCACGTCAAACAAGGCCGCAAGCGACATGGTAAGGTTTGCTGGTGAATTCGGACCGACGCCCGTCGCCCGAGCACGTCTCGCGGTCAGCGCCGTCGCCCCGCATAAAAGCAAGTTCGATGGGCTCGTCTAAATGTCTGATATCGGGAGAACAGCGGAAAACATCTGCTCGCAGCGAGTATTTCGCCTTTTGGTAGAGTCGAGATGTGGCGCGGTGGCGTTAGGTAGAACATATCTGTTGCCGCCTCTTTCGTTTGGCGGTGCCTCAATGGTTCCACCATGGCTCCGTTTCCACATCCCGCTCATCGAACCGGACAGGCAGATCTC
>WNFD01008106.1_pt1 | contig 10354 bp, 8 predicted proteins | sample 5400491 | NCBI WGS metagenome assembly WNFD01 (sample SAMN13153343, study PRJNA577476) | soil metagenome | isolation source: 120 cm saprolite under Douglas fir tree site 2 hole 2 replicate 2 | place: USA:California | collected 2015-04-18 | reverse complement strand
CTGCCGTCCCTTCGACGCTCGTCGACTCATCTGCCTTTCACGCCGCTGTTCCTGAGGCGTGGCAAACCCACAGCGTGCAGTGACTTATCCCGATTCATCGTTGAAGAAATGCTTTGGCCGGGCAGTTGCTATTGCATATGTGGAGGAGTCACATGGAAAAACATAAACTTGGAACCAGCGATCTTGAGATAACTTCCATTGGCATTGGAACCTGGGCCATCGGCGGAGGCGGATGGGAGTTCGCCTGGGGCGCCCAGGATGACAACGATTCCATTGCGGCCATTCGCGAGGGACTTGATCTGGGTATCAACTGGATCGACACTGCGGCGGTCTATGGGCTGGGTCATGCCGAGGAGATCGTGGCGCGGGCACTGGAAGGCCGGCGAGAGCGCCCTTACATATTCACCAAATGCGGCATGATCTGGGACCGCCGCGGCAAAGTCAGCAACTTCCTGAAAGCCGGATCGATCCGGGCTGAGTGCGAGCAGAGTCTGCGCCGGCTCAGGGTTGAGAGCATCGATCTTTATCAGATTCACTGGCCCAGGCCCGACGAAGACATTGAAGAGGCATGGATCGAGCTGGCGAAACTCCACGAACAGGGCAAGGTCCGCCACATCGGGGTTTCCAACTTTGACGTGGGCCAGATGCGGCGCGCGCTCGACATCGCTCCGATCGCGTCGCTTCAGCCTCCGTACTCCCTGCTGGCGCGACAGGCCGAATCTGAAATTCTGCCTTTCGCCCGTCGGACCGGGATCGGAGTAATTGCTTATTCGCCGTTGTTCTCCGGGCTGCTGAGCGGAAACATGACGCGTGAGCGCGTCGCCCGCCTTCCGCAGGACGACTGGCGCAGGCATAACCGCAATTTTCAGGAACCTCTGCTCTCCCACAATCTCCGCCTGGTTGAATTGCTGCGCGAGATAGGCTTTCGCCACGGTCTCACGGCAGCCGAGGTTGCGATTGCCTGGACCCTGAACAATCCCGCCGTAACCGGCTCGATCGTGGGTGTGAGACGGCCGCAACAACTTGCCGACATAATCGGCGGCGCTGAACTTCGTCTGGACGCGCACGAACTGCGGGAAATCGTCCAGGCGCAGGAAGTCGAAGCCGGAGCTCTGTCACTCTTTTCCGCCTGAGGCGACGATGCAGCCGGCCACTCGCGCGGCCGGCTGCATGGCTTTTGATTCGAGGTCAATATGAGGTTTCCGTCATTTCAATTTCGGTTGCGTTGGTCACACTTGTTTCTGGGACTTCTCGTGTTGCTTTCCTTCCGGTCTGCGCTTCACGCCCAGGAGGGATCCTCGCAACTCTTTGCCGCTCCGGAGGTCAGATCGCAACATCATGTGGCGGCCCTGACCCTTCATGCCGTGCGCGGGAGCGACGGCCGCGACAGTTTTGCCTTCAACGGCAAGACGACGCCACCAGTCATCTATGTTTCCCCCGGAGACACCCTGAAAATCGCTTATGTCAATGATCTTCCGCCCGGTGGGCAGTGCGCCACTGGTCCCTGCATGAACATGACGAACCTGCACTTCCATGGACTCGGCATTTCACCCCAGGCGCCGCAGGACGATGTTCTGAGCATGATCGCCATGCCGGGGCAGACACTTCATTATGAAGTCTATATTCCGCCGGACCAGCAGCCGGGATTGTTCTGGTATCACACGCATCCGCATGGCGAGAGTCAGCGTCAGGTACTGGATGGCATGTCCGGTGCGATCGTCGTCGAGGGAATGGAGCGTTATGTGCCCGCGCTTCACGGCCTTCCCGAAAGAGTGCTGATTCTGCGGGGGCGGTCGATCGAAAACGATGCCGACGCGCAGGCGCTGAGAGCGAAGGTGGAGGTACAAGCGGCGGGTTGCGGCAATCCGGAGGCGGCGGAACGAATCTTCACTGTGAACGGCGAGATTCGCCCATCGATCGGTATCGCTCCCGGCGAACGCCAGTTCTGGCGCATCGTGAATGCCTCCGCGGATAGCTACGCCGACGTACAACTCGATGGCGAAACGTGGAAGGTTGTCGCCCTGGATGGCATGCCTCTCGCTTATCACAATCCTGAGCGGTCACTGGAAGAGGCAACCCACGTTCTGCTTCCGCCCGCTTCGCGGCTGGAAGCCATAGTCACCGGTCCGTCCGCCGGGTCGCGCTCCGCATTGCGCAGTCTTTGTGTCGACACCGGTCCCGATGGCGATCCCAGCCCTGCCATGGTGCTGGCCGATATCGTTCCGGCTGCTCTCTGGCCGGAGGCAGCCATCGCTTCGGACCGCCGGCCTCCGATCCACAAGCGGCCCGCCCTCGCATCCCTTGAATCCCGCCCGCCGCAGTTTGTGGCGGTCTTCACGGAAGACAAGAACGGCTTTTACATCAATGGTCGGCGTTACGAGCCGGATGCCGATCCGATGACTGAGGTCCGGGTGGGAACTTATCAACACTGGCGGGTCGTAAACCAGACGCGGGAACTGCACCCCATGCACATCCATCAGGTCCACTTTCTGATGTATGCGATCAACGGCGCAAGGCTGTCAAATCCGGAGTGGGTCGATACCGCCAGTGTCCCTTATGGCGGCTCGATCGACATGATTGTCGATTTCACCAATCCTGCGATCCGCGGCATGTCGGTCTTTCATTGCCATCTTCTCAACCATGAAGACAAAGGCATGATGGCGAAGATATTGCTGAAATAGATTTCGCATAAACCAGCTACTGAGTAAATCAATGACCAGGAGAAATCATGAAAATCCATAAAACAATCGCACTTTCAATCGCAATGGTCGTGCTCTCGGCAATTGCTTCCACGGCGCAGCAGGTCAGGACAGATTATGACCACGCCGCAAAGTTCGTTCAGTACCAGACATACTCCTGGGAATCTGTACAAACCAAAGACCCGCTCTGGGTTGACAGGATTAAGAGTGCAGTCAATTCGGCCCTGTCGGCTAAGGGATGGACGGAGGTCAAATCCGGCGGCGACGTCTCGATCATGGCCATGGAAGTCACCAGAAATCACCAGACTCTCAATACGTTCTACGACGGTTTAGGCGGCTGGCGCTGGGGCGGCTTTGGAGAGGCCACGACGACAACCGAGACTTACAAAGTCGGCACCCTCGTGGTCGACCTGTTCGACACTACGACAAAGAAGCTGATCTGGCGAGGTTCGACGAGTGACACTCTTTCCGGCAAAGCCGACAAGAATATTAAGAATCTCAACAAGGGAGTTGTGAAGATGTTCAAACACTTTCCTCCCGAAACAAAGGAATAAGGCGGCTGCGATTCATCTCCTGATCGGAACTGAACATCAGGCACAAGGGCCCGGGAGTATGTAAATCGGGCCCGATTCCAAAGCCCGACTCTGAAGGAGGATCATCATGACTTTTTTGAAACAAATTTCGATTTTCATCGTGTGTGCTTCCGTTGCGCTGGCCGGAACGCAGACAGGGTATGCGCTTCAGGCGGATTCGCCCGCGGCTCTGCCCGTGCGAGGCGCGCACGCGACCTCTCAGGAACTGCAGCAGATTGTCGCTCCGATCGCCTTGTATCCGGACGAACTGGCGGCTGAGGTTCTTGCCGCCTCCACCTATCCGGACGAGGTTGTGGAAGCGGACAGGTGGATTCAGCAGCATTCCGATCTCAAAGGGCAGGCACTCGCCGACGAAGTGGATAAGCAGCCGTGGGATTCCAGCGTAAAAGCCCTGGCTCCGTTCCCATCCGTCCTTGCCAATATGGACAAGAACCTCTCCTGGACCTCATCGCTCGGAGATGCCTATGTGAATCAGCAGGCGGAGGTGATGGACGCGATACAAGTCATGCGCCAACGCGCCCAAACGGCGGGCAATCTCCAAACCACACCACAAGAGAAAGTAACGACGCAGGGGCACACCATTGTCATTGAGCCCTCAGACCCTGAAGTAGTTTATTTGCCGGCATACAATCCCTGGCTTGCATACGGAGCGCCGTTGGAGGGATGGCCTGGCTGGTATCCGGTTCCCGGCGTTTTCTATGACGGACCCGAGATCGCTTTTGGTCTCGGATTTGGAACCGGCTTCTTCGGCGGCTTTGGGTGGGGATGGCACAACTGGGGATTCGACTGGCATCGGCGGTCGATCATCTACAACCACAACACTTTTATTTCCCACGGCAGAAGCTTCGACCACCGAGAATTTCATTCCGAACATCCGAATTTCAATCGCAGGGCGGAATTCCCCGCAGGCAGCCCGGCGAGAGGATTCGCCTCGCATGGGTTCACCGCCCCTCAGCGTGGATTTGGCCGGCAACATGGACAGCCCGGTACCCATTCCGGTGCGTTCAGCGGCTTTAATCACGGGGGCGCGGCAAGAGGCTTCTCCGCGCGCGGGCACGCAAGCTTTGGAGGAGGATTCCATGGCGGCGGGCACGGCGGCGGGCATCACTAGGCTTTCGATCATCACACGGCAACTGCCATCTCGGAGACATTATGAAGATACTCAATCAGAAGGAAACCAGCGGTAATCGACGGGCTGCCACCATCATTACTGTTTGCGCGATTTTCGCTTTGCTGACCGGCCCGGTTCAGGGTCAGCAATTGACCCCGAAAACTTTCTCGTCGGCTGAAGAGGGGGTACGCAGCCTCTTTCTGGCGGTCGAAGAGAACAATGAAGATGCCATCACGGGAATCCTGGGAACGGGAGAAGACCTCGTTTCTTCGGATAACGAAGATCAGAGCAGAAGCGAACGCGCCCGGTTTGTTCAAAAGTATCGGGAGATGCACCGCCTCGTCCGTGAAACAGACGGAACAACGGTCCTGTATCTCGGGGCGGAGAACTGGCCTTTCCCGGTCCCGCTCGTTTCCGAAAAGGGAGCGTGGCGCTTCGATGTCAAAGCCGGCGCCGCGGAAATATTATTTCGGCGGATAGGGGAGAACGAGGAAGCGGCGATTGAAGCCTCGCACCTGCTTGTTCGCGCGGAAATGAGCTACAAGACAAGATTGCATAGCGGCGATTTAGTCAGCCACTACGCATTGCGATTTGCCAGTACCGATGGGGCGGACGATGGGCTGTATTCCGATGACGACAGTCCGATTCCGGCATTCCTGGCGGCCGCCGGTGTCAGCGATCAGGCCACTCAGGATGAGAAGCGTGCTCCGTATGCCGGTTATTACCTCCGGATATTGACCGAACAGGGCAAAGACGCTCCCGGAGGCGCACAGAACTTTATTTCGAACGGGAACCTGATCGGCGGGTTTGCTTTTGTGGTTTATCCGGCGGAATACGGATCGTCAGGGGTGATGACGTTCATCGTCGGCCAGGACGATGTTGTCTATCAAAAAGATCTCGGCCCGGGCACGCCGGCGATCGTGAACGCGATGTCCCGTTACAATCCGGGCCGAGGATGGCGTCCCGCGGAATGAGTTTCCGAGCGCGTGCCGCCTCCGGGCACCCGTAGAGACGTAGCTTGCTACGTCTAAAAGCCGGCGAATTTAAAACAGCCTTCCGGGGTAACTCAGGGGCACAACATGGAGGAAGAAATCATGAGCTACAGGAATATTATGCAACCTGGAATCTTCAGGCCAGGATTTGACTGGATGTTGATGTCCGTTATCTTTGCCCTGCTGCTGAGCTGCGCTCGTCCGGGCGTTGCTCAGCAATCGGCGCCGAAGATGTTCTCGTCTCCCGAAGAGGCTTGCCGGGCTCTTTTTCAGGCCGCTCAAAATAACGATGAGCGGACGCTGGCGAATATTCTCGGAGCGGGAAAACCACTCACTGCGTCGAGCGACGAAGATGAGGACAAGCTTGACCGCGAGAGATTCGTCGGGAAATATCGGGAGATGCACCACCTGGGCCATGAGCCGGATAAGACCACGGTCCTTTATATAGGCGCTGAAAATCGGTCATTCCCGGTACCGCTTGTCTCTAAGAATGGCGCCTGGCGCTTCGATTCGGAAACCGGCATGAGCGAAGCGGTATTTCGGCGAATCAGGTCGAACGAGGCAATGATCATCGGGGCCTTTCGCCTGCTCGACCTCGCCCAGGCGGAGTACTACGCAAAGCCACACGGCAGCGACTCCATTCACGAGTACGCAATGCGTTTCTCCGGGACGCGAGAAAACGACGGGTTATATTCCGCGGGCAACAGCCCCATTCCCGTCCGGCTGGCGAAAGCCGCTAATGATGGTCCGGCTGCGCAGGACACTCCCGCTTTTTCGTTCCATGGTTACTACTTTCGAATCTTAACGGGTCAGGGAAAAAGCGCGCCCGGAGGAGCGAAGAGTTACTTTGCCGACGGCAGAATGACCGGCGGATTTGCCTTCATCGCCTGGCCCGCTGAGTACCGGTCCTCAGGCGTAATGACATTCATTGGTGGCCCGGATGGAACTGTGTACGAAAGAGACCTGGGTTCCAGGCCCGCGGAGACAGCGGCATCCATGACCCAATACAATCCGGATTCGACCTGGCACGTTGCGGAACAATGATCCGCCGCCAGGGATGCTCGGTCAAAACCGCAGAGATGTAGCTTGCTACGTCTAAAAGCCGCGGGCTTAAACAGCTCGAGAAGGCAATGACGAACATCGATGAGCCCGTAATCCCGTGATTTACCACGGAGGCTGTTTGAAATTCGCCGGCCTTTATACGTGGCAAGCTGCGTCTCTACGGGTTGCTCGGAAGGCGGCTCGCGGCGAGAGTTCGCAGAGACAGCTTCCAGATCAGCTCTTTCCCCGGCGCTATCACCAGCCCGGGCGACTCCAGATGAAGAATCAATGGCACCGCTCCGCGGCTGCCTTTGCCGAGTGCGGAATCGCCCGCGGCCTGTAATGAAATCTTCAGCGGCGCCGAGGATTCATCGACTGAGACCTCCAGCCCGCTTTCCTGTCCCTGCAAGGTATCTTTACGGCGACCGTTCTCGATGGAAGTAATGCTGGTTGATCCGGTGCTCGGAACAGCGACTTGGAATCGTTTGATGGCGACGGACTGAGCCGCTGAGATTCGCTCCGTCCGCGTCAGCGTGTTACCTTCGAAGCTCCAGGTGACCTCGGTAGTCAGGCCGGCGTCAACGGTCTGACCCGCTTTGCCTCCGATCAACGCCCACTTGTGCCATACGGCGCGCAGGCTGTGTCCGTCGGCGCCGGGATCAATTTCGTCGGCTCCGTCTCCGGCCACAATTACCCGGCCGTCGGCAAGTTCCAGATAGGGGGTGACGGTCGGCAGCATCTGCTCCACCGGGGGAGCAAAGCCGGGCAAATCATACGGCGCAGGCAGATAGTCCGACACTCCGGGTTTTGTGCCGGTCGTGATGGGCAGAACAAAGCGAATATCTTTCTGACGGACCAGCCAGACCCCCGCCGGGCGCGGGCCGTGGTGAAAATATTCAAAGCGCGCCACATCAGGCAACCGCAAGCTCGATGGAAAAGCAGTGACGTGCTCCGCTCTTAGGCCTTCCAAAAAGCTCTTGTGCGCGCCCGCAACTTTGCCGAAAAAAGCCGTTGTCTGCTGCCACTCCCGCTGGGGATTGATGTAGCTATAATTCCCGTGCCCAAACCCGAGAACATTCAAAAGATGGCGCTCCGGCTGATACTCCTTCATGAGCGACTGCCACGCGGCATAGTAAGCGCCTGCAAGCTGTGCGAGCGGCGCCGGGCGAAACTGAGGATGCCTGCTCAGAAAGCCGACGATCTCCATGGTGTCGATGAAACTGATCACGCCCAGGCTTCTGCCCCAGGGATAGCCGTAGCCATCGGGCGAAAGCAGGTCCCACCAGGTGCGCATTTGCGCCTTCAGCGTGGGCTCCATGGTCAGCATCAATTCTTTGCGTCCCACGTTCTCCGCCGCTTCATAGACATAGCGTGCATATTCGTTGGAGTAGCGGTCATACCGGCCAGTGGGAATGCTGTCGTCGGAATACAACTCTCCGCCGGTAAATTGCTCCGCCGCGCGGTCCAGCAAATCGTCGACGAACACGCGGTCATCGATGATGCCCAACTGGTAATCCATGGAAACAACGCGGGCCGCGACCCCGAAATAATTTTCGGGAAGGTTGATGACGTGCCGCGTCCTGCGATCATAGAATCTTGCCGGATCAAGAAGCCCGCGCCACTCCGCCTGCTCATGCGGCGTGAGCGACTGCCAAAGCGGGTTGTCGCCCAGGTTCGTACCAAAGCTGCGCAGAGCGATGGCCGCGTACATCTGCGCGAAGGCCTTGCCCCCGCCTCTGGCTTCGATCAGGCCGATTTTGCCGATGGTCTGAGGCAGGTCGCGTCCGGCCAGCGCGCGGTTGCCAGTCAGGGCCGAATAGGAAGCCAGCGCGCGCGCGAATGTACCCCAGCTGAACTCGCCCAGCGTCAGCGCGCCCTCAACCCGTTCCTGCGGCGAGCCGGGTGTCCTGATATCCGACAGATGGGCCGACAACTCTTTGCCCAGGAATTCGCTGACGTCGCGGCCAAACTGCTCCGTGGAGACGACGTCAGGCGACTTTGTCTCCGATGGGACTGCCTGTGCCTGCGACAAAAAGGGAACCAGCAATCCGGCAAACAGAACGCACCTGCGCAGAGGCTTCGAGATTGAAGGCATACGAATCACTGCGGAATCTCCTTTTACCAGTCGTGCATGGTTCCGTCGAGCTTGCGGTTCACGGGCAGGTAGGCCCTTCGATAAGGGAACTGCGCCGCGAGGGCTTCGTCCATATCGACTCCCAGGCCGGTCTTTTCTCCGGGGTGCATCCATCCGTCTTGGAAATAATAGGAGTGCGAAAAGACCTTGTCAGTTTCCGGAGTATGGCGCATGTATTCCTGGATGCCGAAATTATGAACGCTCAGGTCGAAATGCAACGCGGCCGCCATGCACACGGGGCTCAGGTCGGTGGCGCCATGAGAGCCGGTCAGCACCTGATAGGGTTCCGCCAGGGCGGCAATTTTTCTGAGATGGGTAATCCCGCCCGCATGGACGACTGTAGTCCGAATGTAATCAATGAGCTGTTCCTGGACCAGATGCTGACAGTCATAAATCGTGTTGAAGACCTCGCCGACCGCCAGCGGTGTTGTCGTGTGCCGCCGAATCAGCCGGAACCGTTCCTGCAACTCCGCCGGCGTCGGATCTTCCAGCCAGAATAAATGATGCGGTTCAAGGGCCTTGCCCAGCCGCGCCGCTTCGATCGGCGAAAGACGATGATGAGCGTCGTGCAGAAGATGGACTTCGGGGCCAAACTCGTGGCGCAGCCGGGCAAAGAGCCCGGGAACAAAATTCAGGTAGTGTTCCGTTGACCAGGTATTTTCCGGAGGCGCGTCTTTCTCCGCCGGCTCGTAATACATATCGCCGCGGCCCACGCCATACGTGCTCTTCATGCCAGGTATACCGGATTGAGCGCGAACCGCTTTATAGCCGAGCTGGATGTACCTGCCGACAGCCGTGACCGTCGCATCCAGGTCGTCGCCGCTGGCGTGGCCGTAGACCAGAACGCCTTCGCGCGAAGCTCCGCCCAGCAATTGATAAAGAGGTACGTTGAGGCTCTTTGCTTTGATGTCCCAGAGTGCGGTGTCAACCGCGGAGATGGCGCTCATGGTGACCGGTCCGCGGCGCCAGTACGCTCCTTTATATAGGTACTGCCACGTATCTTCTATCCTGCGGGCATCGCGACCGACCAGCAGAGGAAGCACGTAGTCCGTCAGGTAGCTTGAGACCGCCAGCTCTCTGCCGTTGAGCGTGGCGTCCCCCAGGCCTGTGATTCCATCTTCGGTCGTCAGTTTCAACGTGACGAAGTTTCGCCCGGGACTGCAAACAATGACTTTGGCGTCTGTGATCTTCAATGGCTGCTCCGTTGTGGTTCGTCGGCCTCAAGCGCGAGCAGAGTTTCCAGAAGATAGTACTGGCCGTAAATCAGCATGCCGTCGGCGGGCCGCGTACCGCAGGCATGACGAAGAATTCCGGGCGGCGACGGATCATCGCCGCCCACCGGCGAAAGGTAGCGATCGATCAGCGATTGCGCGATGCGTCTGCTTTCCCCGCGATAAAGCGCGGCCTTTTCCGGGTCGGCAACCTGATGGGAAAGACCAAGTAATCCTCCGGAGATGATGGCCGCCGCCGAGGTGTCGCGATTGCGGTAGTGCACACCCTGATCGTCAAAGTCATACCAGGGGATTCCATCCTCAGGAAGCTCACCGAGAACATAGTCCGCGACCTTCACAGCGGTGGAGAGCATGACCGGATCGCGGGTGGCCTCATACGCCCTGCTGAATCCGTAAAGTGCCCAGCCTGCGCCACGGGACCAGGTGGTGCCTGAGTCAAAGCCCTGATGCGTGTGCTTAAAAAGCAAATCGCCCGATGCGGTTTCGCCGGGTAAATCCACGCCGGTAGTCCGCGTGCTCCCACCCCGCAACTCCACATGCCTGCGTCCATCG
>WNFD01008105.1_pt1 | contig 10355 bp, 8 predicted proteins | sample 5400491 | NCBI WGS metagenome assembly WNFD01 (sample SAMN13153343, study PRJNA577476) | soil metagenome | isolation source: 120 cm saprolite under Douglas fir tree site 2 hole 2 replicate 2 | place: USA:California | collected 2015-04-18 | reverse complement strand
ACGTACCAGAGCGCGACCCGCACCTTCAGCCGCTACCTCGATGCGCCGGCCGGGGTGCTCCGCCAGGGATTCTTCGCGACCATCAGCTACTGGCTCGCGCACACGCCGCACATGATCCATGAGGACTGGGTCCCCTACCGGGTCGTGCTGATCGGCAGCTACTGTTCCGATCTGGCGCTGAAGCGCGAGATCACCAAGTACATGCAGAGCGAGGACCCCTACGGCACGAGGGAGTTCGTCCAGTTCGGCGTGGAGCGTGGTGAGGTCAGGCGGGACATCGAGATCGGGCTGATCATTTCCCTCGTCGACTGGCTGATCGACCGTTGCCAGGACGCGATCGTGACCGAGGAACTCGACCCCGGCCTGTTCGGCTACTTCACCCAGTCTCCCCAGCTGCGGGAGCAAAGGATGGCCCAGTTCGTGGAACTGCTGCGCTGCGCCATCTCCGTGCCGGAGCACATCAAGGAGCGCAACCCGTGACCGACGTCAAGACCAGGCAGACCTTCGCGACGGTTATCCGCGAGGCGCGGATTCCGATGCCGGACGGTACCGCCCTGGCGGCCACTCTCTACCTGCCGCCCGACGCCGACACGACACCGGTCCCCGTCGTCCTTGAGTACCTGCCGTACCGGAAGGACGACTCGGTCGGCCGCAATCTCGAGCTGAACTCCTATCTGACCAGACGCGGCATCGCGGGTGCGCGCGTCGATATCAGGGGGACGGGCAACAGCGAGGGCGATCTTCCGGCGGGCGAGTACACCGAGCAGGAGCAGCGCGACGCCGAAGTCGTGATCGCCTGGCTGGCCGCCCAGCCGTGGTGCACGGGCTCGGTCGGCATGTGGGGAATCTCCTGGGGCGGCTTCAACTCGATCCAGATCGCGATGCGCCAGCCGCCGCCCCCGGCGCTCAAGGCGATCATCGCTGTCGAGGCGTCCGACGACATGTTCCACGATGACGTCCACTACATTGACGGGCTGCTGCATCTGGACGAGTACTCGGTCATGATCGACCAGCTGAACATGCTGCCGCCGTCGCCTGAGTATCCGCTGGACAACGAGATGCTCGCCCGCCGCTTCGACAGCGAGCCGTGGCTGATGACCTGGCTCGGCCAGCAGCAGGACGGGCCCTACTGGCTCCGCAACTCACTGCGCACCGACTATTCCAGGCTCACTGTTCCGGCCTTTCTGATCACCGGCTGGTGGGACGGGTACCGCGACTCGGTGTTCCGGATGACCCAGAACGCGCACGCCCCGGTAAAAGCATTGATCGGCCCTTGGAACCACACCTGGCCGCATATCGCGGTGCCCGGCCCGGCCGTCGAGTGGCGCTCGCGCGCCGTCCGCTGGTGGGATCACTGGCTCAAGGGGACCGACACGGGGCTGCTCGATGAGCCGATGGCCGACGTCTACGTGCAGACGTGGCGACCGCCGGATCCCAACCTTACAGAGCTGCCCGGCCACTGGCGCAGCGAGGACGCGCTGCCGCCCGAGCGGACCAGGCGGGAGGTGCTGTACTGCGGTTCCGGGCATACCTTGGCCACCAAGCCTGGGCCAGAAGAGTCGCTGCGGCTGCGGTACGTGCCATCGGCAGGAGTCGAGGCGGGGCACTGGTGGGGTGAACTGACCGTCGACCAGCGCGGCGCCGACGCGTACAGCCTGGTGTTCGACTCCGCGCCGCTCGCCGAGGATGTGGAGATACTCGGCTTCTGCCGGGTCGAGATCCACGGCAGCGCCGACGCTTCGCCGCTGAACTGGTTCGCCCGGGTGAGCGATGTGGCGCCGGACGGCACTACCACGCTGGTGGCTGGCGGCGGCCGCTCCGACCGGCCTGACCCGCTGCGCGACCCCGCAGCGCCAGTCCCTGGGCCCGTGGTCGGGGAAGTCGGCGCGGGCGCCGGAGCTGAGCCAGAGCCCGACTGGCTGCCGCTGCAGCTGCATGCCTGCTCGTGGGTCTTCCCGCGCGGTCACCGGATCAGGCTGGCGATCTCCAACGCCATGTGGCCGATGATCTGGCCCACCCCACATCCGGCGACCGCGACCGTGCGGCTCGGCCCGACCGGGACCAGGCTTGTGCTGCCCGTAGTTCCCGCCGCGGACCGCCCTGTGCCGGTCTTCGCGGATATAGAGCCAGGCGAGGAAGTGCAGGACGCAAGCAGCTGGGGCGACGTGCTGCCGGTCCGCTGGACGCTGGTCCGCGACGACAAGGGCGTGGCGGCCATTTCCTGGCGCGGCACAGCAGGCAACAACTTCCCGTGGGGCAAGGTCGTGGACGAGGAGTACCTGCGGTACGAAGTCGACGATGACCGTCCTGCCGAGGCGTCCGCCCGCGGCGAGGCGAGGACCGAGGTGCACCTGCCGGACCGGCTGCTGATCTTCAGCTCGGCTCTCGACCTCGACGGCGACGCCGAGTCGTTGCGCTACCGGTTCAGGCGCGAGTTGCGCCGCGACGGCGTGCTTATCAGGGAGCGCAGCTGGGAGCGCCGGTTCCGCCGCGACGGCCACTAGCGGCCGGATTGACACGATTAGTGCCGATGCTCGCAATGAGCAGCGGGCGGAAACACGACCCGGCGCCACTCTAGGTAACCGACATGTTCGGCATTATGCTTTGCGAGTGCTTTTTCGCGTTTTTATCCGGGTGCCGGTTCTGATTGGCGCGGTCGCCGCGACGACGGCAGGCCTGGCCTTTCCCGCTAATGCCGGAGTACCCATGCCGGCGGCTCCGGCTGCCCGGCAGCTGGCGGGCTCGCATCGCGACCTCGCTCCGGTCCACGGCATGGTCATTGGACAGGCGCGCGCAAACCCAGGCGCCGTCACCGGCCGGGTACGGGACATAGCGGGCCGACCGCTGGTCAGGATCTGCGTGACCGCCACAGGATACGGCCGCAGATCAAGCGCGCTGACGACGAGCGGCGGCCGGTTCCTCATTCCTGGACTGCGCTCCGGCTCCTACATATTGCGGTACAGCGACTGCACGTCGTCGCCGAGGCGCTACTTCGATCAGTGGCCTGGCGGCCCAGCGCTGCCAGCCCGGACCCGCCCCGTCAGGGTCGGCGCGGGCGAGACAGTCAGGGCCAGCTTGGTGACGCTGCGGCCAGTCAGCCAGACGGCGCTCATCCGGGCATCGGACCGTCGCCTGCGGCCGACCGTCGCGCGCTCGCACGCGGTCAATATCTCGGGAACTGCCAGAAACAGGGCTGGGCGCGCGCTCAAGGGAATATGCGTCTGGGCCTATCCGCCCCGTAATTACTTCGCTGGAGTGGGCGTCGTTACGTCGCGCACAGGCACTTACAGTTACGCGGGCGTCGGCCTGGTTCCGGGCAGGTACCTGGTGCTGTTCACCACCGGGTGCGGCAACAGGGGCAACTTTGCCCCGCAGTTCTGGAAGCGGTCGCCAACTGTGGCGAAGGCCACCGTGCTACATCTGCGGTCCGGCCAGCACGCACGCCACATCGATGCCCGGCTGGGCCCCGGCGGGTCCCTCTCGGGAACGGTCAGGTCCAAGGCACGAGGCCAAGGCCTCCGGGGTATCTGCGTCTTTATCACCTCGGTCCACAATCCAGACCTGTATCAGTTCCGGGTCGTCACCAACAGCGACGGCCGATACGTGCTCACCGGGATGTCGACCGGCAGGTACAGCGTGCAGTTCACTCCCGACTGCGGCAACACCGGCAGCTTCCTTGGCGTGAAGCTGCGACATCCCGTTTCTGTCACCGCCGGAAAGCGGACCAGCCACGTGGACGCAAACCTGCCGACCGGCGCCGAGATCACGGGCATCGTTACCGACCACCGAGGTATGCCGGTTCCAGGCTTCTGCGTCTGGGAGAACGGCAACTATACGGCGGCGGTTACCGGCAAGGACGGGTCGTACTCGATCCGCGGACTGGCTGCCGGCAAGTACCTCATCGGTTTCGTCGGCGGCTGCGGCGACCGCGGGAGTCACGCGCCTCAGTTTTATCCCGGGCTCTCGAACCCGGCCCAAGTGGCGTTGTTCACCGTAGCCAGCGGTCAGGTCAAGTCCGGGGTCGACGCGCGGCTGCTGCCCGGCGGCACCGTCACGGGCACCGTTACGAATGCGGCCGGACAGCCGCTCCCCGGCGCATGCGTATTCCTCGGCACGCCAAGCGCGCTTGAAAACCCGGGCATCAACTTCGTCCTGCCGTGGTTCCCCGTCGGCGAACTGGGCGGCTATACGCAAGCCAGGAGCAACGGTACGTACACGATCCGCGACCTGCCGCCGGGCAACTACTACGCCGAGTTCGGTCCGTGCGACGGAACCAGGTATGCGACCCAGTGGTTCAGGGCTGAGTCCGTCATCCAGTCCGCGAGCCTGGTCTCGGTGCTCGCGGGAGCGACGACAACCGGGATCAGCGCCGTTCTGAGGCCGGGCGGCTCGATCAGCGGGGTCGTGCGGAACGCGGCAGGCGGCCGGCTCACCGGCATATGCGCGACAGCAGAGAACCTGGCCGGACCCGACCCGTTCGATAGCCCGCCGGAGGCGCCATCCAGGGCAGGCAGCTACCGGATCAGGGGCCTGCCGCCGGGCCGGTACGCGGTGCAGTTCGGCCCCTGCGCCGGATCACAGCGTTACGCCTCCCAGTGGTTCCGCGCAGCCGACAGCGAGGCCTCGGCCACGCCGGTCAGCGTTCGATCTAGCGGCTTGACGCGCGGCGTCAACGCGATTCTGATCCGAGGCGGATCAGTGTCGGGGCGAGTTCTATCGGGCGCGACAGGAAGGCCGCCGCGCGGCTTTTGTTCGGTCTTCGCCATGGATGCCGCGGGCAACCAGGTCGGCAATGGAGTGTCCCCCGACAAGGATGGCAACTACCGGCTGCCGCATCTGCGGTCGGGCCGCTACGACCTCGCCGCCTGCTGGTATCCCGGTCTCGGCCGGGGTGTGGTGATCAAGAAGGGCGTGACAGTCTCCGGAACGACGGCGACCACTGGCGTCCGCATCACGCTTCCCAGAATGGGTTCGATCGCCGGCTGCCGATCCCGGGATCTGTGTCGCTGCTGTTCCGGTATCCGGACCCGGCGGTCCCGGGCTGGCCGCTACCGGGCTGAGGGGCAAGTACGTTATCAGCGGGCTGGCACCGGGTACTTACCTGGTCCAGTTTTCGCCAGTCTGCATCGGCAACCTCGCCGGCGTGGCAGGGCAGTGGTATCAGAACCAGACGAGCCAGGCCAACGCCACGCTGGTCAGGGTCAACGCCGGGCAGCTGCACAGCGGCGTGGACGCCACGCTTGCTGCTGACGGCGGGATCTCTGGCATCGTGACCGACGCGGCTCACGGCATGCGGCTCGCGGGCCTGTGTGTAACCGCTGCCGACCGAGGCCCGGTCGAAGGCAACCCGCCGGTGACAGCCGTGACCGCGACCGACGGCAGCTACCGGATCAACGACCTCGAACCCGGCAGTTATACGGTCAGGTTCGCCGTCGGATGCGGCGTGAAGGGATTCAAGCCGCAGTGGTACGCCGGAGCCTCGTCGCGCTCGGCGGCCACACCGGTCGCTGTGACAAGCAACGCGGTCAGCACGGGCATCGATGCGAGCATGCAGCGATAGCCAAGCGGCGCGGGCCATCAGCCCCGCGCTGCGGATCGCTCTGGAGTGTCACACCCGGCTGGAAGCATGGCATCACTAGCAGGAACACCGAGGAGATGCCATGACCTGGCCGTCGTTCACCATCACGCCGAAGGGACCGTTCTCACTCGCTGAGGCAGCAGGCTTCGGGTTCGGGCAGCGTGACGCCAGCGAATGGGATGGCGTGCTGCGGCTGGCCTTCTGCCTGGACGACTACACGGCGCAGGTCGGCGTTGAAGTGCGCCAGGACACCGGCGGCACTGTGCGCGGCACCGTGCAGGGCGATGCCGACGTGCACGTGGACGGGGTCCAACGCCAGGTCGCCCGCGTGCTCTCGCTCGATCATGACGGTGACGAGTTCACCAGAGTCGGCGAGCGCGATCCGGTGATCGGGAGGTTGCAGCAGATTGCCCCTGGGTTGCGGCCGCCGCTGTTCTACTCGCCGTACGAGGCTGCCGCTTGGTCCGTGCTCAGCGCGCGGCGTCCGGCCCGCCAGATGATGGCTGTCAGGCAGCGGCTGAGCGAGGCGCACGGCGCGGTCTTCGAACTGGCTGGGCAGCGCCTGAACGCATTCCCCACGCCCGAGGCGCTGCTGGGGATCGCGAGTTTCCCCGCGATTCCCGCCGACAAGCTTGACCGGCTGCACGGGGTCGCCGAGGCGGCCATCGCCGGGCGGCTAGCCTCGGCACACCTGCTCGAGCTCGGACCTGAGGCTGCCGCGGCCGAACTGCAGCAGATCAAGGGCATCGGACCGTTCTACAGCTCCCTGATCGTTATCAGGGGCACGGGCTTCGCCGACGTCCTTCCGGTCGCCGAGCCGAGGGCCCTGGCCCTGACGGCCAGACTCTACGGCCTGGACGAGCCAGTGTCGGCGGCGAGGTTCGCGGAGATCGCCGAGCCGTGGAAGCCGTTGCGGACCTGGGCTGTCGTGCTGATCAGGGCGGCGGGACCGCGACTGCTCGGCGACGAGACTGGCCTTGCTGAGGCGCCGAACGGCCGGGCGCTGGCGGCCAGCGCCCGGTTAGGTCATCGTCCGCCCAGTGCCCGCTAGTCATGGCGGTCCGGCCCGGGATAGCGTGCTCGCGGCGTCCAATAGGCTCGGATTACGTCTACCGCCGGGAGAGCCAACGGCTGCACGGCCGCTTGTCCTGGCAAGGAGGAACGGAACAGGTGTCCAAGGCGGGCAGGAACCGTGATGTTGCCAGGGCGAAGGTCGCCGAGATGCGGGCGCGGGAAGCGCGGCAGGCGCGGCAACGTCGCCTGTTCATGGGGATCGGCGCGGCGGTCCTGGTCATCGCCGCTGCGGTAGGCATCGCGCTCGCCGTCGCTAGCGGCGGAGGCAAGCCGGCGTCGCACACCAGCACGCCGAAGCTCAGGCTTGGCCCGCTGAGCACGCTAGGCCCGCTGAAGCCCGCGCCGAATGCCGGCCAATCAGGCTTCGAGGGCGTTCCCATCCCGGCTGCCCCAACGCTGGCTGGCCAGTCGTCGGCCGCGACCGGCGGCAAGGTTGACGGCATCCGCTGTCAGACAGCTGAGCAGCTGATCTTCCACATTCACGCGCACCTGACGATTTTCGTCAACGGAACGCAGCGGCAACTCCCGGCCGGCGTCGGAATCCCCGGCTCGCGGACAGTGCAGTCACACCAGGGCCCGGTCGCCCAGGGCGGATCCTGCCTGTACTGGCTGCACACCCATGCGCCTGACGGCATCATCCACGTCGAGTCGCCGGTCCACCGCACCTACACCCTTGGCAACTTCTTCGACGAGTGGGGCCAGCCGCTCGGGCCATCGACGCTCGGGCCGGTCAAGGGCCATGTCGTGGCGATCTACAACGGCCAGGTCTATCAAGGCAACCCGCGCGACATCCCTCTGAACGCCCATGCTCAGATCCAGCTTGAGGTCGGTAAGCCACTCGTCGCCCAGCAGAAGATCAGCTTCCCCAGCGGGCTCTAGGTGCAGCGGCCCGACGGTCATCGCCACCCGATTCAGCCGCCTGACCACCTAGCTACTGACCCGCCGCATGATCACGCGGTGTTGGCTCTTCTATCGGCAACAACCGCGTGATCATAATGGTGAGTCCCTGCGGGCCGGCGGCCCGAACGGACTATGGTCGCGCTGTGACGACCATCTTCACCTGGCGCGGCGGGTTCGCCAACGCTGAGGTCAACTCACTGCACGCTGAGGCCTTCCAGACGAAGGTCTTCGACGAGTCGGAGTGGAACTGGGTCGCGCTGACCCGCCGGCACAGCCTGGGCTGGGTTGTGGCCAGGCAGGGAGACGGGCTCGTCGGGTTCGTCAACGTCTTGTGGGATGGCCTGGTTCACGCATGGCTGCAGGACACGATGGTTGCCAGGCGAGCGCGCGGCGAAGGCATCGGTGCCGCGCTGGTCGCGCACGCCAGAGACGGCGCGAAGGCCGCGGGATGTGAGTACCTGCACGTGGACTTCGATGATCACCTGCGCCCTTTCTACCTCGGCGCGTGCGGATTCGCCCCGACCAGCGCGGGCCTGCTTGTCCTGGAGCGCGCCGGACTGGACCTGTCGGCGCCCACGATCGGTGGCGCACCAGAGGCTTAGCCGGGCCTATTTGGGCCCAGCCAATCCATCTTTCGCCGCCCACGCAAACCCGGGAAAACTGGGTGGCGAGGTTGCGACAGGCGGGGCGAAGCGCCTGCGAGCGGACGGTAGAGAGACTGTGACAAATAGTCATAGTGCTTGAAGAGCCGCGCATCCTGTGCTCCTCTGGTTGTCCAGGGAAGGACATCAGCCTTAGGCCGCGCCGCACGAACCGGGGGTGAAGCGGATGGCCGATGACAGTTCAGCGCCGCCACTCACTAGGCGGATACCCGGAGCAGCCCGGGGCGGTCCAGGGGCGTCGTCCGCGCGACCGGTGTTGCCAGATGCCTTACTGCAGCGGATGCAGGCGGCGGTCGATGCCGCCAGGGCAAGACAGAGCGAGCGGACTGATCAGGCCGCTTTCGCCAAAACGGGCGGCGCGGCCAATCAGCGGGCCGCTGCGGTCGCGGCAGAGCCCAGGGAGCGAAAAAGCACCGGCAACCCGTTGCGATCCCCCGCCGGCCGGCGGCTGGCGTTTCCGCCGACCAGGAGCGGCAAGCCGGCGCCGAGCAGGCCGCCGGCCGGGCGTCCTCTGCCGGTCCAGCTCTGGCCGCCTGTCGAGACGCCGCCGGCCCAGACGCCACCGCCCGCCGAGATGCCGCCGGTCCACACGACGGCGCCAGCGCATCCGCAGCCGCCAGCTCCGGCCGGGCCGCAGGTCCAGTTCCGGCAGCCGGTCACGGGCCGCGCCGTCCCGCTTCAGGCGCCGCCACGGCCTAGCGCACGCACAGCCCGCCGCCGCGGGCCGTGGGTCGCTGGCGTGGCCGCGCTGGCTGTGATCCTCACGGCAGCAGTCGCGTTCGCACTGTCATCGCGATCGTCAGCCCGGAGTCCGCACAGCCTTCAGTCTCAGCGGCCGCAGTCGCACAGCCCTCAGTCGCAGAGCCCGTCGCAGCGGCCGCAGTCGCAGAACCCGCAGCCTGGCAACCGGGCGGTGACGACCAGCCTCGCGGCCGCCTGGGTCGCCACGCAGGTGGGGCATGGGGTGGTTGTCGCCTGTGACAAGACCATGTGCGACGCGCTCACGGCGCACGGGTTCCCCGGTCGCCGCCTGCGGTTGATCAGGCCAGGTTCATCCGCTCCGCCGCACGCTCAGGTCCTCGTCGTGACGCCCGTGGTCCAGCGCGAGTTCGGCCGCAGCATCACGACAAAATGGGCGCCAGTTGCCCTGGCGAGCTTCGGCGCCGACGGTACCAGCATCAGCGCCCGGCTGGAGGCTCCTCACGGGGCTGCCAAGTACGAGGCCGCCCTCAAGGCCGATCTGCGGGCGCGGAAAGCCCACGGAGCAGGACTGCTCAATAACCCGCACGTGTCGGCGGCGGCCACAGCACGTAAACAGCTGCTGACCGGGCAGGTCGACTCGCGCCTGATCGTCGTCCTAACGGCGCTCGGCTCCCGGCACCCGATTCGCATTCTCGACTTCGGCGCGGCCGCCCCGGGCACGAGCGCCGGCATCCCCCTCAGAATTGCGCATCTCGCGCAGGGTTACGCCGCCGCGGGCATGCCCACGTCCGCCTACGTCCGGTTCTTGTCGATGCAACTGAACATCGAGCCGGGCATGTACAAGCCGGAATTCTCTGGCCTCGGTCGCGACGCAGCGGGGACGCTGACCTTCCAGATCAAGTTCCCGGCGCCGAGTCCGCTCGGGGTACTCGGCACGAAGGGTCCCTAGCTACCTTCCGGCCAGGTGTGGACAGGCTGATTGGTGTGCATGTTGTCGATGTACCGCTGGGTCATCAGCCGCAGCGCTTCCCGCCGGTCAGCACCACGCAATGCATGCGCCCCCGCCGCTGCAACCTGCCAGGCGGCACCGGTCTGCCCGGTGAGGCAGCGCTGCTCGACGATACCGAGCAGCCGGTCGGCATCGGCCGGACTGACGCCCCACCGGCCAAGACCCTGCCTGGCAAGCGGAAGCAGACGGCGGAGTATGAGTTCAGCCGCCGGAGCCTCGCCCAGGCCAGGCCAGTAGAGCTGCGCCTCGATGCCGTGCCTGGCCGCCGCGTGCAGGTTCTCCGCAGCGGTGGCGAATGACATCTGCGTCCAGATCGGGCGCTGGGCCTCGGCGAGTGAGCGCACGAGCCCGTAATAGAACGCCGCGTTCGCGATGGTGTCAGCCACCGACGGGCCCGCGGGCAGGACCCGGTTCTCCACCCGCAAATGCG
>WNFD01030127.1_pt1 | contig 10356 bp, 6 predicted proteins | sample 5400491 | NCBI WGS metagenome assembly WNFD01 (sample SAMN13153343, study PRJNA577476) | soil metagenome | isolation source: 120 cm saprolite under Douglas fir tree site 2 hole 2 replicate 2 | place: USA:California | collected 2015-04-18 | reverse complement strand
AACAACGCAACGCCTCGCTGCAGACCACATTGATCGAGGCGGCCAAACTGGCTCCGCGCTGGAATCCGCAACTGGCCGCGGTTCATGCCCACGAACTGGAACGTGGCCATCGCAATCGGGCCATCCTGATGGTAGCGCGCAAACTGGTTGCCTATCTGCTGGCTGTGGACAAGAGCGAAAAGCCCTTCGAGGTACGCGACACTGCGTCTCTGGCCACCTGCGCCGCCTGACACGCGCTGATGGCCAACACATTTTTCGAATGGTCAGCGATCCACCGGCCGGTCCTTGCGTATTTGGGGACTGTGCGAAGGAGCTTGAGACCCGGGTGTGTGTTATCCGATGCACCAACGATTTCGAGAGCCGGATGCGCCTTACCGTCTGTTTCAAGGCCGGCCGCTTTACCCTAACTCAAACTTCGTGGACGAGCCCAGTGCTTCGTTCCCGTAAATGGATGTCTGGCTACGCTGCCGCGTTAGCCGCGAAAAACGACTGCAGACCGTTCGAAAACCGAATCTTTGCAATTCTCGCGCCGAGGGAATCCTTCCGTCTAAGTGCAGGGGAATCTCCGTTTCCCCTTGACAACTATCTATCATGGATGTCTCCCATATTCATATTCAAAAATATGCTTAAACTGCCCCTCCGATCCGCTCTGGCACACGGACTTAGGATCTTAAAAGTTTTTGATATAGCGTCAAAAGCCAAGATCTGTTTCCCCATTCCAGGACAGTCTAAAGCTAGAATAGAGTGATCCAAGTTCGGCTTTAATATTAGAAATAGCCAGCTTCAGGGCTTGCAAGGAATCGATACCCGCACCATAAAATTTACGATCATTCCCTGGTGCATTAATGCTGTAGGGGCAATACCAACAAGAACCATCCGCCTCTTCTTTAAATGGTTTGCCAATTTTAATAACAACTTTGCATGGTTTATCACCCGCATATCCATCAATCTCACGTTCCGCAATGATTACTCCAATATCGGCGATCTTCATTGTTTGGCCTCTCAGAATGGGAATGGTGGAAGTGGACGACCTACAAGGCAGGCCGCGTATCGCTCTGCCGCTTGTGCATAGCAAGCGGGGTTCTTAGAAACTCTACAAACTGCTAAATCTGCTTCATATTGAGCCTCACACTGGGCTTTATCGATCTCCTTGCAAGGACTTGGCTTCGGCTTGGATGGATGCTTGCGATAGGAGTCATAGGTGTCATATGCGATGTAACTGATCACGGCCACGCCAACGACAATTCCCCCCACGACTATAACAGTCTCACAGGTTCCAGACCCCCAGCATACGACCTCTAAAACAGCTCCGCCCGCCCACGTCAAGGCACCCACAAGAGGATTTTTGCCGCTTGGGTCTTTAACCCTGATTGGATTATTTAAGACATAAGGAAAGAAGTTGGCGCTGCCGCCCATAAATCCAATCGGATCCTCGCTCAAGAATCGGCCGATTTGTGGGTCGTAATATCTAGCCCGATAATACCGAAGCCCCGTTTCCGAATCATAATCCCGTGCCGTATACTGGAACGGATTCGGCATCGTCCCTGTCGAAGCCGTCGAAATTCCAAAAGAGTTATATGTGTAAGTGTCGGCCAGCGCACCCGCTGAACGGCTAAGCGATGTGACGGATCCCAATCCATCCTGCTCGTAAAATCCTGACGTTCCGCCACGCGCTTCGGCCAACGGTTCGTCAATTCCGTCCCCCTGCGCATAGCGCGCAAGCAAAGTCCCACTCGAATCAACTTCTTCCACGTTGTTGCTGCCATCGTAAAGATAATTCACAGTGCCCGCAGCCGATCCCTTCTGCAGCCGACGCCCAAAAGGGTCATACTTAAACGTCACAACCCCAGCAGTTCCCGGGAGCACCACCGAACTCAGATGATTCTCGAAATCCCAAGTGTATTGCGTGTTCCCGCTGGAATCAACTTTCGTGATCGTGTTCCCGTTGCCGTCATATGTAAATGTGGCAGCAGGCGTCGAGGTTAACTGATTCGACGAATTGTAAGCGTAGGGAGACATACCCAGCGAACTAAGCCTATTCCCCACGGCATCATAAGAATAGCTCTCCGTGGTCGCAGCCCCCTGGACCACCTGTGTGAGTTGATAAATCGCGTCGTACGTGTACTGCTCGGTGATGTTATTCAAATAATTCGTTTTGGCCGTGCGGTTGCCAGCGTTGTCGTAAGCGTAACCTGCGCCGTCGAGCGTGGTAGCGCCATTCTGATGCAGCACGCTCAACAGCCGTGACAGCGAGTTGTATCCGTAGATGGTATTCACGCCGTTGGGACGGTTGAGCGCCGTCCTCCGTCCGAGAGCATCATACCCAAACGTGAATTGCCCGGTGGCCGAATCGGTGATGCTCATCAACTGACTGACCGTGTCGTAAGCATACGTGTCCGTGCCGCCATGCGGAGATGTGAATGACGTGCGGTTCGATGCCGCATCGTAAGCGTAGGAATTAGTAAACGTCTGACCGGGGATGAACGAATACTGCGTGGTCGTCCCCACCAACCGCCCCATGTTGTCATACGCAAAGCCATAAACTCCGGTCGGGTCGGTCACCTGTTTGATCTTCCCCGCCAGGTCATACACGTAATCCACTCTGGTTGCGTCGGGATACCCCTTGTGCGTCAACCGGCTGAGCGCATCGTAAACGTAGTTGATGGTCTGAGCCTTGCGATCGGTCTTGCTGGTGAGGTTGCCGATGGCGTCGTAAACGTAGCTCTCGACAAGCGTCGAGGGGAACGAGGTCTGTGTGACGCGGCCGAACGCGTCGTAATTGAACGAGGTGGTGTGCCCGACGGCGTCGGTGATGTTCAGCAGGTTGTTTTCGACGTCATAGGCGTAGGTCGTCACGTGATTGGCGGCGTCGGTCACCGCCGATGTCCGGTTGCCGCGCAGGTCATAGCCGTAGGTGGTGACGTGTGACTGAGCATCGGTGATGGTAGCGATCAATCCCGCAGGAGTGTAGGCAAGGGTCGTGATGTGCCCCAGCGGATCGGTGATCTGCGTCAGCTCTCCCTTGAGATCGTAAGCAAACTGCGTGACACTGGCGGCCACACCGGAAGCCGGCGCGGGCGAGGTCACCGTCAGCAGGTTTCCATTCGCGTCATAGGTGTTGGTGGTCACGTTCCCCAGCGGATCGGTCACCGTGAGCGGCTCGCCGAAGGTGTTGTAGGTAGATGAGGTCGTGACCGGCGTACCGGCAGTGAGTTGCTGCGACACGGAGATCACATTCCCGGATGCGTCATAGGCATAGGTGGTAACGTGCCCCAGTTCATCCGTATGAGAGACCCGATTGCCGTTGTCGTCGAAGGTATCCTGAAGGGTGCCGCGCACCGTGCAGCTCGAACATCCTGAACCGGTGGAGGCAATCGTTTTCCAGGCTCCGCCCGCGGCGGTGGCGGTATACGAAGAGATATTGCCCAGAGCATCCGTCACCTGCACGAGCGAATCCACCGTATAAGGAAGGCTCAACCCGGTGACACCTGCAACGATCACAGTCACAGGCCCGGTCGACGTGCCGGGCGGTACGATGGCCTGAACCTGCGTGTCGCTCCAGCTACTGACAGTGGCGGGTATTCCGTTGACTCGCACCGTGCTGGTGCTTTGCACCGCGCCAAAACCGATGCCAGTCATGGTGAACGTTGAACCGATCACTCCAACCGGCGGAGACAAGGCATTAATGGTGGGCGGCGCCTCCATTGTGAACGGGAGACCGTTGCTGGTAAGGCCAAAATTGAGCACGGTAACCGGACCACTGGCGGCGTTGGAAGGAACCGAAACCGCGATCGTAGTGTCATTCCAGGCGCGAATGGGCACGGACAAATCATTAATATTGACCTGCCGCCCAGCCACATTTCCCGGACCAAACCCCGTGCCACTGATGACGATCAGGCCTCCGGGTGCCGCTGCCCCGGGCGTCAGGCTGGTAATTACCGGGTGGACCACCGCCAGCGTCACGTTGGCATTGCTGGGCAGCGAGTTCACCACCACGCTGACCGGTCCCGTTCCGCCGGGTGTCGCGCCGGCCACGGTGGCCACGATCTGCGAATTGCTCCAACTCGCGATGGAAGACGCCGGCACGCCGTTCAACGTGACCGTACTGGTACCCTGGGCCGCCCCGAAATTCGCTCCGGTAATCGTCACCGCGGAACCGACCGCCGCCGTCGAGGGTGCGACCGCGCCAATAAAGGGCGGGGCCTGCGCGGTCACCGAGACATTGTCAAACGTGGCTGTGGCCAAGGCCGCCGTGCTTCCGCTGGTCACAACCAGACCGATATAGACATTGGCAGCCATGACGATGGTCTGACCGGTCCCGATTTGCGTCCAGTTGACTCCATCCGTCGATCGATAACTCGTAAAGGTGTTCCCGCCGCGCACTACCTTCACCCAATAAGGAAGCGCCGCGCTCAGGACCCCCGGCTCAGTTGTGAGGCCGCCTGTTGTCGTCCTCACGTCAAAAAAGATCTCGCTATAGGCAGGCCAGTCGGCGGTCTTGGCATTGGTGGACGCCGACAGCGCCGTCTCACGTATCATGACCCCCGCCGCGCCATTTCCGGAATTGCCCTGTATACCGACCAGGCGCGCCACGATGGTTCCGTCGCCCGACAAGGGTTGATACACAAGATGGAAAGCATCCGCTGCACCATAAATCTGCGATCCCGCGCCCTTCAGCGTGAATGTTCCATTCGCATAGGTCCCGCTGCCCGCGATTCCCACCGATCCAACGTCAAGGTCAAACCAGCCGGCGGGCAAAGGATTCGCCGTGATCGTGAAGACGATGGAGTTGCTGCTGTCCATGCCGGGCGCGACCGTCACCAGTACCGGGCCCGAGGTCGCGGTTGACGGGACCGTGATTGCGACAGCCGTGTCGCTCCAGGAATTGATCGTCACCGGCGCACCGTTGAGAGTCAACAGACTGCCGCCTTGGGTTGCTCCGAACCCGGAGCCAACAACAGTCACCTGACTGCCAACCGGTCCCGTGGTGGCCGACAGACGGGTAATGACCGGAGCCGGCGCCGCAGTCGAACTCACCGACACATTATCGAAGGTAGCCGTGGCCACATTCGCGGTGGAGCCACTGGTTACCGCAAGACCCATATACACGTTGGAGGCCAGGTTGACCGTCTGGCTGGCGCCGATCTGCGTCCAATTCACGCCGTCGGGCGCGAGATAGCTGGTAAAGGTGTTTCCGCTGCGCACCATCTTCACCCAATAAGGGGGCACTGGTGTTGGCGGCCGCCACATCCAGCGTCTCGCGGATCATTACGCCCGCCGATCCGTTCGTGGAATTTCCCTGAATGCCGGCCAGCCTCGCCACGATCGTCCCATCGCCCGACAAGGGCTGGTAAACAAAATGAAAAGCATCCGACGCGCCATATATTTGCGATCCAGCGCCTTGGATGGTGAAGGTTCCGTTCGCATACGTTCCGCTCCCCCCTGCGCCGACCAGACCAATATCGCGGTCGAGCCAGCCGCTGGGCAGAGGACTTGTGGTTACTGTAAAGGTGATGGAGTTGCTGTCATTCATGGCAGGCGCAACGGCCACCAGCAACGGCCCCGAAGTGGCGCCTGGTGGGAGCGTGACTACAATCGCCGTATCGCTCCATGAGTTGATCGTCACCGGGGTCTGGTTCAGGGTCACCATGCTGCCGTCCTGGAACGCTCCAAACCCGGAACCGTTAACGGTCAACTGAGTGCCGACCGATCCGGTTGTGGCGGACAGGCTGGCGATCACCGGCGCCGGAGTTGACGCCGAATTGACCGAGACGTTATCGAAGACAGCGGTAGCCAGGGAAGCGGTACTGCCACTGCTCACCGCGAGTCCCACATCGACATTCTGCGCCATTGAAATTGTCTGAGCGGTTCCAATCTGCGTCCAGTTCACTCCATCCGGCGACAGATAACTCGTAAAGGTGTTTCCGGTGCGTATTACCTTCACCCAATAAGGCAGCGAGACAATTACGTTGCCCGGCTCGGTTGTGCTCCCTCCGGCCGTGGCCCTCAGATCAAAATAGATCCTGGTAAAGGCAGGCCAATCGGCGGTCTTGGCATTGGGAGCGCCCGTATCGAGCGATTCTCGAATCATGACACCCGCCGATCCATTTGAGGAATTCCCCTGGATGCCGACCACCCGCGCCACGATAGTTCCATCCCCGGACAAGGGCTCGTACACAAAGTGAAACGCATCCGATGTGCCGTAGATTTGCGAACCCGCGCCTTGCACAGTAAGAGTTCCGTTGGCATATGCCCCGCTGCCGCCGATCCCTGGCGAACCGATGTCCGTTTGCGCCCATGCAGCGGGCAGCGCCGTCACAGTAAAAGCAGAACTACCTGCCGTCTGGCCGCTCACAGTCACCGAAAACGGCCCGGAGGAGGCCCCGGAGGGAACGACGGCAACAATTTCCGTATCGCTCCAACGGGCAACGAAAGCGTTGACCGCGTTCAATGAAACCACGCTTGCGCCCTGCGTGGCGCCAAAGTTGCTTCCGGTAATTGTGATTGAGATGCCTACCGGTCCGCCGGCGGGCGCGATACTTGTAATCGCGGGACCCGCGAATAACGGCGTCGCGAAAAATGAAAACAACGCAGGAATAACCCATCGAAGCATCATCATGCCAATCTCCTGGAACTCCGGCAACTGTGCACTTACAACTCAACACGGTCGGCCAATCGTCATTTCACAAGCCGATGGCATGTCTACTGGGAATACTTCACTGTGACACTCTCGACACCGTTTGCCCGCGAAGAACTCAGACCCCGATTCAGGGAGTCATAAGTATGGGCTTCCAGAACCTTTCCATTCGTATCCAGTACCGCCGTAATGTTTGAATTGCCGTCGTACTGAAATGAGAATTTCGTGCTATCGGGATTCGTAACCTGCGCCAGCCGCCCCTGAGCGTCGTATGTATACGACACCGTAACGCCCACATCGGATGTTACCGCGCTCACCAGGAAGCCGGAACCATTGAGGTAATTGAAGGTAAGATGCCGCAGTGCCGGGTCGGTCACCGTGGTCAGACGGTTCAGGGCATCATACGCAAGCCGGGTGGTGTTACCGTTGCGGTCGATGATTGCGGTTAGCACTCCGCTGGCGTTGTCGAACAACCGTTTCTCGCCGTTCTTAAAGGTAAGAGTCCAGTTTGAGGAGCCCGTCGTCAATATGGCGCCGGTATTCGCGGGCGCGGATGCGCTGTAAGTAATCACCGATCCGGTCGTGGTGGCGCCAAACGACCAGAAGGCTCCATCGCTTTGCGCATACTTCACATATCCATCGCCGCCAATAAATACGCGCTCCTGATAGGTGGAGGTCCAGTTCGGCCCAAACATGAAGGGAATCGCGCCGGTCTGAGTTGGCGGCCAGATGCTGTTCCATGTTCGTGTAAGACTCAGGCCTCCGCCCAAACCGGGAAGGCCGATATCGGTTTGCGAAATATACGTATCGCCGGTGGCAAGATCGATCGGCCGTCCGGCGGTGCAGTACTTGCATCCTGTTTCCTGAGGGGCGGCCGGCGGAGCACAAGCGTCGGTCTTGTATGTGCAGCCGCAGAAAAATTCGCAGGGATCGTCGCAGACGGTTGTCGGTGGCGCAAATTGCATGCAACTCGGCGTACACCACGGCCCTATGATTATTGACCTGGTGCAGCTATTGGCCTGAGCCTGGGCATTTGTATTGAAAACGCATCCAAATACGAGAAAGCAAAGCAGTAAAACGACGATACCTTTCGCCATGAAAGTCGCTCCGGAGTTTGTACTATTTTCGACGTTTCGACCGGTGAATTGCGAACGGGAGCCCGGCGCTTCATGTTGCGTCCGATTCCTCTCCGCGCTTCCGATATCGGCCATGCAATATATGTTTAATAGTTAATTAACGTAAAAATTATCACCGATCCATGGATATCTATACTACTCTGGTCGCAAAAAAGCAAATATATTCCTTTTGATATCCGTAAGAACATAACCTTCAAATGCTATAGATGCATAGTAGATTGCCGTGAAACATAATAGTCACCGGCGAAAATCATTTGCGGGATTCAGCGCTCTCTCAACAAAGCAACCGCGGATTCTCCGCCATGGCCTACGCCGGCAACCTTAGCGCAGAGAATCCGCCTTTACTTCCGCGCCCCCCGCTCCGCAATGGCCGCATGAAGATAACTCTTCACATTCGCGCTCAACCGCGAATTGGCAAGAGTCTCTTTCAACGCTTTTACGGGCAATGCGCCCGCAATCTGCAACACCCGCGCCAGCGGAGTGTTCTCGTTGGCCAGCAGGGCCATCTTGATTTCCTGGCGGGTTGACCATTTTTCATGGCGACAGATGGCGGGGGCCAGATGTTCGGTGTCGGAGCGGGAGCGCAGGGCGTGGGCGATGAGGGCTTCGGTCATGCGGGGGTTGGCGAGGGCGGCCTGCATGATGCGGGTTTCCGCGTCGTGGAGCAGGGCGGCGGCGACGCGTCCGGAGCTTCGTTTGGCCAGGGTCAGGCGCTCGCCTGAGGAGACGGTACCCATGCGCGAGATCAGGGTTTCTTCGGTGACGCGCTTGATGTCGGCGGCCACCGTGGGGAACAACGCCACCTGCATCAGTTCGAACGTATATAGCTGGCGGATGGTGGGCACGGAAACATGGCGGGGGGCGCGCGCGTGCATGACGATCGCGAGGCGGACTTTGCGCTGTTTGGCCACGCCGGCGTTCTTGTGCAGCTCTTCGAGAGCCTCGCGGGGAAGATCGCGGCGGTTCAGCAGGGCGAGGGCGAGGTCTTCGGTGAGGCGGCGGTCGGCGGCCACGCCGATCAGTGTCTCCGGTGAGGTGTCGTGCACAAGGAGATCGAGCGAGGCGTCGTCTGGCAGGACGATTTTCTTTTTCGTTCGGCTTTCTTTGATATTGCTACCGCCATTCTCGATATTGCTATTGCCGTTCTCAGACGACATGCGGCGACCCCTGCATGGCCGCGAGCGCCAGAGCGCCCAGCACGGGACGCACATGAGCGAAGCTCACGGCGGCGTTGGCGTGTTCCGACTGCACGGATGTCTGGAAGGCGCGGCGAACGATTCCGGAGCCCTGCAGCACGCCTCCGGCCATGGCGATGCGGACGGTCTTTTCGGCGGGCCAGATGCGCGCGATGACCGAGCCGGCAAGCTGCGCGAGTTCGCGTCCGGCGCGCTGGAGAATCGACTGGGCCATAGTGTCGCCTTTTTCCGCGGCGGCGGCAATGGCCGTCGCCAGTTCCGAAAACTCCTGGTGGGCCTCGGAGTTGGCGATACGGATGATGTCTTCCATGCCCGGCACGCGCCAGGTGCCGGCGATGGTCGCGAGCAGATCGGGGGTCTTGCCGGTATCGAGGATCTTCAGCACCCCGCCCACGGCTTCGCGGCCGATCCAGAAGGCCGAGCCCTGGTCGGAGATCATCGGTCCCCAGCCGCCGGCGCGCGCGGTCTCGCCGCGGTCGTTGCGTCCGTAGGCGACGGAGCCGGTGCCGGCAATCACCAGCACGCCCGGCAGCCTGCCGAAGGCCGCCTGGTGGGCGACAATCTGGTCGCCCATGACGTTCACGCTGCCGAGAGTCAGTTCATGGATGACGCTCTTCACCCACGCAGTCGTGCCGGGCACGGAGGCCCCGGTGATACCGATGCAGATCTGCATGATGTCGCGGGGCGGAATGTGAGCGGCTTCGGCGGCGTGGAGGATCGCCTGGCGCAGGTTCTGGCGGGCGGTTTCGTCGCCCACGCGCGTGCGCTTGCAGCTTCCGGCCGTGGCCTGGCCGAGCAGCTCCGCGCCGTTGCTGATGGCGCAGTCGGTTTTCGTGCCTCCGGCATCGATTCCCATGTAGAGGTGCATTGGCCTTTTTATCTTGCCACAACTTTAGGCTTTGCGTTGGAGCGATTTTTACCGATACTGATAGTTCACGCCTGACCACTCATGCGCCTTCATGCCATCGACATCACGGTGATCGTGATTTATCTGATCTGTATCACGCTTTTCGGGCTTCGGTTCCGCAAAAGACAGAGGTCGCTGCGCGATTACTTCCTGGCCGACAGGAATATTCCATGGTGGGCCATTGGACTTTCGATTGTCGCCGCCGAGACCAGCACGCTGACCATCATCAGCACTCCGGCCAATTCGTTCGCCGGCAACTTCGGCTTTCTCCAGGTCATCTTCGGCTATCTCGCGGGACGCATCGTCATCTGCCTGATCTTCATTCCCCAATATTTTCGGGGAGAGATGTTCACCGCCTACCAGCTCATCGACCGGCGCTTTGGGCCGGCATTGCACCGGCTGACGGCCTCGGTCTTCCTGATTACGCGGGCGGCGGCGGAGGGCGTGAGGATCTTTGCCGTTTCCATCGTGATCGGCATC
>WNFD01009104.1_pt1 | contig 10356 bp, 13 predicted proteins | sample 5400491 | NCBI WGS metagenome assembly WNFD01 (sample SAMN13153343, study PRJNA577476) | soil metagenome | isolation source: 120 cm saprolite under Douglas fir tree site 2 hole 2 replicate 2 | place: USA:California | collected 2015-04-18 | reverse complement strand
CGAAAACAAAATACCTCCTGCTGAAATTCTCGAGAAGCTCATTTGACCTCCGTTTGGATGTATTGATTTGGACTACGGTGGGAAACGGCGATTCTACGCCAACAACATTCTGCCTAGCGAGCGCCCAGGTCGTTTCGCACAACCAGGCCGCCTTTCATCACGAACCTGACGCGCTCCATCTCGGCGACGTCCTCGAGCGGGCTTCCGGCGACTGCGATGATGTCGGCGAACTTGCCTTTTTCGATGGACCCTATGTGGTTTTCCCAGCCATAGTTCAGCATGCGAGCGGCGGGAAGAAACGCAGTCTGCAGGGCTTGCGCCGGAGTCATGCCCCATTTCACGAAGTATCTGAACTGGTCGGCCTGCCTGCCGTGGGGGATGGTCGCGGAGGTCGCGCCGCTTCCGAACACGATGGTGACGCCGGCCGCGAGAGCGCGCTTGAAAGCCTGCTCCATGAGCTTGAGGCGCGAGTTCCTGCCGCTGGTTTCGCGCAGGTCGGCTTTCTCGAGGGAGATGAGGTCGTCGATGGTCGGGACGAAAAAGAGCTTCTTCTGCAGAAGGATCTTGACCGCGGCGTCATCGAGCTCGAGCAGGTGGTTGGGCGAGTCGACTCCCGCGGAGAGGCAGCTCTTCATGTCCGGCCGCCACATGTGCACCGGGCCGACGAAATCCTGGGTCGTGTAGATCTTGATCCAATCGACGCCGTGTAGCTTGGCCTCGCGCACCGCGGCGCGGGCGAGCCATGGAGAATTGACGTTCTTGTTTTCCGTGAATCCTTCCCAGAAGCGCAGCGACTGCGTGTCCGCGTAGTAGTTGGTGGCCCTCTGGTTGATCGACTGGCCGACGACCTGCATCCTCGGCCCGAGGAACATGCCCGAATTGATCGCGTCCCGGATCTCGACCGTATTGAATCCGCCGCGCGAATCCATGTCGAGGACGGTGGTGAAACCGGCTTCGAGATCGACTTGCGCGTTCGCGAGCGCGATCAGCGCGCGCTTGGCGGGTGTGTTCGGCGCATTGAGATTCAGGTGGACGTGCGCGTCGATCATGCCGGGAAGCACTGTCGCCGAGCCGAGATCGAGCACGGTCGCGCCGGCGGGAACCTGCACCCCCGCGCCGACTTCCGCGATGCGCTCGCCCCTGACGACGATGACCTGGTTGGCGAGCATCCTGCCCGATCTGGCATCGAACAGCCGCCCGGCCCGGATCGCGACGACCTGGTTCGGCGGCGCCAGAAATTTCCGGGCCTCCGGAGACGCCGAGGGTGTTCTTGCAGTTCCCGCTCCTTCCCCTTCCTGGGACCGCACGGGCTGGCTTGCGGCTGCCGCAATCGCGGCGACGAACACGACGACGAGCTTGTCTTGACTACGCATGGGCTCCTCCCTTATCGAGAGCTGCGCTGATAGGAATTACGCTTTACGTTACGGCTGCGGGTCGAAAGCGGACTGCCAATGGTATCCTCGGCGCGAATAGTTCACCATTGCTTCCATCCGATGACCGGCGCCAACCCTTCCCCGAACGCTTCCCCCGCCGATCTTCTCCTCGTGAACGGCCGCATCGCAACGCAGGACGACCGCCAATCGTTCGTGGACGCGCTCGCGATCAAGGACGGCCGCATTCACGCGACCGGCGACGCCGCGACGGTCATGGCTTACCGCGGCGCAGCGACCCGCGTGGTGGAGTTGAACGGCCGCACGGTGATCCCCGGCCTCGTCGATTCGCACTCGCACCCGATACGCGGGGGCCTCTCCTACAACCTCGAGCTCAGGTGGGACGGCGTTCCGTCGCTCGCCGACGCGATGCGCATGCTGCGCGAGCAGGCGCGGCGCACCCCGCCGAACCACTGGGTGCGCGTGATCGGCGGCTGGTCCGAGTTCCAGTTCGCCGAGAAGCGCATGCCAACTCTGGAAGAGTTGAACGCGGCTGCCCCCGATACCCCGGTGTTCGTGCTTCACCTTTACTCGAGCGCGATGCTCAACCGCGCCGCGTTGCGCGCCGTCGGCTACACCCGCGATACGCCCGACCCGCCGGCAGGCGAGATCCAGCGCGACAGGGCGGGCAATCCGACGGGTCTCCTGATCGCGAGACCCAACGCCTTCATTCTCTACTCGACACTCGCCAGGGGCCCGAAGCTGCCCTACGAGCAGCAGCTCAATTCGACCCGGCAGTTCATGCGCGAGCTGAACCGGCTGGGAATCACCAGCGTGATCGACGCCGGCGGAGGCTTTCAGAACTACCCGCAGGATTACCAGGTCGTCACCGAGCTGCACAAAAAAGATCAGCTGACCGTGCGGCTCGCCGCGAACCTCTTCACGCAGCGCCCGAGAGAGGAGCTCGCTGATTTCTCCAACTGGGTGAAAACGGTGAAGCCGGGCCAGGGCGACGATCTGTACCGCATCAACGGAGCGGGCGAAATGCTCGTGTACTCGGCGGCCGACTTCGAGGATTTTCTCGAGCCGCGGCCCGACATGCCCGCGAGCATGGAGGCCGATCTCACGGCGGTGGTGAGGCTCCTCGCTCAGAACCGCTGGCCGTTCCGCCTGCACGCGACCTACGACGAGACCATAGGGCGCGCGCTCGACGTATACGAAGCGGTCGACCGCGAAGTGCCGCTCAAAGGGCTGCACTGGATCATCGATCACGCCGAGACCATTTCGCCGCGCAACATCGACCGCATCCGCGCCCTGGGCGGCGGCATCGCCGTGCAGCACCGCATGGCGTACCAGGGGGAGACGTTCATCGACCGCTACGGAATAGCGCAAGCCGAGAGGAGCCCCCCGATCAAGCGGATGCTCGCCGCCGGCGTTCCGGTCGGCGCCGGCACCGACGCGACGCGCGTCGCGAGCTACAACCCGTTCGTGTCGCTTTACTGGCTGATCTCGGGCAAGACCGTCGGAGGAACGCAAATGTATCCGGGGGCGAACCGTTTCGAGCGCATGGACGCCCTGCGCCTGTGGACGGTCGGCAGCAGCTGGTTCTCGAGCGAAGACGGAAAGAAGGGCGCGCTCGCGCCGGGACAGCTCGCGGATTGCGCGGTGCTGTCCGCGGATTACTTCTCGATTCCCGAGGAAGAGATCAAGGGCCTAGAATCGGTGCTGACGCTCGTGAGCGGAAAGCCGGTGTACGCAGCGGCCGAGTTCAAGGATCTGTCGCCGCCACCGCTGCCTGTCAGCCCGGAATGGTCGCCGGTCGCCGCTTACGGCGGCTACGGTGCGCCCTTGATGCAGAAATCCGGGCTGCAGGCGCGCGCGGCGAAGGCGCCGCGCTGCTCCCCGTCCGACCCCTGGGGCGCCCCATCCGGCTTCGGCGGGTGCGCCTGCGCGCCGTTCTGAACGCTTTCGAGTCCATGAAACGTGAGTCGCCTTAAGAAACCAAAGCCGTTGGCCGTCTGTCAGGTCTGCAGCGCGTTCACCGCTCAGCTTCGGGACCTCAACCACCGGTGCACCAAGGTGCTCTACGGCAGGCGATGCTCGGGCACGTTCCAAAGCAACCTTGGCCTGGTATGGGATGAGTGCCAGGCCTGTTATGCAACAGGGAAAGTCGGGTCCGAGATCTGCGTCGAGTGCTCCGGTTGGGGCTGGCATCTGATCGGCTAAGGTAGACCCTCGATAAGATCCTAGGGCGCACCTCTCACACCCGGGGTACGCTAGCGCGGCGTTTTGAGCATTCTGGTGCAACGAGGATTCGTCATGAAAAATGCTATGGCTGAAAGCGGCACCGCGGTCACGAAGGTGATCGACCGGATTCCGCGCGAGGGAATGGACGCGCAGCTGGAACAAGCGATGAAGAACCTCATCGCCGCGGCATTGAAATTCCGCGGACATCTCGGCGTGACGGTGACGCGGCCGTCGCTCCCGGCCCAGCCAGGATTCCGCATGGTCTACCGCTTCGATTCCTGCGAGCATCTGCGCGCGTGGGAAGAATCGCCGGCGCGCGCGCGCCTGGTTGCCGCCGCCAACCGCTACACGCAAGGGGAGCCGCACTACGACGTTCTCACTGGCCTGGAGGCGTGGTTCACGCTTCCCGCGCAGCCCGCCCTGCGCCCTCCCCCGCGAGCCAAGATGACGCTCGTGACCTGGCTGGGTATATTTCCGCTCGTGTATCTTTATGCGGAATTGTTCAACCAGATCCTGCCCTCAGGCACGCCTGCGATTCTGAAGGTGCTCGCAGTGACCGCGTTCGTCGTTCCGACGATGACTTATCTCGTTGCGCCGCGGCTCACGAGGCTGTTCAAGGACTGGCTTTATCCCAGGCCGAATTGAGCGCGAGGCGCTCTGCACATCGCCGTTTTGAAAAGGAACTCGAACCATGAAAAATCCGTACGCAACCAGCATCGCAAGAGCATCGCTCGCAGGGATTCTCGCGGGCTGTGCCGCTTCGAATGTCGGAACGAACCCCTTGGTCCCCGAGAATCTCAAGGTCCCGGCCGGTCAAACCTTGTCGCTGGTGTCACCCGCGACGGGCGTGCAGATTTACGAGTGCGGCGCAACCAAAACCGAGCCGGCACGGTTCGAGTGGGTCTTCAAGGCCCCGGAAGCCGACCTGTTCGACCTTTCCGGGAAGAAGATCGGCAAACACTATGCGGGCCCGACCTGGGAATCGAACGATGGAAGCAAAGTGGTGGGCGAAGTCAAGGCGCGGGACGACGGTCCGGCGGCGACTGCGATCCCGTGGTTGATGCTGAGCGCAAAAGCGACTTCGGGGAACGGCGTCTTCAGCCGGACGCAAGGGATTCAGCGGCTGTATACCGTCGGCGGGAAGGCTCCCGCGCAGGGTTGCAACCGGGCGCAGCTCGGCAAGGAGGCTCGGGTCGCCTACAAGGCTACGTATTACTTCTATGGTCCCAAGCCCTGAGCTCAGCTCGCCCGGAGCCTAGCGCGCAGCCGCCGCACCTGAAGCGCGGCGCCGATCAGGAACGCGACGCCCATCACCGCGGTCGCCGCCTGCAAGGCAGGTGCATCGGCATTCGGCAGCAGAGGCGCTCCCAGGGGCAACCGGGTCGTGGTCTCGGTGATGCCGGGAATCAAGTGGAAGAGGAAAGTCGCCGAGTAGCTGACCGTCTCGATGTAGGGCGATAGCCGCCCGTACAGCTTGGTGTACCCCGCCACGTACGCGACCCCCAGCACGATGAGCGTGATGATTCCCAGCACATGGGGCTTGCCGAAGCCGCCGTGCTGGAAGATCCCGAAGCCGGTCAGGCAGGTGATGACGGTCGTGATCACGTAGGTTTTCCCGAGCATGTTCCTCGGAGAAATCTCCTTGTCGCGTATCAAGGCGATGAGTCCTGCGGCCACGGCGATCAGGCTGATCGCGGTATGAATCACGCCGAGCTGTGTCAATCCGAACATGTCGATCTCCTTTGTAGGAACGAGCTGGCAGGCTGTAAAAAAATTGAAACACCGTCATCCAAGCACCTCTCCGTTCATCGATGAAGACGCATGAGGAATGCTATCACCAAGAGGCCGCCCGGCTTGCACGGCGGACGAGCCGGGCACATACTCCGCAGCGGCCAATTCCATAGAGCGACGCATGACGAAGGGACGTCTGGAAGCTTTCACCGACGGCGTGATCGCGGTCATCATCACGATCATGGTGCTGGAGCTGAAGGTTCCGCACGATGCCGACCCCGAGGCGCTCGTGCCGCTCATCCCGGTGTTTCTGAGCTACGTGCTGAGCTTCGTGTTCACGGGCATTTACTGGAACAACCACCACCACATGTTCCATGCGGTCCATCACGTGAACGGCGCGACGCTTTGGGCGAACCTGCACCTGCTCTTCTGGCTGTCGCTCGTGCCCTTCGTCACGGGCTGGATGGACGAAAATCACTTCGCTGCGGTAACGGTCGCGGCATACGGGATCGTGTTGCTCGGCGCGGCGTGCGCGTACACCATCCTGACGCTCGTGCTTCTCGCGGCGCACGGCAAGGACTCGCCGCTCGCGAAGGCGCTGGGAAAGGACTTCAAGGGGAAGATCTCGATCGCCATTTACGTCGCCGCGATTCCGCTCGCCTTCGTGCAGCCGTGGATCTCTGGCGGCCTGTACGTGCTGGTGGCCGCGATCTGGCTGTGTCCCGACCGGCGCTTCGAGAAACTGCTCGCCGAATCGAAGGCGTAGCCCCATGGATCCGGAGAAGATCAAGGTACGCGTGACGGAAACCGGGCAGACCTTGGACGTCGTGGTCTACAGCAAGCGGGCCGACCGGATAGAGATCGTGCTCGGCGAGGGCATTCACAACGTCAAATGCGAGCTGACCCCGACCCGAATGGGCCTGTCCTACGCGGGAAGCGTGAGGGGGCGGGAGCTCGTCTACGAACGCAGCCGCGAGCAGGTTCAAGCCGATATCGACAAGCTCAACCCGGCGCTGCGCGAACCCAGGCGGCGTTGATCGACGCAGCCTGTCCGCAGGCAGCCCAGGTCGCCAGATCGCGTCTGGCCGCCTTTAGAAAGAACCTACTCGACCTCGTCGATCCACGCCATCTGGATCGCCTCGAGGATCTTCTCGCCGCAGTGCTTCGGGTCGTCGTCGAATTCGTCGAGCTCCTGCACCCACTCGAACAGGTCGGTGAAACGCACGGTCAGCGGGTCAATGTCGGGATACTTCTCCGAGAGCGCGATGGCGATTTCGAGGGTGTCGGTCCATTTCATGGCCACCTCTACTTGATCTCTTTCACCATGTTGATGGTGTATTTCGGGATCTCGATGGTGAGATCGCTGTCCTTGACGATTGCCTGGCAGGACAGCCTCGAATTCGGCTCCAGCCCCCAGGCCTTGTCGAGCAGGTCGTCCTCATCTTCCTCGGAAGGAGCCAGCGTCTCGAAGCCCTCGCGAACGACCACGTGACAGGTGGTGCAAGCGCAGGATTTTTCGCAGGCGTGCTCGATCTCGACGCCGTTCTGCAGCAGGTTGTCGCAGATGGACTCGCCCGTCTTGGCCTCGATGACGGCGCCGCCGGGACACAGCTCTTCGTGCGGGAGGACGATGATCCGGGGCATCGGGCTAGAGGCTCTCGACCTTCCTGCCCGCCAGCACCCGCTTGATGGAGCGGTCCATGCGCCGGCCGGCAAAGGCTTCGGACGCGCGGTTGACGCGCTCGATTCCCGACTTGATTGTGCGATGATCGGTGCAGGCGAGCGTCTTGCGCAGCGCGTCGAGCTCCGTACGCAGCGCGGCGGATTCTTCCTTTGAGAGCAGATCGGCGTCCTCGCGCAGCGCGGCCTCCGTCGCCTCGAGCATGCGTTCGCCCTCGACCCGCTGTTCCCTTAGCGCACGCACATGCACGTCATCCTTGGCGTGGTCGAACGAGTCCCTGAGCATCTGCGTGATCTGCTCGTCGGTGAGGCCATAGGAAGGCTTGACCGCGATCGCGGCCTCGACGCCGGTGGTGGATTCACGCGCGGATACGGAGAGCAGGCCGTCGGCGTCCACCTGGAAAGTGACGCGGATGCGCGCGGCGCCGGCGACCATCGGCGGAATGCCGCGCAATTCGAACCGGGCGAGTGAGCGGCAGTCGGACACGAGCTCGCGCTCGCCCTGCACCACGTGGAGGCTCATCGCGGTCTGGCCGTCCTTGTAGGTGGTGAATTCCTGCGCGCGCGCCACGGGGATCGTGGAATTGCGCGGGATGACCCTTTCGGCAAGGCCGCCCATGGTCTCGATGCCGAGCGAAAGCGGGATGACGTCGAGCAGCAGCCAATCGTCCCCCGAAGCCTTGTTGCCGGCGAGCACGTTCGCCTGGATCGCGGCGCCGAGCGCGACGACTTTGTCCGGATCGAGATTGTTGAGCGGCGCCTGGCCGAAAAGCTCGGCGACCATCTGCTGCACGTGCGGCATGCGAGTCGCACCGCCGACCATCACCACGCCCTTGACCTCGCTCCATTCCAGCCGCGCGTCGCGCAGCGCCTTGCGCGTGGGCCCCAGGGTCTTCGCGACGAGGGGCCGGGTCATTTCCTGGAATTCCTTCTGCGTGACGGCCACATCCACCGTCTCACCGCTCATGAGCGTGGCGGAGACGCGCGCCTCCAAGTGGGCCGTCAGGAATTCCTTGGCGGCGCGCGACTTGGTGAGCAGCAGCCGCGTGTCCTCCGAGGAAAGCGGCGCGAGCTTTGCGCGCTCGACGACCCAGCAGAACAGCCGCTGGTCGAAATCGTCGCCGCCGAGCGCGGCGTCGCCGTTGGTCGCCATCACCTCGAACACGCCCTTCGAGAGCTTCAGGATCGAAATGTCGAAAGTGCCGCCGCCGAGATCGTAGACGGCGTAAATGCCTTCGGCGGCGTTGTCCAGGCCGTAGGCGATCGCCGCCGCGGTCGGTTCGTTCAATAGCCGCAGCACGTTCAGGCCCGCGAGCTTTCCCGCGTCCTTCGTGGCCTGCCGCTGCGCGTCGTCGAAGTACGCGGGGACCGTGATGACGGCGCCGGCGAGCTCGCCGCCCGCTTTCCCGACCAGGCTCTCCTCGGCCCGGGCGCGCAGCACCTTGAGGATCTCCGCCGAGATTTCCACCGGGCTTTTCACGCCGGCGACGGTGCGGATCTGCACCATGCCGGGCGAATCCAGGAAATCGTAGGGGCTGTTCTCGGCGTGCGTGACGTCCTTCAGGCCGCGCCCCATGAAGCGCTTCACCGACACGATGGTGTTTCTCGGGTCGCGCGCCTGCTCCGCCTCGGCCTCCCGCCCGACGGCCACCCCTCCATCGCGCAGATAGCGCACGATCGACGGCAAGAGCGCATGGCCGTCATGGTCGTTGAGCACCACGGCAATGCCGTTTCTCACCGCGGCCACCAGCGAATTGGTGGTGCCGAGGTCGATGCCCACCGCGAGACGATGCCGGTGCGGTTCGGGCGACTGGCCGGGCTCGGAAATCTGCAGCAGCGCCATTTCAGGCCTCGAGCCTCATGTCTCGAGCTCCGCCAGCCTGTCGTCGATCTCGCCGTCGAGCTTTTCGTAGAACATCAGCATGCGGGTGGTTCCAGAGGCGGCCCCGTCATCGCCGCCTTCGTCCAGCTGAGCCTGCAGTCTTTCATAGATCTTCCTGCTCTCGTCGCGCAAGCCGTTTCGCAACCGGAGCAGGGCTTCGGGATTTTCGGACCCGGCTTCGACGCGCTCGCGCCAGCTCATCTGTTCAATCAGGAACTGAGGCGGCATCGCCGTATTGGTCTCGAACTCCGGATCCACGCCGCGCAATTGCAGAATATAGACGGCCCGCCGCAAAGGCGACTTCAAGATCTGATAGGCCTCGTTCACCCGCGTTGCCAGCTGCATGGATGCGCGCCGCTCGGGGTCGGGCGCGGCGGCAAAGCGGTCCGGATGCACCTCGCGCTGCAGCTCGTGATAACGCACTTCGAGCGCCGCGGCATCGACGGCGAAGCGCGCCGGCAGGTCGAACAGCTCGAAGTGGTTTTGATTCAGGTTCATTTCGGATTTCCGGGATAGAAAAAAAGGGGCATTCGCCCCTTTCTCGGCACCGCGAGGCCGGGCCTCGCTAGACGTTGAACGATTCGCCGCAGCCGCACTCATCCTTCACGTTGGGATTGTTGAACTTGAAGCCCTCGTTCAAGCCCTCGCGGGTGAAGTCGAGCTCGGTGCCTTCCAGGAACTGAAGGCTCTTCGGATCGACGACGACCTTCACGCCGTGGCTCTCGAAGGTCTGATCTTCCGGATTCACCGCGTCGGCGTATTCGATCCGGTAGGCAAGGCCGGAACAGCCCGAGGTGCGCACGCCCAGGCGCAAACCCACTCCCTTCCCTCGTTTGGAGAGGAAATTGGAGACGTGAGTCGCGGCGCGTTCGGTAAGGGTAATCATGTTCCTAGTCTGTCTTGTCTGATATGGGGATCAACAAAGGGGGTGTGCCCCCTTGTTCGTATCATGCCGCCTTGGCTTCCTTTCCAGCGGGCTGTTCGAGCCCGTGCTTCTTGCGGTAATCGACGATCGCCGCCTTGATCGCGTCCTCGGCGAGGATCGAGCAGTGGATCTTCACCGGCGGCAGCGCGAGCTCCTCGGCGATCTGGGTGTTCCTGATCGTCTCCGCCTGGTCCAGCGTCTTGCCCTTCACCCACTCGGTGACGAGCGACGAGGACGCGATCGCCGAGCCGCAGCCGTAGGTCTTGAAGCGCGCGTCTTCGATCACGCCCTGCTCGTTGACCCTTATCTGCAGCTTCATCACGTCGCCGCATGCCGGCGCACCGACCATGCCGGTGCCGATGTGCTCGTCGCTCTTGTCGAAAGAACCGACGTTGCGCGGGTTTTCGTAGTGGTCCAGTACCTTGTCGCTGTATGCCATGGTGTTGCTCCTAGGTTTTGCCTGTTCAGCTAATCCTCAATGTGCCGCCCACTGCACGGTATTCAAGTCCACGCCCTCTTTG
>WNFD01011416.1_pt1 | contig 10360 bp, 10 predicted proteins | sample 5400491 | NCBI WGS metagenome assembly WNFD01 (sample SAMN13153343, study PRJNA577476) | soil metagenome | isolation source: 120 cm saprolite under Douglas fir tree site 2 hole 2 replicate 2 | place: USA:California | collected 2015-04-18 | reverse complement strand
CACTGGACGAACAAGCCAGCGCGAGGGCAGGCGTGGACCGGTGAGTGACATTGGGCCTGACCCGTCTGCCTCGATGGCTCGCATGGTCGGCCTTTAGGTCTTTTCTGCGGCCCCGAGGACGCTGGTAGAGTAGTAGAATAGATGATAAGTTTCTATAGTAGAGTCGAGCGCGCAGGTCGTACCGACTGCCCAAGAAAGAACTGCAGCGGAATCCGTCAGTCCTCTTACGAGGCCCAGAACGTCGAGCTCGAGTTTGATTCGGATACTCGAAAGGCGGCCGGCACGATTGCCAATCCTCATCGTCATTCCTGCAGAAGCAGTCCCGCAGCAAGGAGAGGCACGAGGACGGACATGACCAAGGGGAAAAATCGGCTGAGCGGTCGGGTGCCGGTTGGCCGGCGCAGTGTCGTCAAGGGATTGGGCGCTACTGGAGCAGCCTTGTCAGGAATGGCGATGCTGCCGCGATGGAGCTTCGCGGACGACTACGCCGCGATGCATGCAAACGCTGCTATCGACTGGAAACAATTTTCGGGCCAGACGATCACGCTCGCGGGCGCGGCCCATCCGTGGTCGAACGCGATCACCCCGCTTTTGCAGCATTTCACCCAACTCACCGGGATTAGAGTCGTCACCGACTTCCAATCGGAAACCAAGTTCTTGGGGGCACTGCCGATCAAGCTCGCCCGCGGCAGTACGACTCCCGACGTCTTCATGTTTCTTGCCTATGGCCAGGGCATTTCGGCGGGATGGCTTGAGCCGCTTGACGCATATTATTCCGACAAGTCGCTGACCGATCTCGCCTGGTATGACGAGAGCGACCTCCTCAAGACCGCGCAAGGCTTTCCGCGGTGGTCGAACGGCGAACGCTACGCCTTCCCGATTACCTCCGAAGCGATAACCTTGTTCATGAACAGCGATGCCCTGGCAGCCAAGAACCTGCCGGTTCCCCAGACTTTCGACGAGCTGCTTGCTACGGCCAAAGCGGTCAAGACCAGCGATATATCGGGGATCGCTATGCGGGCCAAGGCCAGCGGTAATTCGGCCACAGCAGCCTTGGGCTTCGTGTTCTCTTATGGCGGGGTCATGGTCAAGGAAAACAAGGCAGCTTTCGACAGTCCCGAGGCGGTCGCGGCCATCGAGATGTACGGGCAGCTGCTTAGCCAAGCCGGACCGATCGGTGTCGGCACCTATGACTGGTACGAGGTGCTGAACGACTTCCTTCAGGGCAGGACGGCAATGGCAATCGACAGCAGCAACTTTGCTACCGATATCTCCAATCCGGCGAAGAGCCGCGTCGTCACTACCTTCGCAGCCTTTCCACATCTCGCCGGTCGCCCACCTATCCCGATGATGTCGCACTGGCAGGCTTGCATCAATGCCAAGTCACGCAACAAGAAGGCGGCTTTCTTGTTCCTGCTGTGGGCGACGAGCAAGCCGACCTCGCTGCAGACTGCTGCGGCGGGGCTGGCGACGACACGCGTTTCGGCTTGGTCGAGCGAGGGCTTCAAGAAGGCCTTCGGCGAACAGGCGGCTGCAGCGGCCCTGACCAACTTGCAAAATGCCGATGTCGCCCTCGCCAAGGCGATCCTTTTCCATCCGCAGTCAAGTGCCGTCCTGGATGCCTTCATGATCGGCGTCAATGAAGTGGTCTCCGGAAAGAAGCCGGCGCAGGATGCGATGACTGCTGCAGCCAACAAGGCCAATGCCGCGATCCGCGGATAGTGAGCCCAGCCTCACACCGATAATAGTCTGGTTCCCCGCGCCCCAAAGATTATTGCGAAGCATCCTTACGAGCTGGCAGTAGACCGTAAAGCGATGGCTCTGCGGCGTACCCTGGCAGGGCCCGACGAGGGCACGGCCGGGGCATCGCGGCCTTGGCGGCTGCCGCCTCAGCCGCCCTTGTGGCCGGAGCGCTGCTCCGCCGGCTTCTCCTCGCGGGTGAGGTTATGCGCACTGTTGATCAGCGCGATATGCGAGAAGCCCTGCGGGAAGTTGCCGACCAGCCGCTGCGCCGCCGGATCATATTCCTCTGCCAGCAGCCCGACATCGTTGCGCAGCGCGAGGAGGCGCTCGAATAGTGCCGTCGCATCATCGAGCCGGCCAAGCATGACCAACGCGTCGACCAGCCAGAAGCTACAGGCGAGAAAGGCCCCCTCGCGTGGCGGCAAGCCATCGGCCGCGATCTCGGTGTCGTAGCGCAGCACGAAGCCGTCGCGCACGAGCTCGCGCTCGATAGCGTCGACCGTACCGCGCACGCGTGGATCGGTCGGCGGCAGGAAGCCGACCGTGGGGATGAGGAGAGCACTGGCATCGAGCGCCGCCGATCCATAGGTGCGCACGAAGGTGCCGCGCTGGCGATCGAATCCTCTGTCGCAGACCTCGGCGTGGATCGCATCGCGGACCGCGCGCCAGTGTTCGATCGGCCCCTCGAGGCCGAAGGCTTCCGCCGACTTGATGGCGCGCTCGAAGGCGACCCACGCCATGATCTTCGAATGGGTGAAATGCCGGCGACCGCCGCGGACTTCCCAGAGCCCTTCGTCGGGTTCCCGCCAGATCGTCTCGAGGTGGGCGAGGAGGGCCTTCTGCAGGCTCCAGCCGGCGACGCTGAGATCGAGGCCGCCGACGCGCGCCTGGTGCAGCGCGTCCATCACCTCGCCGAAGACGTCGAGCTGGAGCTGGTCGGCGGCGGCATTGCCGATACGCACAGGGCGCGATCCGGCATAGCCGGAGAGCCACGGCACTTGCCACTCGGAGAGCCGGCGCTCGCCGCCGACGCCGTACATGGCTTGGATTTGCGATGGGCTGCCGGCGGCCGCCCGCAGCAGCCAATCGCGCCACGATTTGGCTTCGTCGTAATAGCCGGCATTCATGAAGGCGAGCAGCGTCAGCGTCGCATCGCGCAGCCAGCAGAAACGGTAGTCCCAGTTGCGCGCGCCGCCGATGCGCTCGGGCAGCGAGGTGGTGGGGGCGGCGACGATGCCGCCGGTCGGCAGATAGGTGAGCGCCTTGAGCGTGATCAGCGAGCGGTTGACCGCGTCGTCGAACCTGCCGCAGCCGGCGTGAAGGCTGGTCCACCCGCTCCAGAACGACGCGGTCTGCTCGAGCGCCGTCTCCGGATCGACGGCGTCCGGTATCGGCAGATGAGACGGCGCGTAGTTGAGCACGAAGGGAATGGTCTGCCCGGCCTCGACGGTGAAGTCGCCCTGGGTCGTCAGGTTCTCGCCGCGCAATTCCACCGGGGTGCGCAGCGTCACCATGTCGGGACCGGCGATCGCGCGCAGCACGCCCTCATCCGTCCGGGTCACCCACGGCACGATGGCGCCGTAATCGAAGCGGATGATCAATTCCGTCCGCATCGCGACGCTGCCGCGCCGGCCGATGACCAGCCGCACGACCGTCGAGGTGCCTTCTAGCGGCGCGGCGTCGCGCGCCGGCATGAAATCAACCAGCACCACGCTGCCCTCGTCGGTGGTGAACGCGGTCTCGAGAACGAGCGTGCCGTCGCGATAGCGCCGGCTGATACGGCAATGCGGATTCGCCGGTGCGATCAGCCAGCGGCCGTTCCCGGCATCGCCGAGCAGGGCGGCGAAGCAGGCGCCGGAATCGAAGCGCGGCCAGCATAGCCAATCGAGCGAGCCGTTCCGCGCGACCAGCGCCGCGCTACGAAAATCGCCGATCAGGGCATAGTCCTCGATCGGCGACGGCATTGCCCGCGCATCGATCGGTCCGACAGTCGCTGCCATCGTCAACCGCCTTCGGCGAAGCCGGGATAGAGCGTCATTCCGCCATCGATGAACAGCGTCGCGCCGACGATGTAGTCGGCCTCGTCGGAGGCGAGCCAGACCGCCGCCCGCGCGATGTCCTCGGGCTCGCCGATGCGGTTATAGGGCACCAGCGTCATCAGCGCCTCATAGGCCTCCGGGGTCTGCCACGCCGCCGTATTGATCGGCGTGCGGATCGCGCCGGGCGCGATGCTGTTGACCCGGATGCGGGCGGGCGCGACCTCCTGGGCGAGGCTCTGCATCATCAGCATGACGCCGCCTTTGGAGGCGGCGTAGTTGGCGTGGCCGGCCCACGGAATGAGCTGGTGGACCGAGCTGATGCAGATGATCTTGCCGGCCGCGCGCGAAATCGCCGGGATGACGCCGCGGCGGCGAAACTCGCGGATCGCTTCCCGCGCGCAGAGAAACTGTCCGGTGAGATTGACGCCGATCACCGTGTTCCATTCGGCCAGGGTCATCTCGTGGAAGGCGGCATCGCGCTGCAGCCCGGCATTGTTGACCAGGATGTCGATCGTCCCGAACTCGCCGAGCATCCGCCGAAACATCGCCTCGACCTCGGCTTCCTGCGCGACGTCGGCCTGCTGGGCGTAGGCCTTGCCGCCATTGTGGCGGATCGCGGCGGCGACCTCTTCGGCACGCTCTACGCCGCCGGCATAGTTGACGACGACATCGGCGCCGGCGGCACCGAGCGCCAAGGCGATGGCGCGCCCGATGCCCGAGCTGGCACCGGTCACCAGGGCCTTTTGCCCGGCCAGGAGCCTGCCGACGGGACGATCGGCCGCCGTCACCGCCGGCACGGCTCTGCTGCGGGGAAGTTCCATGCGCGTCTCCTTTCTCGGCAAGCGGGTTCGCTGGGCGAGCGTGGGGGGCCCCTCCCCGGGTGAACGTCGCAGGGGCGGGATTTAGGCCGCACGGCGCTAGGGGGTCAGAGCTTCGCGACGAGCGCGGCAAGCTGGTCGGCGCAGCGGCCCCAGCCTTCATGGAAGCCCATTTTCTCGTGCGCTTCGCGGTCGGCGACCGTCCAGTGGCGCACGGTGGCGGTGTAGCGCGTCTTGCCGCCTTCGTTCGCGAAAGTCAGGATCACCGTCATGAACGGCTTTTGCGACGGCTGCCACGCCTCGCTGTAGGCGTCGGTAAAGACCAGGCGCTCGTTTTCGACGATCTCGAGATAGACGCCGCGGTTGGGAAACTCGTTGCCCTGCGGGTCGCGCATGACGATGAGATTGGCGCCGCCCGGGCGCAAATCGAGCTCGGCCACCGGCGTGGTGTAGGGCAGCGGCGCGAACCATTGCTTGAGAAGCTCGGGATCCGTCCATGCCCGGAACAGTTTTTCGCGCGGCGCGTCGATGAGGCGGGTCAAGACAAGCTCGCGGTCCGAGCCGGCGGTATGGGTGGTCATTCGTCCTCTCCTCTAATGCGGTTGCGTCGCCTGCGCGGGGTTATTGCCGCTCGTAGGCTTCCTTCAGGGCGGCGATGTCGAGCTTGACCATCTTGAGCATGGCCTTCATGACGCGGCTCGATCTTTCGGGATCCTTGTCCTGCAGCATCTCGCCGAGGACGGTGGGAACGATCTGCCAGGAAAGACCGTATCGGTCGGTGAGCCAGCCGCATTGTTGCGGTCGTCCGCCTGCGAGGAGGCGATCCCATAGCTCGTCGACCTCTTCTTGCGTCTGGCATTTGACGAAGAACGAGATCGCCGGCGAGAAGGTGAATTGCGGGCCGCCGTTCAAGGCGATGAACTCCTGGCCCTCGAGCTGGAACGTCGCGGACATCACCGATCCCTTCGGTCCGGGCCCGGCATCGCCATAGCGCATGATGTCGACGACCTTCGAGTTCTTGAAAATTTCGGTGTAGAAATTCATCGCCTCCTCGGCCTTGCCGTCGAACCACAGAAACGGCGTGATCTTTTGCATCTGGCTCATGCCTCGCGTTGATCCTCGATGCGCGTTCTGCGTTGCCATGAGCGATCTCCTTTCCTCAGGGCGCGAGGTCGACGGCCGCCTTCAGGCTGCCATCCATGTAGAAGGGCGTCGAGATGTGCTCGTGGACGATCGCCCAGGCGCCGCCGCGTTTACGCAGGCAAACGGTCTGACGCGTCCAGACGTCGCCCGCGTAGCCGTCTTTCTTGGTGCCGCCGATGCGCAGGAAGCCGTGCCCGAAGGCGATGTCGCCGGAGACGGTGATGGCGAAGTCCTTGAGCTCGTAGCGGATCGCGCCCTGCCAGGTCTCGAACCAGCCGATCAGGTTGTCGCGGTCGAGCGCCGCCGCACCTGATCTGGCGAGCGGCGGCGCCAGGTCATAGCGGACGAAGTCGGGCGCGCAATGCGACAGCGCCGCGTCGGCATCCTTGCTTCGGATCGCCTCTGCCCGCGCCTCGATCAGGCTGGCGATCGTCGTCTTGTCGGAATCTTGCGTCATCTGCCGTCTCCCATCGTTGCCTTCGCCCCAAGGACGATGCAGCGCGACGTCGGCCGACAACGACCAGGAAATTTATTTCAGGACGGCGTTGCCGCGCTCTCGCGGATGAGACCGTCGAGATGCCGGCGGATATGGGCGGCCTCGGCGGGCGTGTTGGCGAGGGCGATGGCCCGGTCGAAGGCGGCGCGCGCCTCCGCCGTCCGGCCGAGCTGCAGCAGGAAGGCGCCCTTCGCGCCGAAGAAATGGAAATAGCCGGCGAGACGCGACGCCAACGGCTCGATCATCGCCAGCGCCGCTTCCGGCCCGCGCAGCTTGCTCACCGCGACGGCGCGGTTGAGCGTCACGACGGGCGAGGGCTGCAGCCGCTCGAGCGCGGCATAGAGCGCATCGATCTCCGCCCAATCGGTCTCCTGCGGCCGCGCGGCGCGGGCGTGCAGCGCGGCGATGGCGGCCTGGATCTGATAGGGGCCGGGCCGGCGGTGGCGCATCGCCTTGTCGATCAGCGCCAGGCCTTCGGCGATCAGCTTGCCGTCCCACGAGCTGCGGTCCTGGTGCTCCAGCAGGACGATCTCGCCGGCGGCGTCGAACCGGGCGCGGGCGCGGGCATGCTGCAGCAGCATCAGCGCCGTCAGCCCCATGATCTCCGGCTCGGTCTGGAAGAGCCGCAGGAGCAGGCGCGCCAGCCGGATCGCCTCGCCGCAGAGCTCGGCGCGCGTCGAGCCGTCGCCGGCGGAATAGCCCTCGTTGAAGACGAGATAGATCATCGCGGCGACGGCGGCGAGACGCGTCGCGCGCTCGCCCGGGCTCGGCGGCTCGAAGGGCAGATTGGCGTCGGCGATGCGCGCCTTGGCGCGGGTGATGCGCTGCTCCATCGCCGCCTCCTTGACCAGGAAGGCGCGGGCGATCTGCTTGACCGAGAGGCCGGAAACGATGCGCAGCGCCAGCGCGATCTGCTGGGTTTCCGGCAGGCCCGGGTGGCAGCACATGAAGAGGAGCCGCAGGACGTCGTCGCGGTAATGCGAGCCGTCGAGCCGCTCCGCCAGCGCCGCCTCGGCATCGTCGAGGTCGGAGAGCGCCTCCTCCGGCGGCAATGGCGCCTGCCGGCCGCGCCGGCGCATGCCGTCGAGCGCGGCATTGCGGCCGACCAGGATCAGCCACGCCGTCGGGTCGCGCGGGGGACCGTTGCGCGGCCACGCTTTCAGCGCCCGCAAAGAGGCATCCTGGAAGGCTTCCTCGGCGGTGTCGAGGTCGCGGAAATAGCGTAGGAGGGCGCCGAGCGCCTGCGGCCGGGCGGCGGTCAGCGCCGCATCGATCCAGGCCAGCTCGGTCATCCGGCGAAACCGCTCCGCTCCGGGCCGCTCCGCTCGTCGGGATTGTAGAGGGCGACCGGGCGGAGTTCGTAGGCGCCGCCGGGATTGGCCGCGGCGAGCTCGCGGGCGATTTCGAGCGCCTCCTCGAGATTGCCGACGTCGACGACGTAGAAGCCGAGCAGCTGCTCCTTGGTCTCGGCGAACGGGCCGTCGATGACCAGCGGCGGCTCCTCATTCTTGCGCAAGGTCGTGGCGGCAGTCGTCGGCAGCAGGCGCAGCGACGGCCCGAGCTTGCCCGCCTTGGTCAGCCGCTCCCGTACGGCGCCGAGCCGGGCCATCACCGCCTGGTCCTCCTCCTTGCTCCAGGACCAGACGATTTCTTCGTCATTGTAGCAAAGGATGGCGTAGAGCATGGCGATCGGCCTCCTGTCGTCCCAGAGGACGCAGGACTATGTCCGCAGCCGACAGGACGGCGCAAGAAAACCGGTCTCGGCGACGCCGCGCTTTTCTCCTCTCCCCGCGGGGAGAGGAGGGGCCCTCCTGAGCTTGTCGAAGGGGCGTTAGCGATGGGAAGGTGAGGGGGAGCTTCCGCCGCCGCATTTGCTGCCGGAAATAGCTCGGACGCTGCGCTTCCCCCTCACCCCTCCCTCTCCCCGACGGGGCGAGGGGGAGGGAAGGGGGAGGGGATTTGACGCCGTCAGCCCGCTGCCGCGCGGGGCGCGCTGCGTTCGGCGAGGTTGACGAGCCGGATCTGCTTGCCGCCGGCGGTCAGCGCGAGGCGGCCGCGTTTGAGCTCGAGCGCGTCGCGGCCGAACAGCTCGAAGCGCCAGCCGGTCAGCGCGCGCACCGGCGCCGCATCGTCGGCGGCGATCATCTCGAGATCGTCGGAATTGGCGACCAGCTTTTGCGCGACGCCGTTCTCCTCGCAGCGATGCTTGAGGAGGACGCGCAAAAGGTCGACGAGCGGCCCGATGCCGGGCGGCGGGTCGCGGCGGGCAGGGAGCTCGGGATATTCGCTCTCGGGCAGCGCCAGGGCGCGGCCGATCGCCGCTGGTCGGCGCATGGGCGGCGATCTCGAGGAGCTGCTCGTCGCGCACGATGCGGCTGCGCGGCAGGTCGCGCTGCTGCGCCGCACTCTCGCGCCACGCCGCAAGCTCGCGCAGCACGGCGAGAAAGCGGCGATTGCCGCTGCGCGGCTTGAAGCGGCGCCACGCCTCCTCCGGCTCGAGGCGATAGATGGCGGGATCGGTGAGGATCTCCATCTCCTCGTCGAGCCACGGGCCGCGGCCGCTGCGCTCGAGATTGGCGCGCAGCTTCTCGTAGGCCGGGCGGAGATGAACGACGTCGGCGAGGGCATAGTCGATCTGCCGCTCGGTCAGCGGCCGGTTCGACCAGTCGGTGAAGCGCGACGATTTGTCGATGCGGGCGCCGGCGAGCTTGCCGGCCAGCGTCTCGTAGCTCACCGACTCACCGAACCCGCAGACCATGGCGGCGACCTGGGTGTCGAACAGCGGGTGCGGCACCGTGCCGCTCAGCTGAAAGAAGATCTCGATGTCCTGGCGCGCCGCGTGGAAGACCTTGAGGACGCGCTCGTTGGCCATCAGCTCGAGCAGCGGCGTCAGGTCGATGCCCTCGGCGAGCGGGTCGATCGCCGCCGCCTCCGCGGCGCCGGCGACCTGGACCAGGCAGAGGATCGGCCAATAGGTCTTGTCGCGCATGAACTCGGTGTCGACGGTGATGAATTTTTCGCCCGCCAGGCGCGCGCAGAAGGCGGCAAGCGATGCAGTGTCCGAGATGATTGTCATGCCGCGAGCTATACACGCAAAAAGCGCGGGGAGAAAGGTGCCCAAGAAAGCCGAACAAGAAGTCGGGCGTCAGTCTCCGAGGCCGAAACGCGGCAGCATGCGCTGCATGACGCGGTCGCGCCAGAAGAGGAGGTGCGCGAGCGCCGCCGCCACGTGCAGCCCGATCGCCTGAGGCCGAAGATCGTCACCGTCCAGCCGCGCATCGAGGCATAGGACCATCCGGTGAGGACCAGGGCGAAGATCAGCAAATAGAGCAGCCCATGCAGCGCCTGCGCCATCCTCTCCTGCCAGGCGGGCAGGCTTGCCTCCGGCGCCGGCACGCCGTGAACGAGCCGCCACGCCGCCCGGGCGAGCGCCGCCGCCAGGATCACCACCCCGATGGAAAGGTGGAGGTTCATCAGGCTCTCCGGCTGCATGCCGCGCCCGATATTCGGCATGATCCAGCCGAGCCCGAACTGCACGGCCAGCAGCAGCGCCGTCAGCCAATGAAAGCCCTTCGCGGCGGCACCGTATTCCGGCTCGTCGATCATGATTGCGAATGCTTTCTCGATTAACCCCAATCGTTGCTAGAGGACGGCATGCCGGATTGCACGGGCTTTGCCGGTGCGTGAAGAATATTTAATCTTGGAGGAATATTCGATTTGGCGCGCGGCCGCGGACGAGGGGCCACGACGTCGCAGCCCCCGGTTGAGAACGGCGCCGTCACCGCGCTGTTCCCTGTCGAAGCAACCGGACGCGCCGCCAATGCGCGCGGAAGGGCAAGCGTCGCACGCTCGGCCGTCATCGTCATCCCCGATGGCGAGAGCGCAGAGGGCGCCCCGTAACGCCATGCGCACCGGTGATGTCCCAATGCGTGGTATGGTCGTCGATGCAGGCGGCGGACCAGCGGTCACCTAATGCGGCAGCACGCCCATGATCTGTTGGACCCAGCTCTGCCATTCCTCATGCGTGCGTCGCTCGCCCGACGCCGTGCGCTCGACGATCGTCAGGAATTGGGTGTAGTAGCGCGCGACGATAGCCGGCACCTCCTCGAGAGGCGCCTCTT
>WNFD01055816.1_pt2 | contig 10367 bp, 11 predicted proteins | sample 5400491 | NCBI WGS metagenome assembly WNFD01 (sample SAMN13153343, study PRJNA577476) | soil metagenome | isolation source: 120 cm saprolite under Douglas fir tree site 2 hole 2 replicate 2 | place: USA:California | collected 2015-04-18 | reverse complement strand
ACCACCTCCACCTAAGGTTTCCGGCCCCACAACTGAGGATGTTGATTCCTTTACATCCCGCTCTGCTGCACCTGCCTCTCAGCCAGAGGGATCTTCGGAAGAAGAGCCAGAATATGATCCAAATGAGGAGTATGACGTCCCTGGTCAAGCAGACCTTCCTGAATTTCCTATAACACATGAACTAATCCTGAAGGACCATACTAAGGTCGTGTCTGCGCTCGCGCTTGATCCTTCCGGTGCCCGAATCCTCTCGGGGTCGCATGATTATGACTGCAAGTTATGGGACTTTGGGGGCATGGACCAGCGATGCAAGCCGTTCAAGTCTTGGGAGCCTGCTGAGAGTTACCACGTTGGTCCATGTCACGCCTGTAATCACCTTGTCCAAACTGATGCCGAATGACTTAGATACACGATTTGAGGTACTCCCCAGATGGACAACGTTTCCTTGTGATCTCGGGGACAACACAGGCCAAACTTTACGATCGGGATGGTGAAGAACAGTAAGTGGTCTTCCTTCGTAGGGGCCGTACGAGCTGATTTTGGGCCCAAGAGCAACATTCATCAAGGGAGACCCATATATTCGTGACATGAAAAATACAGCGTGAGTTATCCCTGCTGTATGCTGTATGCAATGAAGTGAGCGCATGCATTGCTATAGGGGCCATGTCACCGAGTTAACATCATGCGCCTGGCATCCCAAAGACGTGCAGACATTTATCACCGGTTCAGCAGATTCTACCATACGGTATAGTTCCTTTCATGTGGACACCCTCTCACCTTCATTGACACGAAGGACAGCATCTGGAACGTTGAGAACAAGCGGAAGCAGAAAACGGTAATAGTGGTCAAGTCCAAAGAGCGGGGCGCACGTACGAAGGTAACGACGTGCGGGTATTCCCCAGACGGGAGATACATTGCTGGAGGTACGCCGCACTATCATGTTATTCATCCCACACTTACAATCAATCTAGCGTGCCTTGATGGGACTTTGCACCTGTGGAAAACGAATTCGAACTTCGTACGCCCCGACATGACCATACAAGACGCCCATGTCAAGGGAACGGAAACAGGGTCACTTACGTTCTCTGTGGATGGGAATACAATACTGACGCGGGGAGGTGACCACACCGTCAAACGTGCGTTTCACGTAAGATGTCTGGACCTGTTACTGATGTATTTTAGTATGGGATGTTCGTTCTTTCAAGCGGCCGGTCGCAGAGCGGTCAGAAGTCCGCACAATGTACCCTTCCACAAATGCGATATTCAGCCCCGATAACAAACATGTTGTGACTGGGTCGGGGGGTTCAGAGAGGGGGGGACACGGTGCCCTTCTGTTCCTGAGCCGTCAAAATTTGGAAGTAGTGAAGCAACTTGATGTCGGCGCGACCCCTGTCGTTGTGCAATGGCACCCGAAAATAAATCAAGTGCGTCCTGGTCTTACTGCGGCCACACAATTCTCAATAAATGGCGCAGATTATTGTAGGGCTCACAAGTGGAGCGTTATGCGTTCTGTATTCGCCCCAGACATCTCTCAATGGTGCCAAGTTGTTGCTCAATAAGGGTCCTGCCAAGCGACCAACGGTGGAGGACATGTCGGACGCGGTCGCTGCGCCCGCTATTATTATTCCAGGACTAACACGAGACGGTGAATTTACATCAGGCCTTCCCAACAAGCGGAAGCGAGACAAAGACAGACAAGATCCGCGGAAGAGTCGCAGGCCCGAGCTGCCCGTGAGTGGCCCAGGACGAGGGGGACGAGTGGGCGCAAGCGCGACGCAACACGTTGTTCAGAATTTGGTGCGCGACACAACTAGGGATGAGGATGTGCGTGTCATTCTGTTTTTCCTATTTTGCGTCTGCCTTTTGTGTCGCACTGGGGAATCCTGGTGTATTTGTGGGGATCAACAGATCGACGGTCGGATCAGATGCTTATCTATGTAGCCACGCACGGTGAAGTGGACTCGTTCAGGGGATTCCTTGTTCACCGCACCGGTAAACGGGCATAGAAAAGGACGAGGGGGGAGGGGTGGCTGTGCAGGGCGTGCGGCCACGTCGCAATTTCAGGGAATCGTCGTGGCGACGCACCCTCGGAACTGCACGCGGCTGCGGAGTAATGGCGGCGCTTGAACCTTGACATGACCCTCCCACGCCCACTTTTGTTTGTCTCGGATCATGTCTTGCCGGTCTTCTGACTACGACACTCATGCAGCCTCGGGAGGCCCTCCTCAAGTACGCAAAGGTCGGTGAAGATGATCCACAATGGACCACAGGTGTGTAGTTTTCGTCGCTTTTTCAAGCAAGGCCGAGGCAATCTGATGGGGATGGCTGTTTATTTGTTGATGTTGACGTTATGATGGTGTCATTCAACTCCGCTTGAAACTCTGACAGCTTGGCGAATCAACCAACCCAAGCCTGTATTCGCAGAGGAGGAGGAGGAGAAAGAAGAGGATGAGGGCCAATAGCATAGCCGCTGTGTATGTCGCTGTAGCTTAGGCCGTCGTGGAGTCTAAAAAGCGAGGGACGAGGGGAGGGAATGGCCCAGGGAGTGGAGGATAGCCCCTGCGCTTTGAGATCGAACTTTAAATTTGAGCACCTATAAAACCTGGAGCGACCCGTTCGGATGCCCATCCACTTGAAATCGATCCTTCGCTGCCTCTCGCCCTTACTATGATCCCACCACGGACCCCGATTCCCCCCTAGCGGATTCTCCCGACACCCCCATCAACACCGTCTCCGACGTCGCCGTCAAGATCACTTCGGATGTCCCCGAAGTGGAGAGCGACGTTCGCCACGAGCCTTACCAGATCAGTCTCTCCAAGTTGGACGACGCGTCCCTTGCTCCCCAAATTGACACTCCGATCGCTCCAGGTCTGTCTTTTTTTCCCTCTCTTCTCTCTCATCCTCATCCTCGTCTCCCTCTCCCCTGTCCTCACCAGATTTAACCTCCCCTTCCCACGGTACGCCTCCTCTCTCTGCCACTCATTTCCTCAGAGACCTATCTATGGTAGAAGAAGATTCTCAACCTCAAAACGGGATTCCTCAACACGAGGATGTTGAGATGGGTGATGCAGAGCCACCCAAGTCGTCCTTTGGCGGCCCCGCTGAAGCCGACGAACCACCTCCGACACAGTCTTCAACGGGCACTCCTGGTTCTGCCGTTGGCGGTTCGTCCATCACTGCTGTAGATTCCGTTCATGTTCGCGACGTATCTCCGAATGAAGATGATGCTCCTCCCGCAAAGCGGGCGAGAAAATTCTCAGATGCCGATCAGGCGTCGGCGCACCAGGCCGTGGCTCATGTAAGCTCACTCTGTCTTGTGCGCCCTCGTTGGCGTGCTAATATAGTTGGTTTTTCCCGTGCGCTTGTGTAAAGATTTCCCATGCGCCTGGTCAGGAATCTGCCGCGCCAGTAAATGGCGAGTTGCCTCCTTCCACTCTCAGTTTATCGCAGCACAAATTTGCACTGTCTACGATACGAACTCTCAAAAAGATGAAGGACGCCACTCCATTCCGCTTCCCCGTCGACCCGGAGGCTTTGAAGATACCTCATTATCTTCAGATCATCAAGCATCCCATGGACTTTTCCACTATCGAACGCAAATTGTTGGCTTCTAACCCCGTTAAACCAGACCCTAATCCATCCAACCCTCGTTATGTCAGTGCTGACGAGTTTGTTGCGGATGTTCGGTTGATTTTCAGCAATTGTGTGACTTTCAACGGACCGGAGCACGTCGTAACTCAACAGGGCAAGCGCGTGGAAGCGGTGTTTGACAAACAGATCAAACAGTTGCCGCCTCCGGAAGAGGTAAGATAATGTCGTCCCGCATTTGACCACCCATATCTCAAATAGAGGCCCAGCCTAAACCTGTGGTAGTAAAGAAGCCAGCAACACCACCCCCGCCGCCTCCCCCTCCTGTACCCAAAAAGGCGCCGCGACGACCATCGACATCTGTCCCTGTCATTCGGCGTAACGAAACCGAAAATGCCGGCAGACCAAAGCGAGAGATTCATCCACCCCCTCCCAAGGATTTACCTTACGCTGATGCCCCAAAGAAGCAGCGTCGTCGGTCAGTCAAGAAGGATGCTTCCAACGAGCAGTTGCGGTTTTGTGTGAAGATTTTGGATCAGCTAGGGCGAAAACAACACGCCGGCGTTGTCGGCCCTTTTTCCGAGCCAGTTAGTGGGTAGCGGTCTATCCTATTCTCGCCAACTAGCCCTGACTGGAGTCTAGATTGGGCCAAGCTTTCCATTCCTGATTATCCAAAGATAGTCAAGAAACCCATGGACCTGGGTACAATGCGTAGCAAGCTCGATAGCGGTGCCTATTCTACGGCCGAGAAGTTCCGTGACGATTTCAAGCTGATAATCAGCAATTGCTTCCTGTACAATCCTCCCAGCACACCCGTACACCAAGCAGGTGTTGAGCTCAAGAAGCTATTCGAGGAGAAGTGGAAAGGATTGCCGCCACTTCGACCCGAGTCTGAGGATGAAGAGGAGGAGGATGACTCGGATACTGAGGAGGAGCGCAGTCGTGCTCGTATGTCATTCAATAATACTTATGATTGCATTCCCGTGATGCGCTTTGCAGTCACCATCGCCGCCATGGAGTCTCAGATTGAAACTATGCGCAACAGCATCAGTGCACTGAAAACCCAGAAGGAGAAGAAGTCGAAGAAATCGAAGAAAAAGGAAACTTCTGCCTCGACTCCTGCGACGACCTCCAAGGCATCGAAGAAAGAGACAAAGGCACCCCCGAAGAAGAAAGCCGCGTCAAAGAAGGCACAAATTCCCGACGACGATGTGCTTTCCTTCGAGCAGAAGAAAGATCTGAGCGAAGCTATCCAAACGCTTGATGGGCAGAAGCTTGAGCGAGTTATCCAAATCATACATGAAGGCGTGCCCGAGATCCGAGATGTAAGATCCCTACTACTTGGTGTCATTCTCTATCTCTGAACCATCGTGACAGAGCCAAGAGGAGATCGAACTGGAGATTGATACTCTCCCCGCGTCTGTCCTCACCAAGCTGTACAATTTTGTCATTCGTCCTCTACGTCAGCCTCCCGTAAAGCGTAATCGTACGGGTAAGGGCACTGGCACAGGTGGGCTTAAACGGAAAAGTATGGACGAAGATCTTGAAGCGGAGAAGATTCGGAAACTCGAAGACCGTATGAAGCTATTCGAGAAAACCACGAATGGCGATGCTGTCACACCTGAACCACATGCCGCTCATGCCCATGACAGTGAGCATTCGTCGGAATCCAGTTCAGACGACGACAGCTCTGGCTCAGAGTCGGAGTAAACACATTGTGTGTGGTATTGCCTTTTCTTTACAGGTGTGCTTATGGTTATCGTCTTTCCTTCGTTCCATACTGTGTCCTTATCTTATTCATCAAGCTCTGCATATCCTTCCACCCCTCCAACCGCACGCATACAAATTTAAGATATCGAACTTGTAACTAGTTGATACTTTACTCGAACACGACGTCTTCCGGCCTAATCAGTTCTGGAAGTATAGTCCAGTAGTCAACCATACAGGACTATCGGTTTCAGATGAGTTTCAGATGATGTTTGAGGCCCACCTCCAAGGCGATGAAAACCACGCCAGCATAAGAACATAGATTCTACAGTATTGTGAATATCATAGGAAGGTCAATACGGGCCGCAAATGGCCAACAAAAGTTCCGTTGTGCCGAGTCGTGCGTATCAGGGCAGTTCAAGGGAGAAAAATCAGCGAACCTAACTACTTTCGACGTCCACCCTTCTGAAAGCTTTGCCACCCTGAGCGCGAATTTTCCCGCATTTCAGCCTCCTTCTCCTTCTTAGATTTGAGCAGTTTGGGGGCCTGGGCGTCTGGGTTTGCAATGGAAGCTTGGGAACGTGGAGGAGCCGGCAGGGGCAAAGGAACCGCTGCCGGCACAGTTACGGACGCCGACGATGTAGGTGTCGATGTAAGGCCGGAAGGCCGGTGTTCCGATTGGTGGTGTACATCTGTCGTTACTGATGGCGGAGGCAGGTCAGGAGAGGCGGGTGTTGGTGGTGGTGGTATACGCGTCGTGCTGTCAATCGAAGACCAACCGCCGGTACGAAATGCAGGGGCCGGCTGATGGAGTTGGCGCTGGCCGTCTTGGACTTGGCTCGATGGGATAGATGGATCGCGGAGTTGCGGGGACATGGAGGGCGTCGTCGGAAGGGTACCGGAAGAAGTGATCGCATCTGGCGCTGGTGGCGATGAAGAATGAGACAGGACTGAGGCGGAACCCATGGCGGCCCAGCCGGTGCGTGCCGGTGGCGGAGGCTCGGTACTCGTTGATGGGATNNNNTGATGGGATGCTCGCCCAACCACCCTTCTTGAAGCCTGGGGGTTTGGACTCGGAAGAGGAGGACGCAACGGAGGCGAGCGCTGCGGCGGCTGGCGTTGTTGACTTTGTCACCCGCACGCCAGCCGCGGCGGCGATCTTGCGTAGCTCCTTCTCTTCGCGCTTCCGCTCCTTTTCCTTGCGTTTGTCCTGCTCTTCGGGCGTGTTCTGCTTGGCCCGCTGGGTAGTCTGCATGTCGCGGAAACGGATTTTGTGGTGGTGCGCGTACGAGTTGGTGTGTTCGTCATATTGGGCGACGTTTTGGAACTGTTTGTCGCAGACGGTGCAGTAAAACGGCCGAAGGACCTCCGATATCTCAGTCTGGAGAGCAGCGCGACGGGCAACACCTCCCTGTGGGCCGTACAAATGATGAGCTATAAACTGTGTACGTGTACGAAAAGGACGAAACACTCGCCTCCCTGGCTTTACGTTGTTCCTCTGTTTCGTTCCGCTGGCGCTCAGAATCCAACTCACGTCGCTGTGAGACCGTAGTCTCGATCATGCGAAAGTCTTGACTGGTTTTCCCGAGCCCGGTCGCATCATTCTTGACACGGAAAGGGAGTGGATCGATGCGAGCTACGCGGACTTATACAGCTTGGGTAGGATGATTGAGGAGAGAAAGCACACCATCCTGAGAAAGTCCGAGGCATTGTCCCTCTACCCAACCTAGTTTCGAGAGCATGGACAGGGCCTGCGACGTAGTCATCGTATTTGTCGATGTCCATCTGGTCCTGGGGAACTGGAGACGGGCTTCGCGACACGAGCGACATGTCGTCGTCGCTGTCATCTCCATCTAGTTTGCCATCCCCTTCTTGTTCATATTCGTCGTCTTCTCGGGATCGCTGGAAGGGAAACAAAGAGGGACGGGGTAGCACCGTGAAAAGAAACTAGGAGAGTAAGAGGAGCACCAGCAGTACCTTCGTACCAACGAACTGAGTAGAAAGTCCGTCACGCTCAGGTCTGGTCATTGGGATAGCATTCCATCTGGCAATAGACTCGGCAGACATGATGGTACTGTGTCGACAGTCGGCAAGGTTTGCTGTTGTCGTCGCCGCATGAACTTCGGGTGGCTAGTTACCACATGGTCACGTGGCTCAATTCTCCGGGACGTGTTGATTCGATTCGAATTGACGCGCCGCGCCTTTGTGTCCCCGACTCTCTTACCCTCTCATGAGTTCACCCAGCGGTTATTGGGATGACGATGAGATAAACCCTGCCGTACTAAATGAGCTGGCAGCTATCGAGGCCTCTCAGGTTGCGTCTACCTCTAAGCCAATAGTTCGAAAGCCCTCGGCCAACTTGGTGCCACTCCCTCTCACCATTGCGGATTCTGATGATCTGTTTGACCTCTCATTCGACGTCGGCGTTCAGGATTTACAAATGCTGGATGCAGCTATAGAGAGGGATTACAGGCGGAAGGCGGGCTCTACGTCCAAGTCACCGTCATCTGGGACATTTAACACTCGCTCGCTCTCCGGTCGGCAAGTCACACTTTTTGGTGATGTCATCTCCCCGAAGACATCCCCATCTAAGAAACCGCCCACTTCACGCCGAGTAAGCCAATTGCCTGAGTATTAAGGGTGTGGCTTACTTACATACCATGTAGTCGGGTAAGTAAAAGGTTCGAATCCCACTCACCGGCACTTATAAAACATCCATCTTTATTATCTAGAACTGTAAGTTGACGATAGATCATCTGAACAACGGCCTAATAAAATTTACCTTCAGCCCCCGCCCATGAAACTGCAACCCGACCTGTTAGAGGCCCAGCGCTGGATTTTTCCTCTGAATAAGCCAAAGCGTGACTATCAGTTCAACATATCTCGACATTGTTTATTTGACAATGCCCTCGTCGCGTTGCCCACGGGCCTGGGGAAGACGTTTATAGCTGGTGTGGTGATGCTGAACTGTAAGCCATCACCGTTGTCGTCTCATTTGCATTGACCTTCGTCCGTAGTCTATAGATGGTTCCCTGATGGCAAGATTGTTTTCGTTGCCCCGACGAAGCCACTTGTAGCGCAACAAATTGATGCATGCCACAAAGTCTGCGGCATTCCTGGTAGAGATGCCGTTGAACTTACGGGGAATAACCCGAGAGCTTTCAGGACCAAGGCTGTAAGTCCCAATGTGCATTTCCTTTATGCCGAGCTTACCTCGGCTCTTGTAGTGGCAAGAGAAACGCATATTCTATATGACGCCGCAAACGCTCGAGAACGATCTTAAGACTGATAATTGCGACCCGAGAGATATCGTCCTTCTTGTTGTAGGTACGTCCACTACCGGCACCCTTAGCGAGGTCGATGGCTGACGAGTATGTGTTAGACGAAGCGCACAAAGGCGCAGGAGAGTACTCCTACGCCAAAGTGGTCCGGTTCCTTATGGCCAAGAATCCTTACTTTCGTGTGCTGGCACTCACAGCGACCCCAGGACGCACACCAGAAGCAGTCCAGGCCATAGTCGACTCCCTTCACATTAGCCGGATCGAGCTCCGAGACGAGCAAAGCCTAGATATCCGGAGCTACATTAACGAGAAGGTATGGAGAGTTTTGCTCATTCGCGACTCATCTGAAACAGGACATCGTTAGAAAATTGAGCAGCATATAATTGTGATGGACGACGGAATCGGGAAACTCCGCGATCTCCTTGCAAAGGTCTTGGGGGTTTGTCGCAACGGTACCCTGATAATATGTTTAGACATGTCTAATGGGGAGTCAGGCATACCTCAAAAAGTGTGCCGGACCTGGCATAATCTACGGGAATTTGGACCCAGTCCTTTTCCACCCATTCCGTGCTAATGCAGCTATGGAAGGGATTTATAAGCGTCCTGATGGCAAGCAACTACAATGGGCATACCCCTTACTTAGGAAGATAGGCACATTGGCTCGAGCGATGGGTTATTTGGTGTGTGAAACTGCCTAGGCGCGACCCAAGTCTGATAGTCTACCCAGCTAGAGGCCACCCCGAATATGTGCTTCCGCTCTCTCACCGAAGAAGCAGAGAGCAATGAGTCGGATAAGCGTTCTGGGCTTACCAAGGACCCTGCATTCCAAGTGCTTATGGATGAGCTCAGGCTGCAGAAGAGCAGGGGTTTTGCCGTTCATCCAAAATTGGAAAAGCTCAAGACGCTCGTCGTACACCACTTTGGACAGCGTTTGCGCGATGATGACGCTTCAAACGCTGGCGAGCGCGCTGATGAGGGCACGCGAGCAATAGTGTTTGTTACGTTTCGCGAGGCCGTGGACGAGATTGTGAACTTCCTGAATCAAGAGTCTCCACTCCTCAAGGCGACCAAGTTCATCGGTCAGGGGATAGATAAAAAGGGTAACAAAGGTTTAGCGCAACATGAACAACTCGATGTGAGTTCTTATAGTTGATGCTCTCATTACGTCCTTTGCCAGCCGTTGGTACACGTTTACCTATATTCTTCGCCGTGTAGATCATCAACCAGTTCAGGGGCGGCGTCTTTAATATTCTGGTGGCCACATCAGTGGGGGAAGAGGGCCTTGACATAGGGGAGGTCGACCTGATAGTGTGCTACGATGCGCAGAAGACTCCTATCCGAATGGTACGTTTGAGAAATTGGTACGTAGCGTCGTGGATGATAACGTCCTATAGTTGCAACGCGTAGGACGGACGGGCCGCAAACGCGAGGGTTACGTGCATGTGTTACTAGCCGAGGGCCGAGAAGAGATGAATTGGAATAAAGCTCGCGAGGCTTACAATGACGTCCAGAGGAGCATCGTACGCGGAGAACAACTGGAATTCTACGGCGATGTTGAGCGATTGCTTCCTGATCACATCAAGCCCGAATGCCTCGAAATGGTGATGGATATTGAGGAGTACGACCGGTCCACCACCGAGAAATCTCGCAAAGATGCAACCCATGAGCCCAGTAAGAAGCGCAAGCGGAACAATGATCCGACACGGGACATACCCCCAGGAGCCTGTACTGGCTTTGTCAGTGTCGCTGAACTCCTTGTGAAGCAGAAAGCCAAGAAGCGAAAGAAGACAG
>WNFD01012480.1_pt1 | contig 10367 bp, 14 predicted proteins | sample 5400491 | NCBI WGS metagenome assembly WNFD01 (sample SAMN13153343, study PRJNA577476) | soil metagenome | isolation source: 120 cm saprolite under Douglas fir tree site 2 hole 2 replicate 2 | place: USA:California | collected 2015-04-18 | reverse complement strand
TTATACAGTTTGTGCAAAATTACAGGGCGATGTCCGTCTGTGGCAGGACAGCACACAATTAGAGCCGGGGGGTGTATGTAATGTAATAGCAGTACGGTATACGCTCTGTCTCCGTCGGTCGACTCCCGCGTCGATCAAGAAGAAACTCTATCCGGCTCTCCTCTTCTTGCCTCTCTGCGCCAATTGCCGCGGACGCCCCGGGCTTGTCTGGGAATCGAGCGACTTGCGCTTCCCGTTGGCCATCGACTTGCCTGCAGATACCGACGGCGTCATGTCGATGTCCACCTCGCCGTTCTCGATCGCGTCTATGAGGCGCCAGCAGTCTGCCGCGACGCGCGCGTTGAAGCGCACGTCGACGTGGGCCTTGCGGATGTCGCGGCGGAGGACGAACGCCGCGCGGGACTGCTCCGCGGCGGTGTAGGCGTGGCGCATTACGTAGAGCAGTACACCTGCAGATGGGCGGGTGAAAACGTTGAGGCGAGAAGAGAAGATAAGCGAGACGTACCGATGAAGACAAACTCGACGGGGGAAACTTTGGCCTTGAACCGGCGAAAGGGCGCGTTGAAAGCCGCGCTGGGGCGCTCGTCGGGCGCGACGAGCCACTTCTCGAGCTTGGCGGCGGAGGGCACGCGCTGGGCGGCGGGGAGGCCTGCGCAGCAGTAGACGAGCTGGGCGGTGTTCTGGAAGGCGCGGCCGCGCGTGTCGTCGAAGGCGATGTGGTCGACGAGCCCGCCGTCGATCGTCAGATGCGTCTTTTCGAGGTGCGTGATGTAGTTCGCCCAGGGCGAGGAGATCGCTTGTAGCTTTTCGGCGGTCGTCAGGCTCACGCCGAGCTGGACGCGCTGGAACACCTCGCGCTCGGCGGCGGGCGAGAGGTTGTGGTATTCGACTGTGGGGTTCGTCGCGTCGGGAGCGCGGAGGGTGTGTGTGCGTGTTTGGAGTGGGGTGGGTAGGGCAGGGTTTCGTGTTATTTATGTGTTATGGGCGGAGGAGAGACACGTACTGCATGTGATGAGTTTTTGGGAGAAATTTTGCTTCTCGGATGTGGGGATCTCGGCGCGCGATGCACGCGTGGCAGTTGAGGTGGTATACCACCACATTTTTTTCGTTTTCGGACAGCGATCTGCGTATGGTGTGTGCATATTTAATCAAACGCGAGTATTTGAGAGTCATACAAGCTATCTGTAGGGGATCAGAGGACAGCTCAGTAAGGATGGGGCCCAAAGGAAAAGAAAGACAGGACTTACTTGTCCATCAAAGAACTTCTGTATGCTCATCAAGCATTGCTTCCCGTTGACGCATAGTCTTGTCTCAAAGCCATCTTCTGGGTCTTTTGAGATGGCGAAGACAACAGGTGGAATGTAGTAGTTGTGGAAGAGAGAATCAATGATGGCCATCTGCTTGGAAGCATTCTGCTGAGCATGTAAGGCTTTGCATGTATGGTGTGCTGCCTCGGCGTCATGCTTGGAGTGGGTCGCGACGGCATCGCGTGTCTGTATATGCTCTTCTTCTTTGAGAGTATCTGTTACCCGGTGAGTATGCAGAAGCCTTCTGGCGTCGTGCTATTCCCAGGTTTGGGTGGGTACTAAGCGGTTTGCATTGAAGTGCATCTTTACACTCGGTATGAAGGGCTGGGGCCCCACACGAAACGTGGGTTGGGCCTAATCGTAATGGTATGTAGGACGCAAATTCCTGCCGCAGCCCTCTCTCGCATTTGGGATGCTAAAGGAAAGGTGTAGGGCGTTGGGGGAGGCGCGTGGTTCCCACCTGCGCAGGGGGGGAGTCGGACGACTTGATGTCGAGAGAACTTGAGGTGCTGAACGATCGGACCATGCTCTGAGTGGACGTTGATCTTGTTCCTGGTGAGATCCTAGGATAGAGAAATTGGGTGCCACAACATCAGAAAGGGGGAGTCGATCAGTCGATGCACTTCGACGAATATTGGACTGTGAGCGGAATGAAGGGAGACGGATCCAAACAAAACACGACCAGTTCCCTTGGAACATCAGTCATCGCTATAGGATTGTCCCGTTAGCAAATGCATTAGCGGCATATAGGCAGAGAAGCACGTAAGCTTGTTGTTCGATGGCGGCAACTGTGGCAGTCCACTATCATGGCTAATTTGGGACCCATTACTCGAACATAAGGAGGACGCAAGGCTCAATGAAGGCGGAAAGACAGGGCCTGTATGTTTCCACCAGTTGTTACTCGACGAGGTGGAGAATGCAGAAACCAAAGTGGTAAACGTCGCCACCGAGCGTATGCTCTGGTTGCTATACCGCGTGAATGTACCTGTTGAGGTGATTGTACTTGCCATGGAATTCCGCCAGTTGCTCGACACCGCAGGGCTTGAAACGGAGGCCATCGCCCACCCGCTGCGTGTGCCTGTCGGTGAGGGGGCACCCCATTGCCGTGGCTGAGGCTCAAGGGTGAGGGCGTGAGGTGCTCAGCGGTGGCCTTTGCTATGATACGGACGACAGTCCTGTTTCTGGTGTATGTGACTGGCTTTGCAGGACCACAAACAGGTGATGAGCAGGTGAAATGATGTTCAACTTGGAGGGATAAGCCCCAATCGCACGCACTGTGATCCCATCTTAGCTTGAGGATATGTGTGATTTCAGGGATGCCCCTGTTGATGACGCGATAGGCGGATTGATGGGGAAGGTGCGAGATGAAGTCGTGTGTGGCTGAATGTACAAGCCCTTGTCTCTGTCCGTCTTCTACCTGTCCGTCTTCTACGCTCTCTCAGTGCCCCTATCGCAAACAACTGGATCTATGTCTGGGTCATCTAAGGCTACAAAAGAGTGTCCTTGTTGTCACGAACAATTTGCTGTGTGAGGCCTCTCATCTCATCAGAAGAAATGTGAGCTGGAGATGTGGCTGAAACAAGAAGATCGAAGGCGATCACAGCAGATCTACACTTGTCTCTGTATTCCAGGTGCATTGAACAGTCTTTCTATGGTGTCTAAATTGCTGATATTATGTTCCTCCAACTCACAGAGCCATCTCAAACTCAAAAGAGTCCAAGTCCAAGCCGAACACCAGAAATAGCTGATCAGCAGCCTTCGCTATCTCCCTTGTCAGAACATGCCCTGATAAACATGCAAATTGATGATCTTGGCTCTCAAAGTGATGCAATAGCACCTTCAGCACTTGGTGTGTATCAATTTATATGAGATCTTGAAGTATAATCATGAATCAGTTGTGCTAGAACCCAATTATGCTGAGCTTGAGCCACAAAGTCATGACTCCTCATCCATCATTAACTTTCGGGTTGAATATCATCCAAATAGTGGACTGACTCCTCAGGCCATGACTTTTGATGACTACATGGAGACAGATGCCTCATTATTACCCCCACCACAGGAGAAGCCATGGTGGCCACACTTTAATTCTAGGGAAGATTTTGAGCTTGCAGAACTTATGCTTGAGTCATCACTCTCTCAAAAACAATGCAATAAGCTTCTGGATATATTTCAAAGATGTGCAAAAGGCTCAGGCTCTGTTACTCTCTCTAGTTATGGTGATGTGCAGTCTAGATGGCAAGATGCATCAAATTTACTCACCTCAGTAAGACTAGACCTTTTTAAAAAGATATTTAAGCTAATATAAGACATAGTTTCAAATGAAATCTATTGATGTTCAGTATCACCACACTACTCAATCCTTCAACCTTTATTATCATCCCATTTGGGAGTGGGCTCAGGATCTACTTCAGAATGCTCAACTGGAACCTTATTGGGTTTGGGATGCTCAAAAGTTATATAAGCTTGATGGTGAAGATTTTGTACGCTATTATGATGAGCTATGGACTGCAGATAGATTTTGGGAGATTCAAGTAAGTATCTTATCTTATATATGACTTTTTTATAACTAATATAATCTTATATTTTCTTTTAGTCTACACTTCCTAAAGATGGAAAGCCATTCTGTTTTATTATATATGCTGATAAGACAGAACTTTCCTCATTTGGGAGTATTAAAGGATACCCAGTTATTGCAAGATGTGCAAACCTTCCTTCTTCTATCAGAAATGGAAATGGCATTGGAGGAGGACAAGTTATTGGCTGGCTTCCTATTGTATGTATTCTAATATACTAATTGTTTGATTTTAGCTTATTATAGCATAGGTTTCAGAAGACCCAGCAGAGACTGGAAAGTCAGGCTTTGCTGACTTTAAAAGAGCTGTCTGGCATCAATCACTTCAAACTATATTAGATTCTGCTGCCCAACATTCTAGAACTGGGTATTGGTGGCAGTTTAAGAAAAAGCCATTGCAACTCTTTTTTTCTATACCAATATTATCTGCTGACTTTGAAGAACAGTAAGTGCTTTATTATATTATAAAATGGCTGTTTACTAAAAATTCCCCTTTTTAGATCAGTAATGTCACTTACTCGTGGACTTGGAAGCAAGTTCCCTTGTCCAGTCTGTCTGGTGCCAGATGCTAGCCTTGTAAACATTCATGAAGTATATGCATTACGCACAGCAGAGGAGACTCAAGCAATTATAAAGCAAGCTACAAATATGAATACAACAGACTCTGAAACTTTACTTAAAAGTTATGGACTGCGTCCAGTTCAAGTAAGTAGTAAATTTTAACTATAAATACTTATTACTTACCTTTAAATAGAATGCTTTTTGGAGCATTGAAAACTCTGATCCTCATAGAGCTCTTTCATTTGATAGACTTCATGCTGGTGGCAATGGTCTATTTGGAAAGCATCTTTGGCCACTACTTGTATCTATTCTTAAAGAGATTGGCTCAAAATTTCAAAAACAACTTGATGAAAGGTAAGCTTATTAACTTTATTTTACACTTTAGACATTTAAAAAAAAAAGAATGGATGCAATGCCTAGATGGCGGGGCCTTAATCACTTTAAAGAAGTTATAAAGATATCATTTACTGATGGATCAAAATTTGAAGATCTTGCTAAGGTAAATATTTTATTATACTTTAATTTCTATGTGTCTTATATGTTATTTTCTTAGATGGTCATATTTGCTGCCTATCAACTTATACCAAAGACACATAAGGAAGGCATTCATCTTCTACGCTGCATTCATAGCTATGTTATCTTGGACACCTATATTTCTATGGAGGGTTACACTTCTAAGACTTTACAAGATGGTAAAGCAGAGTTTCAAAACTTTGCTGATCTTATAAAGGTAAGAATTACTTTTAAATGGATTTTAAATCATTATTTAATGTCTATTTTTACTTCTAGAAGTTTATTAGAAAGTTTCCATCTGAGAAGAATTAGAACTTTCCTAAACTACATTGGCACCAGCATGCCTTTGATGATATTGAGGCAAAAGGAGTTAGTCTTAACTATAACACAAAACCTAATGAAAAGTTACATGGGCCATTGAAGAAAGCTTATCTTCAAACAAATAAAAAGGATACAGCAACACAGGTTTTACATTTTTTGTTTAAAAGTGTAAATACTAATTATATTTATAATAGATCCTTACTATCAATCATTACAAATTTGTAGCCCTTCTTATTCAGGATCGCATTCAAGATTTGGACAACTATTATATGGAGTTAGCAACTGAGGATCTAGACAACCCTCAAAACTTAAAAGATCAATCTAATAACAAGAGAGCAACAAGATGCCTAGACATAGGAAGGATAGTTCTTGGCTCTCTACAACCTACAGCAACCTTTCAGCAAGTTGAAGATACTTATCAAGAAGATATTGCCTTCAAACACTTTCGATTCCACCTTAATCAATGGTTAACAGAAGAGCTTAGAGTTCATAACTTAAGGTCTCAAGATGCATCACCTGTATTATTTCAAGACTCAGATGAGGTTTATTATTTTAATTTTATACCCTTATCTAAGCTAAAAACCAAATAGATTAAGATATATTGCTCATTGCAAGTTAGCTATGAGTCATTGGTTACTTGGAAGTATAAGACAGATTATCTTCATTGTAGCTCTAACTTTCATGGTCAGGCTAGATATGATTTTGTCATTATAAAGACAGCAGAGAAGCCTTTTTTTGCACAGCTTCTCTTTCTCTTTGCTTGTACTGTTGATACAACCCTCCACCCACTTGCCCTTGTTCTTCCCTTTGATGCTCCTACAGGTACACCAACAGCACTTTTTTAGTCTTTACAACTTCAAAAAGTCTGCTCTAAGAGCAGACATAAAGCAGAGTTTATATCTGTTAAATCTATCATTCGTGGATGTGTTATAGTTACAGAGCCTACTAAGCCAGAGCATGGTGTTGTACTTGATGTCTTAGATACAGACATGTTCTTACGAGTTAGAGCCATAAAATAGATAAATATAGGTGTGGGGGTTAAAGTTATACTGCACAAATAGGTTCAGTCTGAACATGAACAAAAAGCTAGTTTTTTCACTTACCAGCACTCCTCTACAATCCAGGTAAAGTCAGCTTAGCCCTAAGGGATCCATGAACTGTAGTCCAGAGTATATTGGGCATTCACTATAATTATTCCACTCAAAAAGTTGACTTGGCCATATTTTCCAGAATGGTTGTAGCCTGATCACAATATGGGTTGACATGAGGAAGGAAGCATATGAGGTGTGGGGGAAAGGATGCCATTAGAAATGTCAGATAGATGAGCCAAATAGAGTGTGTAGTCCACACATACTGTTCTGAGACCCAGGAATAGTACACAAGTCTAAGTTGACACAGATACCATATTTATGTGCCTAAGCAAATATCCAAAGGATGTAGCTGCAAATGAAATATGAGCACTACCTCCTCAAGCATAGAGTAGCATAGTTGCATGCTCACCACAGACCCCAGATGTGGTGGTCCTGATGGACCAAACCCAAAGCTGTCACACATTGTAGGTGATGATGCACTGCCTCCACCTTCTGGCAAGCTCAGTGCCGCAGACTCACCATTGCAACCCTTGGCACACTTGGTGCACTTCTGTGGGGATGCTATCATGTTTACATCAGTTCAGACATGAGAGAGGTCAGGCAAGTGGCCAATCATCTTGATTGGGAGCAAGTTGGGCAGAAGCATAGAGAGAAGTTGGCTGGTTGATTGCCATGATACAGTAAGGGTGAGGCGGGCAACAAGGTGGCAGTTTCAAACATGTACTGGAGGAAGCAGACGATTGTAGACACCCTGGTGGATGCAGTGACCAGTTTTGGCCTCAAAATCTGGCTCAGATCGACACACTTTCATTGAGAGCCATTATGAGTTCCGCTGCTTATTGAGTGGCTCCATAGCAGAAGATGATGAAGTGGGAACAACAGAGGGCAATGATGGCAAAAGCATCTCTCGAAGGGAGCACTGAAACAAGCCAGAAAAGGTCAAGAGAAAATGAATGAATAGATTCCTGGACGGAAGGAACCATAGTAGCCTGTGGATAGATGTGTGCGAGATTGGACTTAGAGGTGGGAACCACTCTATTATTAATGCCGGACCGTATGCAGACGCAGTGCGTCAGTTTGGCCAGCTAACTAGACAATAGCAGAAAGAGCTGCTGATATGGCGGCCAAAGTACACCCAACCAAGGATGTCATCTTCGAAGGCTTCAAATCTACCCTGTCAGAAATCACATCCTGAGCTCTTTCAACACCATCACTAGCCTCAATGGTACCGGAAAGTCAAACTACCTACGAAGGGCATCAAAAGCCTTGTCAATGGGTCTCACTCTCTTCTTTCTCGACCCCGTTCCATTCCCCCCCATTGCCCGATTCCCCTGTTCTCGAAACTGCGGTACAGAGTAATGGGACCTTCATGTTATCCAAACGAGGCCAATTTTCATTGTTAGTCAACGATATTGGCTTCTCGCCGCCCAGGAGCACTGCGTTGAGGTTGTCGACGCCAACCCAATATCCTCCACGATCCCCCACCTCGCCGGCTTTTTCCGACCATGATTATGGACGGCGCAGCTCCCACCAGGCAACGGCCTTGCCATTCACGTGGAGCCAATCGCGGACCCTTGTCTTGTCCCCACTGGCGAACTTCTCACGTTCATCGCTCAAGTCAGGAGGTTCGAGCTACCACACATAGGAAGCGGACAAACAGGATCGGACGCTACCCCTTGTGATGGCACTCGAGCCCCAGCCACCTGTGTGGCATGACCTCTCCAACCCACCAGGCAAACTTAATTCAGCAGCCAATAGAGACGTAGAAGAGATCGTGCAGCAGTACATGGGATTGAACAAGGGCGACTTTCTCACAATACAAGAGCGACTTATATTTGTGACAAAGGTATAGGTGTAGGCGCCCGAATCCCGCAAACGCAGGAACTCACTCCGCAGAAGACGACCGTCTATGACACAATCTGTAAGTTGAGTTCAGTTGTTGGTTGTGGCTACTGGTCTGAATGATGTATAGGGTGCCGATACCATTCAGCAACGGCCAATGTCCCAGGATAACGCATCGAAAGCCAACGCTCTCCTAGACTCCGTGGTGAATAGCATACAGGCACCACGGCCGAAGGTCTTCAGTACCCCACTCGAGTTGAGAACGGACACTGATATCGGCGCCAACACTGCTACTGAGCCTGAACCATCCAGCGCAACACGTAGAAAGAATGTGCTCGCATGGGCTTTATTCGGTGCCTCAGATTCTGAATGATCCCTTACCTCTCCTTCCCCACCACTGACGGACGAGCCTACTACTAGCTCTTCTGTGTTCGACAAGTTCCCACTCCCTTCGAGAGGTGCTTTCGCCATCATCGGCCTCCGTAAACGTTGTTATTCCTACTCCATCTTCTGCAACAGAGCCACTCGATCAGCAGCACGAACTCATAAAGGGGGTCCAGCGTAAGCCAGACGCGGCGATGGCAGACCTAAATAAAGCACCCTCCAACCCAAGGGTCAATGACGGCTCTCAACAAAAGCACATCGAACTGAGCCAGATTTCCATCTTTGCATGACATCCTTGGTCTAGATGTCAACATTGACCCAACACTGTGTCTAACATCCAAGGATGGCTTTGGTTCCCATGCTGTCGTAGGACCGATCGCTGCATCTCACCACGATATTCTTTCACAGTGCGTTGGTTCAATGCCGAGCATGTAGCCAGGCACGGTGCAACTTCCCATGCCTCTGAATATGCTCCCCATAGGTGCCATGCCTCTGCCGTGCAGGCAGCTGGTCGCAGGCGTGCCGCAGATCCAGGAGCAGCCTACCTTGGCAAATCCACAGGCCCAGCTGACCTTGCCACATCCATCACTAGTGCCATTGTGTTCTACATACCATCACCAAGTTTTATCTCATCAGGATACAGGACCAAATACACTCCCAACAGTCTCTACCCAGTGCATGTCTCAACACTTGCCCTTGCTAGCCTTTTGCCACCAAGACCTCCTGTCCACCCTAACTCCTTCCCACTTGGATGCATCACATCAGATGGTGGCCCCCCAACAACAGCCCACTTTTATGCACACCCAAGCCCAAGCCCCATGCCTCCCTCCAGTGCATACACTCAGTGAGTCCCCCACTCCTGTGATATTCTTGCTACAGCAGCTGACTTCCTCCTTGGACTGTAACCTCAGCAGTCAGATGTACCAATGCTAGCCCCAGGACCCCCCCCATCTCGTCTTTCTCTCAAGGTACATATCAAAGTATGAGAGGCGATTGCCAACAATATGATGATGCAGCTCAGATGACAGCAAATGGGCCTAGGGATAGGCACAATTATGTTGAGGGCTCATGTCAGCCAAACACGTGCGTGCATCGAGCATTTTCATTGCTGCACTGCAACAGCTGCCACCCACCACACTGGAACCTCAAATACTCTCGACAGTCCTCACAGATAATGAACCCCTATCTAAGGATCTGGTGTTACCGCCAAGACGGCAACCTGACTTAGTGTGACTCTGTGAGCTACTTGATGCGCAAGTAGAATCATGTGTGATAAGCAGGAGATGAAGGGGAAACTCCTAGAGGTGTTCACCTTAAGTGAAGCACACGAAAGGCCCTAAGGAGCAAGAGTAAAATGTGCTAGATTGCACAAGAGACTCTACTTGCCGAGATACAAAGTACATGAGTGCTACTTATACTAAGCCCAAGATGAGGGCTAGTAAAGAGCATACACAATAGAGACAATAAGAAGGGGTAAGTCCACATTATTGGGGATAGCAGGACAATAAGAAGATAAGGAAGACAATAGCAAGATAAGAGAACAATAGGACTATTGCTGAAGTCTAAGAATAGACTGGAGTACCTATGTGCTGAACAATAGCAAAAGCCCCTCAAGGGTGGTGATAATGAGATGCATTACAGAACATCAGAACAGACAGCTCCTCCTCTGACCCAAAGTGAGGAATATGGAGTGGGGGAAGGTGAGACATAACCGAGTTGCAATAGGAAATGTACATATGGTAAGCTAGTCTGCAATGAAAATGCTAATACCATGGT
>WNFD01076203.1_pt1 | contig 10368 bp, 1 predicted proteins | sample 5400491 | NCBI WGS metagenome assembly WNFD01 (sample SAMN13153343, study PRJNA577476) | soil metagenome | isolation source: 120 cm saprolite under Douglas fir tree site 2 hole 2 replicate 2 | place: USA:California | collected 2015-04-18 | reverse complement strand
AAGGCGGAGAAGACCCGCTGGAACCGCTGACGATTCAGTATGCCGACTATGCGCAGTGGCAACGGGAGTGGCTGCGGGGCGAGACGCTGGAGAGCCAGCTTGGTTACTGGGAGAAGCAACTGGCGGAAGCCCCGGAGGTACACGGCTTGCCGCTGGACCACGCGCGCCCGGCGGTGCGGAGTTATCAGGGGGCGGTGAAACGACTGGCGGTGAACAGGGAGACGGTTGAGCGATTAAAGCAGGTGGCGCAAAGTCATCAGGCGACGCTGTACATGGTGCTGCAGGGAGTGTTCGCGCTGCTGTTGTCGCGGCATGGAAGCGGCGAGGATGTGGTGATGGGAACGCCGGTGGCCAACCGGGGGCAGAAGGAACTGGAGCCGCTGGTGGGCTTCTTCGTGAACTCGCTGGCGTTGCGGGCGAACTGCGAAGCGGGCAGGACATTCCGGGAGTATCTTTCGGGCATCCGGGAGATGAACGTGGAGGCGCAAAGCCATCAGGATGTGCCGCTGGAGATGGTGGTGGAGCGGGTTAAGCCGCGGAGAAGCGCGAGCCACGAGGCGCTGTTTCAGATTCTGTTCAGCATGAACACGGCGGAGATGGGAGAGGTGAGGCTGAAGGAGTTGAAGCTGACGCCTTTGGAGAGGGAGCGAGTGGCGGCCAAGTTCGATCTGATGCTGGAAGCGGTGGAAGAGGTAGAAGGGGTGAGGCTGAGTTTCACCTGGAACCGGGAGCTGTTTGAGGGGGAGACGATCGGGCGGCTGGGAGAGCACTACCTGAATCTGCTGCGAGGGGTGGCGGAGAATCCGGAGCGGAACATCGAGACGTTGCCGCTGCTGACGGAGGGAGAGCGGAAGCATTTGCTGTACGAGTTGAACGAGACGGCGGCGGACTATCCGGGAGAGTTATGCCTGCACGAGTTGTTTGAGGAGCAGGTGAGAAGGAATTCGGAAGCCGAAGCGGTGGTGTACGAGGAGCAGAGGCTGAGCTATGGAGAGCTGAACCGGCGGGCCAACCAGGTCGGACATTATTTAAGGAAGCGGGGAGTCAGGGCCGAGACGCTGGTGGGGCTGTGCGTGGAGCGGTCGGTGGAGATGGTGGTGGGGATTCTCGGCATCTTGAAGGCCGGCGGCGCCTATGTGCCGGTTGATCCCGAGTATCCGGCGGAGCGAGTTCGCTACCTGCTGGAAGATTCGAACGCCGGGGTAACACTGACGCAGAAAATGCACGGCGACTTCCTGTCATTTTACCAGGGTGCGCTGGTCTGCCTGGATGACCCGGAGGTTTGGAGCAATGAAGGTACGGGGAACCTGGGCCGGACCGCGGCGTCTGGCAATTTGGCTTATCTGATCTATACCTCGGGGTCCACGGGCAGGCCTAAAGGGGTGATGGTCTCTCATCGGGCGATTGCCAATCACATGTGCTGGATGCGGGAAGAATTTTCATTCGACGGCGCAGACCGACTGCTACAGAAGACGCCGTTCAGCTTTGATGCGTCTGTCTGGGAGTTTCATGCGCCGCTGATGAGCGGCGGCAGCCTTGTGATGGCGCGTCCGGGCGGCCACCGCGATGCGCATTATCTTGCGGAGTGCATCGAGCAGGAAAAGATTACGATTCTGCAGCTGGTGCCATCGCAGTTGCAAATGCTGCTGGCCGATGAAAAGCTGAAAAACCGAGGCACACTGAAGCGGGTTTTCTGCGGCGGGGAAGTCCTGAAAAAAGAGATGGTAAAGAGTTTTTACGAACAGGCAAGCTGCGCTTCGCTCCATAACCTGTACGGCCCGACGGAAGCCGCGATTGATGCCACTTGCGGCATTTGCGCGCCGGGAAGCGGCGTCAATCCGTCATTGGGAAAGCCGATTGGAAATGCACAGGTCTACGTTATGGACCGGCAAATGGAGCCGGCGCCGATGGGCGTTCCGGGAGAGATGTATATCGGAGGTGCGGGCCTGGCGAGGGGATATCTTAATCGTCCGGAGTTGACGGCGGAACGGTTTGTGCCGGATCCAACCGGCGAAAAAAATGGTGAGCGCTTGTATCGGACGGGCGACATCGCGCGCCGGCTATCGGAGGGACGGCTGGAGTTTATCGGCCGATCAGACCATCAGGTGAAAGTGCGCGGATACCGGATTGAACTGGCGGAGATCGAGGCGGCGCTGAGTCAGTGTGAAGGGGTGAGGCAGGCGGCGGTCATCGCGAGGGAAGATGAAAGCGGAGAGCGGCAGCTCACCGGGTATGTAACGGCACAGAATGCGGTCCTGAGTCAGGACGCACTAAAGAGCGCGCTGCGAGAGAAGTTGCCGGATTTTATGGTGCCGGGAACTGTCCTGGTCCTCGAAGCGATGCCGCTGATGGCGAATGGCAAGGTCGACAGAAAAGCCCTGCCTTCGCCTCGGCGCGACAAACATGAGGGCGGCGCAAACGCCAGAACGCCGGTCGAAGAGATACTGGCGAGCATCTGGGGCGAGGTGCTGAAGTTGGAACGCGTTTCCGTGCATGAGGACTTTTTTGCCCTTGGCGGTCATTCATTATCGGCGACGCAGGTGATAGCCAGGATTCGCCGCGCGCTGTCGGTGGATTTGCCGTTGCGGGCGATGTTCGAATCGCCCACCGTCGCGGGTCTGGCCGAACTGGTGGAACGGGCGAGGCCGAAAGGTCCAACCCCGCCCATACCGCCCTTGCGGCCTGCGCGCCGAACGCCGCGCCTGCCGCTTTCGTTCGCGCAGCAGCGCTTATGGTTTATCGAGCAACTGGACCCGGGGCGCGACACCTATAACATCCCTGGCGCTGTGCGCCTGACCGGCGAGTTGCTCGTGCCCGCGCTGGAGAGAGCTTTTGCGGAGCTGGTGAGACCGGTCTCGAAAAATCACAGCGGGAACCGGAAGCATTCCGGGTGGCCCGCAGGGAGGCGGCAGAGCCATTCGATCTCTCGCGGGGGCCCCTGCTGAGAGTGAAGCTGATCAGGCTGCGGGAGCGGGACCATCTGCTGCTGGTCACGATGCACCACATCGTGAGCGATGCCTGGTCGAGCGGCGTGCTGGTGCGGGAATTTTCGGCGATCTATGCCGCTCTCGCGGCCGGAGCAGAACCGGTCCTGACGCCGCTGCCCATTCAATATGCCGACTATACGATCTGGCAGAGAGAGTGGCTGCGGGGCGAGGTCCTGGAGCGGCAGCTACGGTACTGGCGCGCACAGCTTTTACAGGTGAAACCGCTCGACCTGCCGTTGGATTATCCGCGCCAGAAGCTCGAAAGTCATGCGGGCGCGGTCCTGGAATTCTCTCTTGCGCGGGAATTGAGCGCGCAACTGCGCGAACTGGCCCGCCGGCGGGACGCGACTCTCTTTATGGCCATGACCGCCGCCTTCATGCTGCTGCTATCGCGTTATGCGGGCCAGTCTGATATCGCGGTGGGCGCCCCGGTCGCGGGACGGCGGTGGAGCGAGACCGAAGAACTCATCGGCTTCTTCGTGAATACCCTGGTGCTGCGGACCAGTCTGGACGGTAGCCTGAGTTTTGCGGAACTGCTAAGGCAGGTCCGCAATGTGACCCTGGATGCGCATCACCATCAGGATGTTCCGTTTGAAAAACTTGTGGAGGAACTGGAGCCGGAGAGAAACCTTAGCCTGTCCCCGCTGTTCCAGACGATGCTGGCGTTCCAGAATACCCCGCTGACGGAGATGAGCCTGCCCGGTTTGAAGCTTGCCAGAGTTGAGATCGAGGCGGCGTCCGCGAAATTCGATTTGCAGCTCACTGTGGATGATTCCGAGCAGGGCATTCACGGAACCCTGACTTATAAGACTGAACTGTTTAGCGACGCCGCGATGCGGCGGTTCCTCGGTTAAGCGGCGGCAGGTACTGGTGGAGTGGAACGGCGCGGATGCGAGATATCCGTTCCGGTGCCTGCATGAGCTGTTCGAGGCCCAAGCGCAGCGAACGCCCGAGGCGTTGGCCGTGGTGTGCGGCGAAACCCGGTTGAATTATGGAGAACTGAACCACAGGGCCAATCAACTGGCACGGTATCTCAGGAAGCTCGGCGTTGGCCCGGAGGTTCGAGTCGGAATCTGTGTGGAGCGCAGCATAGAAATGGTGGCCGGGCTTTTGGCGATCATGAAGGCCGGCGGGGCTTACGTGCCGCTCGACCCGGCTTATCCGGCGGAACGCCTGGGGTTCATGATTCAGGATGCGGAGGCGGCGCTCCTGCTGACCCAGGACAAGTTCCGTGCCCCGCTTTCGAATCATGCGGCAAAGGCAGTCTGCCTAAAGGAAATGTGGACTGAAATCACGGACGAGAGCGGCGGCAACCTCGGCGTCGAACCGGATGGCTGGAATCTTGCCTATGTGATTTATACGTCGGGATCAACTGGCAGGCCGAAGGGCATCGGAATCGTTCATCGGAGCGCGAGCGCGCTGCTGCACTGGGCGAACGATGTTTTCAGCGCGGAAGATTCCACGTCAATTTGTTTCGATCTCTCCGTTTTTGAGATTTTCGTTCCACTGAGCCGGGGCGGCAAAGTGGTGATTGTGGCCAATGCGTTGGAACTGCCGCAATGGGCCGGCGGCGAGACGATCACACTGGTGAACACCGTGCCGTCGGCGATGGCGGAACTGGTGCGGATGAACGGAATTCCGGCATCGGTGCGGGTGGTCAATCTCGCGGGAGAGGCCCTGCAGCGAAGTCTGGTGGAGAAGGTCCTGGAAGCTGGGCGGGTAAAGAGTGTTTTCAATTTATACGGTCCTTCGGAAGACACGACTTATTCAACCTGGGTCCGCTGTAACGGGAGCGATCAGGCAGGCCGGGTAAGCATTGGCCGTCCGCTCGCCGATACACGGGCGTATGTGCTCGACGAAAGAATGGGACTGGCGCCGGTCGGCGCGAAAGGCGAGTTGTGGCTGAGCGGAGCCGGACTGGCGCGAGGATATCTGAATCGTCCTGAGCTGACGGCCGAGAGATTTCAGCCTGACGCCATTTGCGGAGCGGCGGGTGAGAGGATGTACCGCACCGGCGATCAGGTGCGATGGACACAACACGGCGATCTCGAATATCTGGGAAGGCTCGACCAGCAGGTGAAGCTGCGAGGCTACAGGATTGAAACCGGAGAGATCGAGGCCGTGTTGCTGGAATCAGGAAGGCTTGAGCAGGCGGCGGTCGTGGCCGGTGGCATGGAAGGCGCGGAAAAGCGGCTGATCGCCTATATTGTGTGGCGCTGCCGGGAACATGCGAACGTGGCCGCGTTGCGGGAACACGTCGGTAAAAAACTGCCGGAGTATATGACGCCCTCCTCCTGGGTCGAACTTGAGTGTCTGCCGCTGACCGCGAATGGAAAGGTGGATCGCAAAGCGTTGCCGGCGCCCGCGGCACTGGAGAATGAACCGGCGAAGAATGCCCCGGCCCGCGCCGGAAGCGAAGAACTGCTGGCGGAGATCTGGCGGCAGGTGCTCGGCCTCCACGAGATTGGAATTCACGACAGCTTTTTCGAACTGGGCGGCCATTCTCTGCTGGTCACGCAGATCGTATGGCGAGTGAAAGAAGCCTTCGGGGTGGAACTGCCCCTCCGGCGCGTCTTTGAAAGCGGAAGAACCATCGCGGAGTTAAGCCGGTTGATTGACGGGGAACTGCGGAGCGGTGGAGAGGGTGACGCTCTGCCCGAATTCAGGGCGGCGCATTCCGTGGAGAAATCGGAGTTGTCGTACGCGCAGAAGCGGCTGTGGTTTTTGGACAAGCTGGCGCCCGAGAATCCATTTTACAACATTGCCATTTCTGTCGAGATGAAGGGCGTTCTCGATACGCCGGCCTTGCGCGAGAGTCTCAAAACTGTAGTACGCCGGCATGGCGTGCTGCGGGCCCGAATCGAAACCGTGGATGGTCTGCCGACACAGGTCCTGACCTCCGCCGATGACTGGGAGCTGACGGAGCTTGATCTCGTCCATTCTGGGCTGGAAAAGAGCGCGGAAGCGGGAAGAATTGCCCGCGAAGAAGCCCTTCGCCCCTTCCACTTGCAGCGCGGCGGCCTGTTTCGTGCGACGTTGCTGCGGCTCGGCGAACAAGAGCATGTTCTGCTGCTGACCATGCACCACATCGTGAGCGATGGGTGGTCCATGGGGGTGCTGGTGGAAGAGGTCTCTCAGCTTTACGAGGGGCTGGTTAGCGGTGAACTCCGTCCGCTGCCGGAAATGACGGTGCAGTATACGGACTACGTGGCGTGGCAGCGGGAATTGTTGCGGGGCGAGTTCCTGCAAAGGCAGGTGGAGTACTGGCGGGAGCAGTTAAGCGACGCCCCGGTTCTGGAACTGCCACTGGACCGGGAGCGGCCGCTGGTGCCGACGTACCAGGGCGGCGAGGTGCGGAGGCGGTTTTCAAATGAGTTGAGCCAGGGTCTGGCGGAGCTGAGCCGGAAGCGGAACGTCACGCTGTTCATGACGTTGCTGACCGCGTATCAGGTCCTGCTGCGGAGCTACAGCGGGCAGGAAGATATCGTGGTGGGAACGCCGGTGGCCAACCGCGCCCGGCGCGAAACGGAACGCCTGATCGGTTTCTTCGTCAACATGCTGGCGTTGCGGGTCTCGCTGCGGGGCGAACCGACGGTGAGGGACCTGCTGCACCGGTCGCGTGACGTATGTTTGAACGGCTATGCGCGCCAGGATGTGCCGTTTGAAAAGCTGGTGGAAGAACTCGATCCCGAGCGCGATCTGGGCCGCAATCCGCTGTTCCAGGTGGTCATGATTCTCCAGAACATGCCGCGACATCGTCTCCACTGGCGGGAACTGGAACTCACGGTGCTGCCGGCCGCGACACGGACCGCCAGATTCGATCTGACCCTTGCGCTCGAACATAACGGCGACGCCCTGGACGCGGTGCTTGATTACAACGCCGATGTCTTTGAGCACGGCACAGCCGAGCGCATGCTCGATCATTTTGAAGCTGTGTTGCGGGGCATGGCCGACAGGCCGGAAGGCTTCGTCCACGATATCGAGATGCTTTCCGTGGCCGAACGTGTTCAGGTGCTGGAGGTCTGGAACAGGACTGAGTGCGGCATTGACCCGGAGCTTTGCATCCCTCGATTGTTCGCTCTTCAGGTGGAGCGCTTTGCCGATGCCGTTGCGCTGAGCTGCGGCGAGACGCGTATGAATTACCGGCAGCTTGATCGAGAATCCAGTCAACTGGCAAATTATCTGCTTCGCAGGGGCGCCGGACCTGAAGTTTCGATCGGAATTCTGATGGAGCGTTCCATCGAAATGATCGTTGTTTTGCTGGGCGTGCTCAAGGCTGGCGGCGTCTATGTGCCGCTGGATCCCGGCTTTCCGGCGGAGCGCGCGACTCTGCCGGCTGACTGCGAAACATCCGTGGTGTATTTCGATTCCGGTCGGAAAATATTCCTGCAGGAAAGCGACACGGCGCCCGCAATCTCCCTCTCTTCGGACAATCTGGCCTACATCACTTATACGTCCGGTTCGACTGGCATGCCGAAGGGCGTTGCCGTAACGCACCGGGCAGTCGTTCGGCTGGTACACCGTGCGCAATATGTCGAGCTTGGACCGGCGGAAACGATTCTTCAATTTGCGCCCTTGGCCTTTGACGCATCCACTTTCGAAGTCTGGGGCAGCCTGCTGAATGGCGGACGTCTGGTCATCGTTCCGATGCTGCGGCCGACCCTCGAAGATCTGGCCGCGATCATTGAGAACTCCGGAGTTACTACGCTGTTTCTGACCTCGGGGTTGTTTCACCTGATGGCTGAGCGCAACCTGCCCACGCTGGCGAAGGTCCGTCAACTGCTGACGGGCGGCGATGTGGTTTCCGCGGCGCACGTGCGAAGTTTTATGGGGGCCGCCGGCGGAGGCGCCTGTATCAGTGCCTACGGCCCAACGGAAAATACAACGTTCACCACCTGTCATCGGGTCCGTGATCTCCCGTCGTCTTCCGTGCCTATCGGGCGCCCCGTCGGAGATACACAGGTTTATGTTCTCAGCCGCCACATGCAGCCGCTGCCGGTGGGGGCGATCGGCGAATTGTATATCGGGGGCGCGGGACTCGCCCGGAGTTATGCGGGCCAGCCCCACGTTACCGCTGAAAAATTTGTTCCCAACCCCTTCAGCCATGAACCCGGCGCGCGGCTCTACCGCAGCGGCGATCTGGTGCGTCATCTTTCCGATGGCTCGCTGGGTTTTATCGGCAGGGCCGATCGTCAGGTCAAGGTCCGGGGCTTCCGCATCGAACTCGGGGAAATTGAAGCGGCATTGAGAGAGCAAAGCGAGATTCGGAACTCGGTAGTAGTCGTGCAGGGCGAGGGCAGCGGCAAGCGTCTGATCGCCTATGTCGTCGTCGAACGGCCGGGTGACGCCGCGGAGCGGCGAAGCGCGCGGCTTGAGCGGTGGCGGGCAGCGCTGCGGCAAAAATTGCCGGAATACATGGTGCCGAACGCCTGGATGGAGCTGGAGAGCATCCCCCTGACGCCGAACGGCAAGGTGAACCATCAGGCGCTGCCTGAACCGGAGGGCATGGAGAAAGAATACGTGCTGCCGCGCACGCCAATTGAAGAAGGCGTGGCCGCGCTCTGGCGTGATGTGCTCAAGCTCAAACGCGCGGGGATGACGGACAATTTTTTCAGTGTCGGCGGACACTCTCTGCTGGCGATTCAATTGCTTTCGCGGGTGCGCGAAGTATTTAAGGTGGAGTTCCCGGTGCGCGAATTGTTTGAGCGGCCCACACCGGAAGCGATGTCAAAGTACATTGCCAGGGCGGCCCGCTCGGGAGAACCGGCTGCCTTGGTTCCCGTTTCCCGCGAGGCATTCCAATTCGCGGCCGATGGAAGTTTTGCTCTGCCGGCTTCGTTCGCCCAGCAGCGGTTATGGTTCCTGAGTCAGATCGAAGAAGTTGGTCCGGCTTACCATATCGCCGGGGCGCTGCGCTTCAGAGGCAGGCTGGATCTCGATATTCTGCAGGCGAGTCTCAATGAGGTGGTGCGGCGTCATGAGTCGTTGCGTACCACCTTCCGTATGAGAGACGGCCAGGTCGCGCAGCTCGTCGCGCCAGTGGCCGCAATTAAACTGGAGACCGTCGCTGCGGGTGGCGCTGGCCACTCTCTGGATGAAACGGTCTGCAAGCCTTTCGAACTGGAGAAAGGCCCCCTGCTGCGGGTCGCGCTGCTGCGGAGTCACGATGACGATCACACGCTGGCCCTGACCGTTCATCACATTATTTCCGATGGCTGGTCGCTGATGGTGCTGATTCGGGAGATAACGGAGATCTACCGCGCTCTCGCAACCGGAACAGCGTCCGGCCTTCCGGCGCTTGCAATTCAGTACGCGGATTACAGCCAATGGCAAAGGAACTGGCTGGCAAGTCCGGAATTTGAACCCGCTCTCTCTTACTGGAAAAACAAACTGGAAGACGTTCCGGCCCTGGACATTCCAACAGACTACAGCCGGCCGCGTTTGCCACGGCACAAGGGGGCGCGTGAGCGGCTGCAGCTTTCTGCAGCGCTGGCCTCGGCTTTGATTGAATTCAGCCGCAGGGAGCAAACGACTCTCTATATCGTTCTGCTCGCGGCCTTCAAGCTGCTCCTCCACCGGATGACTGGCAGTCATGATATTGCGGTGGGCGCTCCGGTGGCGGGGCGAAAGCGCCCGCAACTGGAACTGCTGATTGGCTGTTTCCTGAATACGCTTGTTCTGCGGACCCGTATTCCTGAAAACCTCTCGTTTGTGGAGATGCTGCATCTGGTGCGGGAAGCCGCGCTGGATGCCTACTCCAACGAAGATGTGCCTTTCGAGAAGGTTCTTGAGGCGCTCAACCCGAAGCGGGTTCCAGGCCAGACGCCCCTGTTTCAGGCGCTGGTGAACATGCTCTCTCTGCCCGAGCCTTTGACCATGAACCTGCCGGATGTTGCGACGGAGATCGTCGAGCTTACGGAAAGCAGTTCGAAGTTCGACATTACCCTGTACATGTTCCCGGGGGAGGGAAAGATCGAGTTTTTGCTGGTGTATGACACCGATCTCTTCCAGCAGGCTCGCATGGTGGAAATGCTGCGGCAATTCGAGGGATTGCTGGAGCAGGTTGTCGAAAACCCCGCAGAGAAGATTGGCCGGTTTTCACTGGTCACCCATGCCGCCGAACAGATTTTACCCGATCCGCGCGAAGTGCTCGATGCCGCCTGGGTGGGGGGCGTGCACGAGTTGTTCCGCGTCTGCGCGCAACGCAGTCCGCATCAACTGGCCGTCGCTGATCCCGAGGTAACCTGGACTTATGGGCAGCTCGATAAATTGAGCGACAACCTGGCCGGACAACTCGTCAGGCAGGGTATCCAGCGGGGAGATGTTGTCGCGATCTACGCGCATCGAAGCGCTCCGCTCGCGCTGGCGCTCCTGGGAATTA
>WNFD01022699.1_pt1 | contig 10371 bp, 11 predicted proteins | sample 5400491 | NCBI WGS metagenome assembly WNFD01 (sample SAMN13153343, study PRJNA577476) | soil metagenome | isolation source: 120 cm saprolite under Douglas fir tree site 2 hole 2 replicate 2 | place: USA:California | collected 2015-04-18 | reverse complement strand
TTGACCAGGGATCCGACCTCGCAGCGGTCGCGCCCGCAGGCAAGCCGGACAACGCGATGCGGATCGCCGTCGGCTTGGGAGCCGCAGCCTGCGTCCTGTTGGCCGCCGTCCTTTACGAGGGCGGCTTGATCTCAAAGGTGCTGAACCGCAGCACGAGTGCGGCGAAGGTTGTAGCCACCGCCAGCGTTCGACCGTCCGCGACCGTGCGCACTTCCATCTCCCCGAGCCTGAGCCCGACCCCGGCCGCCACGGCCCCGGTGCTCTTCGCGCTGGGGAACGGGGTCGGTGGCGAAACCATGTTCCGCATCCGACCCGGGACCGCTGTGGCCGCCTACACCCGGTTGGTGTTCGATATGCACGGCTCGGGATTACCGACGATAGTCGTCACCCAGCCCGATGCCCTGCATCTTGTGGTGACCTTCAAAGACACGAATGTCACGAGTGCATCGGTGAACGGCATCAGCACCCGGCGGGTGGCGGCGGTCGAGCCTGGCGTCCAGCAAGGGCCGGACGGGATCATCACGATTGACCTGGCCCGACAGGTGCAGGTTAAGGCCACCACCCTCAACGCGACCGGCAGCTACGCGTGGCGGCTGGTGATGGACCTCTACGACGGCTAGTTGAGCGAGGTCCGAGCCTTTGCAGCCGTGCCGGCGTGGGCCACCATCTGCTTGAGCAGAGCGATCTCCTTGCGCAGGAGGCGCAGCTCGAGGATCAGACGCGAGTCAGTGCGCTCCTCCGCGAGTAGCGTTTGTTTCTCCGGAACCTGCAGGTTGAGCGCGGCGGCGATCAAGTAGGAGAGGAGCTCGGGCTCCATCGGCGGTTCGACCTCGTCAGGCTTCTGACCGACGAGCTCGCGGAGCAGGTTGGAGTAGTGCCGGAAGGTGACCGCCGTGATCTCGGTGAGGTGGGCCGTAGCGTCGAGGTCGTCCCCGGTCTCCGGGATGATTCGAATCTCGCCGCGCAGGTAGGGACGATCGTCGGCCGTGCGTAGGATCGCGAAGCGCGAGGCGCCCATTACCAGCAGGTTCATGCGACCGTCATCGAGCCGGTCGATGCGCACGATCTTCGCGAGCGTGCCCACGTCGTAGGGTGTCGCCGGCCCGGTTTCAGCCCCCTCCCGGATGGCGACCACGCCGAAACTGTGGCCTTCCTCGAGGCAGTCGGCGATCATCTTCCGGTAGCGGGGCTCGAAGATGTGAAGCGGCAGGGGCATGTGCGGAAAGAGCACGACGTTCAACGGAAACAGCGGCAGCCATTGCGTTGGCACGTCAGCAGGCCGCCGCAATAAAGCGGGATGCGCGGTGGGCCATCGCCATGATGGTGATCATCGGATTCACGCCGGAGGCGCTGGGGAAGGCGCTCGCGTCGGCGACGAACAAGCCCTTGACGGCGTGCGTCTCGTGATCGGGACCGATCACCGACGTGGCCGGATCGTTGCCCATTCGGCAGGACCCCATCTGGTGGAAGCTGAAGTAGCCCATCTGGCCCGGACCGTAGCCGTGGCGGTCGACCTCGTTCATGAACGCCTCGACGCCGCCACGTTGACCCGGCCGGTACGCGACATAAGCACTCTGCCCGGTGAAAATCTCTCGCGCGCCGCCGGCCTCCATGACCTGCACCGCCGCCTGGATCCCGCGACGCAGGTCCGCCAGATCGTTGCGGCTGAGCCGGTAGTCGACACGGGCGGCCCCGTCTCTCGCCGTGACGCGCCCGCCGCCGTGGTCGCGAACCAGCGGCGCAAGCACCGACATGCGTGGGAGCAGCCGCATCAGACGCTGGTATTGAGTCGGATCCCGCCACGGAATCGCGTGCGCCAGGATCGCCGGATGCATCGGCCCCGACTCGAGCTTCACGCCGTGGTACTGACCATCGAGGTTGATCCATTCATCCGAGTAGACCGCTTGAAGACTGCCCTCCCATGGTCGTAACGTCTCGTCGAACACGCCCAGAACCGCGACACCGGGATGCAGCCGGAGCCATCGGCCGACCGCCGGCGATCGTAGCCCGGAGCGCTGCAGCAGTGCGGGGGTTCCAATCGAACCGGCCGCGGCCACGACGGCGCGGCTGCGCACGATCAACGTGAAGGCCGGCATCTCCGGCTGGCGCACGGTGGCGCGCACGCCAACCGCCCGGCCGTCTTCGATGATGACGCGGTCGACTGTGCAGTTGACGACGATGCGGGCCCGTCGCCGATAGGCATCGAGGAGATAGGTCTTGAGCGTCGATTGCTTGGCGCCGATCTGGCAGCCGTAGCTGCAGAACCCGCAACTGGCATCCTGGGTGCAGCCCTGCACGTTGCGCGGCATGTGGTCGACATGCCAGCCAAGTTTTCGCAGGCCGCGTTCCAGCACCCTCTCTCGGGCGCTGACCCGGCTGTGGTTGATGTTGACCCCCAGGCGTTCGTAGACCGCGTCCAGGGATGCGGTGAACTCATCGGTTGCAAAAGCGGTCAGCCCATAACGATCGGCCCATTCATGCCGAAGCCAATCGGGACTGCGAAAGCTGGTGGTGTAGTTGACCACGGTTCCGCCGCCGAGACAGCCACCCGCGATCACCGCGATCGACCCATCGGCCGTGGCGGCGAAACCACCCTGAAAGTACAGCTTGCGCATCATGGCGAGCTCGAGCTGGTTGAAGTCGGCCTCGTTGTGGTAGCCGCCCTCCTCGAGCACGATGACGTCCTTGCCGGCGGCCGCGAGTTCGCCCGCCACGACGCCGCCACCCGCACCGGATCCGACCACGACCGCATCGCAGGTCAACGTGGTGTCGCCGTCGAGCGTGGTCGTCCGGATACTCTTTGGTGTCGGCGGCGGGGCCGACACCGGTCCCGGGTAGCCGATCTCCGGCCAGACCGGATTGGTGCCGTCATCCTCCGTGTCACCGATGAAGGCCAGCAGCGACAGGCGCTTGAAAACCTGGAACAGCTGGCGTCGGAAACTCAGCCGGCTGACCGCCCACGACGACATAACCGCAATCCGCTGCTCACGAGGCCAGCGGTGAAAGGGGACCGGGCGGCCGGTCAGGAGAAAGGTGCCGGACCGACGCCCGAGGATCGAGACCAGCAAGCGAAGCTGGCGGCGGTCGGCTGCGGAAGGCAGCCGCGCGAACGTTTCCTCCATCGAGGCAGCGACCCGGATCGGTGAACCCGGGTGCCCCATCCCGCCGATGAACGTGTCGGCCATCGCCACCAGGACCGGCGACTGACTGTCACGGCTGGTCGTCGTTGGCGGCGCCTTTACCGCGGTGGACATGCCTGCTACCCCCCAAGCGTGATCGGTCCTTCCATCATAAGCAGGCACGGGCACTTTGCGAAGGCCCACAATAAATCGCATGTGCTACACAGATGCGGCCCGATCCCCGCTTCCCCCGATCATGGGCGGCTCAACCGACGAAGGCGATCTGGTGCTGACCGGTGCCGATGGCAATCGTTTCCGGGCCTATGGTGCCCGAGCGGCGGCCCCATCCGGAGCCGGGGTCGTCGTCATCCCGGATCCGCGCGGTGTGCACCCCTTCTACAAGGACCTGGTGACGCGGTTCGCACAGGCCGGCGTCGACGCCGTCGTCATCGACTATATCGACCGAACGGCCGGGATGACGCAACGGCCGGAGAACTTCGACTTGCGCGCCGCGATCGGAAAGACCACGCCCGACGGGATCGCGGCGGACGTTGCCGCCGGCATCGCGTATCTGCGCTCGCCGGCGGGCGGCGCGGTGGAGTCGGTGTTCACGGTCGGCTTCTGCTTTGGCGGCGCCCAGTCGTGGCGGCAGTCAGCGGCGCAGCCTGGGCTTGCCGGTTCGATCGGCTTCTACGGCCTCCCGTCCCGTGTCCGCGATGTCATCCCTCAGATGAAGGCTCCATTGTTATTGCTGCTGGCTGGTAACGACCAGGCCACGACGCCAGAGGATTTCGTCGAGTTCGACCGAGAGCTCACGCAAGCCGGCGTTCCCCACCAGAAGGTGGTCTACGAGGGCGCACCGCACTCGTTCTTCGACCGCACCTTCGAAGAGCACAAGGCTGCTTCCGACGATGCCTGGCGCCAGATGCTGGCCTTCATCAAGGAACGCGCACGGCAGACCGCCCGGGCGTAAACCTCGGACGCACCGGCGTCTGGCTTGGCTCGATGGCGTATCTGTCGACCCCCGACCTCCGGCGCGCGGTCGCCGAGATCGAGGAGATGGGTTTCGGCACCATCTGGATCGGCGAATCGCTCGGTCGCGAGCCCTTTGCCGCCTGCGCCATCATCCTCGAGGCGACCCGTCAGATCACAGTGGCGACCGGCATCGCCAACATCTGGGCGCGCGACGCGGTCGCCATGATGAACGGCAGCCGAACGCTGGCTGAGGCCTGGCCAGGACGGTTCGTCCTCGGCATCAGCGTCAGCCACGCGCCGCTGCTGCAGGCTCGCGGCCACCAATACGAACACCCCCTGGCCGCGATGCGTGCCTACCTCGACGCGATGGACAAGGCGCCCTACCGCGCCGTGGCGCCGAACCCGCCCGCGCCAACCCTATTGGGGGCGCTCGGCGTCAAGATGCTCGAACTGGCCCGTGAGCGGACCGCCGGAGCCCATCCCTACTGCGTGCCCGTCGAGCACACCCGGGAGGCACGCCGCATCCTGGGACAAGATCGCCTGCTCGCTCCCGAGCAGGCGGTCGTCTTCGCCAAAAATCGCGAGGCGGCTCGCATTCCCGGCGACATCTATATGCGCACCTACCTGTCGCTGCAGAACTATCGCCAGAACCTCGTGCGCCTGGGCTGGCCCGAGGACGAGCTCAGGCCGCCAGGCAGCGACCGGGCCTTCGATGCGCTGGTCGCGTGGGGCGACGAGCAAGAGATCGCCCGCAAGGTGAAACGGCATCACGAGGCAGGGGCCGACCACGTGGCGATGAACGTGCTGACCCCGACGCCCGATCGGGCCTCTCTCGACGATCTTCGACGGCTGGCGCCGCTGGTCGTCACATAGCGTGTTAGACTTCGACCCTCGAAATCTGATCGGGAGGTGAGGTCCGCGTGGCTGCCAGTGTTGTCCGTCGCATCTGCGTGGCGACCGCCTCCCGAGGGTTGCGCTAGCTAAACCCGCGGATACCTCCCTCGGCGAAGGCGCCGATGCCATTTGCCGTTGACCACATCAGGGAGGTTCTCAGCTTGAATTCAAACCACCGCGCCGAGCTGGATGAGCTCGGCTGGAACGACCGATTCGCGTCCGCATTCGGCGATCTCCATGACGAGGAGCTGCAGCCAGGGCGACTGGCGGCCGATTACAGCACGCAATTCCTCGTGCAACTGGCCGGTACGGCGCCGCTCGCCACGCTGAGTAGCGCCCTGCGCGGGGCCCGTCTCGCCGCGGTTGGCGACTGGGTCGCCGTTCGCCAGACGGCACAGGCCACCGAGATCCGCGCGGTGCTGCCGCGGCAATCCGCAATCACCCGGGAGGCACCGGGCGCGGAGACCGCCCAGCAGATCATCGCTGCCAACGTCGACCTCGTCTTCATCGCGACGTCGGCGGACAGCGATTTCAACCTGCGCCGCATCGAGCGGCTATTAACTGTCGCCTACCAGAGCGGGGCGGCATCCGTGATCGTGCTGACCAAGGTCGATCTCGGAAGCCCCGACCCATTTGAGGCCGAGCTCGCAAGGATCGCAACCGGTGTGCCCGTGGTCGCGGTCAGTGGCCGGACCGGGTCAGGGATCGAAGCGGTGCGCGCGATTCTTTCTCGAGGCAAGACGGCGGTACTGGTGGGATCGTCCGGCGTTGGCAAGTCCACGCTGATCAACCGCCTGGTTGGGAAAGAGGTGCTGCGGACGGCTGACGTGCACAAGAGCGGCCAGGGTCGCCACACCACCAGTCATCGGTGCCGGGCGGGGGTCTCATTATCGACACGCCCGGTTTGCGAGAAATCCAACTCTGGGCCGGGGCGGAGGCCCTCGCCGAGGTGTTCCTGGACATCGAGGAGCTGGCCCTCGCTTGCAAGTTCACCGATTGCCGGCATGAGACCGAACCGGACTGCGCCGTGATCGCCGCGCTCGAAGGCGGCACCCTGGACTCGAGCCGTTTCGCCAGTTACCGCAAGCTGCAGCGCGAGCTGCGCGCGATCGAGGTCAAAGCCGACGTGCGGTTGCAGATCGAGGAGCGTCGCAAGTGGAAGGTGATCCATAAGAGCGTCAAACAGCACATGCAGGTCAAGCGTCGCGGGGACTAGCACGCTTGCGCTTCGGACGCTCGAGCTCGCCGGAGCGATCGGGACCCTCGTAGCTGGCCCAGGGGTCGTAATCGACCTCGAGCGCTTCCTGCGGTGGCCGCTCGGACTCGGGCACGTTGCGCAGATTGAGCCGGATCCGCGTCCATGTTGTATTCCGCCCCCGCATCGAGTCCACCATGATGTCCGAGGGCGCGAGATGGGACCAGACCTCCGCATGGCGCGTCCGCCAACGCTGGAGCCCGGCGCGCGCCTCGGCCTCGGTCGCCGCGCGGGCGATCTCGATCAACGGCGCGGTGGTTCGCCGGCGGCCGGTGGGCCCCACCGGAAGTGCGGCGGCCAGGGTGCATCTCCAAAGCCGGCCGCCTCGTGCTGCGCGGAAAGCTCGAGCAGTGGTTCGAGCGAACCAACCGCCTCGTCGATGCCTTTCGACGGGTCGCCAATCTGCGCGAACCGTTTGGGCACGGTGTCGATGGTGAAGGCTGTCAGCTCGCTGCTGGGCAGCTCCTCCCAGGTCAGCGGCGCCGACACGCGCGCGTCCGGCGTCGGGCGGACAGAATACGCCGATGCGATCGTGCGGTCCTTGGCATTCTGGTTGTAATCGAGGAACACACCGTGCCGCTCCTCTTTCCACCAGCGGCTGGTGGCGATGTTGGGGGCGCGCCGCTCGACTTCGCGCGCCACCGCCAGCGCCGCGCGGCGAACCTCCGGAAACGTCCAGCGAGGCTCGATGCGGGCGTAGACATGGATGCCGCGCGAGCCCGACGTCTTTGGCCAGCCGACCAAGCCAAAGTCCTTGAGCACCTCGCGCGAGACCATGGCGACCTCGCGAATTTGTGCCCAGGACACGCCGGGTACGGGATCGAGGTCGATCCGCAACTCGTCTGGATGGTCGAGGTCGCTGGTCCGCACCGGGTGCGGATTCAGGTCGATGCAGCCGAGGTTGATGATCCAGGCGAGCTGGGCGGCGTCCCGGATCACGATCTCTTCGGCGGTCCGGCCAGAAGGAAAGCTCAGCTCGACGGTCTCGATCCATTCGGGCCGCGAGGTCGGCGCGCGCTTTTGAAAGAATGCCTCGCCTTCCGCTCCGTTCACGAACCGCTTGAGCGCCATCGGTCGCCCGTAGACGCCGCGAATGGCGCCCTCCGCCACGGCCATGTAATAGCGCACCAGGTCCAGCTTGGTGTGGCCGGTACGTGGAAAGAAGACCTTATCCGGATTGGTGATCGTCACCTGCCGTCCGGCGGCCTCGATGACCTCCTCCCTGGGCGCAGCCATGCGGATACCTTAGCGGCGCGCCCTACGCGACGGGATTAGCGAGCGGCGGAGCTCGGTACCGGTCGACGCCGCGGCAAGACACCACCGCCGCCGCCCCGACGCCATAGCCAGACGAGCGGGACCAGCCCGATGAGCGACACCACGACGTATCCCTCGATGCCATTGATCGAGTCGAAGGCACCGTGCAAGACCGACACGGCAAGATAGGCAACGAGCACGGTCGCCGATAGGCGGAGCCGGCCGTGGCGGGCGGCCGCGGCGAAGATGGCCCCACCAAGGATCGCCGACCACATGCCGTGGCCAAACGGAGAGAGCACACCTCGAATCAGCTCGGTCACGACCACTGAGTTGAGCGACAGGTAGAGCTGGCCGCCTTGCACGACGAAGAGCGAGGCGAGCGCGTATCCGCTGCTCTCAAGAGCGGCGAAGCCGAAGCCGACGGTTGCCCCCAGCACCATGCCATCGCGGACGTGGAATGAGCGGATGCCCAACGCCACGACGACGATGAAGATTGCCTTGACGGCTTCTTCGATCAAGCCAACCTCGAGGGCGCCCAGGACGCCGGCGCTCACCAGCCAGTATTCGAGCAGCGACGCACCCAGGACGCCAAAGGTGCCGGCGATGATGAAGGCCACCAGGATTCGCCGTGGGGACAAGGCAGGACTGGGATCGTGATCCAAGTACCAGATAACGCCGGTGACCGGGACCAGAAAACTGCCCAAAAGGACGATCGTCGGCAGAAGGATGACGTTGCGGGTGACGCGAGCCACGGCAAAGGCCGCCGCCCACATCACGAGACCAATCAAAAAGACCGCCCACCACGCCGGCGCCCAGCGCTCGGCCGTCCCTACCTCTTCCATCCCCAGTCCTCTCACGCTAGCAGAGGGGAATCGCTGGCGAAAGGGACCTGGCGACATCAGTCGTAGGCCGTCAGTCTGGGGGCGGGGGTGATTCCTCCAGCCACCGCGTCTCCCCGATGTTGACCACGATATGCGCGAATGGCCCGCTCCGCCCGGCACCATGCCAGTGCTCCTCGTTGGGTCCGGTTAGGATCGCGTCCCCGACCTCGATCCGTTGAGGCTGGGCACGGCGAGCCTGCACCCAGCCCTCGCCTTCGATCACGACCATCAGCTGGCCCCCCGCGTGGGCATGCCAGTGATTTCGTACGCCCGCTTCGAACCGAACAACCGCCGCAGACGTCGGGGGCAACGGCGCTGCTGCCGGCAGCAGCGGGTGCGCGCCTGCCTGTCCCGTGAAGTGGGACGCGTCCAGGGGATCGAGGTCACGTAGCGCGTCGGCTCGTCGGGTGATCTCCATGCACCAACGCTACGCCGCCGCCCGAAGCCCGTGCAAGGCTCCGCGGAGAACCTCCGCCTGGTCTTCGATTGGATGTCGAAAGTCCGCCCACAGATCGAGCGACGGGTCGAGGCGAGCGTCGACCGTGAGATAGCCAGCATCCCGCTGGTGGGCGGTCCGCCTCGCCAGTTCGCGCGATGGGACCAGCCAGCACTCCGGGAAGAAAGCGGCCCGGCGCGGGTCCCAGAAGTGAAACGCACACCAAAAGTCGTCGGCCGGCACGAAGGTGTTACGGCGCACATGGAAGCGGATCCTGTCGTTGCCCCAATGGACAGCGGTGCCCTTGATTTGCACATAGGTCGCGTGTGGAGAGTTCACGAGCTGAACAAGGAGATCTCGGCCCTTGATGTCGAAGGCCGGTCGAAACAGCAGCAGGTCCTTGTGGTTACCCCGGAGGAGTTCGGTGAACATCGCGAACTCGTACACGCCTCCCTGGTCGATTCGCAGGATCGGGAGCTGCCGGATCGCGGCTGGGCGGAGTCCGGCGGCCGGAGCAAAGCCCCTCCATAGAGTGCTCCGCGTACAGCGGTAGGGAGCGAGCCGGTCGTCGTGCGTCGGGGACGCATCAAGGCGGTACACCTCTGTGCGAAGCGCCTTATCGTATTCGCGGCGACCGAGGCGCCGAACGACGCTGGAGTCCAGGCGCCAGAACACGTCGCCAACCTGGTTGGATGTCGGATCGATCAGGGCGAGCACGACGGAAAACTGGGGGTACGACGCGAACGAACCTGTCCGCAGTTCCCAGCGGTGGCGACCCTCCTCGTCGGCGAAACCACTGGTCTTCACCTGCGCGAAGCTCGGCGGACCGACCCCCTCCCAGCTATAGGCGCGGTCAACGCCATGAGCGTCGACCAGCGGAATCCACGGGATCAGCCGACCGCCGCTTCCGATGACCAGCGCCTGGTCTACGGCGAGCTCACCCAGCCAGCCCATTTCGGGACGTACGAGTTTTGCCAAAAAGTCGTGCCTCCATCGGCCGGGCAGCCTAATTCTTCTGGGTGCAACGCCAAGCGGCTCGGGACCCGTCACCGCGGCGGTGGGCCACACTATTAAGCGATGTCGGATCAGGGGACGACGAAGCGGATCCTTCGTCGAAGGCAGCGGATCGGTCCGTTCCTGGTCTGGGCCGTCGTCTTCGCCGACATCGGCACCTCCGTCTACTACACGCCCGGCATTCTCTACGGCCGCTTCGGCACCCGGGCCGCGATCTTCGTCGCGATGACGCTGCTGGTCTTCGTACTTCTGGCCATCAAATACGCCGAGGTGGCAGTTCGGTATCCCGAAGGCGGCGGCGTGGTCACGGTCAGCACCCGGGCGTTTCATCCCTTCGTGGGCCTCGTCGGCGGGATGTTCATCCTCGTCGATTATTTTCTGACGGCGGCGCTCAGCGCCCTCTCCGGGGTGATCTATCTCAGCGTCGTGTTCAAATCGCTCGGGGCTATCGTTGTCCTGGGTACGGTTGCGGCGCTGCTCGTCCTCGCGCTCCTCAACGTGGTGGGCGTCAAGGCCAGCGCGGAAGCGAGCGCGGTCTTCGCC
>WNFD01017730.1_pt1 | contig 10372 bp, 11 predicted proteins | sample 5400491 | NCBI WGS metagenome assembly WNFD01 (sample SAMN13153343, study PRJNA577476) | soil metagenome | isolation source: 120 cm saprolite under Douglas fir tree site 2 hole 2 replicate 2 | place: USA:California | collected 2015-04-18 | reverse complement strand
GCCAGGATTTCCCGCCGTCGCGCGTGATGTGAATTAATCCATCGTCTGTTCCTGCCCAGATGGTGTTCGCTTCCTTGAACGAAGGAGCGACGGCGTAAATAACGCCACGGTGTTTGCCTTTTTCCGGATCGCTCGCCGCAAATGCCCCGAGATTCGCCGGAATTTCATAAGTTTCCCGCGTCAGATCGGGACTGATGACCTGCCAACTGTTTCCCGCATCCGTCGTCTTGAAAAGCACATTGGCCGCGAAATAGAGTGTGTGCGGTTCGATCGGCGAAAAAACTACCGGCAGCGTGCGCGTATAGCGATATTCGCCGCGGCGAATCGACTCCGGCGTAACCTTCGCGTATTCTCCGATATCCTGCTTGGTTCGCGTGAGCCAGTCGCCATAAAGAATATTCGGATCCAGCGGATCGATCGCGATGTAGCCATACTCGAAAATCCCAATGAGATGCCAGTCGCGAAAAGTTATCTCGCCGTAATCGCTGCGGCTCAGCGTCGCCACGGAGCCGCTTTCCTGCTGCGCGCCGTAAACCCAGTACGGAAAACGATTGTCGGTGGTGACGTGATAAAACTGCGCCGTTGGCTGATTGTACCAACTGCTCCACGTTTCGCCGCCGTTCACGCTGATGACCGCGCCTTGATCGGAGCTGAGCGCGATAATCTGCGGATGTTCCGCGCTAATCCAGATGCGCTGATAATCGTCACCGCCGGGGGCGCCTTTGAACCCTACAAATGTTTTTCCAGCGTCCGTGGACTTCCACGTCGTGGTGTTCGCAACGTAGATGACTTCCGGATTGTCAGGAGCGACGGCAATGCCCATCGCGCCCGGACCGCGGCCGCCGATGCGGCCGTCGCTATTGACTTGCTTCCAAGACTCGCCAGCATCATCGGAGCGATAAATGCCGGCGACGCCGCGCTTGGCTTCCACGCTGGCGTAAAGACGATTGGGTTGTGAAGGAGTAACAGCGATGCCCATGCGGCCGAGATCCTCGGCGGCGGTGGGCAATCCTTTTGTAAGCGGGCGCCACGTGCTTCCGCCATCGGTGGATTTGAAAAGTCCGCTTCCCGCGGTATAGATCGATCCGCCGCTGCGAACTTCCCAAGGTGCAACGCGCGCAGCCCACAGCACGGCATAAATCGTCTGCGGATTTGCGGGATCGAAAGCGAGATCGGCGGCGCCGGTGTTTTCATCTTTGTAGAGAACTTTCTGGAACGATTGTCCCCCGTCGGTGGAGCGGAAAACGCCGCGCTCGGCGTTGGGTCCATAAGGATGTCCCTCGGCGGCGACGAAAACGCGATTGGGATCTTTGGGGTCGACGAGGATGGCGGTGATTTGCTGCGCGTCGCGCAAGTTTTGCAAATGTGTCCAGGTTTTCCCCGCGTCGGTGGATTTGTAAACGCCGTCGCCGGTCGCAAGATCCGGGCGCTGCAATCCTTCGCCGCTGCCAACATAAATGATGTTCGGGTCGGAAGGAGCAACGGCCAGCGCGCCGACGGAGCCGCTGGGCTGGTCGTCGAAGATCGGATTCCAGGTGTTACCGAAATCGGTGGTTTTCCAGACGCCGCCGTTGACGGCAGCCATGTAGAAGACGTTGGGCTGGTGCGGCACGCCGGAGATGGCCACCGTGCGGCCTCCGCGGAGCGGGCCGATGCAGCGCCAGCGCATTTCGGAATAAAGTTTTTGGCCGTATTGCTGGCCGACCTTCTGGTCGAGCTGCTGCGCGTTCGCCGAAGTGCAAAAATAAAGACAAAAACAAGCGCAACAAATGCTAGCGCCGATGATTCCAACGATGAACCACTTCCCTGCCGCACCGATTCGCATCCGAGTCCTCCGTGAGAAGGGAGAGGATACTCTGGCGGCGCAATCGGAGCAATGCGTGGGCGCCTAGTCGCGAACTGTAGTGGCCAGTCCCAGACCGGTGCTTTTGACTGTAGCGACGGCCGTCCACCTAATTCAAAAGTCCGTCTCGTGTTAAACTTCAGGTTAAGGATAGGAGCCCAATGATCTTCCACGTTTCGCTTGAAAAATCAGAAGACGGCTGGATCGTGGCGCAGTGCCCGGCGCTGCCCGGGTGTGTGTCACAAGGGCGCGACGAGCAGGAAGCTCTCGAGAACATCAAGGAAGCCATCACTGCCTGGCTATGGGCCGAGGATCAAAAAGCGGTGAAGGCCCTGGGGTCGGATCGCACACCGGTAGTCGTCGCTGTTTGACGGGAGTTGACGCGGGAGCGCATGGGGCGGCTCGGCAACATTTCCGGCAAGGAAGCGGCGAACGCCTTCGGCAAAGCGGGCTGGCAAGTCATGGGGCAAGTGGGAAGTCACCTAGTGATGACAAAATCTGTCGTGCGAGCAAATCTCTCCATTCCCCAGCACAAGGAACTTTCCACCGGAACGCTCCGAGCCTTGATTCGAGCGGCGGGAATGACCGTTGAAGAATTTCTAGCGCTTCTCTGAAGCCATTCTGCCAAAGTCTTTTCATCACATCTCGCCACTCGCCCTTCCCCTATCGAGCCAATGAGGCACTTCGCGCCCCTCTCCCGACCCGGTGTGCCATTCCAGGCGGGGGATCCTTTTTAGGGATGAGAGCGGGGGTGAGAGTGGAGGAGCTGATTGGTGATGTAAGCGAGAACGGAAGCGCGTCGAGGCGAGACGCGGCCTTTGGTGACCAGAGTGAGGAGGCGGGCGAGAAACTGGCGGAGATCGATGGCAGGAGAGAGTTCGGAGAGTTGAGGGAGGAGGTCGGCGGTAAGGTCTTCCGCATCGTTGTACAACTCCAGGGAAGCGGCGGGCTTGGTCAGGCTGAAATGGTGAGGACAGAGGCCGAAGTGAGGTTGCGAGCCAGTGAGGCGGCAACGCTTGCCGTTGGCGTAGCGATAGAGACAACGAGTGGAATCGTTCAGGGGAATGCCGGCCGACTCCGCGAGAACGGTGACACTGGGGTCTTTCTGGGATGGGTTCATAATGTTCCCTTCTGATGTTTCTTCTTGGGGGATACCCCCGGGCAATTCGTATGAATATCAATGGAAAAGACTTACGAAATTTGCATTTCGTAAATGCTTGATTCTGAAAGGGATGACTTTCGTTGAGCAAAACGGGTAACAACGCGAAAGACTGCGTAGAAAAAGAAAAAGCGGGACCAAGGTCCCGCATTCCAAACACAGTTATCTACGGGAGTAAGTGTATCAGAAATTAGGGAAATGTCAAGGGCATTTTTTTCATTTTTTTGAAATTATTGGAGGGGAAGGAGTTAGCGCGCATTGGTGGAATGAAAGACGGCAGTCAAAGTCAAATTCAACACCCGCATCCCTTCACAAAGGCGTGAAGGGATGCGGCACCCAAAGGCCTCCGAGTGGATCGAGGGTCAGCCACCCGACCGGCCAGCAGCCCACCGGCCGGCACTCATTCCGTGTCTACCATTTCGCTTGCGAAGATCGTGGTCTTTGTTATTCGCGGAACTTGAAGCACAGGCCACCAGAAGGGGCAATCTCGCCAACCTTGCTCCTCCTTTCCTTCTTGACTCAATAGCATCAGGACGGGAGTTTCGTCGTCAAGGGAAGAAGCTATGACCTGCTCCTGCTTGGTGTCGGGAGTATTCTGGACGCGAGGGGTACCTCACAATGGAGATGTGAAGCGAGGGAATTCTCTTCGAGGCTTTGCTCGAAATAGTATTCTCCACCTATGTACTGTGGATGTACTGGCACGAGTTCTGTGAATGCGGGCCGAGTCGGCATGAATGCTGGGCCGGCTCCGCCAGCATCAGATCCGTCTGGCTGAAGATATAGCGAATATGGTGTGGCCGTGACTTGCAGAAAGCTTGCTCGACTGAGTCGTCGTCTTAGGTCGTCAATCTGGCCAGCAATCTTATTGATCTTTACACCTTCGTCCTTCGTCCGTCTAAATCCGATGCTGGCAAAATCTGCTTCGTCATCGATAATGAGACATCTTGCTTTACCGAGCTGGGGGTATTGATTGAAGAGGGCTTCGTCCAGCCGTCTGATGTTGTCGTCCTCCTTCTTGCAGACGATTATCAACTTTTGGGAAAGTTCATACCGGGTCAGATTGCTGGGGAGATGCATTATGTCGAATATCTGAACTTGGTCTGTTTCAACTAGCGTCCTGAATTCTCTGTGGAGTCTCTCAAGAGTTTGTTCTGTTAAGGCGATAGTTCCCTTCGTCAATATCACAGCCGAGTCGAAACCGTTATCGAACGCCAATGCCAAGATCCCGAGAAAAGTTCGAGTCTTGCCACTCTGAACTTTCCCCAGCAGCATTCCCGGCCGGTCGACAGTCGTTGTTGTCTCCAGAAGTCTGCCAGCGGTCGAGGCAATACACTGTTTTGTCTCAGTGGAATAATCCTTCCCGGACAGAAAGGTCTTGTATATGGGGCCGTCTAGAAGGATTCCCATTTCGAGGGCTCCTAAGGGTTCAATATAGTTACGATTATGACAGACAAATCGTGGTAAATATCATTTCTCGATATCCAAAATGTTGGGTATGCCAGACAACTTAGTCAGGTGCATGCGTGCGCCGGGGCGGATGACGCATGCGATGAAAGCAAAGAGCAGAGAGATTTCTCTCTGCGCAGGCCGACGCGTTCGCAGGAGCGAATGCGGAAGAAAAAGTCGGCCTGCTCCGCTCGAAATGACAGTGTAGTGGCGGGGGTTACGCGACCGGCCACTAGAAGAGAAAGAACAAGAGGACAGCCAGGAATGGCTGTCCCACCTGCCGGAAGGTGTAGAATGCACGGCGATTTCCGCTGGAGAACATAATCTCCACCCGCAAGGGGGACTGCGTTGTTCATCGTTTATGGCGTTTATCGCTGGAAGGCAAAGCGCATGGCGTTTCGCAACGACTACTGCCTGTTGTGCGGGGAGGCGCGGCGGGCAGTGCAGGTGCGGACGTTCGATGTGGGGCACATTTTTTGGATCCCGATCCTGCCGGCAGGATTTTGGAAACGCTGGGTGTACACGGTCTGTGGGCGCGATCCCCATGTAACCACGAAGACGCGGCGGGGGTTCAAGTGGGTTGGATTATTTATTCTTGTGCTCGTCGCGTTCATTTTCTGGGCGGATTCCCCCGAGCCGGACGCGGTGGCGGCATTTTGGATTGGGCGGATCGTGGCGCCGGTGGGTGCAGCGCTACTGCTGCGGCATCTGCTGCGCACTCCGAAGGAGCCGACGTTGAAAGCGAGGCTGGAAACTATTCAACCTGCAACGGATACCGTTTGCCCGTTTTGTGGGGCGCAATTGTTGGTGCTGGGTTCGCAATGTTCGTGCCCGGTGTGCGGAGTGGTGAGGAGCGAGGTGGAGCGAAACTAGAAACTAGAAAACAGAGAAGAGAAAATCGCTAAAAGTACCGGTCTGAAGACCGGCCACTACAATGGAGGACGCGGGCGTTAATCGGCGCACAGTGGTTATTTCTTAAGACACAATTAGGGCATTCACCTTATATTTCGCAGTGTGGAGCTAATTCATACTCGCACCCCAACGCGAGCGAGCAGGATGAACGGCCAAAACGTTCCTTTAGGAAAAGGGTGATATGCCGAATGTCTTGATTTATAAGGCGCGGTCGCTGAAACCGCAGACTCGCGCCGCGGTTGAGGCAGAATTGGGGCGCGCGCTCAAGGATGACGAAGACGTGAGCATCATGGCGTTTGGGACGGAAGAAGCGCTCACAGGCGGCGCTCGGCCGCGAGCCGGTCAAAAGCTGGAAGGCAATTTCAGTGGAAATGATAAATCCTCCGGAGCCCATCCGGAGCCTTCGATAGAGGCGGCCCCTTCAGCTACGCGCAAAAGAGGTTCCGCCCGGCCACTATAGAGGGCGGGCAGGTACTATTGCCTGGCTCCAATCGGGTTGGTAGATTCGGGCCATCTAACCTCCAGCCTCAATCCCTGAGGGCGTAGCGAGTCGCCGGCGCGGGCGATCCCGCGAAGCGCCGCTTCTGAAGGGAGACCCCGATGAAAGTGCAATTCTCACTTAAACTTTGTTGCGCCTTGACCTTATTGCTGGGCTTATTGCTTTTGCCCATTCCCGCGAACGGCGGGCAACAACTCGTTGTTGACGATGACAAGGTGCAGTGTCCGAATGCGGGATTCACCAAGATTCAAGATGCCGTAGACGCGGCGACTCCTGGCGCAGTGATTCGCGTTTGCAAGGGAAATTACGCCGAACAAGTGGCGATCCACAAACCGTTGACCATCGCGGCAGACAGCGGCGCGGTTCTGATGCCTGGCACGATGCAGCAGAACACGACGAGTTTGCTCGACGGCACACCCTTGGCGGCGGCGATTCTGGTGGCCAGCACAACCGACGTCACCATCGAGGGCCTGATCGTGGACGGCGCGAACAACGGCGTGACACAGTGCGCGCCCCGGCTTTTCGGAATCGCTTTTCAAAACGCCTCGGGCCAGATCAGCCACGTGGCCATTCGCAACTTCAAGTTAGGCACAGGTCTGGGTGGCTGCCAGAGCGGCACGGGGATTTTCGTGCAAAGCGGAGGGGGCGGTGTTTCCAACGTCGAAATTGAGAAGTCCACCATCCACGATTTCCAGAAAAACGGGATCACCGCCGACGAGGTGGGAACACAAGTGTCGGTACACGGGAACGTGGTGACGGGCATCGGGCCGACCACGGGAGCGGCGCAGAACGGCATCCAGATGCCGTGGATACATGCGCGGCGGTGGCGACGAACATTCTGGTTACGCAGTCCGATGGAGTGGAGGTGAGCGATAATCGCGCCGGGATCAGTCAGATAGAGATTTTCGTTCACGGGAACCAAGGACTGGTGACGGGGAACGAGACGTTTGCGAGCAGCGTCTTCGACGGGATTCGTATCGAGGGCGATGGGAACCGGGTGCGGCACAACCGGGTCTTCAACGGCGCGGAATCCGGCGTTTTTGTCGCCGGCAAGAACAACGTGGTGGAACACAACAAGATTACGGAAGCGGCCGTGGGCATTCTCAAACAGGCTGGGTCTCTCGGCAATGTGATTCGGTTCAATGAGGTGTTCGACACACTGGTGGCGGTGCAGGATCCTGCGTCGTTAGGCTTAGAGCGTGTCGTTTCGCCGGAGCGGTAGGGACAGAGCTTTAATGGAAGGCCCGACGTGTGGTCGGGCCTCCCGGCTAATTGGGTACAGTAAGGACGCTTACATTGTGGAGGTGGCGGTGGCGGCTTGGGCTTTGGCAGCGGTCTGGTCTTTTGCGGCGAACTGGGCGACGACGCCGAGCTGTTGCATCATGCCCAAAGCGTCCCAGTTGACGTGGCTTTCCGCCAGCTTGCCGTTCAAGAGACGAGCGACGGTAACGCCGGAAATGGTGAACTGCTTTCCGGTGGGGGCAATGCCGTTGAGATCCCCTTTGTGGGTACCGTGACAGGACCAACGGGCCATGACGGTATCGCCTTCGGCAATGAGGTCCTCGATGGTCAAGCGCAGGTCGGGGAAAGCATTGCGGTAGAGGGTCACTCTCTTCCTTTCACTCTCGGGGCCGTGGCCAAAATCGGGTGACGAAGAGTCATGATCGGTGTAGTTCGGGGTAAAGAACTGGTCTGCCAGCGACAGATTGCCCTTGTTCCAAAGTTCTTCAAACAGACGACGGACGATAGCTTTGTTATTTTCAGACATGTGATGTTCTCCTCTTTGAGAAAATCAAAAACGGTCCTCGCATGAAGCGAGTCGTGCTCGAGTGATGTGGCATGGAACCGCTCCGGTCCAGGGCGTGCAGTCCATTGGATCGGATAGAAGAATAGGCGTCGCACGAGCGGAGAAAAACGAGCCGAGGACGTACTGCCCTCTTGGCGCTCGATGCGGAGCTTAGGTGCTAAAGAAACGTCCCTCGGACTACGGAGCGGGAGTCTCGCCTCAAACGGCGAAACTTCGAGATGATGGTGTTCCTCGCGGACGTGGGTGTGAAGGTTAATCGAAGGATTCCCCTGTGCAAAAGGAGCGGTGGCGACTGGGAAGCTGGTGGCGGGCGATGAAAAGAAAGGAGCAGAGAGATTTCATCCCGCAAACTGCGCGGGATGGGGCGGAGGTCTCTCTGCGCAGGCCGACGCGTTCATCCCGCAAAAAGCGCGGGATGGAGAAGAGTGCGCAGGAGCGAATGCGGTAGAAAAAGTCGGCCTGCTCCGTTCGAAATGACGGTGGCGGGGTGGGTGCACCTCGGGAGGAGGCTAGGCGGCACCCCAGAGGGTGCGGAGGGCGGGTTCGTCGCCGTTGAACTTGTCGCGGTCGCACATGCCGGCGCCTGGGACGGTATGGGGCTGAGGACCGACGGCGCCGTCGGTGTATTGCCACATGGTCCAGGTAGGCCAATTGGCGGGCACGACGGCGGTGGGTCCATATTGCGATAGCCAGAACCAGCAATTGGCGAGGACGGGGTCGGAATTGGTGCCGAGTAAGTCCTTGATATAGTGGCCGGAATAGAGGCCGGGCCACCGGCCGGTCGCGTCGTTGACATGGGTGACGAAAGCACGGGCCTGCTCGAGGGTCATGCTGGGCCCCTGACCGTTGGCTTCAAGATCGAGAATCAAGAGGGTCTGAGCGTCGGGTTGCACGATATCCAGGAAGTGCTCGGCTTGCTGGACGCCGTCGCTGCCGGTACCAAAATGATACGCACCCCATAGCAGACCGTTGGCAAGGGCGCTGATTCTATGCGGCAGATAGGTGGGGTCGGTGTAGTCGAGCCCCTGGGTAGCTTTGTGGATGATGCCTAGAATTCCGCCGCCGGACCGAATGCTGGCGAAATCGAGGTTTTGATTGTGGTGGGATAGATCGATGACCACGTTGGATTCGGGCATGGGACCTCCTGAAATGGTGCTTTTGTAAGAAGTGAGCGGATGTGGCAAAACGTTTCATGAGTTCCAAAAAGAGGACAGTTTCATAGAGAGGAACGTCCGGCGCGGCAGTTCCTTAGGGAGCTAGATCACTTGGGAAACGGGCCGGCCTTGATGGGTCCGGAAAGCACGGGTTCCCAGGCTTGCTTGCAGTGGGCACATTGGACTTCGCGCGCGGCAGCGTCGTTGGCGCCGGAACGGGTGTCCAGTGCAATGGAGTTTTTCTTGTGGCATTTGGGGCAAGTCAGATCGACCAAAACGTGGAGTGGCGCGGATTCTGTCTCCGGTTCGGCGGGTTGTTCCGGCGCTTGGCGATGGCCGTCCGCGGGCGGTTGCGTTTTCTTGCCGGCCCGCTTTCTGTCGTACAGGACTTCATCGGCGCGTGCCAGCATTTGCTCCGGCCGCTCGCCGAGTTCGTATTGCTTCCATCCGGCGGAGAAGGTGATAGGAATCTGTTGGCCCTGCCAGTCTACTTCCAGGGAACCGAGACGCCCCAGCACTAGTTGCAACTGCTGGGAGGTGCATTCTGGAAGCAAAACAAGGAACTCGTCTCCGCCCAGGCGCACCGCCAAGTCGCCTCCGCGAATGACGTTATTAAGGCGGGCGGCAAATTTCTGCAGTACGAGGTCACCAGCGGGATGGCCGTGGGTGTCGTTGATTTCCTTGAACCTGTTCAAGTCCAAAGTAAGTACCGTCAGTGGATGTCCTTTGCGCTCGGAGCGGGCAACTTCGGCGGCGAGGCGTTGTTCCGCAAACCGCCGGTTATACAGACCGGTCAAGGGATCAACCATGGCGAGGTTACGGAGAAGGTCCGAATGACCCTGTTTCTCGGCCAGTTGGCGGCGAAGCCTTTTGATGAGAATGGCTTGAGAAATCGCATAGACGTTAAAGAGCACGACCAAAGCGATCAAGCCAAAAACAACATCGACCATGTTGACCCTGAAGATGGTCTCCACGCCGCTACGTACTGCCGGGAAACAAAAAGCGGTAACTGCGAAGGCGAAGAGAAGAAGGACAAAAATCGAGTAACCCCAGAGCCACCAATCGCGCTTGTGCATTTTCTGAAATTCGCGCGCTAACTCTTGATCCCTCGCCTTAAGAGAAGCCGCGATGGGATTGATGGGAGGCACACTCATAATAGTGAAAGGGAGAGACGAGTCGTCACCGGATTAACTAAGGTTAGACTGACCGGATTGTTGGGTCAACACCCTTTCAAGTAGCAGTTTGTGGTCTGGTAACTCCCGGGGTGAAGAACACGAGAGAATCCGCCGCGCCACTGGAATCCTAACGCCTTTCTCATGAACGAGTTATGGTTACACTCGGACCGTGTAAGAGTTCCATCTAGCTAGTACTCGCGTTCCATAGGGGAAATTAGAGAATTGAGAGAAACTGACATCGAGCAAAACATGGTTTCGATCTTCATTCTCGTGTTTGCCGCCTTTGCCCTGGTGAAATTCGGAATTTCGCAATGGCGGGCAATTTGGCTAACAACCGCCAATCAGCCACTGTCGGACTCGTTGCAAGCGACGGCTGG
>WNFD01012779.1_pt1 | contig 10372 bp, 11 predicted proteins | sample 5400491 | NCBI WGS metagenome assembly WNFD01 (sample SAMN13153343, study PRJNA577476) | soil metagenome | isolation source: 120 cm saprolite under Douglas fir tree site 2 hole 2 replicate 2 | place: USA:California | collected 2015-04-18 | reverse complement strand
TCACGCCGTCGAAGAATAGGTCCATCCAACAAGGCCGGAAACACCCAGGAACGTTCGGAGACATCGTCAAATCGCGCATGGGGGCCCTGATCCCACACGGCTTGCGGAAAGGAGGCGTGGCATTATCGACCTTTCCGCCGAAGGGAAGCAAATCGATTACAAGGTCGGCTCACATTCGGCAACCTTTGAATGTCGAAGCCCGTCGTCAATCGGCAACCACCAAGGCGCCGCCAAGCACAGTCCCCAGCAGCAAGATTGCAGCCGAATAACATTGCTTGCTCGACGATCCAGTGCCGGGCAACATGGGCGTATGCTGGGTAAATTGTGTATGGATGCCAAAGACTCAACTAGGGCGCGGGGTGGCCTTTCCGCCTGGCTGCTCGTGCTCACCTGCAGCGTGTTGGCCGGCTGCGGGTTTCATTCGCTTTACGGCGGCGCCGAAGCTACGCAATTCGATGAAACGCTCGCTTCGGTGGCGGTCAACCCGATCTCCGAGCGGATTGGGCAGCGCGTTGCCAACTCACTACGAGACGCTCTCAACCCGACTGGCGAAAAGATACCAAAGCGCTACACCAGTTTTCAGCTATATGCGACCAACAATTCTGCACCGATTTTCTATGGCTCGACACGTTCACAGCGTTCCTACGAGATTGGCGAGAGCCCGTATAGTGTCCTGGTCGCCAATACTAACGCGCAAACCCGGGCGGCAGAGGCGATCAGTGCGGAGATCCGCGATCGGCTCATGGTGTTTTTCCACCGCCAAGGCGCAAAATCCTGACCTCTTGATCGGTCTTCGGCGACGAATGCTTCGCCCTCATCACCTCGTTTTGCGGTGTCCGGCATCAGTGGCCGCGATATCCGGCCGGGCGCGTCGCTGCTCTTCAGCCTACACCGGCACGCAATGAACGCTGCCTCGCCGAATACCGCGCCATCGTGGCGGAATCATCACGTGGCGGAATCATCATGGCAGACGCGACAATCGGCCGCCGCGGTTGTATGATGCCGGGGTGACATCCGTTGCCATGATATGAAGCGCCTTTTACTCGCCCTTGCACTTGCGCTCGTCGCCCCTGCCGCCACCATTGGCCCAGCGGCGGCGCAAGAGACCCGCATTGCCGCCGTCGTCAACGACGACGTCATTTCGGTGGCCGATCTCGCGGCGCGCATCCGCCTGGTGTTTGCCGCGTCGAACCTCCAGGATACGCCGGAGGCGCGCCAGCGCGTCTCCCGCCAGGTCGTCCGCGTCCTGATCGACGAAAAGCTGCAGATGCAGGAGGCCAAGCGCCTCAACATCAAGGTCCCCGACGACGAGATAAACACCGCGCTCGCCCGCATCGAGGCGCAGAACAACCTGCCCAAAGGCGGCCTCGACGGCATGCTTTCGGCGCGTGGCATTGCGCGCTCGACCTTGGTCGACCAGGTGACGGCAACCCTCGCCTGGGGCAAGATCATCCGGCAGAATCTCAACCGCGTCACCCCGATTTCGGACGAGGAGGTCGACGCCGCCATCGCCCGATTGCGCGAGACGGAGGACCGGCCGCGGGCCCGTGTCGCCGAGATCTTCCTCGCCGTCAACAACCCGCAGCAGGACGACGAGGTCCACCGTTTCGCCGACCAGCTCTCCGACCAGCTCCGCCAAGGCGCCCATTTCAGCGCCCTCGCCAATCAATTCTCGCAATCCGCAACGGCGGCGGTCGGCGGCGATATCGGGTGGGTGTCGCCGGCACAGCTGGCGACCGAGCTCGGCAATGCCGTGCAGCATCTCAATGTCGGCGAATTGTCACCGCCGATCCGCGCCGCCGGCGGCTATTACCTCGTCATGGTGTTGGAAAAGCAGACGGGCGGCAAAGCCGAGGATGACACACGCGTCGGGCTGTTCCAGATCATGTTCCCGCTTGCCGCCAACGCCTCGCCGGCCGAACGGCAAAAGGTAACGGCGCAGGCCGAGAGCGTCGCCAAGCAGGCCAAGAGTTGCGGCGAGATGGCACAGATCGGCCGCGACCAGGCGCCGCAGAGCTCTGGCGATCTCGGCAAGGTGCGGGTCGGCGACCTGCCGACCGAGCTGCGCAAGACGGTGCTCGGCCTGCAGGTCGCCGAGCCGTCGCCACCGGTGCCGCTGCGCGGCGGCATCGGCGTCCTTATGGTGTGCGAGCGCGAAAACGCTGGCAGCGCCATACCGAATCATGAGCAGATGGTCGACGACCTCGCACGCGAGCGCTTCGAGAGCCTGGCCCAGCGCTACCTGCGCGACCTCCGGCGCGCGGCTTTCGTGGACATGCGGGTATGACGCCCCTGGCCCTGACCATGGGCGAACCGGCGGGGATCGGCGGCGAGATTGCCCTCATGGCGTGGCGCCGCCGCAGCGAGAAGCTACCGCCGTTCTTTCTTCTCGACGATGTCGAGCGTCTTGCCGCGTTGGCGCGCCGCCTCGGCTGGTCGGTGCCGCTGGCGGCGATCGCGGCGCCCGAAGAAGCCGCGGGCCTCTTCACCGATCGCCTGCCGGTGTTGCCGGTGGCGCTGCCGCGGCCGGTAACGCCCGGCCGACCTGATACCGGCAACGCCGGCGCGGTCGTCGCCGCGATCGACGCCGCGATCGCCTTCGCCGCTGCCGGCCGCGCCGCGGCGATCGTCACCAACCCGATCAACAAGCAGGTCCTCTATGCCGCCGGATTCAAGCATCCGGGCCACACCGAATACCTGGCCGAGCGCGCCGGCGGTGTCACGCCGGTGATGATGCTGGCGTGCCCGGAGCTTCGCGTCGTTCCGGTCACCATCCACCTCTCGCTCAAGGCCGCGGCGGCGGCCCTCACCAGCGAGGCCATCGTCACCGCCGGCCGGATCACCGCCGCCGGCCTGCAGCGCGATTTCGCGATTTCGCGGCCGGTGCTCGCGGTCGCCGGGCTGAACCCGCATGCCGGCGAAGGCGGGGCGCTTGGCCGCGAGGAGATCGAGATCATCGCGCCGGCGATCGCCGCGCTGCGCCGCGAGGGCATCGAGGCGGTCGGACCCTTTCCCGCCGATACCTTGTTCCATGCCGCGGCGCGGCGGCGCTACGATGCCGTCCTCTGCATGTACCACGATCAGGCGCTGATCCCGATCAAGACGATCGATTTCGACGGCGGCGTCAACGTGACGCTCGGTCTGCCATTCATTCGCACCTCGCCCGATCATGGGACCGCCTTCGATATCGCCGGCACCGGGAAGGCCAACCCGACGAGCCTGATCGCCGCCCTCAAACTCGCCGCCGAAATGGCGGCGCGGCGCGCCGGTCACCGGGCCAGCGCCGCCTGAGAGCGCCCGAGCATGCTGCCGATCTGCCGCCGCTGCGCGAGATCATCGCGCGCCACGGGCTCGGCGCTCGCAAGAGACTGGGGCAGAATTTCATCCTCGACCTCAATCTAACGCGGCGGATCGCGCGCGCGGCGGCACCGCTCGATGCCGTCTCGGTCATCGAGATCGGCCCCGGTCCCGGCGGGCTGACGCGGGCGCTGCTAGAATGCGGCGCGCGCCATGTCACCGCGATCGAGCGCGACGCGCGCTGCATCGCCGCCCTCGACGAGCTGAGCGCGGCGTATCCCGGCCGGCTGACGGTGATTGCGGGCGACGCGCTGGCGATCGACCCGGTCGATCTCGCCGCGCCGCCGCGCAAGATCGTTGCCAACCTGCCGTACAACATCGCAACGCCGCTGCTGATCGCCTGGCTCAGGCGGATCGACGAGTACCAGAGCCTGACGCTGCTGTTCCAAAAGGAAGTGGCGCAGCGCCTGACGGCGCGCCCGCGATCGCACGATTACGGGCGCCTGACGATCATCGCGCAATGGCTGACGACGGTCCGCATGCTGTTCGACATCCCGGGCAGCGCCTTCGTGCCGCCGCCCAAGGTGACGTCGACCCTCGTCCAGCTGACGCCGCGCACAACCCCGCTCGGCGAGTGCCGCTTCGCCGATCTCGAGCGCGTCACCGCTGCCGCTTTCGGCCAACGGCGCAAGATGCTGCGCGCCAGCTTGCGCACGCTCGGGAACAGCGAGGCGCTCCTCGCCGCCGCCGGCGCGACGCCGACGGCGCGGGCCGAGGAGCTCGAAGTGGCCGCGTTCTGTGCGCTGGCGCGCGCATTGGCCGCTACCGCCCCTCGCGCAGCCGGTTGACGAATTCTGCGAGCCCGGCCTGGCGTTCGCGCTTCAGCCGCTCGGCCGTGAGGATTGCCTGGACCTGCGCGACGCTGTGCTCGAGCTCGCGGTTGACGATGACGTAGTCGTATTCCGGCCAGTGGCTCATCTCGTCGGCCGATTTGGCCATGCGCTGGCCGACTACCTCCCTGCTGTCCTGGGCGCGGCTCTCGAGCCGTTTCCGCAGCGCCGCCATCGAGGGCGGCAGGACAAAGACCGAAACAAGATCGCTGCGGACGCTCTCCTTGAGTTGCTGCGTGCCCTGCCAGTCAATGTCGCTGATGATATCGCTGCCGCTCGCCAAGGTCGCCTCGACCGGCGCACGCGGCGTGCCGTAACGGTTGCCGAACACCACCGCATGCTCCAGGAGCTCGCCGGCCGCGACCATACGCTCGAATTCGGCCGCATCGATGAAGCGATAGTGCTTGCCGTCGATCTCGCCGGCGCGCGGCGCGCGCGTCGTCACGGAGACCGAAATGGCGAGCGTCGGATCGCGCTCGATGAGAAGGCGCGTGATCGTCGTCTTTCCGGCACCGGAAGGCGAGGAAAGCACGAGGAGCAGACCGCGGCGGGTGATCTCGTTGGCCATCGCCCTATACTGCTCGCTCACTCAACGTTCTGCACCTGCTCGCGCAGCTGCTCGATCGCCACCTTCAGGGCAAGGCCGATGCGCGTCAGCTCGACATCGGCGGATTTGGAGCACAGCGTGTTGGCTTCGCGATGAAACTCCTGGCAAAGAAAATCGAAGCGCCGGCCGATCGCCACGCCCTCGCGCAACAGGTCCTGCGCCGCTGCGAGGTGCGCCGCCAGCCGGTCGAGCTCTTCGCGGATATCGGCACGTGCCACGAGCAGCGCTGCCTCCTGCGCGAGACGCTCCTCGGGCAAAGCGGGCGAAGCGTCGAGCAGGACCGCGACAAGCGTGCGCAGACGCGCCCTGATCGCCTCCGGCTGTGCCGCGGCGCTCGCCTCGGCGGCAGCGGCGAGCGCGGTCATCTCGGCCAACCGCTCGCGCAGCACGCCGGCGAGACGCGCGCCTTCGGCCTCCCGCATGGCAACGAGGCTGGCAAGCGCACGCCCCCAGTCGGCGAGGAACAGTTCCCCGAGCGCCTCGCGCGATGCCGGCGTCGCCTCGTCATCGGCCGCCTCAAGGACGCCGCGCAGCGCGAGCAACCCATCGATGCTTGGCGGCGCCGCCGCGATCTGGCCCGCCAATTCCCTGGCGAGCGCCAGAATCTGATCGAGGGCGGGCCGGTTGATGCGCAAGCTGCCGCCGGCGCCGGGCGCACGCGTCAGCGTCAACGTCGCCGAAACAGCACCCCGCTTGATCCGCTGCCCGAGGCTGGTGCGCAGCGCTGCCTCGAGATGGTCGAAGCCGGGCGGCAGGCGAAGGCGGAGATCGAGCGACTTGCTGTTGACGCTCTTTAACTCCCACGCCCAGGACGCGCCTTCGTGGCCGCCTTCCGCGCGGGCGAAACCGGTCATGCTGGCAATCGGCAAGACGCCCTCGGTCGTGATGCCGGGAAGCGCTCCGGCGATCGACGAGTTATAGCCTTGCCGCATCTGGGCAACAACCAACTCAAATCGTCGGTCTAGAGTGTGGCTCGGTTATTCTGGCCGCAATGCGATATCGCAGACGAAAGGCTCAGGTTATGGCGCCACCGCCCGGTGACGCAGGCTCCGGTACCGTGCGGCACGGCGTAACCCTCGTTCGCCGATTGTCGATCTTCGTCGCCCTGCTGTCGCCGGCGGGCGCCTCGGCGCAATCGGTCTCGTTGCCGCCGCAACCCGTGTTCATCGAAGATTTTGCTTACGACCCCGCCGAACCAGCGGCATTGCTCCGCAAATGGCAGATCTCCGGCGGTCTCGACAAGAAAATATGGAACTCGCGCGTCGCTGTCGTTGCCGATCGGATTGGCAAGACGGTTGGCCGAATCACCGTCGAGGACGGCGATGCGCTCGACGCGACCAATGAGGCGATGCTTGTGGCCAAACCCTATGTCTGTGACGCAGAGGGTTCCCGCGCGGCCGAGATGGAGGCCAAGCCTGGTGGCGCCGCACCGACCGAGCGCGCCGAGATTCAGGTAAACGCCGACCGCACGAGCGGGGCCGGCGAGCTCGTCAAATTCGGCGAGATAGTCTGGTATCGCTTCTCCTTCAAGCTTTCGGGCGACTGGCCGCGCGACCACCCGGCGACGGGACGGGAGTCGTGCCGCACCGTCATCCACCAAATCAAACAGAACGCCTCGAAAGACGGCGTGGATTGCGGCGCGAGCCCTTTCTTCAAGATCGAGGCGCGGCCGTTCGGCGCGGGCGCGCATTTCTTTGCGCAGGTGACGTCTGGCGCGTCCTGCGCCACCCCGCCGGTCGTTCGTCGCACCCGATTCTGCGTTGCCGACTTGCCGCGCGACAGCTGGACGAACGTGAACGTGCGGCTCTTCCCCGCGCAGGATGCAAGCGGGCGGGTCGATGTGTGGCTGAATGGCATGTCGTGTGGATCTTATCGCGGACCGATGGGCGATCGCGAAAATGGCCGGCGGCGCAACGGCACTGCCTTCGTCGACGTGCAGCCACGCTTCGGCATCTATCGTGACCGGCGCGCCGACACCCAGACGATCTATTTCGACAACATCAAATTCTGGAATGCCGAGCCGGTGGCGAATTTGGATTGGGGCGCCGGCCCGCCGCCATAGCGCGGCCGCTCACTGCCGCCGCGTCTGGGCGACATTACGATTGTGCTCGGCAAGCGTGCGGGCGAAGAGGTGACCACCGCTGCCGTCGGCGACGAAATAGAGCTCGTCGTGCTGCGCCGGCTGCACCGCGGCGCGCAGGGCGGCACGGCCGGGATTGGCGATCGGGGCCGGCGGCAGACCCTTGACGGCGTAGGTGTTGTAGGGCGAGGCGACGGCAAGATCGGCATGGCCGACCGGATGGCCGAGCGGGTGCGCGCCGTCGCCGAGCGCGAAGGCGACGGTGGGATCGGATTGCAGCCGCATGCCGAGCTTCAGGCGATTGATGAAGATGCCGGCGATGCGCGCGCGCTCGTCCTCGCGTGCCGCCTCCTTCTCGACCAACGAGGCGAGGATGAGCGCCTCACGCGGGCTCGCCAGCAGCAAGTCGGCGCGCCGTCCGGCCCACGCCTCGGCAAGCGCTTTCGTCATCGCCCGACGCATCCGTGTCAGAATCTCCTGCCGCTTGTCACCATAGGCAAAGAAGTAGGTATCGGGCAGCAGCGTTCCCTCCTCCTCCGGCGCCGCGACCGGACCGACGAGCGCATCATCGGCCTGAAGCAGCGCCAACACGTCGGCATTGCTCCAGCCCTCGGGTATGGTGATGCGGCGCTTGACGGTGCGGCCGCTCGCCATCTCCTCGACGATGTCGCGCGGGCTGGTGAAAGCGGCGAAGGCGTACTCGCCCGGCTTGAGCAGACCGGCGTCCGAGGTCAGCTTGACGGTCAGCGCGAAGACGGATGGATGGGCAACGATGCCGGCATCGCCGAGCTGGCTGGCGATCGCGTCGATGCCAGCGCCGAGCGGCACCACGACGGATTTGGCGACGAGGAGCGGGCCCCGCGACGTGAAGTCGTGGACGGCCCAGGCGACGACAGCGGCGGCCGCGAGAACGAGAAGGAGAACGGTGGCGCCGAGCCGGCGCCAGAACCGCCTCATCGCCGTCCCTTACGGCGGACCGGCGAAGATCAGCGAGGCGTTGGTGCCGCCGAAGCCGAAGGAATTCGACAGAACGTGCCGGATCTTGCGCTCCTTCGCCTGCCTCGGCACCAGATCGATGTCGCAGCCCGGCGACGGGTTCTCGAGGTTCAGCGTCGGCGGCGCGACGCCGTCGCGCATCGCCAGAATCGAGAAGATCGCCTCGACGCTGCCGGCAGCGCCGAGCAAGTGGCCGATCGCCGATTTCGTCGACGACATCGAGAGCTTATGGGCATGCTCGCCGAACAGCCGCTTGACCGCGCCGAGCTCGATCTCGTCGCCGAGCGGCGTCGAGGTGCCGTGCGCGTTGATGTAGTCGATCTGATCCGGCGCCAGCTTGGCGCGCTTCAGCGCGTTGCGCATCGAGCGGAAGGCCCCGTTGCCATCCTCCGCTGGCGCGGTCAAGTGGTAGGCGTCGCCCGACATGCCGTAGCCGATGAGCTCGGCATAGATCTTGGCGCCGCGTTTCTTGGCGTGCTCATATTCCTCGAGCACGACGACGCCGGCGCCCTCGCCCATCACGAAGCCGTCGCGGTCACGATCCCACGGCCGCGAGGCGCGCCACGGCTCGTCGTTGAAATTGGTCGAGAGCGCCCTCGACGCCGCGAAGCCAGCCATGCCGAGCCGGCAGATCGCCGCCTCGGCGCCGCCGCACACCATGACGTCGGCATCCTCGATCTGGATGAGGCGCGCCGCATCGCCGAGCGCGTGCGCGCCAGTCGAGCAGGCGGTGACGACGGCGTGGTTCGGCCCCTTGAAGCCGTAGCGGATCGAGATGTTTCCCGAAGCCAAGTTGATCAGGCTCGCGGGAATGAAGAAGGGCGAGACGCGACGCGGCCCCCGCTCGTGCAGGGTGAGCGCCATCTCGGCGATCCCGGGCAACCCGCCGATGCCGGAGCCGATCATCACGCCGGTGCGCTCGCGCGCGATCTTGGCCGGCAGGTCGGAGACGTCGAAGGATTGGATCGCGCGGAGCCCCGACTCGCCGGCGAGCAGCCGACGCCAATTGTGATCGGTGCCGACGCCGAGCGGGGTGACCAAGCCTATTCCGGTGACGACGACTCGTCTCATGCCCGATACATATTCAGACAATGCCGAAGCGCAAGACGGCCGCGTCCGCGTTCAACTGCTGTGCGATTCGATGAAGCTCACCGCGTCCTTCACGGTGACGATCTTCTCCGCGGCATCGTCCGGGATCTCGCACCCGAACTCTTCTTCGAACGCCATGACGAGCTCGACCGTGTCGAGACTGTCGGCGCCCAGATCGTCAATGAAACTGGCATTTTCGGTGACCTTGGCCTCGTCAACGCCAAGATGTTCAACGACGATCTTTTTCACCCGATCGGCGACGTCACTCATTAGTTGTAACCCTCGAAAGATTGAAGGCGCTCAGGAGGCAGTGCGCTCTAAGCATCCCGCGGAAACCCGGGTTCGTGACCGGCCTAGCGGCAAAAGCACGCTACGACCAACCAGAAGGGGCCGTCAAATAACATAGTTCAATCGACATTACCAGCAACCCTAGACCATCGCGATCCCCCCATTGACGTGCAGCGTGTGGCCGGTGACATAGGCCGCTTCGTCGCTCGCCAGGTAGACCGCGGCGGCGGCGACCTCCGCCGGAGTGCCGAAGCGGCCGGCGGGCACGGCGGCGGCGGCCTTGGCGCGCTGCTCCTCGCTCAAGGCGCCGGTCATCGCCGTGGTGACGAAACCGGGCGCGATGCAGTTGACCGTGACGTTGCGCGAAGCGATCTCGAGCGCCAGCGCCTTACTCATGCCGATCATCCCGGCCTTCGAGGCGGCGTAATTGGCCTGGCCGGCATTGCCGGTGACGCCGACCACCGAGGTGATGCCGATGATCCGCCCGGCGCGCCGCTTCATCATGCCGCGCAGCGCCGCGCGGGCGAGCCGGAACGAGGCGGTCAGATTGACCTCGATGACCGCGCTCCAATCCTCGTCCTTCATGCGCAAGGCAAGGCCGTCGCGCGTCAGACCCGCATTGTTGATGAGGATGTCGACCTTCCCCATCGCCGCCTCGGCCGCCTTGACCAGCGCATCGGGCGCCGCGGGATCGGCGAGCTGCGCGGTCTCGACCCAGGCGCGCGAACCGAGCTCGGCCGCCAGCGCCTCGAGCGCGTCGCGCCGTGTCCCGGCCAACGTCACCGAAGCGCCCTGGGCGTGGAGCGCCCGCGCGATCGCCCCGCCGATGCCGCCGGAGGCGCCGGTGACGAGCGCGCATTTGCCGGTCAGATCGAACATGCGGTCATCCTCTTCTTGTTCACCACGGAGGCACGGAGGTCACGGAGAAGGAAGGCGAGAAACACGAGGAAGGGTTGCTGGCGCAAAGCGCCAAAAAAGTAAGCTTCATGTCTTCGTGGTGAAACGCTTTCTTCCCCTTCTCCGTGCCCTCCGTGTTGGGGTGGACGGCCCCCGTACGGCATCGATGTGCCAGACTGAGGTCGTTGCAAACCCAGTGAGGGAGCCGTCCATGAAGAAGATTATCAG
>WNFD01009351.1_pt1 | contig 10372 bp, 8 predicted proteins | sample 5400491 | NCBI WGS metagenome assembly WNFD01 (sample SAMN13153343, study PRJNA577476) | soil metagenome | isolation source: 120 cm saprolite under Douglas fir tree site 2 hole 2 replicate 2 | place: USA:California | collected 2015-04-18 | reverse complement strand
AAGTGCGTCTTCGCGCTTCAGCCCGGCCATGACGGAGAATGAAAGAGCCCGCTTAGCGCGAAAATACCCGCCTGATGATCTCTTTCAGCACTTGCCGGCGGATGGTTTTGTTGGTGAGCGAAGCGTCGCGCCACCACCAGCCGTCCTGCTTCATTTTCTCGGCGGCGGCGACAAAGCGTTGCGCCACCTCGGCAAAATCCGCGTCGGTGTAGTTCAGGCTGAAGATCAGGCGGCCGGTCCCGACCCAGCTCAGGGCGAGCTGCTCCGCACGCAGATAATACTGAAACATCCAATTGTAGCGCGACGGCTCGGTGTAATGGACCATCCAGATCGACGAAAGGTTCCCGACCCGGACCGGCAAATCGTGCTCGGCCAGCATTTGGTTCAACCGCCGCGCCCGCTCATCCCAGATGGCATCGAGTCCGCGGTAGATCGAACGAAACCCCGGGTCGTCAAGCCGGGTCAGGAATTCATCCATCGCCGTCATGACATAGGGGTGCGAATTGAAGGTGCCGCGCGCGAAGCAGACATCGACGGGATGATCTTCACGAAAACGACGCATCAGATCCTTGCGCCCGCAGACCACGCCTACCGGAAGTCCGCCCGCGAGGCTCTTGCCATAAGTCACCATGTCGGCGCGTACGCCGAAATATTCCTGAGCGCCCCCGGCCGCCAGCCTGAAGCCGACGAAGACCTCGTCAAAGATCAGGACGATGTTGCGCTCGGTGCAGACCTGCCGCAGCGCCTGGAGCCACGCGCTGTAGGCCGCGCGATCGAAATGCGCGCTGCGCGAACTGTCGACCAGCGCCGAATCCGCCGGCGCGTTGGCGTTGGGATGAAGCGCCTGCAGCGGATTGACCAGGACGCAGGCGATATCGCGCCGCGTTTTCAGGACCCGGAGCGTCCGCTCCGACATATCGGCCAGCGTATAGGTTTCGTGCGGCGAAATCGGGTTGCCCACGCCGGGCTGCACATCGCCCCACCAGCCATGATAGGCCCCGGCAAAACGCACCAGATGCGAGCGGCGGGTGTGATAGCGGGCGAGCCTCACCGCCTGCATCACCGCTTCGGTGCCGGACATGTGAAACGAGACCTCGTCGAGCCCCGAGATGCCGCACAGACGTGCGACGTTTTCGACAATGACGGGATGGTACGGCCCGAGCACCGGGCCGAGCGCATGGGCGCGCGCTTCGGCCTTCGCAATGCATTCTTTGTAAAAATCGTTGCCGAAAATATTGACGCCATACGAGCCAGTCAGATCGTAAAAGATATTGCCGTCGAGATCGGTGACCGTGACCCCCGCCGACGACTGCACGAACGCGCCGGTGCCCAGATGTTCCCGGACCAGCCGGCTGTACTGAAACGGCACCCGGTAGGCCTCGGTGAACTGCAGATCGGAGATTTTCTCCGAAGCTTGCAACGTCATTTCCCGGCTGCGGGCGAACCGGTCCCGGTAGAGCTGGGCGAGCCGGAAGAAGCCATCCTGGCGCTGGGTGGCCACCACGGCCGGCGCGCCGTCGGAACGGAAAAAATCGTTGATGTCGAATTCATAGAACGGGATCAGGCGCGCCACCCGGCGCGACATCTTGGAATGCCCGGTCAGCGAGCCGTGCTTGGCCCGCGACAGCGCCAGCCGCGCCCGCAATTTGGGGTATGCGGCCGCGGTGGCCATGATCGCGACGCCGGCGAAAGAGAGAATCGGGAGAGACGAATCCATGTCGCTAAGCGCTACCCAGTCCAGCTGACAGATTCATGACAATTCGCAGCCTGATCTCAACTCTGTCGCAACAGGAAGATCTGAACTTCCTGCTGACCAATCGGATTCCGCGCGCGGCGCTGACGCGGTTCGTGGGCTGGTTCAGCAAGATCGAACACCCCCTGATCCGGGACCTGTCGATCGCCTGCTGGCGGCTGTTTTCCGATCTCGATCTTTCCGAAGCGCGCAAGACAAGCTTCACAAGCCTGCACGATTGTTTTACGCGCGAACTCCGTCCGGGGCTGCGGCCGCCCGACCCTGATCCGTCGATCGTGGTCAGTCCGTCCGATGGCATCATCGGCGCGTTCGGCGCGATCGCCGACACCGAACTGTTTCAGATCAAGGGCGCGCCTTACTCGCTGCTTGACCTGCTCGGCGATCCCGCGCTGGTAGCTGCGCACCGAAATGGACGGTTCATCACGCTGCGGTTGACCTCGAGCATGTACCACCGGTTTCATGCACCGCACGATTGCCGGATCGAGCAGGTTACGTTCATCAGCGGCGACACCTGGAACGTCAATCCGATCGCGCTGAAACGAATTGAAAAGCTGTTTTGCAAGAACGAGCGCGCCGTCATTCGCACCCGCCTGCAAAGCGGCGAACCCTTAACCCTGGTACCGGTCGCGGCCATCCTGGTTGCGAGCATCCGGCTGCATTTTCTCGATATCGTGCTCAATGCCGCAAGCCGCGGGCCAACCGTCTTTCCTTGCGATACCAGCGTCCGCAAAGGCGATGAACTCGGGTGGTTCGAGCACGGATCGACGATCATCGTGCTGGCGCCGGATCATTTCGAGTTTTGCGACAACGTCGTGGAATCCGCTCGGATTTTGGCCGGTCAGCCCTTGCTGCGAAAACCCGCTGCGGCTGAGTGAGCCGCCCGGGCAAGCCCGCATCTTCCCTGCGATTGCGGGGGCTGGTGCGTTCCATTTTTCACTCGCTGGCCGCCCGCAAAATGCTACGCTTTAGGCATTAAATGAAGCGCGTTCTCTGGGGCGCAAATGCAACGACGCCGGTTCATCACGCTTGTTGGCGGAGCGGTCGCGTGGCCACTCGTTGCCCGCGCGCAGCATCCGAGCATGCCGGTCATCGGGTTCATTAACGGCGGATCCCCGGTCGACTACGCGCCTTACCTCGCCGGTTTCCATCAGGGGCTGAGAGAAGCCGGCTTCACCGAGGGCAAGAATGTCAGCGTGGAGTATCGCTGGGCTGAGGGACAATACGACCGCCTTCCGCAATTGGCCGCCGATCTTGTCGGCCGATCGGTGAGTGTGATTGCCGCGAACACGCCGGCCGTGCCGGTTGCCAAGGCCGCGACAGCGAAGATACCGATCGTCTTCGTAACAGGCGACGATCCTGTGGAAAGTGGCCTGGTCAAGAGTTTGAGCCGGCCCGGCGGCAACATTACCGGCGTCGCCCTGATTTCCAGCGTGCTCGGAAGCAAGCAAGTCGGGCTGCTTCGCGAACTCGTGGCGGCCAGCACTTCGATCGGGTTTCTCATGAACCCGAATAATTCGAGTGCGGTCCGCAACGTCAGCGAAGCCAAGAACGCCGCACAATCGGTCTGGCAGCGGGTCCAAATCCTGCACGCCCGCACGGTCGCTGAACTCGAAGCCGCGTTTGCGACGATGGCTCAGGAGAAAGTCGGAACGCTTGTGGTTGAGCCCGATGCGTTTCTGATCAGCCGGCGCGATGAAATCGTGGCGTTGGCGGCACGCTACGCCGTGCCGACGATGTATCAGTTTCGTGAATATGCCTTGGCCGGCGGGCTCATGAGCTATGGCACCAGCCTGTCTGATCAATACCGTCAGGTCGGCCTTTACACTGGCATGATTTTGAAGGGCGCCAACCCGGCCGATCTGCCGGTGTTGCAGCCGACCAAGTTCGAACTCGTCATCAACCTCAAAACTGCAAGAACGCTCGGCCTCACGCTGTCGCCTGGGCTTCTCGCACTATGTGACGAGGTGATCGAGTGATCCCGCGATCTCCGTAAAAACCCGACTCGGACAGGATGATGATTGGTGGGCTCCGCTGGGGTCGGCCTGCCCGAATGAGGCGGCGCCTTCGCCAGTCGATGAACCTAACTTCCGTGTCAGAAACTGTCGCATTTGTAAGTTGAAATCATCGGACCATTTGAGGTCTGCTGGTCATCTTCTTTCGGCGGCGGTACCCGTCGCCAGGATTCAACCACGGAGGAATTGGGATGAACAACAAGCTCCTTAGCTGCATCGTCGCGGGTGCGCTTGGTACGTCGCTTGCTCTTGCGTCACCAGTGTTTGCTCGCGGTGGTGGTGGCGGTGGCGGCATGCATGGCGGCATGGGAGGAGGGATGCATTCCGGCGGCATGCACATCGGCGGCATGGGCGGCGCGCATTTCAGCGGCAGCCATTTCGCAGGCCCACATTTTGCGCATGCTGGATTCTCGCCTCGCTTTTCAACGTTCCATGGCCACCGCTTCCATCACCGCTTCCATCGCTTTGCGTTCGTTGGCGCGCCCTTCGCCTACGCCGCCTACAACAGCTGCTGGCGCAGAGCCTGGACGCCCTATGGACTGCAGTGGGTCGACGTCTGCAGCAACTACGGCTACTCCGGCTACTAGCGATCTGGTGAGTTGCTGGAGTGGCGCCTGATGCGTTGGCGTTGTGACGGGTCCCATCGCGTCGGCACAGCTCGTGAGCAAGGATCCAGACATTGTGGTGGTCGTCACTGGAGCATCGTTCCGGCGAGGTGGACGCTGGTTCGGCCAATGACGACCATCACACCCGCGGTGCGCGCCGCCTCACGCAAGCTTCAGATTACACGAGCTGATTTCTGATATATATTCGAGGCTGGCGGCTTTCCGATTTTGCCAAGCTGAATTCGGCTTTTGGCCAGCCGTTCGGAGACGGAAGACCATGACAGGAGGTCACCGCCGTATTTTGGTCGTCGAGGACGACCCGGAAACCGCCGGCCAGATCGTGGATTCGCTCACCACCAGCGGTTACCAGGTGGATTTGGCCGCCAGCGGCAACGAGGCGCTGAGCCGCGGCGTCGCCAGCGACTATGCCGTGATCACGATTGACCGCATGCTTCCGGACATCGACGGCATCGCGGTCATGCGTCAATTGCGCGACGACGGCATCGCCGCGCCCGTCCTGATCATCAGTGCGCTCGGAGAAGTCGATGATCGGGTGCGTGGCTTGCGCGCCGGGGGCGATGACTATCTGGTCAAGCCGTTTTCTTTCGTCGAATTGCTGGCGCGCGTCGAGGCGCTTGGCCGGCGCAGCGACACCATTGTCAAGGAGACCATCCTGCGGGTCGGCGATCTCGCGATCGATCTGGTGTCGCGGACCGCCAGCCGGCGCGGCAAGCCCATTTTTCTTTTCCCTCGGGAATTCCAGTTGCTGGAGTATCTGGTTCGCAACGAAAGCCGCGTGGTATCCCGGGCCATGTTGCTGCAGCACGTCTGGGATCTTCATTTCGATCCCTCAACCAACATCATCGACGTCTATGTCGGGCGCGTGCGTCGCAAGGTCGACGGCCAGCAAGCCTATCCGCTGATCCATACGGTTCGCGGTATCGGGTACTGCCTCCGTGCTCCTGGCTAAGACCCTAACGTCATCGACGTTCAAGCTGGCGCTGATCGCGATCGGGACCTTCGGCGTGATCGTGTCGGCCATTTTCAGCTACGTCTACCTGTCGACCTCTTCCTATGTGCGCAGCCGATCGGATCGCGCCATCATGACCGAGTATGCCAGCCTGCAAGGCGCGTACGAGCGATCGGGGCGCGATGGGCTGATCGCCTTGATTCAGCGACGCATCGCCGACAAAGGTCTTGCAGACAACGTGTATCTCCTCGCCGATCCTGCATCGGCCGTTCTGGCCGGCAACCTCAGGGGTTGGCCATCGACGGTCACGGCAGCCAGGGGATGGACAGAGTTTCGCGCGGGCGAGCCGTTACCCGGCGCGGCGAACCGGCCGCTGCTGCGCGCCATGCTCGACACATTTCCGGGCGGCGATCGTCTGCTGGTGGGGAGGGATATCAGCGAGCTCGACAGCTTTACCGATCAGATCAAGACAGCCGTGATCTCGGGCGTCGCATTGATATTCGTGTTGGCGGGGGTCGCGAGCATCCTGGTGACGCGCCGCACCGTGGGGCGGATCGAATCGATCAACGCGGCCAGCCGGGCCATCATGCTCAGCGGTCTCGACAAGCGCATCCCGCTGCGCGGCAGCCAGGACGAATGGGATCGCGTCGCGGAGAACCTCAACCTGATGCTGGACCGCATCGAAACATTGATGGGGGAGGTCAAGCAGGTGAGCGATAATGTTGCGCACGACCTGCGGACGCCGTTGACGCGAATGCGCGGACGGCTGGAGAAGGCCTATCACGGTCGGCGCATGGCTGAGGATGATCAATCGCTGATCGGCGACACCATCGCCGACCTCGACGCCGTGTTGCGGATATTCTCGTCGATTACGCGGATCGCGCAGATTGAGACCCAGGCCCGAAAGGGTGCGTTCCGCACCGTGAATCTGGTCGAAATCGCCAGCGAGGTTGTCGAGTTGTACGATGCCGCCGCCGAACAGGACGGCACGCGTCTCACCGTTGTCGGCGACGCTGAGGTGCTGGTGACCGGCGATCGCGATCTGATCTTCGATGCCATCGCCAATCTCGTCGACAATGCGATCAAGCATGGCCGCCCCGGCGGGCAAGTCGTCGTTGCCAACGAAAACATCGATGGTGAGCCGGTGATCTCGATCGCCGATGACGGTCCCGGAATTCCCGCCGGCGAATACGAGCATGTTTTCAAGCGCTTTTACCGGCTCGAACACAGTCGCTACACGCCGGGAAACGGTCTCGGGCTCAGCCTGGTCGCCGCCGTCGCCCGTCTTCATGGCGCGCGGATCGAAATGCTCGATAACGCGCCCGGTCTCAAGTTCAAACTTTGGTTTTCAGCGCCGGCCGGTTAGAGCGTTCTTGCCTTTAGCCTTCTTGCCTTTAGCCTTGGCGCCTTTCCTTTCGCGGTTTTCCCTTCGGCGCTGGCAAGGCCGGCCGCCGCTGTTGCAACTGGGGCCTGTTCTGCAATCCGGGCTGGCGCAAGCCGGGGGCATTAGGCTGCTGAAGGTTTGGCGGTTGCCGAACGCCCGGCGCGTGCTGCGATCCCGGTTGTGCTTGCCCGCCGGGTTGTTGCGGCTGGCCCGCTCGCGGCGGCTGCCCGGGTTGCGAGGGTGAACCCGGACGCTGCTGCAGCCCCTGCCTGTTCGGAAGGTTCGGTGATGGCTGTTCCGGCCGGTTTGGCGATCCTGGCTGCCGCGAGCCTGGCCGTTGCGGCAAACCGTTCTGCCGCTGCGGGCCGGGCTGACGCGGCTGGTTGGCGCGGTTCGGATTGTTCAGCGCGGGATTGGCGCGCCGTAAGGCGCGTTGCTGGGTCACGACCTGCCGCCCCAAATTCTGCGTGGAATGGACCTGGCGCACAAAACCCTGGTCGCGCAGCGCCTGCTGCGGCGAAATCGTCAGCGGCACCGCGGCGAAGCGCGCGCCGCCCCCGGGGCGTATCGTGAAGCCGCTGGTGCCTTGCGTGAGAAAGCCGAGCCGCACCCCGGCGCGGTCATGGACCTCGATCCGCCCGACCTTGCCGTCCGCATCGGGATAGAGCTTGATCGCGACGTTATTCCGGCTTGTGGCCGACGCGCCTTCCGGCACCTCGACCAGGCCGGAGGTGCCGCGAATGCCCATCGTCGCGGTCGGTGTCGAGATTTTCATGTCGCCGGTCTTGGCGACGGCGGCGGCCACGAAGGCCACCGTGCCCTTGGCGACATCGAACAGCGCGGCGTTTTGCTTGCCGCCATCCTCATAGACATAACTGTCGACCGTGATGCGTGCGTTGGCGGTGAGATTGAAGGTGGTGGCGTCGTTGAAGGTGACGCCCAGCGTGGAATTCGCCGACGTTTGCAACACGTCGTTCTGAAAAATATCGTCCTTCAGCTTGAGCGCGATTGAATCCTTTTTGCGGATGACGGTCGCGATGCCGGTCAGGGTGGCGACGTTGCCGATCGGTTCATCGCCCGCGGCTTGCGCATCGGTGGCCGGATCGGCCGCAGGCGGCGCAGGTGTTTGGGGCGCGGGGGCAGGCTGCGCCTGTGAAAATTGTGTCGCAGCGGAGGTCGCTCGCAACGGGCCCGGCACGTCCTTGGTTTCGATGGGAGACGGCATCGCGAAAACATTCGCGGTGCCGGCCAGCATGAAGCCGGCCAAAAGCCAGACCGCGAATGAAAACCGATGCCGCGTCACGAGGGAGTCCTGAGCAGGGAGGGAATTGGGCGATGACAGGTAGGCGATTGGGGGCCCAGCCAGCTGAATGCTGTATGAATGTGAATGCCATCGTCGCATGGCCGGATCGAGCAGCTCGATTTCCAGGCGAAGCCGCTACCTTGACACATGGAAGCGCCCGGCGGCTGGACTGATCCAGACCGCCGGGCGCCTCAAAGCCCTCGTTGTGTACGAACGCCGCCCTAGAACACGCCGAGCACGATGGCGCCGACAAACGCGATTGCCAGGTACGCGGCAACGACGCTCAGTCTGCTGACTAAAGGACCCATGAAGGTCACGGGAAGTCTCCCTGGTTCACGTCACTGCTCGCTTTAACGCGGAAAGTAGCAAAGCGTTCCGGGCGGAAAAAGTCAGCCCTGCTGCTTTATTCCTGACTGTTCAGGCATTGGGACCGCCGCCGACGTGGTTAAAGACTCGTGAAAACAACGCGTTGATGAGTCCTTAAATAAATTGCTCGAACGTGCGCGGATGACGCGCGGAGTTCGCTTGTACCTCGTCGGCTCCTTCGTCCTTGTCTCGCTGGCGGGTTGCGGCCGCGGATTTTTTCAATCCGCGGAGCGTGAACCGTGGCGGGCCGAGGCCGAAATCGCATGCCTGAAGTCCGGCGCGGTCAAAGAAAACGCCGAGTTGGTCCGGATCAGCCCGATTTCGGGGCCCGGGGTCTGCGGCGCGGAGTATCCGCTCAAGGTCGCAGCGCTCGGCGAAAGCAGCGGCAGCGTCGGCTTTGCCGACGACCCGCGGCCGCCCGGAAGCGTTGGCAATCAGCCGCGCTGGCCGGTTTCGCGGCCGCCGGCTCCGGCGCAGGCGCCGTATTATCCGGATCCCCCGTTGCGCCAGCCCGGTTACGGGGCTTCATCCAATGCTCCGATTTCCGGTGCTCCGACTTCCAATGCTCCGATTTCCAATGCCCCTATCTCATTGACCGCACCGGGTGTCAGTCGGGAGGAAGACGACATCGATCTGCCGCCTGAGAGCGCGCCCGGTTCGCAGGAGCCAGCCGCGCAGGGGGCGTATCGCGCGCCGTATCCGGGCCCGCAGACCTATCCGCCGCGCGACCGCTATTCGACGCCCACTTCGGCGCGGCCCAACGTTGCTCCCGGTTTGCCGCGGCTCGGGCCTGCGCAGGGTAATTCCGTCGCGGCATTTGGGCCGGTTGCGGTCAGGCCCGCGGCGACGCTGGCCTGTCCGATCGTCTCGGCGCTCGATCGCTGGCTCGCCGACTCCGTGCAGCCGGCAGCCCAGCGCTGGTTCAGTGCCCGCGTGGTCGAGATCAAGCAGATCTCCGCCTATTCCTGCCGCGGCATGAACGGCAATTCGCGCGCGCATATTTCCGAGCACGCCTTCGGCAATGCGCTGGATATCGCGGGCTTCACGCTCGCCGACGGACGGCATATTTCGGTGAAGGATGGTTGGAAGGGCATGCCGGAAGAGCAGGGCTTTTTGCACGACGTGCAGGCCGCCGCCTGCCAGCACTCCAACGTCTATCACTACGATCACATCCACGTCGATCTGATGCGCCGCGCCAGCCAGCGCGTGGTCTGCGAGCCGGCCGCGCTCTCGGGCGAGGAGGTCGCGGCGCGGGCAGGCCAGCGCAACCCCCACGCATCGCGCGCGCCGTTCGTGACCGGATCGACCGGCGGCAGCAAGGCCGCGCCGCAGCGGTACAAGTTCAGCGGCAAGGTCAACGAAGAAGACGAATTCGAGGACGATTAGGGGGTGGTCCCTCACGAGTACTTGCTAAGCCATCGTCATGTCTTCCCGTTCGCCAGCATCCTGGCGCGGATCTCGGATTTCAGCACCTTGCCGACTTTGGAGCGCGGAAGGTCATCCCAGACTTCAATCTGCTTGGGCGTCTTGACGCTGCCGACCCGCTGCTTCACGAAGGCCGATACCGCGGCGATATCGACGGTGCGTCCTGCTCTCGGCTGCACCACAGCGACAACGCGTTCGCCCCACTTGTCGTCTGGCAAACCGATGACGGCACAATCCTGAATGGTTTCGTGGGCCTGCAGGGCGTTCTCAACTTCGACGGAATAGACGTTGAAGCCGCCAGTAATGATCATGTCTTTTGCGCGATCGACGATGTAAAGGAAATTGTCCGCGTCCAGGTATCCGATATCGCCCGTATGATGCCAGCCGTGCACGGAGGCCTCCGCCGTTGCTTCGGCGTTCTTGTAGTACCCATCCATTACCAGCGATCCACGAACGACGATTTCGCCGCGTTCTCCGACCGGCATCAGATTGCCGTCGCCATCCATGATGCCGACCCGAACCAGCGGCCCGACGCGGCCTGCCGACGACAAACG
>WNFD01008088.1_pt1 | contig 10372 bp, 7 predicted proteins | sample 5400491 | NCBI WGS metagenome assembly WNFD01 (sample SAMN13153343, study PRJNA577476) | soil metagenome | isolation source: 120 cm saprolite under Douglas fir tree site 2 hole 2 replicate 2 | place: USA:California | collected 2015-04-18 | reverse complement strand
GCGGCATCATCGCGGGCCTGGTCTGGCTGATCCGCTGGCTGTTACACCTGCGAGCCTCACAGCACCAGGCCCGGCAGCAGCAGCCGCAAAAACTGGAGGAGCCGCTGGTGCAAAAAGTGCACAACCGCCCGCGCCCCTGACTGCTTTACAATGCCTAAAAGTGCTATACTGATGCCATCGAAAGGTGCAACGGCAGAGTGGCCTGGCACTATTAGGAGGAAGTTGTGTGATGGATAAGATGACAGAAGCTCCTTGGGCGGACATGCGCTATTATCACTCAATGCTCGATGCGATAGGGCATACCCCGCTCATACGTCTCAACCAGGTTGCGAATGATGTGCCGCCTCTGGTGCTGGCAAAAATAGAAATGTTCAATCCTGGTGGGAGCGTCAAGGACCGTATTGGACCGGCCATGATCGAGTATTGTGAGAGGCAGGGTTTGCTGCGTCCGGGCGGTACCATCGTAGAGCCAACCAGCGGCAACACCGGGCATGGACTGGCAATTGCCGCAGCCATTAAGGGCTATCACTGTATCTTCGTCATGACAGATAAGGTGAGTGAAGAGAAACGCAGCCTCTTACGCGCCTATGGCGCGGAAGTAGTCATCTGCCCCAGCAGCGTCGCTCATGATTCACCCGAACACTATAAAAATGTGGCCCATCGACTGGCTAACGAGATACCCGGGGCCTATTGTCCTGACCAGTATGCCAATCCCGCGAATCCGGCCACGCACTATGCCACGACCGGCCCCGAAATCTGGCGTGATACAGCTGGTCGTATCAGCACATTTGTCGCGGGTATTGGCACAGGTGGGACGATTTCCGGCATCGCCCGTTTTCTCAAGGAACAGAATCCGGGCGTGAAGGTGATTGGCTCTGATCCTCCCGGCTCGGTTTTTTCTGGGGATACGCCGAAACCCTACAAGGTTGAGGGTATCGGTATGGAAATATTCCCACCTAACTACGACCCGTCGGTGGTAGATGAGGTTATACGTATCGACGATCGTACCTCATTCTACTGGGCACGCCGGCTGGCGCGTGAAGAGGGAATGCTGGTGGGTGGCTCATCTGGTACTGCCCTGGCAGCCGCTCTTATCTATGCACGCCGCCTCACGCCAGGTGACGTTGTAGTCGTGCTGTTTCCTGATACCGGGCGCGGTTACCTGAGCAAGCAGTTCAACGACACCTGGATGCGTGAGAACAACATGCTGGTGCAGGCGGAGACAGACGAACCTACCTTGCACGATGTCCTCACCTATCGCCGCACTCATTCACGCACTATGCCTCTCGTGGTCAGCGTTGCGCCGACCGATTCGTTTGCCGATGCCGTCGAATTGTTGCGCCGTTACGGTATCAGCCAGACTCCGGTAATGGAGGATGGGTGCATGGTCGGGAGTTTAACCGAGAATCTGTTGCTGCGCCATCTCGCCAGCGGCGAGAGACTGTCGTCAAAGGTTGTACGCGATTTTCAAGGCCCTCCGTTCCCGCAATTGCAGGCTGATGCCCCTGCGCAGGAGGCGTACACGCTGTTTAGCTCCGGGCAGTCAGCAGTAGCTGTGATGAATAGCGATGCCCTGGAGGGCATTGTGACGAAAAGCGATCTGCTGGAGTTCTGGGCGCATACTGTGCCTTCCACTGTTACAGTGGAATAAACTGCACAGTTGACCTTCCTCCTTACACCACCAGCCCGCCCGTAATAGTATACATAGCCTCGTTGAGATGACTGCCGCCTGGCGCACTGGCTATCGAAAAAACAGGGAAAGCCAGCCCATTGCAGAACACGGTCGAGATGTAATCCCCTACCTTATTCCTGCCCTGGGGGAGCCAGGACAACAGCATCGGCCCGGCGAGCTGGATTTTTGATGTCCAGTGAGCGCCGCCGTCGGTCGATGAGACAAAGCCTGCATAGTACTGGCAACCCACGTCGCAGTTAACAGAGTGATTATAGAACGTGAGTGCAAGGTGAGCAGTGTTTCCAGAGGTATGCTTATCAACCCCAAGACCGGGCACGAGGTGATCTATGCCGCTTCCAGGTGGATCGATAGGGATGAACTGCACAGGCGACCAGGTGATACCATCGGTTGAAGTTGACATAACGAGATCGTCTTCGGGTGCGCTCGCGCGGCGCGTTTCGGAATCTCCGCCACCACCTTTGGCATTACAGTTTTTTTCAAATTGACAATCCACCCAGACAAGGTAGACTTTGCCGGAAGCATCGATGGCAGCAGTCGGTAAGACACTACCGGTGATCCTGGCTACAATCACCGTGCTATTCCAGCTTAAGCCCCCATTAGTAGAGGTAAAGGCAAGCATACGAGAGGTAGTGTAGCCGCTGATCGGCACGATCACTTTACCTCCTGGCTGGACGAGAGGCTGCCCCCCCAGGCCGTGCGCTTTATCGGCGGTTGTCTGAGCGGCCCCCCAGGTGTGTCCACCGTCGATGGATGTGCTCATCAGGATCAGTCCGCCCAGGTCATCGTTGTCCCACTCGACATAGCAATGGCCGTAGAATAAGCTGGTAGCCGTATCATCGCAAACGATCCAGTCTTTGTCATAGTAGGTACTACCACCATTCACGATCTTTATGGGTTTGCTCCAGGTGAATCCCCCGTCGGTTGAAAGATTGACGATGACGGCGGGGCTGGTGAGCATGCTTCCACTTCCTGTGATAGCAATAGAAGAGACGATCCAGGTCTGGTGCGCGGCATCGTAGGCGACAGACGAATCGCTGATGCGCGTATATGGGCCTCCTACGAATTGAGTAGTGCCGGGCAAGAAGCCGCTTTTCCAGGTAGCGCCCCCGTCTGTGGATGTCGCCCAGCCGATATTGGAGCCGCCGCCGTCGCTATAGCGACCAACCTGGAAGGCTGTAACGATAGTTGAACCATAAGAGTACGTGCCCGGTTCGACTTCGGTCAGGTGCTGGCTGGTGTTGTTGGTGTACGGATCGTTGCTGAGCCGCAATGGCGCTCTATCGCCGTTGGGGATAGTAGGTGTAGCGAGGATAAGCAAACTCCCCCGTGAATAAAGGGGAATGATATGTGTCATTACCAGCACTAACAGCAAGAGTGAAGGCGCAATGATCAGGCCCATGGCCATCAGCCATCTACGCTGTGAAAAACGGAACATCTGGAATTACTCCTGAAAGGATGAGCAACTTTTTATGATATGAAACGTTCCAAAGAAATATAGTAGAGACTACGACAGCAAACGTATAATAACATAAGGCATGGTTCAAATGCACGTGACAGTTCCGCAGCAACAGCAAGGTCCAGCCCTGTCATGCTGAGCGCAGCGAAGCATCTCGCTGCCGCTCGCGACAGACCCTTCGCTGCGCGGAGGCGTGACACGGGGTGACTGTTCATGCACATTGACGAAATAATCCGGCCATCGGTAGTGCCCGATGATGCACATTGACACATTCATTCGATCAGCAGTAGGTGCCTCAGCGAAGCGAAGCGGAGCGCGTATCACTACTTCGCGCACACCGCCGATTTATCGGCCCTCTCGGTGGATGTGATGATGTCCGCATTTAAAAGTTACTCTGTATAAACTGTCAAGGACTTTTCTTCAAATTGAACCTTGCCTAATCAAGAAGACCATGCAGAAGTAATATTGACAAATAACAAACTGCATGCTATCTTTCTCAAGAGACAGACCTCGTAGGGAAAGGAGGGCGTACAGCCATGCAAGTAACATCTAACAATCTGGCAGGATTCGCTGTATTGCGAGCTTCGCAATGATGTCGCACAAACCCTATGAGGTGTTCGAGCATACCGCCGATGTTGGCCTGCACGCTTATGGTAGTACACTGCCTGAACTGTTTATACACGCGGCTCAGGGCATGGAAAGCCTGATGGTGCCTCTTGAGCAGGTACGCCTGCAGGTGAGCCGGGAGATAACCGCGGAAGGTCACGATGTCGTCTCGCTGCTGATCGCCTGGCTGAATGCACTGATCTTCCTGTTCGACACCGAATACCTCATTTTTCGCGAATTTGAAATAGACAGTCTCACCGAGACTCATCTCAAAGGCCGCGCCTCTGGCGAACCCTACGACGCGCAGCGCCATGATTTGAGCAGCGCTATCAAAGCTGTAACCTGGCATGAAGCCGCTGTGGAACAAACCGCTGAGGGGTACAAGGCCCGCATCATCTTCGACATTTAATACGGATGTGCGAACCGTTGTATACAAAACCGCGTAGGGGCGGCCTCACCCTCTGCTCCCTCTCCACGCAGTGGAGAGGGCTGGGGTGAGGCCGGAGCGGGGATGCTTGCATCGCCCCTTGCTGAGAAATGCTGGGAGGATCTGATGAGCAATACAAAAGAGAAGATCCCATTAGAGCGTGTAGACCCATACCGCTGGCGCATTCCGCAGCGCTATAACGCGGAGATGCGCGTGCCCGGTATGATTTATGCCGACGATGAGCTTATAGAGCAGATTCTTGAAGATAACGCGCTGCAGCAGGTGGCAAATGTGGCAACCTTGCCCGGAATTGTGGGCTACTCGCTGGCGATGCCCGATATCCACTGGGGTTATGGCTTTCCCGTGGGTGGTGTAGCGGCAACGCATGCCGACTACGGCGTTGTGTCTCCAGGTGGTATCGGTTTTGATATCAATTGCGGTGTACGCATGATTGCCTGCAGCTTGTTGCTAGACCAGGTGCGTGGTAAGGTCGATAAGCTTGCCGATGAACTGTTTAACAGTCTGCCTTCGGGGGTTGGTGGCGCAGGAATGCGCCAGCTTAGCGCCGGTGAAATGCGTGCCGTGATGGTGCGTGGCTCTGCCTGGGCGGTTGAGGAGGGTTACGGTTTTCCTGAAGACCTGGAGGTCACCGAAGAGCACGGGTGCCTGGCTGGCGCTGATCCCGACGCTGTATCGAACACTGCGCTGCAGCGTGGTCTAAAGCAGCTTGGCAGCCTGGGGTCTGGGAACCATTTCTGCGAGGTGCAGGTTATCGATCACATCTACGATGCGCAGGCGGCCAATGCTTTAGGTATTGACCAGGTTGGTCAGATCGTCGTAACCATTCACTGTGGCTCGCGCGGGTTCGGACACCAGATAGCCGAGGATTACGTGAGGCTTGCCGAATACAAGCAGCAGGACTATGGATTTCACCTGGTGGACCGGCAGCTGGCATGTTTGCCCTTGCAGTCCGATAATGGGAAGGCCTACCTTGCGGCAATGGCGTGTGGTGCAAACTTTGCCTGGGCGAACCGGCAGTTGTTGATGCATGGTGTGCGGCAGGCCTTTGCAAGTGTGTTCGGGCGGAAGACGCGCCCGAAAGAGATGCCGCTGGTCTACGATGTCTGCCACAACATCGCCAAGATGGAGGAGTACGAGATAGATGGGCTGGTACAGCGGTTGTGTGTGCATCGCAAGGGAGCAACGCGCGCCTTTCCTGCGGGTCATCCTGCGGTGCCGGAGCAGTATCGCGCGGTGGGACAGCCTGTGCTCATTCCTGGCGATATGGGCCGTTACTCTTTTGTGCTGGTAGGCGCCCAGGGCTCGATGGAGCAGACTTTCGGCACAACCTGCCATGGCGCGGGACGACAGAAAAGCCGCACTGCCGCCAGGAAGTCGCTGAACAGCCGCGAGTTGCTGGATCAACTGGCTGCCAGGGGTGTGACCGTGCGTGTGCACAGCAAGAACCTGCTGACCGAGGAGGCCCCGCAGGCGTATAAGGATGCGCAGAAGGTGGTGAATGTGGTGCATAACGCCGGCCTGGCAAAGCTGGTGGCACGTGTAAGGCCCGTAATTGTGATCAAGGGATAAGTAAGCACGAGATACCGTGTGAGAAAATCCGCGTAAAATGCGTATGTATAGTGGTTGAAACTATTTCCTGTCTAAAACGTGTTGGGGCACGAACAGGCCAGCTAGACCCATTGTAGCCCCCTAAAAGTCATTGAACAGGAGCGCGTTTCCTTGTATATTTTAATAAAATGCGCGTACGTCTCCCATTGCAAGCCAGGGCGACCGCGAGGGTCACCCCAACCCTAACACGTCGAGGACCGGTGTACCGGTGCTTTTGCCTTCTCCTCAGGCAAAGAGCACGTTTATGATAGATTGGCATTGTTCGACGCGCAAGCTCGTCAAAGGAGCGAACGCAATCATTGTACGATGTAGTTAACCAAAGGAGGGTATCATGCCTATTTTCGATCGTGGTAACCGTCAAGACCTGGATCAACTCGTCGAAGAGTACGTCACCACCACCAACATTAACCGGCGCCAGTTTTTGCAGCGCGCCACTGCGGCTGGCCTGAGCATCAGCGCGGCCTCGGCCTTGCTGGCAGCCTGCGGTGGTGGCACCAGCACCCCGGCCAAAGTCACATCCATTGACGTGCTGACCGTGTGGAGCACTAATGAACTGGCTAATTTCCAGTTACAAAACACGGCGTTCAAACAGAAGACCGGCATTACGATCAACGTCGAGTCGACCCGCGACCTGCCCACTGTACTGAACACGCGCGTCAGGGCTAACAACCCGCCCGACGTCACCGGTGCGCCTGGAACGAGCCAGTACCAGACACTGGCTTCCCAGGGCAAAATTGTGGCCCTGGACAAGTTCCTCGACATGAACCAGTTCCGGCAGAACTACGCCCAGACCTGGATTGATTATGCCTCGTTCAACGGACACCTGTACTGTGTGCTACCGAAGGCCAACAGCAAGGGCACCATCTGGTATAACCCCAAGCAGGCCCAGGCCGTTGGCGCTACCATTCCCCAGACCTGGAATGACCTGATTGCCCTTTCCGACAAGATCGCCGGCAGCGGCAAATATCCCTGGTCAATGGGCGTGTCAAGCGGGGCCGCCAGCGGCTGGCCCGCCTGTGACTGGATCGACCAGATCTACCTCAGCCTGAACGGCCCCGACATGGTCGACATGTGGGTCAACCACAAAATCCCCTGGACGCACCCCACCATCAAACAGGCCTTCCAGTACTTCGGCCAGATCGTCCAGGGCAAACACTACATCAATGGCGCGCCGACCTCCATCCTGGCCACCGGCTTCCAGGATGCCTCCTACCTGCCCTATGATTCGCCACCAAAGGCGTACCTGTACTACCTGGGTGACTTCGCGGCAGGGTTCATTAGCGCTCAGTTTCCCAGCTTGCAGGCAGGCACCGATTACAATTTCTTCCCCTTCCCCACGATCAACCCGACGTACGCGGGCGCGGTCACCGGCGGCGCTGATCGGATTTTCGCGATGAAAGATAACGATGCCATCCGCGCGTATATGCAATTTCTGTCAACGGCTGAGGCGCAGAGCATCTGGGTGAAGCAGGGCGGCGCATCCTCGGTGAACAAAGCGATAGACCCGAGCATCTATCCCAACGATGTGCAGCGTAATGCAGCTAAGCAGTTGAGCACGGCCACCTATTTTAGAGCGAGTCCAGATGACCAGATGCCCACCGCGATGGAGACCGCATTCTGGCAGGGTTCGGTGGCCTACATCCAAAATCCAGGGCAACTGGACAGCATACTCAGTTCTCTGGAAAGCACCGCTTCGTCAACATACACGTCCTAAGCGGAACGGATAGGCCGTAGGGGCCGGTTCACCGTGCCCACCGCCGATTTATCGGCCCCTACAACTTTTTCCTACACCCGTTCGCCAGCAAGGGATGGAAAAACCCAACCCGTAATGGTACAATTGCTACCATATAGGTGCTTCCCTTCCTGGTGACTGAGGAGTTGTTTTACCTGCTAAGCTGCGTACGCTGTGCTACCTGTACGTCCCTTATTTTGCCAAAGGAGGCCATGTGTGGCAACGATAACTGAAGGACGCGTTTCTGTTGCTGTCCCTCCACGTAGAAGGATGGAAGGCATCTCCTGGTCGGCCTGGATATGGGTCGGGCCTGCCCTGTTGTTGATTGGACTCTTTTTCATCTACCCCATGATCGGCACTATCGTGACCAGCCTTGAAAGTACCGATACGTTGGGGAACGTGACGGGGTTCGTCGGGCTGAAATGGTATGGAAAGATCTTCTCCGACCCCAGCAATCTCATTGTGTTGAGGAATAACCTGCTCTGGTTGGTCGTGGGGACGATCCTGACAGTAGGGCTGGGCCTGATCGTCGCGGTCTTGGTAGACAGGGTGAAGATCGAGAGAGTGATCAAGTCCGCGCTCTTTGTACCAATGGCGCTTTCATTTGTGGCCGCCGGCGTCATCTGGCGCTTCGTCTACATCTACAAACCGGCCGGTGAGAACCAGATCGGCCTGCTCAACGCCTTCCTGGGGCTTTTGCACATCCCACCCCAGGCCTGGTTCGTCAATGAAGCCATCAATAACTTCGCCTTGATCGCTATCTACGTCTGGATGTGGACAGGCTTTTCCATGGTGATTCTCTCGGCAGCCCTCAAGGGTATTCCCGACGAAATCATCGAGGCCGCTAAAATGGATGGCGCGAACCGCTTTACCATGTTCTGGCGCGTCATGATCCCGATGATCGCCCCGACCCTGACGGTGGTCACCATCACCATGGTCATCAATATTCTCAAGATCTTCGATGTCGTCTACATCAATACCGGCGGTAATTTTCAGACGAGTGTGATTGGTCAGGCGTTTTACGACCAGTTGTTCAATTTCCAAAACTCTGGCTTCGGAAGCGCGTGGGCAGTGGTCCTGACCCTGGTGATTCTGCCGGTGATGTTCATCAATATTCGTAGAATACGAGCAGAGGAGGGGCTGCGATGAGCCAGCAGATTACCGAACTAGCCGCGCGCGAAAAGGCCAGGAGCATCACTGAGCGACTTGCCACGCTGGAGCGACCGCGCACAGCATGGGAGCGTTTCACCCATGCCTTCAGCAACAGCTCCGTCACTGTGCTTGTGGTGGTGATTGCAGTCATGTGGTCGATCCCGACCTTTGGCCTGTTTGTTGCATCGTTCCGCCCACCACAGCTGATCGCCAGCACCGGCTGGTGGTCGGGGCTTGTCCCTCCCTGGCACTTTACCATTGAGAACTATCAGACGGTCATCCAGCAGCAGGGATTTGGCCAGGCCTTCCTGAATAGCCTGATCATCGCTATACCGGGGACGCTCTTGCCCATAGCGATTGGCTCATTCGCGGCCTACGCCTTCGCCTGGATGAAATTCCCGTTACGCAACTTCCTCTTTCTCCTCGTCGTGGCAATGCTGGTTATTCCAAACCAGATTGCAACGGTACCCATTCTCACCATTTTCACATCGATCGGGTTTACCGGGCAATATTGGTCCGTCTGGATTGTACACACCGCCTTTGGGCTGCCTTTCGCGATCTTCCTGCTGCGCAACTTTTTCTCCGCGCTCCCCAAGGATCTGATTGAATCGGCGCACATCGACGGAGCCTCGTCCTGGCGCATCTACTGGAACCTCATCTTGCCATTGTCGGTACCGGCTCTGGCGTCACTGGCTATCTTCCAGTTTATGTGGGTCTGGAACGACCTGTTCGTCGCCTTGATCTACCTGGGTGGCGCCATCGAAAAGGCGCCGCTGACATTGGCAGTGGCTAACCTGGTCAGCTCCTATGGCGAAGGCTACCAGCTGCTGACCGCAGCTGCTTTCCTCTCCATGGCCCTGCCACTGGTGGTGTTCTTCGCCTTGCAGCGCTACTTCATCCGCGGTATCCTGGCCGGCTCGGTCAAAGGCTAGCTACAACATCGCGCGACACTATACGCGCGAGCACAAGCCATGATCCGCTTCTCCCCCCTCGTTGGGGGAGAAGCGGATCATGGCTTTTTAGCCCAGTATCACGCTAGCTGTTGCAAATCGTTGTGGACAAGCATGAATTACTTGCTCAATCCTCCCCCGTCGGAGCAAGAACAGCGTCCCAAGAGGGCCCACTTCTGACAAGGGTGACTACGCCAGCGGCAGGAACTTCGATGCGCAGTAGTCCTTTGCTGATGTGCACACGCTCCTTCCTGCTCACCTGTCCCTGGCAATCGCAGATGGTCAGTTGCCTTGTCCCGGCCTCTTCAGCGAACTCAAGTACCATGCGCCTTTCCAGCGTGCCATTGACCACCACAAGTATCCCGGGGAGATGCACACCAGGGTTGACCACCGTATCCTGGTACATGACTACCACGCGTTTCTCCTGCGTAGTCGCGAAGACAACCGGGTAGTGTGTCTCGGGGTGCAGGGCTGCCAGCTCCCCATCCAGCAGCACATCGCGATGCTGACGCCAGAACGCGAGCCAGTAGCGGACCATCGTCAGGTGTTGTGGCGGCAGTGTATCCAGCAGCACCGATATCTGGGGGACAGCGAACAGAATGTTCACAAGCTGCAAGGCGGCGCTCTCTACCGGTTCATCCTTATGCCACATCAGCATATCGGCATGGACGGCTGATTCTCCGCACAGCAGGCGCAAGTCGAGCGTCCTGATACGGTTGGTCAAGGC
>WNFD01014936.1_pt1 | contig 10373 bp, 9 predicted proteins | sample 5400491 | NCBI WGS metagenome assembly WNFD01 (sample SAMN13153343, study PRJNA577476) | soil metagenome | isolation source: 120 cm saprolite under Douglas fir tree site 2 hole 2 replicate 2 | place: USA:California | collected 2015-04-18 | reverse complement strand
CGCCCTGGCGCTCCCAGGACTCGGCGAGGTCGTTCTCGATCGGCTGGGTGCCCGGCACCACCGAGGCGCCGCCCTTGACCTTGACCAGCCGGCTGTAGGCGAAGGACAGCGGGATCATGGTGGAGAAGGCGATGGTCTGGTGCGGGTCGAAGTGCACCGGCGCCACGTGGGAGCGCAGCCGGAAGGTGCCGCCGCGCTTCGGGGTCTGGGCCAGGGCGGACCCGGGCGTGGAGACGGCCGCGGTGGCCCCGACCGCGAGGGCGGTGCCGCCGAGCTTGAGGAGGTCGCGACGGGTGAGGGAGGAAGTCGGCTGGTCCATGATTGCTCTCCTCGAAGCGGGCTACCGGTCGAGCCAGGCCGCGGTCACGCGCCCGCCCCAGTCGTACCCGAGATTCGGTCCGTAGTTCTTGAAGGGGACGGCCAGGACGCCGGCGGAGCCCGCGCTGAGCTTCAGCAGGTCACGGCGGCTCAGCGGGAGGCGGGTATGGTCCGGCGTCATCCGTTTTCCTCCAGTCGTCGTTGACGTTGAGACGGACAGCGGGGCCCGAGCGTTGCGACAATCTGGCGGCAAACGCGCCCGATGTCAAGGGTTTTGCGCCTACCGCTCGAGCCAGCTGGCCATCAGGCGCCCGCCGTAGTCGTAGCTCACGTTGGGAGCGTAATTCTTGACCGCGGCGTCCCACACCGCGATCTGGATCGCGGACGGCATCTGCACGTAGTACTGCTGCTGGGCCAGGTAGCGCTGGATGTCCCAGATGACCTCGCGGCGCTTCACCGGATCCACGGTCCGCCGCTGGCGGATCAGCATGTCGGCCACGACCGGATCGTTGATGTGCCCGTGGTTCTTGAGCTCGCCCGGGTAGTACTGGCCGTAGAGAAAGTTGTCGGGCTCCTGGAAGCCGGTCTGGGGGCCGAAGGCCATCGAGTCGTACTTGCCGTAGAACGTGGTCGCGATGTACGCGCCGTACTCCTTGGTGACGAGCTTGGCGTCGATGCCGATGTCCTTCAGGTCCTTGAGCACGAGCTGGACCATATCGGTGAGGACCTGGGATCCGTAGGTGGTGAAGTCGACCGTGGCCGAGAATCCGTTCGGGTAGCCGGCCTCGGCCATCAGCTTGCGCGCCCGCGGCAGGTCGGGCTTGAAGTACTGGGCTCCCTCGCCGAGCTGGTCCATCGGCACCGACCAGTCCTTGAGTGCGGCGGGCACCGACGGATTCATGGCGCCCACGCCTTCGTACACCGAGTCGATGATGCGGGGCCGGTTGACCGCGAGCGACATGGCACGCCGCACCCGCACGTCGCTGAACGGGGGCTTGTCGGTGCGCGTGTAGATATGGCTCATGACCGCGTTCGGATACTCGATGGTCTGCAGCCGCGGGCGCTTCTGCTTCAGCACGTCCTTGATCTGCACCCAGTCGGTCCGGTTGATCACGCCCTGGTACTCCCAGCCCAGGTCGTACTTGCCGCCGAGGAACGCGGCCATGCGCGAGGCATTGTCCTCGTCGATCGCCACCTCGATCCGCTCGATGTAGGGCAGGCCGGCCAGGAAATAGCCCGGGTTCCGCACGAGGGTGAAGCCCACGTTGGGCCGGTAGCCGTCGAGCATCCACGGTCCGCTGCCCACCGTGGCCTCCGGCTTCTTGAGATCGCCGAGCTTCTCGACGCACTCGCGGGCCACGATCGCGACGGCGTGGGAGTTCGCGAGCATGTCGAGGAACCAGACGTAGGGCTCCTTCAACATGAAGCGCACGGTGTACTTGTCGAGCGCCTCCACCCGGTCGAGCGAGGAGAGCATGTAGGCGTTGGCGTTGCCCTTGATCGTGCGGAACCGCTCCACCGAGTACACCACGTCGTCGGCGGTCAGCTCGCGGCCGTTGACCGGCGGCTTGTTCTGCCAGCGCACGCCGCGGCGGAGCTTGAAGACGTAGGTGGTCTCGTTCGGCTGGGTCCAGGATTCGGCCAGGTCGCCCTCGATCGGGAAGATGCCGGGGGTTACCGCGGGGCCGGCCTTGTGCTTGAGGAGGCGGCTGTGGGTGAACGAGTAGGCGATGTGGGTCTTGTAGGAGACGGTCAGGTGGGGATCCCAGTGCGGCGGATCCCAGAGGCGGAGGCTGAGCGTGCCGCCCCGGCGTGGCGCCTGGGCCCACGCGGGCCGGGCCGCGAGCCCGGCGGGCAGGGCAGAGACGGCGAGGGCGCCGGCTCCGAGGGCTAGGAGGTCACGGCGGTGGATGTGCGCACGGTGGGAGGTTGGCATCCGGTGTCCTCCGGGTCGTCGGTGACGTTAGAGACACGGATAACATGGCCACGAGTTTCGCCAATCTGAGGTGAAACGCCCTCGCTGTCAAGCGGGCGGATCAGCTCTTCAGGTGCTTGTCGAAGAAGGCCAGGCAGCGCTTCCAGCCGTCTTCCGCCGCGGCCTTCTGGTAGGCCTGCGGCCGGTCGTCGGAGAAGAAGGCGTGCTGCGCGCCGGGGTAGAGGACGAACTCGACGCTCGGATTGGTCTTCTTCAACTCCATCTCGCGGTCAGGCTGAACGCGTCCACTCCGGGCGCGTCCGAGTAGGTGCGCTTGACCTGGCCGTACCACGGGACCGCCGCGGCCACGCCGGGATACTCGGCCGCGGTGTGCAGGGTGAGCGCGCCGCCCCCGCAGAAGCCGGTCACCCCGAGCCGATCGGCCCGCGCCCACGTCTGCTGCTTGGCGTAGTCGGCGGCCGCGCGGATGTCGCCCAGGTATTGGGCGCGCGTCACCTTGGCCGCGATCTGGCACATCTCCTGGAAGTTCTTTCCCTGCATCCCGCCCTCGCGCGAGAACAGCTCGGGGGCGATCGCGTAGTAGCCGGCCTGGGCGAAGCGGCGCACCACGTCCTTGTGCTGCGGGCGCGCGTCGTAGGCCGGGATCGTGGTCCCGCCGGACGGGAGCTGGATATCGCGCGCGATGAGGCCTCGGCTCTCGGTGGTGATAGCCTGGGCCAGTGAGATGCCGGGGGTGAGCACGCCCCCGACGGTGGTGAAGGCGCCATACTTGAGCACTTCCCGGCGGCTGAGTGGATTCGCCATGGTGGGGTCTCCTCCTGGCCGAACGTAACTCGCCGGAGCGGCCGGCGGTTCCCGGTCAGGCGGTGACGAGCCGCTCAAGCCTCACGCGCGTCTCGCCGAACGCGGCCATCTGCCCGAAGTTGGACATGATGTCCTCGGTGAGCACGTTGGCGCCGCCGCCGCGCTTGATCCAGGTGCCCACCGGCATGATGACCATGCCGCGGCCGATGCGCGCGTCCACCAGCACCTCCACCTCGAGGTGGCCGACCGGAGAGCGGATGATGGCCCGCTCGCCGTTCTCGATGCCATAGGCGGCCGCGGTCTCGGTGCCGATGCGCACCGAGGCGATGGACGGGTGCTCCTTCTCGAGGATCTGGGAGAGGAGCCACTTCTTGCTGTAGTTGGTCACGAGGGTGAGCGGGAAGTCCGGGACCACGCGGGGCTGGTGCCGGAGCTGGGCGATGAACTCGAAGCGCCCCGACTTGGTGGGATAGACGTGATCGGCGAACGGCACCATCGGCGCGATCGGGCAGCGCACCGGGCCCTCCATCACCTGCTCGACGCTCACGCCCCGGTTGGTGAGCGGGCTGAAGATCCGCTCGAGCCAGTCTCGCGGGGCGCCCGCCATCTCCGGGCCGATGCCGAGGCGGTCCGCGAGCTGCTGGAAGATCAAGAGATCGGAGCGCGACTCGCCCACCGGCTCGATCACCTGGTTCACTCCGCCGATGATGTTGTGACCCCAGGAGACCAGCATGTCCTCTTCCTCGAGGAACGTGGTGGTGGGGAGGAAGACGTGGGCGTAGTCGGTGGTGTCGGTGAGCACCTGGTCCACCACGACCAGGAAGTCGAGACCCGCGAGGCCCTTGGCCACCAGGTTCGAGTTCGGAGACTGGTTCACCGGGTTGCCCCCGTTGACGAACATCATGCGGATGGGTGGCTTCTGCGCCTCCAGGAGCCCGCGACCGAGCAGGGGCTCCGGGATCGCCCGGTGGTGCCGGGCGCGGTCTCCGGCCTCGACCGTCTTGTCGAAGTGGCGCTGGGTGTTGTAGCCGTGGGAGACCCCGCCGCCCGGCACCCCGATGTGGCCGCCGAGGGCCCCGAGGGCGTCCACGCAGCGGAAGATCTCGGCGCTGTGCTGGTACTTGTTGAGGCCCCAGCCGAGCAGGATGGAGGCGGGCTTGGTGGTCGCGTACTCGCGGGCCAGCTCGCGGATCGCCGCCTCGGACAGCTCGCACGCGGCGGCCAGCTCGGCGAGCGGGCGGGCGTCGAGCAGGGCGCGGTACTCCGCGAAGCCGTGGGCGTGCCGATCGAGGAACGCGCGGTCTTCCAGACCCTCCTCCAGCATGACCTTGGCCATCGCCATGGCCAGCTCCGCGTCGGTGGCGACCCGCGGCTGCACGTGCGCGTCGCAGAAGTTGGCCGACTCGCTCCGCACCGGGTCGATCAGGATCACGCGGCCGCCGCGGCGGCGCACCTCCTTCAGGATCGGCACGGTGTGCAGGTTGGTGGCCATCGGGTTGCGGCCCCACAACAGCACGAGCCGGCTGTTGAGCATGTCGGACGGGTCGTGCCCGGCGCGGACACCGAAGTCGAGCGCCTGCCCCGCCCGCGCCGCGCCGCTGCAGAGCGAGCCGCTGGTGGTGGTGGCCCCGCCGAGCAGGTTCCAGAAGCGGCGGCTCAGGAGCTTGGTGGCGCCCCACGAGCCGGTGCGCTGGTAGTGCATGATCGAGAGCGGGCCGTGCTCGGCCACGTGGCCGCGGATCTTCTCCGCGATCAGGTCGAGCGCCTCGTCCCACCCGATGCGCACCCAGCCCCCGTCGGGGCGGCCGTTGTCGCGCTTGAGCGGGTGAAGCTGCCGCTCCGGGCTGTAGACCCGCTCCGGGAAGCGGTAGGTCTTCCCGCAGAGATAGCCCTGGGTGAACTCGTGATCCGGATGGCCCTCGAGCTTCACCACCCGCCCGTCCTTCACGTGGGCGATGATGCCGCAGCCGTCCGGGCAGTCGAGCGTGCACGAGGTGTAGATCGTCCGCTCCATGTCAGCCCTCGCTCCTTGTCCTCGTTGGCTTGCCCCGCCGCTTCCGGCGGACGGCCGGGGCGGGCGCGGGCCCCTTCCACCAGCCGAACACGCGCCCGGGGCCGCGTCCCGGCGCCGCGACCATGAGCACCTTGGCGTCGACCCGCCCCACGTTCTTGCCCATGTGGGGGATCTCCGCGTTGAAGTAGAGGCAGTCGCCCGTCTTGAGCGGGATCTTCTCGTCGCCGAGCTGGAACAGGATCTCGCCCTGCAGCACGAACGACAGCTCCTCGCCCTCGTGCGCGGTGAGCACGTCGGCCCGGTTCCGCACCGGGAACGTGAGCACGAAGGCGTCCATGCGCTGCCCGGGCCAGCCGACCGCCATGGGTTGGTAGGTGTAGCCGGTGGCGGGAACCGCCTGGGGGGCGCGGCGCTCGCCCGCCCGCACCAGCGCGTAGTGCTGGGTCGCGGTGGTGCCCGCCGCGTCCTGGAAGAGCTGCCCCAGCTCGATGCCGACGGTGCGGCTGATCAGGATCAGGTTCGCGATCGAGGTGGAGACGCGTCCGCGCTCGAGCTTGGAGAGGAACGGCTCGGAGAGCCCGGTCTTCTCGCTCAGCGCGCGCAGGGTCAGGCCCTGGGCCCGCCGCGCCTCGCGCAGGCGCGCGGCCATCGCCCCCACCAGCGCCGCCGTCTCCGGTCTTTCTCTCAAGGCAATCTCCACTTGCCCCTGAGGAAACCACTCGGGTATGCTCCGTGTCAAGCGGGGAGAATCGGCTTGACAGCCTCCGCGCTTTTGCTTTACTCAGGCGCAGCACGACCGATCCACGGAGGAGGTTTCGCATGCGTGCACCACGTCTCCCGTCCCTCACGGCGGCCGCCCTGTTGCTCACGCTCGGGGCAGGCCCCGCCGCGGCCCAGGCGCCGATCAAGATCGGCGACATCAACTCCTACAGCGGCATCGGCGCCCCCTTCACGGGCCCGTACCGCGCCGGCGTCGAGATGGCCGTCGAGGAGATCAACGCCAAGGGGGGCGTGCTCGGTCGCAAGATCGAGGTGCTGTTCCGCGACGACAAGGGCCAGCCCGCGGAGGCGGTCAAGCACGCCCAGGAGCTGGTGGAGTCCGACAAGGTCGCGATGATCACCGGGAGCTTCCTCTCCAACGTGGGGCTCGCGGTCTCCGACTGGGCCAAGCAGAACAAGACCATGTTCCTCGCCGCCGAGTCGCTCACCGAGGCGCTCACCTGGTCCAAGGGACACGACTACGCGGTGCGCCTGCGCCCGAACACCTACGAGCAGGGGCGGATGCTGGCCGACAAGGCCGGCAAGATGAAGTACGTCAAGTGGGCCACCATCGGGCCCAACTACGAGTACGGCAAGCGCGCGTGGGAGACGTTCCGGGACCGGCTCAAGGAGCTGAAGCCCGACGTGCAGGTGGTGGGCGAGCACTGGCCGACCCTCGGCAAGATCGAGCCCGGCCCGCTCGTGACCGCGATCCTGAACCAGAACCCCGACGCGCTCTACGTCTCGCTCTTCGGCAGCGACTGGCTCGCCTTCGTGCGCGAGGCGGGCAAGCGCGGGCTCTTCCAGAAGACGTTCGTGGTGGGCATCCTGCTCGGCGAGCCCGAGTACATCGATCCCCTCAAGCTCGAGGCGCCCGAGGGCATGCTGGTCACCGGCTATCCGTGGTACGACGTGAAGATCGCGGGCCACCAGGAGTGGGTCGCGCGCTACATCAAGCGCGGGGACAAGAACCCGGTGCTGGGCTCGCTGATCGGCTACGTCACCTATCTCTCGGTGGCGGAGGTGCTCAGGAAAGCGGGGGCGCCCGAGACCGCGAAGCTGGTGGCCGCCTTCAAGGGCCTGAAGGTCGAGACGCCGATGGGGCCGGTCACCTTCCGCGCCTCCGACGGGCAGTCCACCATGGGCGCGTGGGTGGGCACGACCAAGCTCGACGCGCAGCGGGGCGTCGGCATCATGGTCAACCACGAGCTGATTCCGGGCGAGAAGGTGCTGCCATCCGACGACGAAGTCAAGAAGCTCCGCCCGGCCAACTGAGCGCCCCACCCCTCGTGATCACCCTCTCCCCCGCCGCGGGGGAGGGGGCAGGGTGAGGGGGTCTTCGACCGCATGTCCCTCCTCCTCGTGCAGCTCCTCAGCGGGCTCGCGAACGCGATGTTCCTGTTCCTCATCGCGTCGGGCCTCTCGCTCATCTTCGGGGTCACCCGGATCGTCAACTTCGCGCACGGCTCCTTCTACATGCTGGCCGCCTATCTGACCTATTCCCTCGCGGCGGTGCTGCCGGGCGGCCCGGCCGCCTTCTACCTGGCGGTGCTCCTCGCCGCGCTGGCGGTGGCCGCGATCGGGGGGCTGGTGGAGGTCCTGCTCCTCCGCCGCGTCTATCGCGCGCCCGAGCTCTACCAGCTCCTGCTCACCTTCGCGCTCGTCCTCGTGACCGCCGACCTCGTGCGCTACCTCTGGGGGGCCGACAACAAGACCGGCCCGGCCGCGCCGGGGCTGGCCGGCTCGGTGCCGATCGCGGGCCAGCTCTTCCCCTCGTACGATCTGGCCATCATCCTCTTCGGGCCGCTGGTGGCCCTCGGGCTCTGGCTGCTCTTCCACCGCACCCGCTGGGGCGTGCTGATCCGCGCGGCCACCCAGGACCGCGAGATGGTGGCCGCGCTCGGGGTCGACCAGTCGCGGCTCTTCACCTCCGTGTTCGTGCTCGGCTCGTTCCTGGCCGGGCTCGGCGGCGCGCTCCAGGTGCCGCGGCTGGCCCTCACCACCGTGATGGACACCTCGGTGATCGTGGAGGCCTTCGTGGTGGTGGTGATCGGGGGCATGGGCTCGGTGTGGGGCGCCCTGCTGGCCTCGCTGCTGATCGGGGTGCTCAACGCCTACGGGGTGCTGCTGCTGCCGAAGGCGGCCATCGTGCTCATCTTCGTGGTGATGGCGGTGGTGCTGGTGGTGCGGCCGTGGGGCCTCCTCGGTCGCCCCGAGATCCAGCTCCGGCCGCCGGGGAGCGGGGCGGTGGCCGACCACCCGGCGCGGCGTCTCCATCCCGGGTGGACGATCGCGGCGCTCGTGCTCCTGGCCGCGCTGCCGCTCGCGGTGCCGACGTTCTGGATCTCGGTCGTGGTGGAGATCTTCGCGTTCGCGCTCTTCGCGACGAGCCTGCACCTGCTGATGGCGGTGGGCGGCATGGTGTCGTTCGGGCACGCGGCCTACTTCGGGCTGGGCGCCTACGGGGCCGCGCTCCTCCTCAAGCTCGCCGGTCTGCCCATGCCGGCCGCCTTCGTGGTGGCCCCCCTGGTGGCCGCCCTCGCCGCGGCCGTCTTCGGCTACTTCTGCGTGCGGCTCACCAGCATCTACTTCGCGATGCTCACCCTGGCCTTCGCCCAGATCGTCTACGCGATCGTCCACCAGTGGGACGAGGTCACCGGCGGGGACAACGGGGTGCTGAGCGTCTGGCCCGCAGCCTGGCTCGCCACTCCGGGGCGTTACTACTACTGGGCGCTGGTGGCCACCGTGGTCGGCATCGTCCTGCTGCGGCGGGTCGCGGCCTCGCCGTTCGGACTCACCCTGCGCGCGGCCCGCGACCACGCCCGGCGCGCCGAGGCGCTGGGGGTGAACATCCGGGCGCTGCAGTGGACCGCCTTCGTGGTGGCGGGCTTCGTGGCCGGCATCGGCGGGGCGGTCTTCGCCTTCCTCAAGGGTAGCGTGTTCCCGGTGTACACCGAGTCGCCGATGTCGGTGCAGCCGCTGGTGATGGTGCTCCTGGGCGGCATCGCGTCGCCCTCGGGTCCGCTCGTCGGCGCGGCGGTCTACAAACTGCTCGACACAGTGATCACGCGCTACACCGACTACTGGCAGCTGGTGCTGGGCGCGATCCTGATGGTGCTGGTGCTCGCGTTCCCGCGGGGCATCGCGGGCGTGCTCGACGGCCGGCGCCCGTGAGCGGGCCCGAGACGGCGCCGGTGCTGGAGACGCGCGGGCTCTCCAAGTCCTTCGGCGGCGTCCGGGCGGTCAGCTCGGTCGACCTCGCGATGCCGAAGGGGGAGATCCGCGCCCTGATCGGTCCCAACGGAGCGGGCAAGACCACGTTCTTCAACATGCTCACCGGCCAGCTCCGGGCCGACGCCGGATCGGTGCTCTTCAAGGGGCAGCGGCTCAGCGGGCTGCCCCCGTACACGGTCTGGCGCCGCGGGGTGAGCCGGACGTTCCAGATCACCGCCACCTTCGCCACCCTCAGCGCGCTCGACAACGTGCGGGTCGCCCGCCTCTCGCACGCGGGAAAGACCTATTCCCTCCTGGAGGCGGCCGCCCGGCTCCAGGCCGAGGAGGCGCGCGCCCTGCTCGACCAGGTGGGCCTGGTCGACCAGGCGGACCGGGTCGCCGCGGTCCTCGCGTACGGCGATCTCAAGAAGCTCGAGCTGGCGGTCGCGCTCGCCAACGACCCCGAGGTGCTGCTGCTCGACGAGCCCACCGCGGGCATGGCTCCCGCCGAGCGCGGGGCCCTCATGGCCCTCACCGAGCGCATCGCGCGGGCGCGCGGGCTCACGGTGCTCTTCACCGAGCACGACATGGATGTGGTCTTCGCGGTGGCCGACCGCATCATGGTGCTGCACCAGGGCCGGGTCATCGCGGAAGGGCGCCCCGCCGAGGTGCGCGCGGACGCGCAGGTGCAGCGCGTGTACCTGGGCGAGGAGGCGTGATGCTCGAGCTGGACGCGGTACAGGGCGGCTACGGCCTCTCCCGGGTCCTGCACGGCGTGAGCCTGCGGGCGGGGGCGGGGGAGGTGGTCTCGCTCCTCGGGCGCAACGGGGCCGGCAAGTCGACCACGCTCAAGTCGATCGTGGGGCTGGTCGAGGTCACCGGCGGCCGCATCCGCTTCGACGGCCGCGAGATCACCCGCCGTCCGACCCACGAGATCAGTCGGCTCGGGGTGGGTTACGTGCCCGAGGAGCGGCGCATCTTCAGCGATCTGACCGTGGCGGAGAACCTCGTGGTGGGCCAGAAGGGCGAGGGGGCCTGGGGCACGCCCCGGGTCTACGAGTTCTTCCCCAAGCTGCGGGAGCTGGCGGGCCGCCGGGCCGGCAGCCTCTCGGGCGGCGAGCAGCAGATGCTCACCGTCGCCCGCACCCTGATGGGCAACCCGCGGGTGCTGCTGCTCGACGAGCCGTCGGAGGGCCTGGCCCCGGTGATCGTGCGCGCCCTCGGGGATCAGATCGCGGCGCTCAAGCGGGAGGGCTTGACGATCCTGCTCTCCGAGCAGAATCTCAAGTTCGCGGCGAGGCTGGCCGACCGGGCCTACATCATCGAGAA
>WNFD01008655.1_pt1 | contig 10375 bp, 9 predicted proteins | sample 5400491 | NCBI WGS metagenome assembly WNFD01 (sample SAMN13153343, study PRJNA577476) | soil metagenome | isolation source: 120 cm saprolite under Douglas fir tree site 2 hole 2 replicate 2 | place: USA:California | collected 2015-04-18 | reverse complement strand
GCACACTGCTGGAACCCGCGGTCGCAGGCATCCGCAGCGGCATCGACCGCCTCCGGGGTCTCGTGGCCCGCCTCCGGGCCCCCGCCCTGGACGCCGGCGGCCTGGCCGTCGCCCTCGACCTCTACCTTGCCAAGTCGAGCCGGGACGCCGGGTACACCTACGACCTGACCACGACCCTCGTCGACGAGCCCGCCGACGAGCTTGGGTGGCTCCTTTGCCGCACCGCCGAAGAGGCGCTCGTCAACGTCGCCAAGCGGGGGGGCGCATCACATGTGACCGTCGAGCTCGGCCAGCGCGACCGGGGGTTCTGGGTGCGGGTCGGCGACGACGGCGCCCGCGGCACGACGGTCGAGTGCTGGATCCCCGCCGGCGAGTAGGGGGTCAGCGGGGGGGGATGAGCTGCGAATCCCCCCTGCTCCAATTCGGGGGTCGTCGAACACTCCGAAGGAGTGGGCGACGACTGGAAAAGAGCCGGCGGTTAGGCGTCGACGGCGACGAAGTGGCGGCCCCGACGCTCGTGGTAGCGCACGATGCCCGGTGTCAGGGCGAACAGCGTGTCGTCGCCGCCACGGCCCACGCCGAGGCCCGGGTGGATGCGGGTACCACGCTGGCGCACGAGGATGGCGCCGCCCTTGACGAGCTGGCCGCCGAAGACCTTCACGCCGAGCCGCTGCGCGTGGGAGTCCCGGCCGTTGCGGGAGGCTGCTGCGCCTTTCTTGTGTGCCATGTCGCTCCTTAAGGTACCAGGTCGGTCAGGACTCGTCGGGGACTGGCGCCGCCTCGGCAGGCGCTGCAACCCCGGCCTCCGCGGGCGTCCGCTCCGAGCCGTTGCCTCCTCCGATGGACGTGATCTCGATCAGCGAGTAGAGCTGGCGGTGGCCGTTGCGGACCGCGTAGCCGCTTTTGTTCTTGTACTTGAAGACGATGACCTTGTCGCCCTTGGCGTCTCCCAGCATCTTCGCAGCCACCGGGTACGCGCCCGCCTCGTTGCCGATGAGAGTCCGCCCGTCGTCGGTCGAGACGAGGATCGGCGTGAAGCTCACGTCGTCGCCCTTGTCGGAGAGGTGCTCGATCTCCAGCACATCCCCGGCCTTGACCCGGTACTGCTTTCCTCCGGTGCGTATCACTGCGTACATCGCTCTTGCCTTCCAGACCGACCCAGACGCGACAGGGCCCTCGAAAAAACCGGGACACGGCATGATACCAGCCGCTGGAGGTCAGGCGTCCAGGTCCAGGAGGATGATGCCCCGGCCCTCGCAGCGGTCGCACACCTCGGAGAAGGCCTCCAGCAGCCCCTCGGACACCTTCTTGCGGGTCATCTGCACGAGGCCGAGCTCCGAGACGGCGTACACCTGGGTGCGCGTCTTGTCCCGGGCCAGGGCCGCCCGGAACTCCCGGACCAGCTCCTCACGGTTGCGCTCGAGCAGCATGTCGATGAAGTCGATGACGATGATCCCGCCGATGTCCCGAAGCCGGAGCTGCTTCGCCACCTCGTTGGCCGCCTCCAGGTTGGTCTTGACGACGGTCTCCTCGAGGTTGGACTTGCCGACGTAGCGGCCGGTGTTGACATCGATCACCGTCATCGCTTCGGTCCGGTCGATGACCAGATGGCCCCCGGACGGGAGGCCGACTCGGCGGTCCAGCCCTCGCCGGATCTGGTCGTTGACGTGGTACGACTCGAACAGCGGGACCGTGCCCTCGTAGCGCTCCATGCGCTCCTCCAGGGCAGGCGTCACGTCGACGACGTAGTCGCGCACCTCCCGGTACACGTCCTCGTTGTCGATCACCACCCGCTCGACGTCCTCCGTCAGCAGGTCCCGCACCGCTCGCAGCACCAGTTCGGGCTCGGCGTAGATGAGGGTCGGAGGCTGCGAGTGCTGCGCCTTTTCGGAGATCTCGTGCCACGTCTCCACCAGCCGCTCGATGTCGACGGCCAGCTCCGATTCCCCCGCCCCCCGGGCGGCGGTCCGCACGATGAGCCCGTAGCCGGGCGGCCTGAGGCGCTGGGCGATCTCCCTGAGGCGGGTCCGCTCGTCGTCGGGAAGGCGGCGGCTGACCCCGAGGGACTCGGTATCGGGGACGAGCACCACGTAGCGCCCGGCGAGCGAGATTTCCGTGGAGAGCCGGGCCCCCTTCGCTCCCATCGGGTCCTTCGTGACCTGGGCGAGGATGGGCTGGCCGGACTTGAGGGCCTTCTCGATGCGGCGGCCGAGTCCCTCGACGTCCTCGCTGAAGGTGACCTCCCCGGCGTAGAGGACGGCGTTGCGCTCCTCGCCGATGTTGATGAAGGCGGCCTCCATGCCCGGCAGCACGTTCTGCACGCGGCCGAGGTAGATGTTGCCGACGATCGAGTGGTCCTGCTGCGAGGCCACGTAATGCTCGACGAGGTCGCCGTCCTCCATCACGCCGATCTGGGTCCGTTGCTTGCCTACGGTGATGAGCATGGTCTTGGGCCGGGACGGTGGGAGGGGTTGGCGATCGCTGCGGGGCCGCTTGCTGCGGCGGCCGCCGCGTTTGGCCCGGTCGGCGGGTCCCTCGATCGGCCCCGACACGTCGGTGGCGACCGCAGCCGCGGCCGGCAGAACCTCGGGCTCGGCCCCGGTCGTCGCCTTGCCGGACCGGCGGCGGCGCCGCCGTGGGGCGGTGGAGGGCTCGGCGGATGGTTCGGCGGATGGCTGCTCGGTGGGCTGCTCGCCGGCTGCGGCGGGGACCTCGGTGGGCGCCTCTGCCTCCGTTCCCGCCTCCGTTCCCGCCTCCGTCGCAGGCGCGCCAGCGCCACCCGATCCTCGCCGCCGGCGGCGGCGCGGTGCCGGGGTGGGTTCGCCCTCTGCTGCGGGTGCCTCGGGCAGGAGTCCGGATCCCGGCTCGGCTGCCTGGCCTTCGCCGTCCTCGGGTTCCGGTGTGGGGGCGGCCCCCTCCACGTCGTTCGGCCGGGCGCCCGATCCCCCACCCCTTCGCCGCCGGCGACGCCGTCGAGCGGCACTGGAGGTTTCGGCCGCTGGAGCCTCGGGTGATGGTTCGCCATCTCCCTCGGTAGGTTGGCGCTCCCCGAGCACGGGGGCCGCATCCTCCACCGGCTCCTCGGCCGGCTCCTCGGCCGGCGAGCCCTCACCAGCCTCGGCGGTGAGGGCACCGGGCGCCGTGGTCGAGGGTTTGCGCCGGCGGCGCCGGCGGCGCCGGCGAGCCTCGGTGGGAGCACCGTCCCCAGGCTCCTCCCCCTCCAGGGGGCCTGCCTCGGGGGCTTCGTCACCCACGGGGACGGGACGCCCCCTCCGTGGCGACACCAACGGTTCGGCCTCCCAACCCATGTGAATGACGGGCGCAGGTGCGGGAGCCTCGGCGGGCCGGGGCAGCGTGACGGGGGCGGGACCCCCGGACGTGTCCGCAGGGGCCTCCGCGGGAGCCGCGGGAGCGGACGCCCGAGCCCGAGGCGTCCGGGACCTCGGTGCCCGAGCGCGTGCCGGGGCAGGGCCAGGAACGCCGGACTCGGCTTCGGCGCCCGGGACGGGCATCGGGGCTCTGGCAGGTCCCGGGGGCGTGACCGGCGTGGCCGGCACCGGCGCGGCTGCCGTTGCTGGGGGCGGTGGCACTGGAGCAGCTCCCGGCACCGCTGCCTTGGGCTTGGCCTTGGTCCTGGCCCGGGCCGGGGGCTTGGCCTTGGCTGCGGTCTTGGCTGCGGCTGGCGCCTCAACCTCCGCCATGGCCGCGGGGGCCTCCACACCGGCCCCGGGGACTTCCGCCATGCCCGCGGGGGCCTCCGCCATGCCCGCTGGGGCCTCGACCTTGGCGGTCGGGGGCTTCCGCTTCGCCCGGGCGCGCTTGGGAGCCGCGTCTGTAGGCGTTCCGGCAGGAACCGCAGCCGGCGCCTCGACGGCCGCGGGGGCGTCCACCACAACCGGTGCCGGAAGCGGCACCTCGGGGGCGGCGCCGGGCACGTCCGCCGCCGCGGGCGAGGGTTTCGGGGCCGCTGCCTTGCGCGGTGTCGCCCGCTTTCGGGCCGGTGGTTTCTTGGCTGACTCGGGGGCTACCTCCGCCTCGCCGGTGGGGGCTTCAGCTTCCGGCGGTGGGGTTGTCGCCTTGCGCTTGCGTGTCCGGGTTACCGGCACCGGGGTCTCCGGTGCTCGCTGGTCGCCATCGTCGACCACGTGTCCTCCTCACTGCTCCGGGCGGGCCGGCCTCCCCGTTTCTCGTTGCAAACGTGGGACCTGCCCCGCCGTTCGCCCCCGCTTCTCCCAGGGATGGCCTGCCGAGATCGGCGGCCGTTCCCGTCTGGGCGGGGGCGAAAAATCCTGACGCACCCTATGGACCCTCGTGTGCTTGACCCCGTTGGTCGAGCCGTCGGCCCGGTGCTTACCCGGGAATCCTCCCACGAGGGACCCCCGGGGGCAACGAATGCGCCGGCAACCGTCACTCAGCGTGGCGAGTCACGGGAAAGGGGCACTCCCTTAGATGAATCGACGCATGTGTATGTTCATGAGGATACCGACGGCGCAGAAGCTCGTCAGCAGTGACGAACCCCCGTAGGAGACGAAGGGCAACGGGATCCCGACGACCGGGACAATACCGATGGTCATCCCCACGTTGATGAAGAGCTGGAACGCCAGCATGGCCGCGACACCGGCGGCTAATCGTGAGCCGAACTGGTCCTTGGAGAGCATGGCGATACGGAGCGCTCGCCATACGAGGAACGAGAGCAGGCCGATCAGCAGGATGGAGCCGGCAAAGCCCGTCTCCTCGCCCACCACCGTGAAGATGAAGTCTGTGTGGTTCTCGGGCACGTAGTCGAGGTTGGTCTGGGTGCCCCGGAACAGCCCCTTGCCGGTCAGGCCCCCCGACGCCACGGCGGTGCGGGACTGCTGGAGGTTGTAGGCGGCCGTGTTCTTGGAGCTCTGGTCGAGGAACGCGGTGAGCCGCTTGATCTGGTAGTCGTGCAGGAGCCCGAGGTGGAGCACGAGGACGAAGACCCCCGCCCCCAGGGCCACGAGCAGGGCGAGCCACCGCAGCTTCGCCCCCGCGACCAGCACGATCGAGAAGGCGAGGAAGACGAGCACGAGCACGGTGCCGAGGTCGGGCTGCAGGTAGATAAGGCCCGCAGGGATGGCGGCAATCCCCACGGCCAGCACGACGCGCCCGAGCCCGCTGTTCGCCCCCTTGTCCGCCCAGAGCGCGGACAGGGCGATGATAAGCACGAGTTTCATGATCTCGGAGGGCTGGATCTGGAGGATGCCGAGGGTGATCCAGCGCTGGGCCCCCTGCGTCGTATGGCCGACGGGCGACAGCACCAGGACCAGCAGACCGATCCCCGCCAGGTAGACGAGGGGCGCCAGGCCTTTCATCTGCCGGTAGTCGAACAGCATCGAGATGACGAAAATCACCATCGCCAGTGCCAGGAAGGCAAGCTGGCGCTTGAGGTAGAAGTTGGGATCCCTGCCCAGTGCCAGCAGGCTGGGCCGGGTCGCCGAGTAGATCGCGACACAGCCGATCCCGGCGGCGACCAGCGCCGCGGTGAACAGCGACAGGTCCATGTGGCGCAGGGGGTGCTTCGAGGAGAGCCACCCGGACATGATCTGGTGGCGGCCGATGCTCTCGAGCCGACCGAAGGACACGTCCTGGCTCATCAGTCGGTCCTTGCTGCCGGTGCGATGTTGGTGGCGGGGAGGTTGAAGAGGCCCTCGAGGATCCGCCGGGCGATGGGGGCGGCCGTCTCGCCGCCGTGGCCCGCCTGCTCGAGCATGACGACGACCACGTACTGCGGATGGTCGGCGGGGGCGTAGCTGGCGAACCACGCATAGGGCTGCTTGCCGTTGATGTCGGCGGTCCCGGTCTTGGCTGCGACGCTCAGCTTGTCGAAGGGGAACCCGATGAAGGCGCCAACTGCGGTCCCGAGCGGTTGCTGGACCGCGACGCCCTTGAGGCCCGACTGGATCACGCTCAGCGCCTGGGGGTTCACAGGGAGGTGGCGGGTGATCTTCGGCGTCACCGTCGTCACCGTCTGGCTCACGTCCATGACCTTCATCCCCAGCTCCGGCTGGTAGAGGGTGCCGTTGTTGGCGATGGCCGCGTAGGCATCGGCGAGCTGCAGCGGCGTCGCCAGCAGGTCGCCCTGCCCGATGGCCATCAGGATGGTATAGCCCGGCAGCCAGATGTTGTACGGGAAGGCGACCGGGTTGGCCTTGTGCTCCTTCTGCAGCCAGGCGTCGTCCGGCACCCGACCGGGTTGCTCGCCGGGGATCTCGATGCCCGTAGGCGACCCGAGCCCGAAGTCCCGGGCGAAGGTCTGCAGCTGCTCCCCCTGCCCTGCCCGGAAGCGCTGCCAGAACGTCTGGCCGAAGTTGTAGAAGACGGTGTCGCAACTCTGGATCAGCGCCTGCTGGAGGGAGATGGTGCCGCTGTCGCTCGCCTGCCAGTTCTTGAATAGCTGGTTGTAGAGGGTGACCTGGGAGGGACAGGCGAACCCGCCGTTGGGGTTGGCGATGCCCTCGGTCATCGCCGCCGCAGAGGTGACGACCTTGAACGTCGATCCCGGCGGGTACTGGGCCTGGGTCACCCGGTCGATTAGGGGCTGGGCCGGGTTGTTCTGGAACTCTGCGCTGTACTGGGCGCTGGTGATGCCGACGGCGAACTGGGTGGGGTCATAGGTCGGCGACGACGCCATTGCAATGACCTGCCCGTTGTTGGGGTCCATGACCACGACGCCGCCGGCAGGTGCGACGTAATCCCTGTTCGACACCTTGTCGTAGATCGTCCTGGCTTTGCTCAGGCCGTCGACGAGCGACGCCTCGGCGAGGGTCTGGATGTTCTTGTCGATCGTGGTGACGACGTCGTCGCCGGGCTTGGGCTCCTGGGTGCCGAGGATCCCCCGGACGTTGCCGGACGCGTCCACCTGGTACTTGATGAAGCCGTCGGTGCCGTGGAGGTACTGTTCGTACGCGTACTCGATGCCGCTCCGGCCGATTACTGTCCCCGGCGAGTACCCGTTGTAGCGGGCCCCCGAGTTCTTATCGGTGGCGGTCGGGTAGATGCCGACGGTGCCGAGGGCGTGGGCGGCGAAGGACCCGTTGGGATAGTCCCGCAGCGGCTCCTGGACGTAGGACACCCCGGGGAACTCGTCCTGGTGCTCCTCCAGGTAGACGACCTGGTCCTTGGTGACGTCGGTCGCGACCGGCGCCGGCGTGACCGGGCCCACCTGGGTGGTTTGCAGTTTGTCGAGCAACGTCGCGACCGGCACTTGGAGCAGCTGGGCGAGGTTGCTCATGGTGGCCGTGCCCTTCGGGGTCAGGTGCAGCTTGTTCTTGGAGTCCGTCGTGGCCACCGAGCTCCGGTCCACCGTGACGACCAGCGACTGTCGGTTGTCGACGAGGACCTGCCCGTTGCGATCGAGGATGCGCCCGCGGGCGGCGAGCTTGGGCACGACGCGCACGAAGTTCTGGTCCGCCAGCTTGCGGAAGCTGTCCACGGAGAGCACCTGCAGGAACCACAGGCGCAGCACGAGGGCCACCACCAGCGACAGGAAGACCATGCCGAGGACCGCCAACCGGAGGTGCACCCGGTCCTGACTCATGATGTTCATGCGGCCCTCCCCGGAAAGACGGCTTCCCCGCGGGGACCGCCCCGGCCAGATCCTGGAGGTCCGCCGGCGACGCGGCGGACCACAGGGTAAGCGAACGGCACGAGCAGGGTGTTGTACACCCCCGTCAGTAAGATCACCTGTGCCACCCGGGCAAGTGGCTGCGCCGGCACCCCCAGCAGCAGGGCGAGCACCGTGTAGAAGGCGGTCCCGACGACGCTGCCCGCAAAGACGCCGATCAGCGGCACGGCGACGCTTGAGGACTGGACGTAGGGCCGCACGGCCCCGACCACGTAGCCGACCGTCAGGTATGCGAGGGCCGACAGCCCCGTGGGAGCGTCGAGCAGGAGGTCCCGCAGCATCCCGCCGGCGAAGCCGGCCAGCGCCCCCGAGGACGGGCCCCGGACGAGGCCGACGCAGATGACCACCACGAGCATGAGGTCGGGCACGACCCGGAACAGGGCGAAATGCGGGAGCAAGGTCGTCTGGATGATGAGCGCGGTGAGGATGAGCAGTGCCGTCCCGACGCTTCGGCGCATACCCGGGCGCTACTGGCCCGGCAGCTTGGCGGGCCGGGTGTCGAGCAGGATCAGCACGAGTTGCAGCTTGTTGAAGTCCACGAATGGCTGGACCGACGCCGACTGGTTGAGCCCGTCGGGAGAGCGGCGGACAATCTTGACGCGGCCAATCGGGATGCCGGGCGGGTAGATCCCTCCGTCATAGCCGGAGGTGACGACCGTTTCGCCCGGCGCCACCGTCGTGGTCACGCCGATGAGGTCGAAGGCGAGGTCGGCCTGCCCGTTCCCGCTGAGCACGCCCGTGTCGCCGCTCGAGGTCAGCCGGGCACCGACGTGGTGCTGGGGGTCGATGGCGAGCAGCACCTTGCTGGACGAGGACTCGACCGAGGTCACCCGGCCGACGAGACCTGACTCCGCCACGACCGCCATCCCCACCTGCACCCCGGAGCTGACGCCTTTGTCGAGGAAGACGGTCCACTCTGCGTTGGAGGGGCCCTCCATGATGACGTTGGCGCCCACCTTGTGGCCGGCGGTCCACGGCTGCTCCTGGAGGAGGGCGAGGGCCTGGGCGAGCTGGCGCTGCATGTCCGGGACCTGGTTCTGCTGCGCCTGGAGGGCCGAGAGCTGCCGCTTCAGGTTGGTGTTCTCGCTCTGGAGGTGGGGGATGCTCCCGATGGAACGGAACACCTGCCCCACCGGCGATAGGGCGTGGCTGACGCCGGACTGCAACGGGGCGAGCACCGACAGCACCTGGTCCTGGACCTTGCGGAGCGGGCCGCCGGATCCCTGGCGGAAGTCGAGCGTCACGACCGTGACACTGGCCGCGAGGAGCGCTGCGAGCACGACCCGGGACCTGCTGGACCTGCGATATGACATTCTGCTCAAAGCGACCTCCCGGCAATTGGGGGAGGCTGCCGGCTCAGTGGCGGCTCGAAGCGATGAGCATCGGCTTCAGCGCCTCGAATTCCTCCAGACATTTGCCGGAACCGAGCACCACGCACGACAGCGGGTTCTCGGTCAGATGCACGGGCATACCGGTCTCGTGCTTCAACCGCTCGTCGAGGCCCTTCAGGAGCGCTCCGCCGCCGGTCAGCACGATTCCCTTGTCCATGATGTCTGCAGCCAGTTCTGGTGGCGTCCGGTCGAGCGTCGACTTCACAGCGTCGACGATCGCGTTCACCGGCTCCTCGATGGCCCGCCGGATCTCCTCCGACGACACGATGATCGTCTTCGGCAGCCCGGTCACGAGGTCACGCCCCCGGATCTCGGCGTTGGGCTCGTCCGGCAGGGGGAAGGCCGAGCCGATCGCCATCTTGATCTCCTCGGCGGTCCGCTCCCCCAACGCCAGCGAGTACTCCTTCTTGATGTAGGCGATGATCGCCTCGTCGAGCTCGTCCCCGCCAATGCGGATCGAGAGGGCGGTGACGATGCCGCCGAGGGAGATCACGGCCACTTCCGTGGTACCGCCGCCGATGTCGACAACCATGTTGCCGGCCGGCTCGTGCACCGGAAGGCCGGCCCCGATGGCGGCGGCCATCGGCTCCTCGATGATGTAGGCGGCCCGTGCGCCTGCGGCGATGGCAGCCTCCTCCACCGCCCGCTGCTCGACACCCGTGATGCCCGAGGGCACGCAGATGACGACGCGCGGCTTGGCGAGCACCCGGCGCTTGTGGACCTTCTGGATGAAGTACCGCAGCATCTTCTCGGTGACGTCGAAGTCCGCGATGACGCCGTCCTTCAGGGGCCGGATGGCCAGGATGTGGCCGGGCGTGCGGCCGATCATCCGCTTGGCCTCCGCTCCCACCGCCAGGATGGCGCCGGTCTTGGTGTTGATGGCGACCACGGAGGGCTCGTTCAGGACGGTTCCGCGGCCGCGCACGTAGACCAGCGTATTGGCCGTTCCGAGGTCCACGGCCATGTCCCGGCCCATGAATTGAAATGCACGATCAATGGGCATCGTCGGCTCTCCTAGCGCGATGGGCCTGCGACGCGTCCAGCCGCAAGCAAACCCGCTGCGGCCGCTGCCTACCCTACGCCAAAGAGCCGAAACGTGTCGGGGTTGGGGGGATAGAACTCAGCCTTCTGCAGGGGCAAGGTCGGGGAAAAAGAGGCCAAGTTCGCGCGCCGCGGCGGCCGTGGAATCTGAGCCGTGCACAACGTTCGAGTCGATCACCAGGCCGAAGTCCCCCCGGATCGTCCCAGGCGCTGCCTTGACGGGATCGGTGGCCCCCATGAGCGACCGGGCCACGACGTGGGCCTGCGGGGCTTCGAGGGCCATGGCCACGACGGG